>Ga0307515_10002067_pt1 | contig 44255 bp, 24 predicted proteins | sample 17_EM_MG_FD_194513 | JGI IMG/M metagenome (GOLD analysis project Ga0307515, IMG submission 194513) | Populus trichocarpa ectomycorrhiza microbial communities from riparian zone in the Pacific Northwest, United States - 17_EM | ecosystem: Host-associated > Plants > Roots > Unclassified | place... | reverse complement strand
CTACTATACAAAATTTTTAAAAGTTAATAATTAAGCAAGAAGTTAGACTACGTTAGACTAGGACCTTTTAAAATTACGTAAAGGATTTTACCGGTTATATTTAAGTTAAACTTACTAGCTAAAATAAAGATCTACCTAGTATAGCATATTGCGATGCTAGAGCCAGTATATAGGGATATTAAGCTACTAGTTTACAAAGCAGACACGTATAGAGGGCAAGAAGAAGATAAATGGCAAGTTTTAAAGATCGTTAGTTATAAGGACATTAACAATAAAATATAGTATAAGGTAAAGTAGATAGGCTACAATAAGACTACCTAAGAGCTACTAGAGAATCTAAAGAACGCTATAGGAAAGGTATAGAAGTATTGGAAGAAAATAGGTTAGGTAATATTAAAGAATTATAAAAAAATAAGTCACCTAAGGGGGACCTAGGAGGAAGAGCGACTGCCGAACTACTTAGAGTTGTTTCCTTATTTATAGGAAGAAAGTTAGTTCTCTTATTACTAAGTTCCTATAGACCTTATTTTATAAGCTTTTACTCCTTAAAACGGACCTTCTTATAAACCTTCTTAAGACGAAGAAGATAAGTAGACGCAACAATCCAAGTATTAAGGGCCTTCTATTCCGCGTTATAAGAACGTTTAAGCTTAGCAAAAGCCACCAATAGTTTACTATTAAGCTTTACAGCAGCAAATTAAACATAAGACCCTATAACAAATTACTTAGGGAACTTAATAACTATTAAGAGTAATAGGACGTGTACACTTAGCGTTAGAGATAGAGCGAACGTCGCAGGACGAATAAATATTCGCTTTAGTGCACTCTAAATAAAAAGAGGGTTGCCGGGAGGAAGGACTCGCCAATATAACGTAAACTAACCCCTCTTTCGTATAACGAGAATACGGAGACGGCATAATCTTACTAAGCGATAGTATGCTAGCAATAGTGCGAGCATAACGCTGTGCTTGTAAAGAAGAAGGAGGTTTAAAAACCTTAGGAGATATAATAAGCAACAATATTAACTAAATTAATTAGACGGATATTATACCTCTAGTAAACAACTTAGAGATGCTAGGAATCTTTAAGGACAAAGATAGAGAGGAGGGAGATAGTATTACGGACGCTTTAAGTACAATGTTACGACTACTTAGAGAAGAGTTAAAAGAAGCTAGTTAGTTAATACGGGCACGGTTTAGGATGGAGCCGGTAGAGCCATGTGACGAGGAATGGTAAGCAAGTCACATGATATTATACGTAGTGTACGAAGTATACGAGAGGAACGTACGTATAATACGTATAACACGTATATTACGTATAAGAAGGATTTCTTAGGAGTACGGTTATGTATTTAAGGACCCTTAATCCCTACCTAGATAGTTCCTTCCTTATAGTAATTCTCAGAATATAATTAGAGTTAATCTATTAGGCAACCACTCCACCAGTTATTATTACGTTATTGATTTACTCGCATTACCTATATACCTAGCCCAATAACAAGCCCACCGTAGTACTTACTATAAGGTTCCGTTACATCTACCGTAGTATTTCCTATAAGGCTTTATTATATATTTACTACTAAGGTTACGCTAAAGAAAGTTAAGTAATATACTACCTAAAGTAGTAACTATAACGCTATCTATAATAGCAACTACTTTAGGATTAGGAGGAGATACTAGCATATATAATAATAACTTAGCAGTAGTTATAATAAACTAACTTAGGAGTATTATAGAGCAAAACAACGCTAATAATTAGGCGCTACTTTAACAAATATAAAATATAAAGAGGGAAAAGATTAAGATGCCATTAATTAAAAGATTCTTAGGAGAAAAGTATAAGCTAAGGGAATTCCTTATATGGATAAAATTAAAAATCTAATATAAAAGAATAAAGTTAGAATAGGTAACGGACTAAGTAGTATATATAGGGTTATTATTAACGGGTTAGGTATTAGAGTGATTTAAACCTTATCTTATAAAAATATAGGCTAATAGACTAGTAACCGTTAACTTAGAAGTGTAGTATATATTCTTAAGCTAGGATATATTTACTAGTACGCTTATATAGATATATAGCGATCTAGAATTAATAGCGACAGCTAAATAAAAGCCATATTAGCTTATATAAAAGGGATTAGCAATAGACTATATAACGCAGTTTTAGATACTAGTAGTATAGACTAAATAGAACTAAGGGACGTTAATAGCTTAGTATAGAAGGGGACTAAAGGCCGAGGTATAAGCAACTATAATACTAATTGACGATTTAAATAATATAACAAAACTTATAGAGCAAGCTATTAAAGTAAACAACCGGCTATACTAGAGTGAAATGATAAGCAGAATATAGTAGGGACTAGCGTATATAAAGAAGACACGCTAATAGGTATTTAGACTATAGTATAGTATAGAATTAATAGACTTAAGTGGTATTAAAGAATATGGGAGTAAATAATTATAGAAATCTAGAGGATAGGGATTAAGTAATTAAAGGTTTAAGGAGTAGAGGCTAAACTAAGGATCTTAGTAGTAGAAGATATTTAGGTGGACTCTATAGTAAGAAAAGTAGTATAAAGAAGGAGCTTATATAAATAATAGAAAATAGGGTTATTTTGCTGGGGGCTGTAGGGGTAGTTAGAGTAACTATATAGTAAAGGAAATGAGATTAGTAGACGGTATATATATATAGAGGGATAATAATATGCTATAAGGAACAGAAGAGTGTTTAGTTAAAAGTTTCGCATTTATTATAATAACGCATACTAAGTTTATAAGGACGCTAAGTATAGCGTAAGCTATTAGCTATAAGAGCCTAAGTTAAAAGGACTTTAAGGTATAAAAAAGTTAGATAAAGAACTAAATTAACTCTATAAACTAGATTAGGACTAAAATAGTACAATAAGCTAGTAGTTAGCGGAGAAGTTTCTTATGTACTAGTTTTATTCGGTAATAAGATTTAAGAATTAAGATAATTAGACTATTAGCAGCAATAATAAGGTAGTAAAGGCAGCTTACTAGGAGCATATAAACCTTAAGGACATAATAATAGGGGTAGAGGTTAAATCTACTATAGAGGAAGGATTAGTAATGGGGATTAAGACTCTATTAAATATAATATCTATCGCTTTATAAGACATAAAAAGGGTAAGATAGTGAGCCACCTTATTACTTAATAAAGGCAAAAGGCTAAAGGCTTAAGATTCTTAAGATAAGATAAAAGACGCTTAAGATTTCTAAGAAGGGATAAGATAAGCTTAAGGATCTATAATGGACGAAAACTAATAAAGTAAAGTAATAGCTTAGTTTAACAATAAACAAATAAGTATAGGATAATGATTCCCTATAACACAGATAGAAAAAGCTAATTATTAAACGCTAAAAGAGCCTAGATAGACCAAGGTAGAAGCGCTTTATATAGCCCTTTTTGCCGTAGTTATAATAAACGCGTAACTCTTAGTTCCACTTATTTGGATTAGGTTTTTGCCTATTATTATTCTAGGGCTAACTAGCGTTAGTCTAAGGCTTTAAAGCCTACTTACGTTATTCTTTTATAGAGTAGTTAGGTTAGAATCTGCCCCTATTATTAAAGCTAGGTTTAATCCTATACTCTTTATTATTAGCGTTTTATTTCTTTCGCTTACCCAGATAGTCTCTTTTAGTATTTTTAATCCGAGTAGCTTTAGAGATAAGCTTTTCTTAAGAGGTAGGAATTTCGCCCTTCTCCTATATAGCCTGTTAAATCTTAGGTTATAACTTAGTAAGTAGCTAGTAAAGTTATATAGTGTTATCCTATAGGTCTAAGTAGGGTATATTATCTTCTAGTTCTTCTAAGTAGTTTATAAACTGGCCTATACTCTAGCCTTCTTACTATTTAGTATTATAGTATTACTAGTTATAATCTATCCCTTAATTAGTAGGGTCTTGGACCTAATTAACCAACTAGAACTTAAGTTCGCTAAATTTAAAGGGTGTAGTAAGTTTCTTCTTATAGCGTATCTATAAACTCTTAACGGTATTACGTAGAAAGGTAGAAGTAATTAGTGTCTAATTATACTTATTAGAGTAACGTTTTGGATTTAGCCGAAACTTAGTTTCGTATTAATAGATAAAATAATTACAGTTCTAGAGACTATTACTATTATACTTATTAGGTTCCTTTATGCGGAATTTAGATTTTTCTAACATTATAGCGTAGTATAGCGTTGCCCCTTTAAGTCTGCTTTGTGTCTAGGGTGTCTATACTTCCCCTAATTATCCTTATAATTGTTCTTAGTAGTCTTAATATACTTATTTTAATTATATCTTTAACTCCTTTGTTTTTTATAAGGTCTTATATAGCGACCGCTCCAATAACTCCCTAGCAGTAATTATTTTTAAAGGTCTCGCAAGGTTAAACGGACTAGCTGTGGCTTCTTTATAGGAAGAGAGAATGCGCTCCTCTAGGGAGATTCTCTAAGCCTCTTACGGTAGGGGCGTTGTATTAGGGGGTAAGGAGGTATAGCCTGTCATTGTTAATTAATAGCCGTACGTTCCTTCCGTAAAGGATTATAAGCGATTAAAATTATAAAAGGCTAGTTTAATCAGAATGTATAATTATCTAATTAATAGTATAGAATAAGAGTTATAGGTAAGTAGAAGATAAGTTAAGGTAGAATAATTTTTACGTAATAAAGGACAAATGCTTTTTAACCTCTTTTATTTAGAGACTAATTACTAGTTCTTCTCTAGAGGAGAACTAGCTCCCTATATAATCCTTCTAAAACGCTAACAAAACCCTTTGCCTCCTATTTGTCCAACTATATCCTTTAGGACGTAGATGGAATATAGATAGGATATAGATAAAACCTCCTACTATCTTATCTGATATGTACCTTCTAGGGGATTCCGTTACAGTAAACCAGTAGCTTAATGCTTATAATTTATAGCTAATTAGAAATTATAAAGAAGGCCCTAGCGTTCTATTATCCTATTATCTTATTATCCTATTATCTAATTATATTATATTTTACTATACATTTCTTATTTAGTAAAGGACTATAATAACACTCCTATTATATAATAGCGTTGGCTAAAAATAGCTACTTAAGAAAGGGGTATTATAGAGTAAGTATAAGCGACAATAATATATAGTAAAGTAGATATTGTTAAGCTATGTATATAAACTATATAATAAGATTAAAACATTATATAGGAAAAAAAGGTAGGAAAACGGGAAGAAAGGGTATATATTATTAACTTAGTTACTTAGTTAATATATATATAGAGTAAAATAGGATTTAAATCGTAGTCCTAGTAGAACTTAGTAGAATTTAGTAGAACTTGGCGGAAATATAATAGAATTTAGTAAAACTTAGCGGAATATGGTAGAATTTAGTAGAACTTGGCGGAATATAGCAGAATTTAGTAGAACTTAGCGGAATATGGCAGAATATAGCAGATTACCGTTAAATTGCTATAGGTCGCGACAAATTACGGCTTTATAGTTAGTGGAAATAGGTAGGCGTATATAAGGTGTTATAGGGGTATCCTATAATAGTACCCCCTCTTTAAACTTAAGCTTCTATAAAATAGGGCTATAGTAGCTTTAGGTAGAGTTTATAAAAGTCTTTTATAGCTTATATAAGTCCTATAGAGTTAACAGGTTCCTATAAGGGCTTAATAAAGCCTCTCCATTTTGTAAAATATATATATTGGCGTTTCTGTTTATTATACTTAATATTATTAATTCTTTTAATAAAGTACTTATTCTTACTATCTACTTTAATTAGTAGGGGAGGGCCCTATATTTATTTATGCAGGGCATTTAATATAGGAGTAGTAGGGCGGAGGACCAACGTATAGAATATAGAGTGGATTTTAACCGTATTAGGGAGCTTTAATTAGTAGAAGTAAAAGGAGATGACCTTCCTAACTTTATAAGGGCTAGCGTTCTTCTAATTAAGTTTCTTAGCAGGTTATTTTATATTTAGATTTCCTATATCTAGCTAGACAAAGTTACTAATTTAATAGGCTAGTGCTAGGGTTTGTCTCTTATTCGCTACGGCACAGAGAGCCTATAAATACCCTAGATTTAATAACTTAATTAACCTTTTTAATAAGAGATTTTAACTAAGCAGAATGGCCCGTAAACTAGCCAGAGCTATAGCTATAAAATAGCACAAAATTCTAGGCTATATAGGACCTAATACTATTAAGCAGCTTTCTAAGTACATTAATAGCATAGAGCTTAAAGAGCTAATTAACAAATAAGCACCGCTTAAAATTAAATGCGAAGTCTACTTATTAGTAAAGTATATATAGCAGATCTCTTAAAGATAAGAACATAAACATTTAGCTACTTAACTATTTAAACGGCTAGCATTTAATATTATTAGCCTTAGAGAACCAGGATATAACGGCGATAGATATATTATGCATTTCTATTATATATATTCTAAATTTAACTTTATATATACTGTTAAGAACAAGAATAAAGCTACTATCCTACCTACTATTTACAAAACTTACTAGCTACGTCAGGAAAAAATGCTAGCTAAATGCTGCTAAATTTTTTCCTGGCGTAATTAAAATATAATTCTACTAAAATATTATTTTCTTTTAGAGTAATAATAAATATGTATTTAGATAAACTAAAAACATACTATAGACGTAGTACGTAGACGAAGGCATTATTTTTAAATACTAAGCCCTATATATAGAAGAATAAAATAGCGGAGCTAAATAATCTAAATGAACCCTTATAGAATAATCTAGGGCTATACAGCTAGGAGCTTCCTTACCCCTATCTTTAGGACTAAAGGCGTTCCTTACTACTAAATATACCCTTAATTAAACACCGAATAAACAGCTAGGGTAGAGAACTCCCTATAAGGTTACCTATAGCAAGCTGCCTTTACTTACCTATATATATATATATATATACGGCTATAAAACCTATACACTAAATAAATAAATTAAAAGGGGAGATAAACTAGCTTTTTATACATTAATTAGACATCTAGTCGGCTATAATTTAACTAATATCTACTATATCTGGATTCTAAGTCTTCGTAAGGTTATTTAAACTAAAGACGTTATATTTAACAAGACCTCGTTTTATAACCCTAAGGGTTAAGACATTAACTACCTACTAAGGGAAGCATTAGAAGATACCTTTTAGATAATTAGTCTACTAGAACCTCTCTATAAGGATAAATCTAAGAATAAAACTATCTTATATAGATCTACCTTAAATATAGATTAAATAAATACACCTAAATTAAATAATGCAGTAGAGCCTCCTATAAAGGATACTAAGTGGTTACTAATACCTAGCAGAATAGTATCTCTAGATTTACTAAAATCAAATACCTTACTATAAGGACTTTAAGACGACATCTTAGATATAATTAAAATAATTTTTACCTAGCTAAGCTCTTTAGAACTATCTAATATAGTAACTAATATAGCTCTATAAGCTAATAAGGTCTCAGCTAAACCTTCTACTAACCTTATTCTACTAGAAGGATTTAAATTAATTTAACGTTAAGCGCATATAACAGCACTAGCCAATCTATCTACCCTATTTAGTTACTACGCTAGATTTGCTATAGAATTAGTAAAGGATATTAACCAAACTAGATCCTTATCTCTATATTATAATAATCTTCCTCCTAAACTAAAAAAATCTTAAAGAACTAAGAAAGTATCCTTTAACTACTAGCTTTTAAAAGGCTATAGAAAAAGAATATAATAACCTAAAACACTAAGGGATATTTAAGACTATACTAAAAACAGAAGCAAGTAACGAGTAGATTCTTTTACTAAAATAGGTCTTTAAATATAAGCTTAATAGCGACGGCTACCTATAAAAGCTTAAAGCTAGACTATGCATTTATGGAGACTTATAGATTACCAAAGAAGAGACCTATATAGCAACCCTAGCTGCTTAAATATTCCGTGCTCTTATAGCTATAGCAGCCGTATTTAACCTAGAAATTTAATAGTATAATGCTATAAACGCATTTGTAAACGCTAAGCTTAGTAAACTAATCTACTGCTATTGCCTAGAAGGATTTAATTAAAACGGATATATCCTAAAGCTACTTATGGCGCTATATAGATTAAAAATCTTATTAATATACTGTCTAAATTTGGATTAAAGCCTATCCTAGGTACCAACTGCCTATTTACCAATAGATAACTTATTATCTTCTTCTATATAGACAATATTGCCATCTTATTTGCTAAAAAGGACCTTTTAAGACTAGAAGAATTTAAAGCTAAACTACTATACCAATACGAGATCCGTGTACTAGGAGACCTATAGTAGTTCCTAGGTATTTAAATTAAATAAGATTAAGTAAGTAGGAAGCTCTAGCTCTGCTAAGATTCCTATATTAAAAAGATAGCCAATTAATTTAATATTTAACCACTAGAAAGATTTCCTAAGTTACTACTTTCTACTAAAGAACTAATTCCGTCCAACTAGTAAACAAACCCTTAAAAAACGCTAGCCTACTAGTAACGAGTAGGGTTATTTATATACCTTACCGTATTTAGAAGACCTAATATTACTAAGACGCATTTTAAGCTGGCTAAATTCCTAACCAATCTAAATTAAAAGTACCTTAATGCAGTAAACTAAAGCAATTACCTATTACCTTAGAATAAAATCTATAGCTATTAAATACTCTAGCGAAGTATTTAGAGCACACGTATACTTTAGAAACCCTAAAGAAGAAAACGTTACCTTTTACGGAGCATTTAATATAGTATTTATAGACCAAAAGGAGACTAGACGGAGCTCTTAAGGATATCTATTTATCCTATTTAGAGGTCTAATTGATTAGAAAGTAACCCTATAGCAATCTATTATACGCTTAACTACTAAAGTAAAGCTTCTCTTTCTATTTACTACTACCGTTTCTCTAAGGAAATTGGCTTTAATTTAGAACGCGATTTTACCGTACTTTGTAATAATATGTAGACCATATAACTCCTAAGATAGGATATACTAAAGCTTAACACTAAGCTTTAATATATTAACGTTTATTAGCACTAGCTAAGACAGGAAGTCTAAGATAAAAAGATTAACGTTTAATAGATCCCTATAGACAAGATGCCTACTAATAGCCTTACTAAAATCTTACCTTATTAAAAGCACAAAGCTTAGATAAAGCAATTAAATTTAGTGGATATTCGACATTAGATTAATTAATTCCATTCGCGATATTCACAATATCCGTTACAGTTACCCTATCCGTTTACTACTCTTAAATTGTATTTAAATTTCCTAGTTTAGTATAGCTTCTGCTTTTATTTTATATTCTATAGCTTTAACTACACTATTAAATCTAGGGGGGGTGTAACTAACTACTAATACTGTGCTAAGATATAAAATCACCGCTTAGAAGGCTCTAAGATAGCGTTAACGCCACCCTATATATTGATTGCAGATCAATATTACTTACAGATCACTATTCCCATTTTAGTTACCTATTACCCTTTTATATCTTATTACCTCTACCTTCTTTATATATATATAGAGGCTTTAGAGCTACATTTACAATCAAGTTATTTATTTAATTCTTCGCACTATAAAGCTTACATAAACTCTTATAGAAGAGAGTTTAAGTAATAGCCTACTATTTACTTCTAATTCTACCTTCTAGTATATTAAATCTGGTCCTTACTAACCCCCTTAAGCTCTATTATCTTAGCGTTAGTATTCCGCCTAATATATACCTTCTTTTTTAAGAAGACGCTAATATACTAGAAGGCCTTTATAACCTAAGCTTATTATAAGTTATATAAAGGGCCACCTTATAGTCCCTAGTATTACTCTTAATTAGGTATATATTATACTATACTAAGCGCCTACTAAAGTCCGGAAATAGCTTTATATTAAAATCCTAGCGGTATAAAAAATAGAAAGCTAGCCTACTAAGTATATAAATAAGTAGCCTCCTATTTTATAGGGCCTTAATAGTCTTAAGGCGACTATACTAGTTCTATTTACTTACGCGCGTAGTAAATATTAAAGGTATATAGCGTGTAGGGCCTTTATCCTTAAACTTAAAGGTAAATAGATCTAAGATCTTAATAAAGCATTTATTACTATTAATAATAATAATATTTAATTACGCTGTTGCGGTTCCTATTAGGGTCCATGCAGCGGGTCTATATAGGTGTATTATATACATAAGAGGGGAACCATACAGAGCCGGGTAAAACCTCTCCTTCTTCTATTACGTGGCCTATATGGCCTCTCTTCTAATTAGTAACTACTAAGCACAAGTAGACGTCTCCTTGAGGCGCTATAGAAAAGCTATCTTAATGCATACTCCTAGGTCCATCCGGTGGGTGTATAACTAGGCCTAGGTTTAGTGTCCTAGGGTTAGTCCCGTGGTATATTCCTAGTTACTCCCGTCGTCTAAATAGGGCGTAGGCTAGCAACCCGCAAGGCTGGTAGTGTCGAAATTTATAGTAGAAAGGTAGATATTTTGCCGTATTCTGCCGTATTCTACTAAGTTCTACCATATTCTGCCAATTTCTGCTAATAGGTAGGTGGAATACAGTAGAGATTAAGGTGGTCCTATTATATTCCGCCAAATTCTACCAAGTTCTGCTAAATTCTATTAACGGGGTAGGTGGAATATAGTGAAATACGGTAGAATACAATGGAGGTAGAATACGGTAGAGGTAGAAAATGGTGGAGGTAGAGTACGGTAAAGGTGGGATACGGTAAAGGTAGAGGTAGAAAACGGTGGAGGTGGAAAATGGTGGAGGTAGAAAACGGTAAAGGTAGAAATGGAAAACGGTAGAGGTAGAAACCGGTAGAGGTGGAAAACGGTAGAGGTGGAAAACGGTAAAGGTAGAAATGGAAAACGGTAAAGGTAGAAAACGGTAGAGATTAGTAGAGTTAAGGCGGTAGGGATAGGTAAGTATTAGGGTTGGGCTCCTCTACGGTCCTCTTCCTCCTTTTAACGCGCTTCTTAGCCTCCTTCCTTTACCCTAGCCAGCTCTCTAGCTAGTAAGAGGTATAATAGAAGGTTTATCTATATAAACTAGTCCGTAACTACCTTAGCAGCCTTAGGCTTAGTTAGGAGTTCTTTATATAAGGATATTCCGGTATAGTAATATATTTCTACTTAGCTAGCGGCGTGTCTAGGGCAGAATACCACTATATATATCGTTAATTGTTAGTTATAGCCGTATAGGTAGGCCGGTATTAGGTGCCCTAGTACTTTTTGGTGGTAGAGATATCTATTAAGCCCTATATGCTTAGTTCTAAGTAGTGTATTAATTATACTCTCTACCTTAGTAAGTTTTGTGTGGCGTTTAAAGACCTTCTTATTTTATAGCTCGGCCTAGGCCGTTATACGGTAAGTAAGTATACTCTGGTACTTTTCCTACTCCCTTTTCCACCGCTTTTTAAACGCCTCTTATACCTTAGCCCTTCTGCTCTTTCTATACTGCGCTTTAGATAGGTCCTCCGGCCGCTTATCTGTCCCTAAAATAGCGGCCGCTATCCTCTTAAGCTTATCCCGTCTGGTGGGCCGCATTAGTAGCTTTATTCTGGGCCGGAGCTAATAGGCTATTATGGCCCGTATAGTGTTGCACTCCCTTTTAATGTGCTCTCTTGCTAGCCCCTTCTACGTCCTTTCCGCGTAGGCTATAGCTAGCTCCTTTAGGTGCATCTGAAGCGGCGGGAACCCCGTCTTATGCTCTAGTACTACTATTAGCGTTAATTTATACGCCCCTATAATAGTGCGAAGGTATAGGTTCTGTACTACGTCCAGCTGGCGCAGCTTAGCTTTACTTATCTCCTTAGGCTTTGTCCACTCTGGCGATGAGTACTAGGTACTATATCCGTATAAGATTGCCGGCCGGACTACAGCGGAGTATATCGTCCTCGCCTTCTAAAAGAAGGCGCCCCATGTAGAGGCCGTAAGCCGGGTTAGTGCGGCCATTTGGGTAACCGTCTTCGCCTTAACGATGTTGATATGCGGCCCCTATTTGAGCTTTGAGTCGACCTGCACCCCTAGCACGCGTAGGTTGCTAACTAGGCCCTCTGTAAAGCCGCATATGCTAGGATACATTTGTATTGCAGAGCTACGAGAGTTATATACAAAGCAGAGTTGCGGAGGCCCTCTTGCTAGGGCCCTTTACCATAGTTTTCCACTTCGGACGCCCCTTAACGTCTGTCTGCTTCTACAGTAGCTAGCCGGCCAAAACCAGCCACTGCCTATGTGCACCTGATTTGCTCCATAAGCCTATCCTTATAGCTTGCCCTACCTAGATAAACCGACACGCGCGTCCGTCCTTTTAGGCTATACAGACAGTGTCGTCGACAAGGTGTTAATCCTTCCTTTAAAATAGGTCTACTAGGGGTCAGAGCCTAGTAAAGGGGTAAGGTCCCTAGAGTCGTCCATCGCTGCCATTATATACTACGCCCTATAACTATTACTAGCTGCTTCGCGTTACCTATAACGCTCTTATAATAATAGGCCGACCGTATCTTATAGGCGTAGGCCCATGATAACTTGACGCCGCGCAGCTATTGTCCCTTAGCCGCCTACTAACCAAACTTGTTGTCCTTCTATCTTAACTAATACCTGCATCTAAGTCCGTTCCAGCCTATCCCGTGGGTCCGTTCCAGGTCTGTTTTAGGTCTATTCTAGGTCCGTTCCAACCTAAGGGAGGATTAACGTTGGAGGATTAACGTTAGAGGATTAACGTCATAGGATTAACGTCGCCTCGTTAATAGGTGGATTAACGTCGCTAAATGTGGTTGATGGTGTTGAGATTCTTCCTATGCCCTTGCTGCTATAGCAGTCTCAGAGCGGAACAAGTACAGAGGTACCCTGTTGTCCCCTTAGACCTATTGCTTCTACCAGCAAGTACAAGCACTGGCTTGTGGCCCTAGATCGGTCGTCTAGGTAGAGAGACGTCGGGTAGTTTTTAAAACCATTCCTCTGTTCTTCTATGGTGTTTTCAAGTCTTGACATGCCAAGACCCGCGAAAACTCTGCTGTTCTAACGGCGTCAAGGACTAAGCTTTCGAAAGCGCCCTTTAGCCACGACGTAACGCCGCTGCATCAGTAACAGACGAGATCCTCCCTCTCAGCTTGACCGTGCGGACGAGATGAGACGGAAAGGAACCCCTATAGGACAGTATGGGTCGGATCTCGATTTTGGTGTTCCTTGCATTTATTACTATTATAGGTCAGTATATAGTAGCTTAGTAGGATATTAATAAGTATATAAAAGTAGTACTCTAGGAATAAGATAACGCCCCTAGTAGAGAGCTTATAGTAAACGCCCTAAAACTTATCCTTAGTATAGTTGTTAAGAAGGATATTTCTACCCTTATTAGCAAACTGCTTTTTCTTATACTATATACCCCTTTACTATAATATTTTTAAGTACTTCCTAATACTATCCTCCTATAAATATAGGTAGCTATTTATTTCTATAGCTTTCTATATTTAATAAAGGTCTATTAAAGCGGTAATATAGCCGAAAACTAACCGCTGTAAAAGCCGCGTCTCCTCTTAAGGTATATTATTAACAACTTTATAACTCCTCCCTTTTAAGGGCTAGCCTATAACCTCTTTAACAAAAAACAGAAGTAACTTATCCCCCATAATAGTATCACTATTATAGTACTGCTTCCGTTTACAAAAGGCCTAAAGCTGGATAACGCGTTAGCTATAGGGCGTAACGCTTTTAGGGGAAGAGAAGGGGACGGGGGATATTATATCCTTTTTACCTTAAACTCCTTCTACTTTAGGTTATACGCTAAAGATATATTCTTAGGCCTAGTGGTATATATAAGGGCAAGAATATACTGCGCGTTAGCGCGTAATTTAGTATTATTAGTGATATTAATCTCTACGTGGTTAGTTAGCGCTATATTATATAGTAGATATAATAGTAGATATAATAGTACACGCGCTGCCGTGATCGAGGGTTAGGTAGGGAGGGCTTTTTTTATATACACTTAAGGCCCTAATACTCCATAGTTAGCACCGATCAGCGGCTCGATTAGCGGGTGGCCCTTGATACGCGTAGTCCACAGCTTGGCGCTGGTGGCGCTGTGGATATACTATTGCTCTCCACACAGAACAGCAACCGGAATTAGGTCCCAGAAACCTCCAGCGCCCTCCGGTGGTCGGCCATCTCAACCAATGGCGTCTGTGGATAGATATACGGGTTCCCCTGGACAAGTCCTGTACCAGCAACGGGCTTCATAAGGCGTGTCCTTTCCCGTCGCTCCCACAGTGCCTACAAAATCGCTGAGACAAGCAGCACGCCGAGTATGACGCCTAGAGCAACTCCGACGGTCGTTGTAGAGTGAGAGTCGCAATGACCGGAGGCGGAGTTCGCGGATGGCGAGGTAGACGGCTGACTAGTTGCAGACGACGACAGCGACGGTGAGGGTGAGCTGGCTTTGGGTAAAGTTTCCGGTGATATTGGCCTGCATAATAGGGCCAATATTGTGTGAGAAAGTGAGCGATGAGTTGCTGCACCGATCGTTGCCGTCGCATACGAAAACATTGCCTGGAGCTGCGCAGTTCAAGAGGATTTGGAATCCGTCCTGTCGGCCTTGATCAATGCACAAGTCAGTTTCTACTCAACCTAAGCTGATATTCTTAGAGGGAAATCAATCACGCGGCACGCATACCTACGTTAAATCCAGCACCGTCATCTGTGCATATCTGCGGGCAAGAGTCGCCCCAATTCCTATCCGTACATGCGCCACGATAGATAGAGCCGAGAGCGCTGTAGCAGAGTCTGCTTCCAGTACATGATTCTCCAATGACACAACAGACGCTTACGGGCGCTGTGGAGTCGCAAGGAACATATTTGAGCGGTTCGATGTCGTCTCTGGTGGTGATCTTGTTAAGAAAAAAGTAGACCGAGGGGTTTACCATCACTCCCGTGAGATAGTGAGAGGTAGGAGAGGTGAAAGCCGGTCGTGAAAGGGGATGGGATGGGATAGGTTGTGGATCTGGGCTTTTGCCTTGATGTCTAGTGCGTGTCCGTCTTTCGGCCTTGTGGTGCGCTGGATGTGGCTATGAGTTTGCAAGCTTGAGTGTGGGGGCGAAACGCAGTCTGGGGAGTTGTTTTTTTCATGTGCTGCAGTAAAATATATTTAATGCATCTGTAGCATAGCCCCTCTACGCCACACGCGTTGGAGTGCTGTCACTGAAAAACGGGCCGGCAAGGCTATCTGCGTCCACACCAAGTAATAAATCTGTAGATCCTTGAGAGTACCAAGAGAAATGAGCATGAAGGCACGAGTGCTTTGCGAGGTGACTCGATAGCAAACATCTTCAACGCTACAGCTCGTCACAGCATTTAAGGCAGAATTCACACAGGGAACAGCAGATTGAAGCGAATGAGAGAATTCGCTACGTGGCCTGCTCGCATTACTTTCGCGTTCTCCACGAAGAGGCTCTAGCCTGTAAATATGAGCCGCTATCAATGGCCTTCTTAATGGCCCAAAACCCTCCAACAGGCCAGGTACTAGTGACTGTGCTCACCCATGTTTGGGCTTCTTCCTTTTCCACATCGAGGTCTATCTTGACTTTTTCATAGACCGTTGGTAATGTTTTCGCATTGTATTTTTCCCGCAGTTCGTCGTACCACTCACGCGGGTAGACATCCCAGAACTCCTCTTCAGAGTAGTAAGTGTGCGCATAAAGCCACTTCATCCCGCCGAGCTCGCGCAACTTCCGCTCCAGGTCGCGGTTAAGGGCGACGAAGGCGTCGTGATCTTTTGGCCCGGGACCCCATAATCCAATGTTGAGCATGGGCTTAAGGGTGCCATCTGCTTGCCTCTCATCGTGGTGGGGGTGTATTGTGGGTAGAGAGGTCTGCTTGAGTGGGCAGAGCCAAAGCGGCCATATCTTGAATGTTTCGGCGGTGTAGTGGATGAACTGCTCGGCATTTTGATAAGGTAATGCCAGGTCTTGTACGACGTATGTTTTTGACTGCCCACTAGCGTCCAGAGAGGAATAGAGCATCCTTGTGTGTACAAAATCATCGAGCCACCATCTAGTGAAGTCGTTGAAGGGGAAGGGGAAGTAATCGAAAGCGGAGGCGCCAACCCAAAAACCTCCCCGATCATACCGGAAGCAGTATTCTGCCAATGGAATGACTTCTGAAACCGGACCAGTGGTGTTCAGAATGCGATCTCGCACGTGTAAAAAATACCAGGGGTCATTGGCGTTACTGAAAGTCTGGATGTTTAGACCAGCGGTTGGTGAATCCGTCATCCGACCGGTGATTATGGCTCCTTGCGATTCTGAAAAGAGAATACCGTCGATGTAATCCAAAGTGGTATCCGCAGTGTGCAATTCGCAGCTTCTCACTGCCTCCGCTACGCTGCTGACAGGATGATACGTTGCTTCGACGTACTTTTTCGCATCGATCAGCTGTATCTCGACCAAGGTGGTGACCCCCAGCGATCCCACGGCACCGGCAGCGCCATGGAAGAGGTCAGGCCGTTCGGACTTGGAGCACCTAACGGTCTCACCGGTTGCAAGCACCATCTCGACCCAATTGATGGTCTGGTCAAAGTAGCCGTGCTTGAAGGAACTGCTCTCACCCGCAGTCCCCGCGTAGCCACCTCCAACAGTGATGCCTGGGAACTCCATGACCACAGGGGGAATGAGACCATGCTTCAATGTCGCTTCAACAAGGCGATCCATGGGGACATTCGGTTCAACGACGATGGTTTTAGTCGCCTTGTCGACGTTCAAAACATTGGACAGATGTTCAATGTGAACAAGGTTGCCCCGCCGTTTTGTCGTCGATGGTCGTGTGCTGTTTGTTGAGCCATGAGAAATGCGGAACTTCTCGCCTCGCTCGTAATGATGACGGATCTGATTGGAGATGAGCTCAACCTGCTTCTGATGCGTGTCCATGGCCGATCTGGCAGCACTGTGGGACAAGAAATGCCGATTTTGAGGAGGACTGGACCGCGTTCCTTGGTCGAAAGCCGGATTGAGTTGCGGACGAGGAGGGAGAAGGCGAAGGAGCTAGAGATGCCAGAGGTGAACTTGGGGATCCGGAAGGATCTCCATCGGCTTAGGGAGGAGGCCCTCATTGCCCGTGAGATAAACGTTGCAGCCCGCGACTTGGTCGTTTGGAGGTGAATTGGTTGAATAATATTTCGCAATTAAGTGTAAGACATTTTTAGAGAGCTCTCGTCTCTTGCAACGTTGAAATGTGCCCTATTCTTATCGATAATCTCCAGCCAATCAAATCAAGAGAATCTTAGAGCCGTGATGAGAGATATGAAGCTCAAAAAACTATATATATTAATATCTACACTCAATCCTTAGTAGAGCGTCGTTCGATATAGGCTTTCCAGCGGTCGCCCTTTCTACAGAACGGAATTCTACACACGCTGCATCCGAATTGAGTTCTTGGCACGCGTTAGCGGCGTTTCCAGTCTCTACTAGTTCCCTCCTCACGAGTAGTATTAATAGAGAGATCTACCAACGGCTTCCTTCTTCCTCTATAAGGTTCCGGAGTCTTCTTTCTATAGGCGTTATAGTTGTCTATAATAAAGGGGTAAACTCGGGCAGCGGCCAAGTCTCTGGTGGTGGTTTTGTTGGTATTACGAGCGAGCTAATCCCGTCAGGACCTGCCAAGAATGGAAAAGATTAGAGATAATTTATATAAAGTATGACTCCTCATTAGCCTTCCCTAAAATTTTAACCCAGCCTTCAAATGTCTAACGTCGTTGTATTTGGGTACGTAATGACGATATAAAGGTATTTTGAAATTGAGTATCTAACTCTCTCTAGTGCCGGTGTCATTGGCCTCCAGACGGCTGTGACACTGGTTGAAGCAGGCTACAAGGTCACTGTTATAGCGAAACACTTTCCTGGAGACGAATCAACAGAATATACTTCTCCCTGGTAAGTAAACACGCCTATGTATCCAATATTTTTCCTAAATTACAAGGGCCGGTGCGCAATGGCGAACACATGCTACGGTGGATCAAATAGAGCAGTGCCAATGGGATATCGCGAGTTACAAATATTGGATAAACATGACTAAGAAGGGTGCGGAAAGTGGAGGTGAGAATGGCATTGAGGTAGGCAAGATTTTGCTTGTACCATTCGCAGCCAAGAGAAGTACCTCACGATCTATCACCTACGATACCCCTCGAATATTGATTGGCCCACAAAAAATCATATGAGATCTTTGGATACTACGAGGCCATTCGTCAAGAGTAACTACCCTTCTTGCGCCAGTGAAGACCATCGACCCGAACGACACGGTCTAGAAACTCCTAGAGAGAGCGAGGCTCCGAACTCTTTTCTAAGATTCAAGACACAAGTCTACTCCCACACTGTTGTGGACAAGCAGCTAACTATATTCCATCGCAATAGATCTACCCGTCCTACTTTTACTGGTACTTTCCCTTTCAAATACCTCCTCTACCGTTCCGTCTCTTTCTAGTCTCGTTAAAACACCAACCTCTACAGGGCCACACCAACCGAGGAATCTGTGTCCCCATCATCAATCTGGTTCGCATCTCATACACGTAATTTCTCCGTACTCCCTGCTAGATCTATGCCGCCAGATACTTATGCAGGTGTCTTGTATGACTCAATAGCCATCAATCCGTCTAAATATCTGGCCTCACTCCTCTCCCGTGTTACCAACCTAGGTGCATCCACTATCCGTGCCATGCTTCCTACAGAGGCTGGTCTTGCAGGAGCAATTGAAGAAGCCGAGAGGCTTCTCAGTCAAGTAGGGACGGAAAAGGTGGAAGTGGCTGCATTTGTTAACTGTACTGGCTTAGGCGCGAGAGAGTTGGTAAAAGATGAGAACGTATTTCCAATCAGGGGACAAACGCTCCTCGCATGCATCCCTTCTGTGACGTCGCCACTCAATCAACCGAGCTCACCTCTCCCGCCTCCCGCCATATATACACGCGAAGACGCAGCCACCCCCTCCATAACATACATAATCCCACGTCCGGGCACCTCAACCTACGTGCTCGGCGGCACAAAACAAGTCAACGATTGGACTGTGGCTGCTGATAAAACCACGACATTGGAGATTATAGAGCGGTGCAGAGCACTTTGGCCTGCATTGAGAGAGGCCGAGATTGAGGTGTTAGCTACGCAGGTAGGTTTTAGGCCTGGACGAAAAGGGGGCGCGAGATTGGAGGCGGAAGAGGTGCAGGTGAACGGGAAAACGAAGTTTGTAGTGCATCAGTACGGGCATGGGGGCGCAGGCTATCAGAATTCGATTGGAAGTGCGGAAAAGGCTGTAGCATTGGTTGGAGAGTGTGTTCGAAAAAGGGACGATAAGGAAGTGTGAGAAACAGGTGAAGGACTAAGAGATCGCAAGTAGAGACTAGAGTAGCAACTTCCTCTATTTAAGAAAGCATCTGTATTCAGCATGAAAAAGCCAACCGCACTTTTTGTTTCATCAAATAGCTAGCGGTCGTGTGATTCGGCTATGCAGCTTTCAGCCCAGACAGGTACTGTAGCTTAGCTGGAAGATGGTGCTCTCAAAATATCATATACGTTTTTTGAAATGACACGGGTTGATAGGGACGCCAATGGTAGTCATACTGATGACCAATTGAATAGGAAATACAATAATACAGAAGAATTCATAATGGTAAAGTAGCCCGACGACTGCTGACACAATTCTGCATCTGCTTGGGTATATCTCTCGATCTCCGTGAGCTGTGCCATAACGCAATCATAGGATCTTGTACCAGTAACAGAGCCGCCTTACTAGTAGCACCAAAACGCCATAAATAGGGGTGCTGAACCCTATAATCCTCCCTGGATTGCAAACGATGATAAAATTAGTACTAATGCATTTATCAAAGCCCACACGAACGGTATCCACGTAGACATCCTGAAGTAGCCGGCATTATACACGCCACCTAATCTGTTATTCATTAGTCCTAGGACGTACATCTCACTTCCCCAGCCCCATCGTACTCTTCTTACTCCATCATAGAGTCCCTTGCAGCGTAAAAATATTTCACTTACAATCCTCCGATCACGCTTCCTGCCACTACTCCTTCGATTCCTCCTAGCACTGCATAAATAACTGGCACGACCCATACCACTTTCCAATTGCGCCACTGCACCCCGCAGGCCCATCCCGCAACTACGAAATGCACTGCGGCATAGAACAAGAGCGTCCAGAGTGTTGTAAAGCGCCAGATATCGGTCGGGTGGTAGAGGTAGTAAGCTTGGGGCCCGCGGACGGGGACAGGCCAATATAGGGAAGGAAAGCTGGGAGTTGTGTAGTCAAGTGGGGCGGCAGAGGAGATACGTTGAATGAAGCTAAGGGTGATGTTAAAACTTATCATAAAGAGATCCGCATATGACCGACCTCATCGAATCAGCATCTTCCGTGGAACAGCACAAGCCGTTCGACAGGACTGATAGTTTGGGAGCTTGATTTACCCTTCGTGGTAGGTTGATGCCACGCGGTGACAGAAAGTGACCTTTCAAACCATGGGGAACGTCCAAAGTCGCTCAGCTCTACGAATTTATTAAGCCACAATAACGTAGGTTTTTAAAATTTTAGATAGATAAAGGTGTTAGGATACCATAAGATATTATACCTATATTTTTATTATTTCATATCTCTCATGGTTATTATATTATTAAGCTGTAGGGGGGATGACTACTTTGCAGAGCCAGTTTTTTTGTCACCCGGGTGGATAGAGATGGAGGAACATTTTTCCAGTGACCTCGGCATCTGAACATCCTATTAACTATGCGCCTATGCCGTGCAAGAAGAAATCATTATAACGGAAACAATCAAGGCTGAAGTTATGCCAGCGGACCGCCTCCTCAGCACGCTTCTCCGCTCCCTTCAAACTTATGCGGAACAGCAGGATACCCTACGGTAATCAACTACCCTTTCCCCATACCGTCCCTATCGATAAATTCCTACTCTTATTATACCAAGCACACGTTACTGATATTTCTCTACACACAGGCTCTTAGCAACTGCAACATCCCTTCTAACAACTTTAAGTAACCCGCATAACCTCTCGCTCCTAACATCTCACCTCCTCACCGCGCCCGCTCTCTGGGACCGTCCCTCCGGTCTCCGCACCTGCCTTCGTCTCCTAAGTGTCTTCCACTCTGCCATCAGCACAATCCTCACACACCACCATGCTGTACTCACAAACTCCGCTCCTCCACCTGTTCCAGGTCAATTACCCATTGGTGGTGGTTTATCCCCCGATGAATGGGTCCGAGCTGTAGTTGCAGGCGCGGATGAGAGGAGCCCGCGGTGGAAACATTTGATGGTGCTTGGCGGATTTTTAATTGGAATCGGAAGTCAAGAAGAACAGGGACTAGATTTGGGATGGGCCAGAGTTTTGAGGAAGAGGTTGGAGGGCGCACTAGTGAAGGCGACAAATTTGGCTCTGGTAGAGGTAAGAGAGATGGGCGAAATGGATGCGATGGGGGGGTGGAGTATAGCGTTGGTTTTCAATCATGCGTTTGGATGTCTTGGGGACGTGGAGAGAGCTAGGTTAGACTACGATGTGAGTGCGATTTTCTGTAATGTCACTGATTCCATGGTACTTATGGTTACTCAGCTTCTCCTACCTGTACTTATCGGGACGGCATTTTTCTCGAGTGAGGGATTCCAATCAGCTTATTTTCTAGGGACAGTGGATTTGGATGTTGTGGAGGTAGAAGGGAAGAAGTTTAATTGGCCGGTAGGCATTGTCTCCCTTATGGCTCTTCAAGTATTGAACAACAGTAGGTCAGCTCGCCATCTTTCAAACAGGTTGAGGCGATGACATCACGCCCACTGGTAACATCGATGGGCCCTTTATCACGGCTAATGGCACATTCCGTGGAGCATGTCAGGGATCCGTGGCTGATTCAAACAATGATGGATGACCTGGCCAGCTTCTCTCGAGCACTTATGACCCAATGGAGACAAAACAAACTCTCTGGGATTGATGCCTCAGAAGAATCGCTATACCTAGACGATGAGGCTCGAGCAAGAACTATCCCCTCTCTTTGGAAACTGTTAAAAGCGGCCCTATTTGCCACAACCATTGTTTTACGAGGCGTAATGGGTCGTGTCCTAGGTGACAGCACACTAGCTGCGGATGGAGGTAAGCCATATTTACAACGCATATCTCACTCTATTGTCCAATATTTTTCACTGATATTTTAACAGTGGCACCCGTTCTCGCAACTCAAACGCTCCACACTCTTCGACATCTTTATTTCATCTCCTCGCGTCTCGGACCCTCTTCCTTCTCTCAGCACACTTTCGTCTATCTAACTGCCATTGATATCCTTACGGCCTATCCCCTCCAATCGGACGCTTTCCTCAAATCTATTGCTTCTTCTCACTTTGGCCAAATCCCTCGCCATCCCCTTGACCGTACACTAGATCTTTATTTCCTCAATACTGTAGAACATTTCACGCTCGTCCTATCGCCTGTCACCAACGAAGAGCTGCTCGTTGCAGCCGCTGTACCGTATCTTGCTGCTGGAGGAAACCATAATATGTTGCCTATCTTTGAGGCCGCGCATAGCGTCATGCTTGCCGTTCTATCCGCACCACAGAGCGCCGAGATAACTGCGAAGCACTTACCTTTCTACATCGACGCGCTTTTTAAAGTCTTCCCGGAGAATCTCTCTCCGCGTCAGTTCAGGCTAGCGTTCAAGACGCTCCTACGTGTCACCGCTCCACCGTCCCCCCTTTCAGCTACCCAGCCAGACCTCCCGGCCACCCTATTGGAACTGGTGCATCACCGCGCTCTCCACGCTCCAACGTCTCCCCTTCCGCCAGACTCTGTCGCCCTAGCTCTTGCGGGATCGGATGCCCCGCCTCCGGCACTGTCTGAACAGGCGGTATTAGTCCTGACGTTACTGGATGCACTCCCTTTCCTCCCCATAATACTACTCGAAGAGTGGCTGCCACTTTGTGCAGAATTAATGAATGTGATTGAAGATAACGACATGCGGGATGTTACGAAAAGGCGGTTTTGGGAGGTGTTGGTAAGTGGGGAGATGGATCCAGAGAGGAGCGGTGTTGCAGTCGCTTGGTGGACGAGCAAAGGCGGGGTAGAGGCGGTGCTTTACGGAAGGGAAAGATTAGCGGAGGGGGATAAGATGATGAGTGGTGCATTACCGGCTGGGGGAAGGGACAGTAAGCTATAACCGATGGTTAAAAGGTTGGGCATTTGTGCTACCCGTGGCGTATTAAAAGAACGAAGTAATGTTTTCTATCGGATAAACATGTTAATAGTGGGTACCCTGACCCAGCCTTTAACTCCTTAATAAACATTAACTGTAGGAAGGTTAGATTACCATCTCACGCACTTGAAGATGGAGTCCATGATACACTATTTCGTAATCTCGTTCTTGCGTCTGCCGTTTGCTATATATTAATGATTTGAAAACATGCAAGGGGTTAATTATCTGATCACATCCTCCCAGCTGTCTGCATAAGCCACCGTATAGCCACCGTCTACCCGCTTTAGGGTATTATCCTTTTCCATTCTCTTAACATACATTATCCACTCAAGGACCGAGCTTGTTCTCAATCCTCGATGCTTAAACGTATCAAGCCAAATTCCAAAAGCGCCAAGGAAGCGTACTGGTCATTCCTGAAGACATTGTAGAAGATACCAGCAGTGAATTCTAAAGCCTTGTGACGCTTGAACTGGGGGTAGCGGACTCGATCCCCAGGTTCAGAAATAAAACACTGTCACGGCGCGACTTTTTCTGGGAAGATGATGTTATTTGGAGTAACGGTTACGCACGCGGCTGAATACTCTTGATTGTTCTAGAAAAGAGTAATAGAGAGAGGGCATTTAGGAACATCACACGTTCCGGGGGCCGGTGTATACTTTCACCGCTTGTCAAGCGCGAGATCTGATCATACTAAAGCCTACACAAACTTGAAGGACCAAACGAGATCCGTGGCATATGCCAGAGCACCAAGCTTGTACCCAAGGGCGGCGAAGTGTCCGAACCTAGCTGACACAATCCTGGCAGCTATGGCCGTCCTGTTCTACTTGAGGCGCTGGAGCGATTTCACGGGTTCTAGGAGATCTCACTCCAACTGCAAGTGCACATTAGGCGTAGATCGCGAACATAGGATTGGCTACAAAGGCTGCTTGACACCGTCGGACTTTGCAAAGAATCCAGAATATACCGAAACTTTGGAGCGAAGTGGGAGTGAAGAAAGCTTCTGCTATATATTTCTAACGTGTTGCGGATAATAGAACAGCACACCTAAATCAGCGAACGATTTGAAAGAAGCAATCTAAATTGAATGAACCCACTCTTCCTCTAACATGGCCCACAGCAGCTTGATGAGCACAACTTTTTTCTAATAGTAAGAGTCCAAAAAAATGGGCCGGTCTTCAAGTGGTGGAAGCGCTACCGCACAAAATAGAAAAAAGGGTTCTGGAAGGATTTAAAAGAAGGTAGGTACGGCTTCGTGAGGCATAATACGGAAGTACCTGAATACCGGAATGGTAAAAAGTAGGAGAAAGTACGAAGACAAAGAAGAGAAGAAGGAAAGCGAGAAAGAAAAAGTTGAGACATAAGTGTATTGTAAATCTCCCATGAACGCCCTGCTCGCTATTCCTGTTTAGTCGGTGTGGTATCTTCTCGTTCAATCAAACTCAAATCCCGAAAACTGCAAGCTCAGCTCAAGAAAATAGAAGAAAGAGAGCGAGCGAAAGACGAAGTGATAATACAGATGCCGAAACGCGTCTGAAAAGGACTCGGAATAACCAGGGTGGTTGAAATTCTAAATGCTCCAAAAAATCACAATTTGGAGCTTTCGCTCCTCATTAGCGGCTACCTCGCCTCCATGTAGTCTATTTCTTCATCGCCGTCTTCATCTTCCATCCTCATTTTTAGGCCACCTTCTACAGCCACGCCAGCTTTGACCCAATCTGTATTTTCTATCTCTTCTAGATGTTTTCTCCCTCTAGTGACCTTCTTTAATAGCCCTTCAACGCATTGCCTTGCGCCTTCCCAGGCTTTGCCTCTCTCTGTATCCCACTCACCATCTTGGTCCCCAAATTGGCACCATACCCAATCACACCTGGCGATTCGGTGTGCTGCTCTACTTCTTGAGCTCACCTTTCCAGGTGGTGGGTCAAAGGGCAGTCGGCCTTCCATAAGCGCATAAAGAAGGACTCCAAGAGCCCAAGCGTCTGTAGAGCGGCCATCATACGGTTGCCCAAGAAGAATCTCAGGTGCAGCATAATCTTCGCTACCACACCGGGTGGTGAGAAGGGGGGAAGCAGGCGGAGTAGGGATACGCCTGGAAAGTCCCAGATCGGTAAGTGTTATTAGTGGATAAGGGTGGGTTTGAGGTTGCTTGAGGAGTGGGACAGTTGCAACGGGAATATTGAGAAGAACGTCTATCGGAGGTTAGCATGTCTAGCCGTTTCGGCTGGGTTGAATCCCAAATCCGGAGCAGAGAAATGTACTTTCAAGCTTGATATCACGATGCACGATCAATTGAGTGTGAAGGTAGCGAACTGCACCGACAAGCTCAGCAAAGATACGCTGGACGAGGTCGGCGCTCAAAAGGTGTCGATGCTCGCTAGCAATTTCAAAAAGGTCACCACCAGCGGAGTAGGTTAACACCAGCAGTGCTTGCGAGTCGTCATGGTCGAAAGCCCTCAAATGCACGAGGGATGGATGGGAGACAGATCTGAGCATTTCCACTTCTCTTTTCAAACTCAATTCTACACGTTTCTCATCAGCGCCGCCGGCTGGACCGTGCTCGACGACTTTAATAGCAACAAGTTTCCTGGGATCGAGGGTAGCTTCATCTAGAGGGTCTTTCGCGGTCAGTTTCTCACTGGTAGCGAGAAATACTTTACTGAATGTGCCCTGCCCGAGCTGGCGGACTGGCTTCCATAACTTCTTTCGGTGCTGTGGTCCTTGTCGGACAGTGAGATAATCGATATTACTTTTTTCTTCTTGAGTTTCCTCTTCTTCGCTCTCCGTAACACTTCGGTTACTTGCTGGAGGTGTAGGTAGATTGGCAGGCGCAATAGCTGGAACATGCAGCAGGCCGCGTTGGGCGGCGAGGTACTCCTCCCGGTGGAGGTGGGGCTCTAGCGGCACCTGACCAGGTGTAACATTTGAGATTGTAACATGCCGTGGGCGTATGTTATGGATGACTTCTGGGACGATTTCGCTTATGCTCCTGTTCCTAGTATGACCTGATTCGTTCTTCTGGTAAGTCTGCATATTTGCGGCGGCTGCTTCGGCGGCGGCAGGCATCAGCCCCTTGTAGCCTTTCTTCGAAGGCGAAGGTGATAACGTCCCATTGCTGAGCATTGCGAAGGAATCGTCTCGAGTGACACTCGTGGAACCTCGAGAGCCTGGGCGCGCTCGCATCCATGGGCCAGGAGAGTCACTGACCACCAATGGTGATGGTAGCGGTGTTATGTCGGTCAATGCATTCAAGGCAGGTGAGGAGAGCGCAGATCCAGGTGAGAGAGAACTTGTCATACTGGCCGTTGATAACGCAGTCCTTAGATTCCCTCCTTGTATGGCAATCGGTGCCGTTGCCGAAAACCGAAGATATCCTTCTGCCTTACTCTCGACTATAGTGGGAGTGTTTGGCGACTCCCGTGGCGCGGTAGTCGCGTACAGGGGAAGATCGGTCTGGAGCTGCAGGCCAGTGGCTGAGGGGGTTCGAATGTGAGGACGACTCGCAAGGACAGGAAGAGATGGCGCTAGGCCTAAGGGACCTATAGCTGGCAGTTCAGCGTTATGCGAAACGGCAGCGGTGTTCCTAGACGCAAAGTCGGAATGAGTAGTATCGTTGTGTTTCGTATCCGTATATACAGTGGTATTGGACCGTACGGGCGTTGTAGCAGATTCCTGACCGGCAGGAAGAGTGGTGGAAGGAGGGTTGCCCTCGAGTGTGAGAGAGCCGTCGCGCTCACCCATGATGAGGGAGCACTGCGGCGGGACCTGAGGGATTCGGTTGGTGTTGAGGCAGCCGGGTCATTCATCAGCGCCTCCAAGCCTCAAGGCTCCAATGCCGAAACACTCCCGACAAGCGGGAGGCTTCTAGTGGGAAGGATTATTTCGGGCCCAATTTGAAGGCGGAGGGGCACTAGAGGCTGCCCGGCTTTCAGTGTGGGATGGCTGGGGAGCGCGGTACGTGAACGAAGATGGTGGTTTATTTGGCCTTTCTCTACTTGATAGATACATGGTGCTGCCGCGCTGGCCCAGCGCCTGATTGACTCTTGGGCCGCGCGATCACTAGCCAGGAATTCAATAAAGCGAGTCCGCAAAACCACGCTGCGGTGCGCGTACTTAGCCGTGACGTGCGGCCGGCGTCTCGACCTATTGCAACGCAGCATTCGAGCATGACTGAGCATCAATTGGCATCACCATGGTCGAGCAGAGTGAACACCATTCAACCAGGAATTCCTGCTATTTTTAGACATCTACTCATCAGAAGACACATTCGGCCACGTTTAGCCCCGCTACCAATCGAAAAAATACCTTGACTTGCAATTAGCCGGCCTCCTAAGCTTTGCATAATTGCATAGGGAACTCCGCCAAAGTACTCGACTTTCGCTTGCTGTGCATGTACCCATGCCAAACCCTAAAAAACCGCCTGCAGTGAGGCACCACCCACGAAATATCGTACAGACTCAATCGCCTCCCCTTTCGCAGCGGCATCGTTCAATGGTGAGCGATCGTCTGTCAAACCTAACCTACTTTCGATTCCCTCAAGATACTCACTTTGCGTTCATGCCGAAGCCATAACCCTGACTAGAAGAATCGGCAGGATATGCTTCAGCATATGCCCCGCCATAGCCACCACCAAACTGCCCCGGTCCGTTACCCGCATACTGCGCGATATATTGGCGACGGATGTTATCTTCATGTTCACGTCCCGCGTCTGTGCTGGCCCAAGTTTGTCCAACATTGTGGCAGTACTGCTGAAATCTCCCATCGTTGCGCATTTGTCTCACGACATGCATGTGAACAGGAAGTTCGCGAATAAGGTCTAGATTTGACTCATCAAAGTATGGCAACCCTGAATCTCGCAGATATTGGGAACGGTGTGCAGGTAGAGACGCATTGTCGGAGGACGAGGCTGGGTTGCGTGGATGCTGAGACTGGCTCTGAGCTGTCTCCGACTTCTTCTGTAGTTCCTGTACAATTGCTTGTAAGGCCTTCAATTCGTTTTCCGTATTAATCTGATATGCCTTCAGTTCATTTTCCGTTTTAACATTCCGTTGAATATTCTTGACCAACGGCTCAACAACCTCCTTCTTCAAGAACTCCACGAGTTTGTCTAGCTTTGAATTCGCTGTTTCTGTCTTGCCAGATATGCTACCCATGTTATGTTCGACCGCGTTCAGATGTGCTTTGATGTCACTGACATGCTCCTCCAAGATGGTTACCGTCTCATTGTATTTCGTAATCATGGAGCTGATCGCTTCTTGCTTTGTCGTGTCGATGGATTTATGCAGCGACTGGGCCACAAGGTCAATGTGATGATTGGCGACGCCAAAATGAGTGATTATATCGCTACCATCGGCAAGTAGGTGGCTTGGTGGGCCTCGAGGCATTGCGGTGTGGACGTAAAGTGGAGAAGGAACTGCGCTGGGGTGGTGGTTGGCGAATTCGTAACGACCCTTTGGGGGACTGTGAGCGAGTTGTTCGTTCAAAAGAGGAGTGAGACCGAAGGAAGTGGAGCTGTTGTCTTTTCCTCCGACAATCTTCTGTTGGCCGTTGAGTGATTCGCCTGCAAGCTTGTTGTTGAAGGTGAAACCTGAAGTCTCCTGATTGACGGAGTGGTTGGAAGTATCGTCAGAAGGTGTGCGCATACTTGCGTATACGGTTGAGGCCAACGACGATTCACCTAGAAACTGCGCGGAGGAGTTAACATGGTTTGGTGAGTAATTGAGGTTGTTTCTAGAGTTTGGTAAATCTCTGCGTTCAGCTTCTGAAGCGACTTCATGAACGTTATCTTGAAAACAGACTTCAATCGACTCCCCACTAATCTGAGAATGGTGGGCGTGAGTGGGGTCTGAGATGTTGTTATGAGCAGAGGAGAAGAGGAAGCGTTGGGTGTCGAACTAAATACATTGTCAGCCGTTGTACTCTTCACAAAGACGTTCCGAGGAAGATGAATTGGTGATAACACTAAAAGTGGCTTCCTTCAGGGTTGACCGTGGAAAGGTCAATCACATACAGTTCCATTCGCCTACCATGACGCCATATGAATGAAGAAATTCATTTTGACTTACATTGTGAGAGGGCCGGTAGCCCGGACTGCTGAATGGAATAGAGTAGTCGGATGGTGTGTAGAAAGTTGGAGGTAGATGACCACCATGTAACATACCAATCTGCTGTCTGCGTTCTTCAGCTTGTCCTTCACTCCAACGACCAACGGGTGGTCCATCTACCCGATCACGTCTTTCGCCTTCTAAATGCGCGGTATAAGTACTTCCATTTTCAATGGCACCATGCATAGAGTAGATGCTGGGGGCATTTTTGATTAAACTGGTATACTCTTGCGCGCCATAAGGACAGAATTTATTTGGACTAAGTTGAAGGTTCCTGGTATCATTTAGTGCATGTCCGTGCTCACCTTTACTTTCACACGTAGTAGATATCCCAAGCCCATCAACCGGTGCTTGGGCATGTTGCACCTTGGTATTTGGAGGAGTTACTTTAGTCTGTGGTGTAGGCGGAAGGGCTTTGCTTGAGAAGTCCTGAGCCTCAGATTGCTCGAGGCTCGATGGAAGAACTTTCTTGGTGTCTTCTGATTGGTTACACTGATACTGAGTAGGATTGGATGATAGCTGGTGTGAATTCTTGGTTCGAGGCCTACAATAAGGTGTTGGCTGGTGGGATAATTTGATCAGTTTGTCACTTGAACGATTCGTGTTACCCGGCTTAGGCGGAAGTGATGTAGAGGTTTCGGAGCGTTGGCCCTTGACAGGACGTGGATGTCGACGCTTCTTGGATGGCAAAGATCCAAGTACTTGTGCCGCTTTTGGTGGCATCGGCGGATCGTCTGCGGAGAATGTAGTGGTTACTCTAAAGTTGGGTATGCTCATGCCAAAGAGTTTCTTCTTCGGACTCTTTTGTTCGTTTTGTTCGGCCTGTTGCTGCGTAAAGTTAGCTCAACCGCTTTCTTTCTCAGAGCGGGGTACTAGTGAGCATTAGACACCCAGTACAGTTGCAGAAAGGAGTAAGAGACGCCTAGCGTACCTTTACGGCTGCCTTCGCACATGCATCAGATAAGTCTACCTTCGAGATCACAAACGTTGTAGAGCTAATTGCATCCCCCTCAGAATCAGATGGAGTTGGAGTTGTAGGGACTGTGCCCATAATCTTGAATAGCTTCTTTTCATGTCTTGCTTCTATTGTTGCCCGCATGGTAGCCTGTGTACCCTCATTCCCCCTGGATTCAACACCTCCTCGAGTTATTTGACTCTGATCTAGTTTCCCGCCCGCTACACTCCGGTCGACTGACATGGGTTCTTTCGTGACTGGTATGCCTTGGGGTTTCTCTTTCCCGGCGTCAATGAACTGTGTCATAGTAGTCATTGGAGTGAAATCCTGCGCCTTAAGTGTGTTGACATCCGGCTTCAGTACTCGCGATGGTTGTTGGCTGTTGCTTGTAGTGGGTGGAGGAGTTCCAGTTGGAGTAGGCGTCGCGGATTTCTTCTCTAGGGCATAGAATGCATTCGAAAGTTCTCTGTGTCTATCCAGTGCGTCGTCATCTCGCGCCTTTGCAATGGCAAAAGCATTCCCGCTAAATAATGATTGCGGCGCACTGGGAATTGTAATTGGAGGACGTTTTCTGGGCAGCATTGGGCCTATCTGGTTGACTCAATGATCAGCAAGTAATATTTGTTTGGATGTCGGATTAAGGGTTTGTGTCAGATTATGACACTGTTGATCGTTGTTTGGCAAAATTAATGATTTGGAGGAGATACTCACTGCATTGGTTGTTTATAACTCCCACACAATCAACGGCACAATAGGACGCAAAGCCCATTCAGCAAGGCAGCTCTTGAGTCTAGAACAATAGCAAGGAATCAAATGATGATGAGAACATTGGCTCTCATGTTCTGCCTGGCTAGGTGCCTTCAAAGGTGAATAGTCCCGATCAAGGAAGTTATAAACCACCCTTCAATACCCACCCCAAAATTTTACGGGTATAATTGTTTACAAAAATATGGTCGAGTATCCCAGAGCTCCTCTTTCTCGTTGAGAACGCCTGCATATTCTTAACCTACACAATGTCAACTTACGTCCTAGGCAAGATATGTATACCTAAAAATGGAATACCAAGAATTGGAAGACCGCCTGCAACCCGCTATCCCCGAGCCTTTTTGCGTAAAAGGAAAATATTGTTCAAGAGCCACCCGAGTGTTGATTACATGCCGGCTAGACTTTACAGGACAACCATACTAAGCGTGCATGATTTGTCTAGTATATCAAATTTGGCAATTGAATCTATTGAGCGCCATGATAGGCACTGATTTAGAGGTCAGTTGATGCTCCGCCAAAGCTTACAGCATTGGTCTCAGAAAAGAGGCAATCTATGAGTAAATTCGGAGTCTGAATTGAAAAGCTCAGAGGCAAATGACCACAATTCAGAGAAAAACACCGCTCCCCACAAGCGCCGGGTGTCCACGACATAAGGTATCCCCCAAACTACGCCCGGCCTGAAGAAATGATAGGCAAAGAGCACAAAATAGAGATGGGCACTATGAATGCTAGCAGTTGAGGTCAAGAGCCCCTTCGGGGCTGTCACGATAGACCCGTGCCTACAACACTACGCAAGTTGTATGTCTCTTTGGTTTCTTCGTCTGCGGAGGTTCAAGGGCTGCAACAATTGCCTGTTTGACCGTTAGCGTTGCGAAAGGTATAGTACTGGGGCCTCAAAATAGATAATTGCGAACTTGCCTCATCGAAGACATCCTTCAATTTATATTGAGTCAAAGCGGAACATTCAACGTATTTGACAGCACCAAGCTCCTTAGCCATCCGTTCACCATCTTCTCTCCTGACTGGTTGCATTCTCTGCTTAGCCAACTTATCCCTCACCGCCGCATCATCCCGAAGATCTACTTGCGTGCCCACGATAAGGCAAGGGACCCCAGGGCAGTGATGGTGAACTTCGGGAAACCACTTTTCTCTGACGTTCTCGAACGACGCTGGCGAAGTCACTGAGAAACAAACGAGGAAGACGTCGGTCTGTGGGTAGGATAGCGGTCGCAGACGGTCATAATCTTCTTGACCAGCAGTATCGAACAGACCAAGAGTGTATGGCTCATCACCAATCCTGAAAACATGAGCAATCAGCATAGGCTTCGGGCCGGCGCAATGCCATGTTGCCAGCAAACCATGACAGAGCTGCCTCGGTTCGCTGGCTTAAATCCGCAGTATGATGCAGAGAGCTCACATGACAGTGACGGCATAATTATCGAAAACCGTAGGAACGTATTCTGATGGAAATTTATTGGTGGTATAACTGATTAGAAGGCACGTTTTGCCGACTGCACCATCTCCGACGACAACACACCTAAACCACAATGTCAATGTTAGTTTAGTGTAACAGGAGCATAGGAATTGTCAAATGTGATCTATGGTGTAACATAATCCCGCAGAAGAAGGGCCTTGAGCATACTTGATAGTGGCTACAACCATGATTATTGGACGAAGGTACGGTTATTAAGTTCGGTCGAGGGAAGATATTCGGAAGCGGTGATGAGAGCAGCCGATATGTGTAACGGGTGCCTATAATAATGAATATAGCCGCTAACAAATATAGAATCGCGTCAATAGCTCCGAAAGGTAGTGTGAAGAAGATTTGGACGATTAGAGACTTGGATGTATCCAAACGAGAGGTGAAATGAAAGAAAGGAGCCTAGTAACCGGATAAATCAGCATCGCACATTAAAAAACTTACTAGACCACACCAAAGAATCATCATACCTCAGACTCCTACTTAGGACCACTAGAGGCGCGTGCAACGCGGACTGGTCTGTTCTTGAAACGCGAAACGTAAGGTGGCTCCGTGCGTGAGGTTTCAAACCGGGAGACGAAGAGAACAATAGGAGCGAGAGATAGATCGGCGGAGGAAAGGAGGGCAAGACGCGGGAATCTATTTGTCAGGTTCGGTGAAGGGGAGGACTACTATCAAAGGGAAGGGAGAGCAGCAGCTGAGATGAGGCGAAGCTCTGGTGATTGATGGTGGTCCAGCGCGGCCTCAGTCTGGATTTGGGTAGGTCACTAAAAGCGCAAGTCTTGGCATCCTGCTTCACAACCACAGAACTTCACTTTCATATTTTCCCGTATGAGGGTATGATGATTCGTCACCGGGAGGCGTACTATTTACCTGATCCACTAGACATGTTGATCTATCCCGCATCGCATAGCTGTTCATGAAACGATTCCCCCATTTTCGGCTCCGCACAGAGCTGGTGTTCTCCAGAACTGCTCGACATCTGCAATGCTGCCAATTAATATGTTCAGTCCAGTAGGGCCACCTTTCAACCGGAGTAGCCTTCCCTACCACTCTCCGCACCTAGCCGGGGTTTTTGCTATGATTTCAAACCCTTCCAAAATATATTCTTCTAATTATTTTGGCCGTCATCCCTGATTGGCAGGTAACTATCGTTCATTGAGATGTGTATAGGCTTCTGTCGTCGACCTCATCACACTTGACATGTATCGCAACGAGTAGGTGCAGTTCTACTACCTCGAGCTCTACGTGATTGAGCCATTCTCAAAGCTAACGCCAACGGTGCTATTTCATTCGTGTCTTTGTAGTCCACGTAGTGGAGCACCATTCTTTGCAACTGCCACTCGAAGACAAAACTAGACCATACCAAATGCTTTATGGGTCATTGATACTTTAATCCATCGTAGATAGTGTGGGTCGAGTGACCTTCTCTAAAGGGATTGAGTGGTGCGGGGGGTAATTGCATTACACATGAACCCATGAATCTTAAAAACTTTCCCAAAATTTGTTAGCGCAAAGGGTGGAACTATTGTATCAGTTCAGTTTTGGTGTCAAGGATCTTATTAATACTAATTTTTTGTATTAAAGCAATTCTCCGAGGAATTTCTTAGGGGCCGTTCGGTTGCAACTTCATATTCAATATGGAGCTCAAATCTGAATATGAGGTTGTTGTTCGATAAATCTGATAACTTTTGAATATGGAGCTCCTCCAACTTCGTGGGCTCTGAGCCTCCTGCAATAAACCAGAGTTCTCATCCTTGATCGTCCTGTTCGACAGTTCTAGAGGGCTCTGAAGATCACTGCTCTTGGTTATGCATCCGTGGATGTAGCGTGATAATAAAGGCGGAAACCGACTCTCCTAAAACGTACTTAGGATGTCATCTCGTGTGATCTCATTATCACTGGCGGGCGTGCGGATACATGAAAAACTCCGGCCTATTAAATCTAGGAGAGCTGAAGATAGTTATAAAATCATGGTGCCGCCACTGCCCGGCAGATTGCAATGAACACGAGTAAGTGAGATCTTCGCGCTCATTATTCGAGAGTTCTCCAGGCCTCACCAGCAATGTCGGTGATTGCGCGCTACAGCTTGCCGTAATAGGCTTCGGGTGTCGCATTAACCGTTTATCCATCGCTAGCACGTCATTCGCCGCAGTGGGCTTGGGTAGCCTTCGGAGGGCCCAAAAAAGCTGCTGTCATTCCGAGGAATGCGAAACATGGAATTGCTCCTTCCTACTCTTATGATTTACCACACTCATGACGCCTGGAATTATGAACGACTCCTCCACGAACAACCCTCCTAGTGAAACTCATAAATATAGTACGCTGTGAAACTTTTTTTTGTATGACTCCGCCACTAATATCTGCTGACAGTTGTATAGGAAGACTGAATTCGCAGCCAGAGAACCCTTTTGCTGGCTTTATACCAGACCAATCGATTGCCGTTATTCCTCATTTTACCCTCGAATCGGGTGTTGTTCTTCACAACGTCCCCGTCGCGTACAAGACCTTCGGCTCTCTCTCGTCAAAGGGAGACAATGCCATGGTCATCTGCCATGCTCTCACTGGAAGTGCAGATGTGGGAGACTGGTGGGGACCTCTTCTAGGGGGGTCAGGGAAAGCGTTCGATACCTCAAGATTCTTCATCGTGTGCATCAATAGTCTCGGAAGTCCGTATGGCAGCGCGAGTCCCGTTACCAGCAAAGACGGAGATGTAGAAAAGGGATTATATGGACCAGAATTTCCGCTGATAACTGTACGAGATGACGTGAAGTAAGTGAAAACGGTAAAGGGCGAATTGGCATAGCGTTAATGGTAGTAGCATCTTTAAACTCATCCTGGATGACTTAGGTGTACGACAGGTCGCTGCAGTCATCGGAGGCTCTATGGGTGGTATGCTTGTGCTCGAATTTGCATACTTTGGGAAAGACTATGTAAGGAGCATAATTCCCATTGCAACATCAGCCCGATACAGCGCATGGGGGATAAGCTGGGGAGAGGCACAAAGGCAGAGCATTTACAGCGACCCGAAATACGATGACGGATACTACACCTTCCAAGACCCTCCCTCAACAGGCCTCGGAGCCGCGCGCATGTCAGCACTTTTGACATACCGGAGCCGCGATTCATTTGAATCGAGGTTCGGACGAAATACTCCCAACCCTTCAAAGTGTCAGAACATAAACAACGTTCAAAGACCATCTACACCCTCCCATGAGCACTGGGCCATCCACAATGAGGGTCATAAAAACGCGCGGTCTCCTCGCGATTCACGAACGAATAGCTCCTCAAACCTGCCTGCCATCTCTGCGCAGGCTTCATCTACTCACTCCGACCTTGAGTTTCACAATCCATCTTCGTCGCCTTCGCTACCCACGTCTTCGGTTTCGGGAAACCGAATCGCAAGCGAAAGTAGCAGCTCTATAGAGCCTTCAAAGAAGCGCACTCCTACATATTTCTCTGCACAATCCTATCTACGTTACCAAGGCGAGAAATTCATAAAGCGCTTCGATGCAAATTGTTACATCGCTATAACACGCAAACTTGACACTCATGACCTTTCCCGAAATCGTTGCCCAGATTCGAGCGACTCTGAGGGTATTGACCCCGCCACTGCCCTCCACCGCGCATTATCACTGATTGAGCAACCGACTCTGATCCTTGGTATCCAATCGGACGGTCTTTTTACCTTCGCCGAGCAACAAGAGCTTGCTATACATGTTCCCAATGCTACATTAAAAACCATTGACTCGCCGGAGGGCCATGATGCTTTCTTATTAGAATTTGAGCAAGTCAACAAGCATCTCCTTGGATTCTTGAATGAAACGCTACCGGACATTATGTCGCGCAGTCCGAAGTTAGATGGCGCCGTAGGAGATGATGGAGATGATGGGATGGGAATTAAAAAGAATAGCACTTTTGGGGAAGCCGAAGTTGAGGATATAACAGCTTGGTAAGAAAAAGCTGACCAAGGAGCTTTTGTTGAAGATGAGGCAAATGAGCGTTCAGATGACATGGAATTAAGGGACGCATTGGCTTTCGGCATATGCTTGAAAGAACGCTTATGTGTATATTCTTACGCGAAATGAGTAACGCGGAAAGAGGTTCAACCCCTCCATATGATACCTGCCGACACGGCTATGATATAGATAAAGACCCTGTTTATATATTTGCTGATAGTTTTGCCTCTTTAGAAGAGATGTGCATGTCGCTCTATGAATAGTTTGCTCGGGTTATCTTAGGCACAGAGTATCGGCTTCATGTGGAAAGGAGGGCGAATCTGTTCATTATTGATGTTAGGTTTTGATATATGTACCGGAGAGCCGCATGTAGGAGTAGTTGAGAATAAGGAAATCCACCACGGTACTTAACCCTCATAAAGCGAATTGGACCAAAATAACTCATTTCAAGATCTACATAAGGAGTTCAATAGACTATCTCAAGACGAGCACTTCGGGAGTAGCAAAGGTCCTCGGCATGCAGGGGTAGTGAGAAGCTCGAACTTAGCCTTATCCAGATGCCTAGGAAAGATCTTCGAGAGTTATGATCACTATAGGCATATGTGAAAAGTCGTCGCGATTTATTTGAACGGCCTTTTATACTAATTCTCCTTGTTCCCAATGAAAAGTCTCGGCCGCGAGCCCCGAGATCTTGCTTACAAAACTCGCCTCCCCCTTAAATCTATTCCCAGCCTCCCGTGACTAGCGCAAGCTAGCGATGTAACCATAACGGGCAAATTCAAGAACTGCAGCCTGCAGTAAATCGTCGCTTACTCATTTTATGCTCTTCGTATAAAGCACTCTCATCCTCTCCTCTCCTCCTCTTCATCCTTTAGTCACTCGTTCAGACGAAGCTTATTAATTTTATATTCCCTTCCTGTTATCCGCGGGATATCTGCTATCACTCGTTCAAACAGCCCGAAGAGAATATCATCTTGCCAAAAACACACTCCTCTGTTCTAATAGCAATCTTGCCTAAAACCTACTCAACTGGAATAATGTATTCAAATATCCTCACCCTCCTTACCTTCGCTGTTACTGCCCTGGCCCGCACCGACCTGAGTGGCTGCACGTCCTCTGAAACCGTCGCTTTTGGCGGGGCCTCCATGATCTATTATGTGCCTGGCACAGGCGAGATCTGCGAGTTCCTCGACTGCGGCGGCGGGAGGGCTCCTCCCAAGACGACTGTCCCCGGTTGCCCGCTCTACTCTGGCACTGCGAGCTACGAGCCAAGCTACTTGTCCGGCTATGGCCCGAATACCGCTGTGTCCACCGCGATAGCAAGTTCAGTCGCTGCGGGAACAACCATGGCCATTACCTCTGCTGCTACCGTTTCATCTTCTGCCCTCCCCGGCATTACTATTATTGAGAGTTCGGGCGCTAGTGCTGTCTCTTCGGCCGTCTCTTTCGCAACCATCACCACTGCTCCTGGACATTCCACCGTCGTTGGGACCGGCAGCATCTCGGCTACAGGATCCGGTGTTGGTAACAACTTGACTGCCACTGCTACCCTTCCATCCACAACATCCCACTTCACTGGTGCGGCAACTGCTTTGGCTGCTGGAAAGGAGATGTTCGGACTTGCAGTTGGCGTTGTTGCTGCTGGACTGGCTGTGCTATAAGCTATTGATGGGGGAGGTCGAGCTTGGAAGGAGAGCTTATGCTGCAGGAATAATGCATTGGACTAGATGGGAATGGGGTTTGAACTAGACTTGCATGGACTGAGTACATTGCATTGCGATTGGAGTTAGTGACTCTTGACTGCATAATGGAGATGCCTAAGCCAACATAAGTTATCGTTGACGAAAAGTATATATTCGCTTCCTATTTCACATCATGTTGACAGTAGTTCTTGCCCGCATAGTTGTTGGTAAGAAAGCATGACAAGTTTGCTCGCATTGGTATAGGCCCTTTCAATCCCAAGAGGTCCCGGCTTAACACCAGGTGACAAAAACATGAGAGGGATTGCCTTAATAATTAACTATACTTGTCTTACTGAATAGCTCAACATCCCTGTTTCCCTAGTTAGGTGTTATGGGAGGTCGTACAGACCGTGTGGGACGGTTGTCAGTGAGTAGAAAGTTGTTGTATTGGTTTTCTAATGCTGCTGGCTATATACTATTTGCAAGTAGGCTCCTTCCCCACCCATGTCTTATGGGCCGCTGTTCCCTTATACCTTCTCTGCTCACGTCTGAGTCTTCATAACAGTCCAGCCTCGGAAAGAAATGGTCCGTGCCATTTACCCGTGATCACTGCCCACTCAGCCAGTTCGTCGACTGCTAGTCTTGCGTTTTTCTAGAGGGGAGCAATACGAATTTGATGAAGAGCGCTTTGCTGGTGGATAGAGATTGGTATAATCCCCCTGCAGTTCGTCTATCGAAGTATCGCTTCCGGAATCTTCATTGTCAGTCAGTGAGCTAAGGGTTGGTTAGTTCTGTGGGCGAGGCTTGGCGTTGTGCTTGGCGGTTCAGCCTCTTCGTCCGTTTCCTCCTCCTCTTCCTCTTCGTCGTCTGCGGTTGTTCGACCTGCCATCTCGTTCGCGCGCACAATTACGGTGTCCCTCATCTTCTTTGTCCAATCTTCAGCATTCTTGAGTGCAGTGAGCCCTTGCACGTAGGATCTTTTGTTACCAGTCATCATACTCAGGGCGAGTCCCAGCCCCGTTCGGCTGAGCAGTATAGTGGCTGAACATCTTGAGCGTGCTGCTATGATAGATTCTAGAAATTGTATAAGCATTGTTGTCGTAGACTGGTTCATCTTTCCGGTATAACCGTCAAAGCATGGTACGTGCGGAACACCAGAATTAAAACTACGCGTATGATACATTAAAAGTCAGTGTTGGCACTTACTCCCGCTATGTGGTACTATCCTTAAAAGTGGATTTCTCTAAGAAACCTGTTCCTAGTAGCTAGTAAAAATCTCTTAAGTGCCTTGCAATACTAAAAAATACCCAAAATCCCAGAACAAGATAGAGGGAGAGGAAGCTTATAAAAGCAAAGACGGAGCAACAAAATATAAGCAGGAGGAGAACGTAGGGCTACAGCAAGATAACAGAATACTGCTGCATGAGAATTTAAGCAAGGTAAAGTTGTACTGAGCCTATAACCCCTAGATCCTTTCACTGCTCGTCAATATTATTTCCAGGATATTTTCATTGCAAAGCATAGATAAGGAGCAAGCATCCTTAGACACGTACTTCTTTTTGTTTCAGATCTTATTCAAATATTTCGCGCCAGAACGGATGCAGTATGCACCTCGATCCATCAATCCCTCCACCCCAATAATATTCCCAGTGGTAATTCCTCTCCAGGCCATTCCATCGTGGCATGCAGTGGCATGCAGTGCCGAAAATGCTGCCGTATGTAGTCTCACGCTCGATGAGACCAGCTCGTAGGTTGGGGCGCATGAATACCAATCCCACCGACTGAGAGGACCTAGTAGAACATGTTGAGTTGTTAATCTCCAGCTCAGGATGTGTCCACTGCATCGGTTCATACATAAGGAGACCAGAACGCATATAACTGCAAGATGTCAAAATTGAACATGCTTTTACGAAAATAGTTCTGTGAGAAATAGTAGTACCCAGGCATATTCGGATCGAAACAGCTCCAGCGTTCGCTCGATCCAGTAGCTCCAGTTATCCCTCCATGCTCCGCACCCAAACAGTGCTCTTGAATACTCCCAGTAGCTGGGATACCACCCAGAGAACTCCCAGTCGATGATCACGAGCTCTAGGTCCGTTGTGCCCCACTGGACTTGGCCGTTTTCTGTTGTCGTCAGGGGATTACGGAACATGATATTCTTCCGCTGGAAATCTGCATGCGTGAAAACTGGGGCGTGGTTCTGGAAGACATCCTTGAAGGCGCGCGAGAAGTGCTCTGCCTTGTATATGGAAAGGCCTTCCTTGACATATCTGGCGACCATAGCTTCATTCAGGTCCGACTCGGTATCAAATGGCCCGTTAAATGGCTTTGAGTGATCCTCCGACTCGAAAAGCCCATCCAGCAATCCGCGACGACCAAAGCTGCAGTATCCTCCCGGTGACTTCAACCTCCGCATCTCTTCGAAAACAAGGCGGAGATTCGAAGACACTGCCTCTTTTGCCGCTTGACCCATCTTTGACCAAACGGAAGCTAGGGTTGGACCTCTGATGCGCTCCATGACGATGTAGCTGTAGGTGTGCTTGTCGGGTCCGGGCCTCTGGTATAACGCATAGATGCGAGGTACCGGAACAGTCGTTGATTGTTTTAGGAAGAGCATTGTCTCTCCCTCTTGTAAATTGACAAAGGCACCATATTTGACAATAAAGTGATCGCCAACTCCGACGACTCTGCCCGACGCCGCCGACATGCGCTCATTGAGGATTTCCGTCGCAGATTCGATCTCTTCCACCGTGGGCAATATAGCAGGAAGGCTTGCTTCATCAGCGAAGTATGGTAGATTGAAAGGGGTCATCATAGAAACTGTCGAAGAAAGCTAGGGCGAGAAGTTGGTGCGACTAATGGTCGTGTGATGCTCATTCCACCAGGAGTATCATCGACTTAGTTCAACCCGGTTTTGAGAATGAGCACTAGAGAGAGAGATCATGCACTCACAAGGAATTGGTGAGTCAATGATTCACTTTATTATCCACGAGTGGAACTCCGACATGGCGGCTACATTTATGCTGTGTAACTACGCGAATTTAAAATTGCCCAATACCCAGTGGGCACACATTCACCTGTGATGCAGGCTAAAGTCTCGTGATGAAGATCTTCCAATCCTTTATCTTCTCAAATTAGCGAGATTTCCCCAGCCCCAGTCTAAACCAACATACTCTCGACACTCTCTCCCAAGCAGCAAGCTTCAGCCAATTTTCACTATGCCTAGCAAAAGGACAAAACCCTCTCAAAAGCCACCCAAGCCTTGGTCTATGTACTCGTCATACCATAATGCGGTGTCTGATTTGCTTGAAGAGCACGATCTCTTCTTCGATTTCCACAGAGATGACGACAGCGATTGCGAGGAGGAGTACGACACTAACATCATGGGCCGATTTACATGCCACAATCGTAGTTGTCCAGTCCGTGGATGGTCAAGCAAGCTGATAGCCATTACCATACGCATGTATGCTGGGGCAGAGTACAACGCAAGAGTATACCATCAACGCTGCGAGTCTTGCAATAAGCTCAGCAAACCAAAATTGGATGATTCATATGCACAAAGAGTTGCGTATCGTCTTAAAAAATGGTCTGGGGTGCAGGTGGAGAGGCCGCAATACTCAGGCCGGAGCAGAGCTCCACACAAAAGTGACCTTTGTGAAGGATGTAAACACGGTCATTGTAAAGGCTAGGGCAGTACAACGATGCCCAAGGACCATGTGTTCAATTCGGCTCATTGAACTCGAAATGGAATGTCTGCAACCGCAGGAAAAACAGGAGTACAGCGACACCCATGGGCAATCTTATCTCTACAGCCTATATCATTCGCGCCACTGGGGCAACCTGTACAGAGGCCCTCACTTGCTCTAGTGCCTCACTCGTTCGAGCCACTTTGGCCTTCGGCTCCAGCGCATCTGCCTCTAGCGCAGGACTCTTGCGCTTTCGACCATGTTTCCCTTTACCCGTGGTGGCTCCCCCTACCTCTAGCGCAGCACTCTTAGGCTTCGGACCACGTTTGCCTTTTCCCTTCGCTTTAGCTGCGTCCTTCGCAGCACACTTCGCTCGTGCCTCCTCGAGATCCTCATAGCTCATGACCTTCGCCTTCCCTAGTACCAGTGATTTAGTAGATCGGCGAACTTTGGCTTCGTTGTTCACTTTCCTTAGAAAATGAATTTGCTCCCGCTGGAGGGCACGTTCGGCAAAGCATGTTTAGGCAGCATTGGCAAACTTATGTATGTGCCTCTGTAGGCGCTGTTTGCTCTTCTCATCTTCCGCATAGGTATCCTGTTTGATTAGGTTATGCAGTGATGTAAGAGCCTCTGGTGTTACTGGCGTCTGGACTACTTTACCTCGCGGATAAAGATAAATTTTGTAGGTCTTAAGAATTGGAATGGTTGGTTTAGTAACTGGTTTTAGGATGTCCGTAAGTACTTTGTTGGGATTGAAGGGATACAAACTGCTTGCTTTCCATCCTGCAAGGATGTTTCTCTTAGTGAGAGCCCTTTCCCTTGCAGGGCTGTATAGATAGGTGAAATGTTGCTTGCCGATTGTACCTACACCTCCTCGCTCTAGTCGTTCAACCTGGTTATGATAGGCTGCTTTTGGCGGGGCAAATAGCGCGATATCGCAAGGCTGTAGCTTGTAGGATGTGTAAGAGGGAAGACGAAACAGGAAAATATTATTCTTAAAATAAAACTCCAAGATTTTAAGGGTCTCGTGCGTCCCGAAGCCGTCGCATATCAGAATCCGTGGTTTTTGCTTAGCTCGTTCTTTAGTTTGAGGATTAAATACACGCTTAAGCCACTCTAAGCTGATCTTAGAGTCGGTATATCCAGATTCAGAGTACGCATAATGCCATCTAGGGGTGGGATATGTAGTCCAGTTGGCTTGATGGGTCGAGGCTGGCCAGATTATCATTGGATCCAGATACCTACCGTTGGCGCTGACACACTCGATTGCTGTTACTACTGTACGCTTTATACGCGCGCCTCTATAGCTTCGTAGGCCGTCCTTACTGATAAGGATTTTGATACTACTAAGCATACTTAACATCACCCGTCTCGTCCATATTATAGACATTTCCGGCAAGATGGCCTGGTTATGCAGTACTTTTCCAATCACCTCAAACCAGTGCGGAACCTTATCATAGATGTTGTAACGGTCCCTGTCCAGCGCCCTACTTCTTCTTGCTTTGAGTTCTAGATGGCGTTTCTTAAAAGCCCGAGCCCAGTTCTTGCCTGGAGGCTTAGGTGGTATGTTTGTGGATTGCTGGCGAGCGACGCTGAAGGTTAATGAAAGTATATGCTTTATTCGCACAGGTTGTCCAAATTTGGCCATTTGCAATAAAAAGTTCACAACGGCTTTCTCTCTATATGGGGTGAGATACTGTTGGCCATGTGCGCGATCATAGAGGGTAGAACGAGCGACATTGCGACGGTCCGCTAGGGCACGGTATGTATTACGTACGCCATGAGGAATACCTTGTGCCAGCGCTTGGCTGGCTCGGTCCGTGTTAGATTACTGTGGTGATGGTGATGGTGATGGTAATGGTGATGGGAAGGGAACGAGCGGGGAAGAATGCCAGGGCGCACTCTGAGGTGGGAATGAGCCCGACCCTGAAAGAAGGGCCCATTTTTGGGCCCATCTATTTTTAGCCGCCTGCAATTCTCGAATTCTTGATGCCTCGCTGGGCGGCAACGGAGGAGAAGACTCTTGCAGGTTGGGTGAATCCAACATTTACGACGAACCTCGAGATGTTTCCTACCCGGCCTTAAACTTTGGTTCAAGCAAGACACGCGCATAGTGCTGCAGCATTAGGGCGGTTTGTGGCTCAGGGACGAGCGAATCACACTCTTAGGATCCGTGTGGCCTTCGTGCACGTTTGGAGCCTCCATTGTGGGGGAAGGAATGTTTACAGCAGGACACGATATGAATTCAAAGACATAATTTCTCCCCCACCGAGCACCTCCAAGATTTAAGCTTTATTGACCCGAGGTACGAGTGGTCTATATTTTCGGGTCCTGGATTTCAAACCTCCGCCAAGCCAGCTTCTGATTGGTTAGAAAGCCAGCTTCTCATTGGTTAGAAAAA
>Ga0307515_10002066_pt1 | contig 44256 bp, 37 predicted proteins | sample 17_EM_MG_FD_194513 | JGI IMG/M metagenome (GOLD analysis project Ga0307515, IMG submission 194513) | Populus trichocarpa ectomycorrhiza microbial communities from riparian zone in the Pacific Northwest, United States - 17_EM | ecosystem: Host-associated > Plants > Roots > Unclassified | place... | reverse complement strand
AGCGCTCTTCGTCCTTGATCATATCAGGTGTGACTGCATCTGGAATGAGCCCAAGCCTCGCCATCGACGTGCTAATAATGAATTGCGCTTCCTCCGGGAGCTGGACATTCGAGTATGGCTGAGACTGCGCTTGGACGAGGGACACGTTGAGTGCCTTTGCTTGTTGAACCATCGCATTCGCCTGGGACATGAGTGACTCGAGATCTTGCAAAGACGACTGCATATAGGTCTTTTTTGTCGTCGCTTCCGACCGTAATGTCTCAACGATTCCATCTGCGTAGGGCGAGTAGATTAGTGTGGAATAAGTCAAAGGAGATTCGGTGAAGAACGTACGAATGCCCGACTTTGAACCCCCAGCAGGCGCCGCTTTGGTGGTTGGAATATCGACAACCCAAGCCTTGGCAATTAAGACTCTCTTCAAAGCAGCGTGGAAGGCCCTATCACCACCACCCCGAAAGGAGACCTTGATAAGTGCGTCTCCGCCAGCGGGTGTATGGTCCTCAAGCGTAGGGGACGGTGGCCTGGAGGACGGGACTGATTTGTTTGGGATACGTGTCCGCTTCGGGAGAGGCGTATTGCATAGTTCGCATAAACGGAGCGAAGGATGATTGATAAACGTGCAAGCTGGACAAGCGATCCCGTTTTCGTCGTCTTCGTTCTCATTTGGAAGAGCAGAAGGGGCATCGAGTACATTTGGAGGCGTCGATACCGGTAGCGATTGAGATAGTGCTGGGGCGGACGCGGACGCGGATATCTTGGATGGCCCGGCAATTGCCACAGCCGATGACTTGCTCGAACGTGGCACCCCGCATAATTGGCATATCATCTTAGGTGCCAAACCTGTATCAACGTTCTTATTCCCACAAATCTCGCATTCCCAGCGGGTGAATGACGTATCGCCTCTCCCTCCAGCACCGCTCGCTGCTTCTCCAGCAGCAGCAGGCCCAACATCGGCGGAATCTGAAGGCTGGATTGGTGAAGAGAGCGCTAGGGTTATTTTGGGTGATGAAGTGAGGAAGCCAGCATAGTATTCGGATTGGCGGATGTCAGAGAGTGCAAATGCCAACGATCGCCTGCGTGGATGGGGACTGTCGACGTAGATCAATCTGTGCGATGTAAGGTGTATCGATCCGTTTTGGTGATTTGGAGCCTTCTGATTCCTGTACGGGTAATGGAGGGGATAATAAGACGCATGCATCTCGTAGCACTGAGCGGGAAGCTAAGCCAGATACGCACCCATCATATAAGCCAATATTTCCTTGGCTCGCGATCAAGGTCTCGTCGGGGTAAAGGAGGGCCTGTACGGGAATGGAACCATCGAGGGAGCGGCCAAGTGAGTTCATGACGTGACAAGCTGGTGTCGGGTGTCAGAATTAATTTGTGTTTTCCAATTTAGATCACTGCTGTATATCCTTGTGTGATCTTCACGCTTGTTGGACCTGACCTTCCCGTCCTGTCGCTCGCTCGCTCTCGTCTCTCCTAGTCGACACTGTTCCATGCAGCCGCAGAGGGCTTGAACAGCCACGTCTTCTCTTCGTTACTCGCCTTCGTCCGTCTCGCCTGTCGATAACTGCTCCCGTCGCCGCCTTTCAAGTTTATAAGGCCCATATCTAGCTATCAACCTACTTAGCTTAGATTCAGCCACCACAACGTCCGCGAATTTCACCCAACATCAACAACGGCCCAGCCACCGCTGGCCTCATCTCCCACTTGCCCGTGCACCACGACTTCCCACAAGATGCCACCCTTTTCCTTGGTAATTTGGAGCCCTGGATAGACGAGCACTACCTCGTCCACGTTTGCAGCCTCCTCGCACACCCGCCATAGCCGTCATCCCAACAACTTTGGCTACGCTCTTCGCTTCGCGGCTAGTCCAGAAGCCGCCCTTCGAGTCCGCCACAAAGCAATTTGTTCCGGATGCTGCTCCCATTCTTCCAAGTTCTAACCACCCCATCGGAAAGGAGCCCAGCCCCGTCGATAACACCATCGGGTACAGCATCGTCGTCGGCGACCTTGCTGGCGATGTCACCAACGCTGACCTCATGAATGTCTTCCGCAATCCCAATCTCAGTCTACGTGACGATTTCCCCACCCCCGATCAAATCTGCGCACTCACCGAGATGCAAGGCCTCTACTGCAAATCTCACCCCAGTATGTGATGTTTTCAGGTTTGCAAAATGCGTCCTCTCTGACTTTCCGGTATCCCAGAACAAGGCTGCAACTGCTGGCGAAGGAGAGTCCCCGACACAGTCCGCAAGGCCGGCAATATCCCCCTTGTTGTGTCGCCTCCCCCGACGATCCAACGCCTTCGTAGCGTCACGAGCACAGTCGCTGTGTCTCAGACCTCAAAGAACAACTACCACAACGAGTTGCACCCAAATCTCGTCGCCCGCATCGCGCAGCTGTCCAACACCATGGTGCAGCATGGTCACCACCGTCCGCAGGGCCCCCATCCGAATAAACCCAGCATCTTGCCTCCCCCTGGATTTCTCCCGCTCAGATTCAACACCGTGCCCACCAAAACCCCCACACTCTCGTACTGTCCTTGAGCACTTGCTCAGTGGGGCTCCAAACCCGAGTGCTCCTTTGGACCAACGCTGTGTATCAACCCCCCTACCGCCGCAACTTTAACTAACGGTTTAGTAGGTCTTTGTAGGTGGGCGCTCGCCACTCATCCCCGAGGACACCCTGAGAACCTTCTTCGCGCCATTTGGTCCAATCCACTACGTATGTGGCTCTCAGCTCTTGTACGTCTCGCTGTTGTCCCTAATACACACGTCTCCCTAGGTCAAAGTCCCTCACAGCAAATCATGCGGTCTCGTCCAATTCGGATGAAAGGCAGACGCAGAGCGCGCTATTGTGGCAGTAAGGTCCGCCTGAGCTGGGGCCGGCAGTGCGTATCTTTACTACTCCTGATACCTCTGTTTACCTAACCGCTGCATGTCGATTTCTAGATCGTTCCTCCGCCGCCCCAACCCCGCCCCTCCGGCTGTGTCTGCAACCCCGCAGTTCGCCTCAAAACCCTAATAGCGGACCTTCCGGGAGCCGCCACCCACAGAGTATCGCCACTCCAGTCCCTGAAGGACTCCTGGCCAACGATCAAGTCAACCACATCATTGAACGCCTTCAGGGTATCATTCTCAACAATGGTGGTGGTCTAAGTCCGAACAGAGGAGCGGCTCGTCAACTGCGACGCATCCCGCCAGCTGTGGGTCGTGCCCGCCACCACCCAACGCCTACGGGACACGTTATTCCAACAGCATTGCCCCTCGATCGTCGTAACTGGACGGCATGGACCGCTCTGGTGGTGCTGTGCGTGGACTTGGAATGGGCATGAGCAACGGAGGTGCCGCGCCTGGTGGTGTGCTCGGTGTTGGAGGATTCGATTTCGACGACGCGAGCCCACAGTTCCCCGCTGCGCCTGAAACCTCCGTGGAGACTCACTCTATGGCCTCCCCAGCTTCGGCCGTGGCAACAGTACGATCGGGAGTGGTGCAGGTGGAGAACCCGGTCGTCCCCGTTCGGCTGCGGGAGACTCCTCGGGAGTTGATGGGCCCCCTTGGGTCCTCAGCTCCAATTTCTTAATCTCGATCACCTTTGATATCAGTTATGAACATCTCCTGGATTATCTATCTGCTCAAAGAATATTCACGATTTCGATTTACAATTTTGCTTTCGAATACTAGTTCAATTTTACTTTTTTTTTGACTTGTCTTTGTCGCCCCCATTGCATCTATCGGTTTAACTCCCCTCTTAGATTACTCTCCGTCTTCCGTGCCCGCCCCGTACATCTCGCTGGTTGGTTATCTATGCACGGCTTTCGAAAAGCGGTTGAACGGCGGCGATGATATGAATATTGCGCTGATGTAGAATACGGATGCGACGTCGGCAATCGTGATTTCGATTGACCGTCTTCGGGCTCTTCAGGAGGAGTCGGAATATTGGCGTCTTCGTCGCCCGAGGCGGGGGGGGAGATGGGACAGGTGCTGGAGGAGCAAGAAGTCATCTACCAGATTCCCAACTGAAGCCAGATTCCCACGCTTCCTGGCGCCTGTTGCTCAGGGTTGGTAATGTCTTTGAGGATCACGTTTATCCGCTTGAAGTCGATGGGTATCCAGCCATCCATATCAAGCGACTCCATATACTCCCGTTGAACTGCCTCTAAAGAAGCGGAGACTGCGAAGATGGGATACGACCATGGATGGTGAGGGCAGGTTTTGAGTGAAATTGCAAGGGAATGAAAGCCTCGGATCCTCGGATGACTTGTCTAGCTCGGAAGCCATCTTTTATAGGCATTCTGAAATGCCCTTTGTCAATACACCTCTAGCATCGTGACCCAATGGATGCTCACTGAATGTCCATTAAACCGCAGTCGAAATCTCGATCCGCGGAAATAGCGCCAGCAACTTCTTGTCCGTTGCTGGCATGAGCTACTTGGTGGCCGTTAGACTGAAGACGCTTTTGGAGCACCTTGGCATTGATTGGGTCGTCCTGCATTATTATAGCCATCAGGATTACAAATGTCCAAAAGCGCAGCTGATTGGAGAAACCTCTACAAGAAGGATACGGAGATGGTGACACTTTTGAATGTGCGATTGAAGAGGTTGGAAGTGAACTCGGTGAGTCCGTGTTTTTGCTGCTGCTTCTGAGCCGAGACTATAGGAGGCTCCATACTGGTTTCGTCTACTTTGAGTGGTCTGATAGGGAACACAGGGTCTCCTACTTCGAATTTTCCCTTCGACGGCGGCGTGACCTTTCGTGGCCGAGGCCGACGAGGCACTGGCCTGGAACTGGTCGAGGGAGCATGCGGGACCATATGACTAATTGAGATTGCCGATAGGAGGCTGTTGATCTCGCCATTTCCCCCACTGGCGCTTCCATAGTCTGGACAAGGGTTGAGACAGGTCGCGAATGGAACGCATTTGGGTTGGCCAAGGGCAACGGCAGTAAGAAGAAGAAGCGAGATCCGTCACCAATACGAGGATCAACTCGGAGTTGCTCGCCAAAGTGTTCGACGATCCTCGGGACTACTGCTAAACCAGGACCTACGACACAATTAATAATGAGAGGAGATGGCTATGTCTGCTCACACACCTAAGCCTGGTCACGTTCCTGGTCTGTGGTCAACAGAGGTCAGCAGTGGCGTCGAGCTGCTCGAATTCTCTGAAGATGCTCTCTGACTTCTCGGGCGGGATCCCACGACCAATATCGCTGACAACAACCTCAATTGCAACGTGTCCTTCAGCGCGGAGTCCATCTGGTTCGCCAAAGACGTGTGCTTGTCACTGTGACGGATCCGCGGCGTGGTGACACTTCAAAGGGGGTGAAGGGGGTAGGGAGAGGGGGTTCAAAATGGGGATAATATGGAGTCCATACTCAGGCCATTGTGATCGAGTACTCTAGAATTCGTGAAAGCAGTGTAGTGTGTGCGCCGTACGGCTCCAGACCGAATTAAGCACATGGATTTGTAATGTAGTGAAGTGAGATGGAGCGTTGTTGAGGGTCATGGATGAGGCCGAGGTCAAGCGGGGGTGTCGTGAGTTGGTCGGCATTAGATTGCCGCCTTTAGAATCGCTAGTTTTGAGAGGCGGCGGTGGCGTTAGGTAGAGGTTGATACATTCGGTGTGTGCTGATAGTCGGGTTGCTTGTAGGTGCTGGTAAAACCACATTTGGCCGCAGAAAGGTCAAGAAGATCGAAGTGGGTTCGGTGTTGAGGTCGAGAGACGGGGTGCATTTCTAATAACAGCACTACTGTGGTATGCTGGGGCTGTCTTACACATGGGATGTTGACTAGATGTGGAAACATGAAAACCGCAGCGCAAAGCCGACACGAAGGCGGATAGGCAACGAGAGGATGGCCAGGAAAAGTCTGGCATTTTACTACATGAGAATTGGAGCATTTAGCGCTTGCTCACTTTGGGAAAACGGTGTAATGCATACCTCAGATCATTTCCCGAGTCATCACTCTCCAGAAGCAACCCTTCCTTCTCGTTGCTAGAGGACTCGCTAAAGTGAGTAGAAGAGTACTCAGACCTGGACTTGACTGATAGCCTCTTTGACCGCATGGTCGATGTTGGAAGAACGACAAAGGGACGCAAAGTCGTCGTCGTCGTCTTCGTCTTCGGAAGAGGAAGAGGAAAACGCAAAGGTGGAATGCAAATGATTGGTGGCGAGTGCGGACGTCATCGTCAATTTTCGACGCGGTCCCCACTCCAAACTTCCGCGGTCTTGGTGTGCGGCGGCGTCGGGGGCAGTAGCTTCAAACCTGGTGCGTCACGTTGGAGAGTACATCCATGTGTGGTTGTGGTTGTGGTTGGGAGCGGCAAAACGGTGGCATGTGGTGAACGAGGATGGACAGAAGGTGTGGAGTGAGCCAATTTGAGGTCGGGTTTGAGGACATAGTGATGGAGGGAACGGATGAGGGTTGTCGCGGTGCTATGGGAGTAGGACACAGTGAGATTGTACATCACCGGACATGCTCGCGCTTCTTTGACAACAGCGAGGCGGCCGCATTTCAATCCACTCTTCATTCACCCTTCGAGTAGCCGCAATCCGCCTCACTGATCCCACGTTCCAACTGGCCTTCAACGGCCGATCTGCACCTTCTCCCCTCTCCCTATCCTCAGCTCTAAGTCTACGAAGGCAAACCAATATGACCACTCAAGCACCCAAGCCAGTCCACTTGTGAGCACCCAGACAGCTAGCGCAGAATGGTTGTCTGACCACCGAAAAGCTTACATTTAGATCGTGCGGCGCTTCACTCCGATCTAGGTCACACCGCTGATTTTGCGCGTCATACAGGAATCACTCTGCAAGATGATCAAAATTCGGTATATCACCTGGTGTTGTTTGTGGGAAATCAGAAGATAGAATTACGGAAGAATGCTACCCATGCCTGGACACCAATCCAACTCGTGTATGTCCCTTGTTCTCGCTATATACATACACTGAGGGCTCTGTGATCGTAGAGATATTTCCCCGACATCCAAAATGCGCGTGAAGATCCAAAGGGTCACAATGCTTCTGTTCAAGGAAAAGAAGACACAAGCAAACGAAGATATCGGCCTACAAGAGCTCTCTGATGAGTATTGGGGTACCACAAATCATGAGTTTATTGTACAGAGTCAGTCGTGACGCCCGATTAATCCCTTCACGTCTAATAAAGGGGCAGAGGACATTGCTATTGGAAAGACCCATGTGTCTCTAGAATTACAATTCTCTGCGGGTGCTACCGTTCGTCACTTTTACCACCTGCGCACCTCAGCCAGCTAACAATGTCCGCATAGGCGGAATCTCTGCGCGAGTCGCTCCAAGAACTTGAAGGATTGATGGAGAAATTCAATCCACTGATGAGTAAATTGATGGAGAGGAATTTGGGAACAGGGATTCAACTTGGCGCTGTATTCGCTGCGGTCAGCTCTGCCGTTTGGAAACCAGCAGGACATTGACACCCCTTAGTTCAATCCGATCGCAAAGGCTGTCTTCGGTGTTGCCAAAGTCATATTCGAGGTTCGTGCTGTCTACTGGCGTGTCAAAACCAGAGGTAACGCTTGATTGTTCAGCTCTTCAAGGAACAAAACCAATACGATCAGATGCCATCGAGCCTGTTGGATCAGTTGCAGCGCGTCTCGCCTTTGGCGGACAAGGTCGCAGACGAAATCGTCAGCGAAGAGACAGATATCTTGGATAAAATAATGCCGCGAATGTTCGAAGTAATGCAAACGACCGCCAATTTTTTATGCGAGTACGTCAAGCGTGGGCGATTCAGTACGTTGTCACTGTTCTGGATTCCACAAATGCTGATGATCGCAGAGCGAACAGGAGAAGCGCTGCTTCATTTGAAGGACAATAAAACGATGGAAAACCTGGGTAAAGAGTTAGCGAACGTCATTGAAGACTTCCTGCGTGCAGTCGATGTCGAGGCCCTGCGCGTAGTCAAAGGGATTGGTAAGCACACATTGTCCCAATATCGTGTGAGCCCATTCTTAGTAGCCTTGTGTAGAGCAAGGGCTCTTGCTCAATTGTCTTAAACCAACCGAGACTGGATATGACCGGGCCCTCTGCTGTATGGAGGATACCCGCAAATCTCGCCTCGAAGAAATCGTAGATTGGGTAGCCAATAAATCAGAGGAGAAAGAACGTCTCCAGAGCAGTACATACTGGATCTACGGCTTACCCGGAATCGGCAAAACATCGTTAGCTCATTCGATCTGTGCACGCCTCCATGATAAAAGGCAGCTTGCTGGGGCGTTTTTCTGCCGGAGGGATGATCCGAACTTGAGCGAAGCCAGGAATGTCCTCCCGACTCTCATCTTCAAGCTCGCGGTACTCTTCCCCCCCTTTCGAAAGATCGTGGCAAACTGTCTTCGTAACGACCCAAACCTGACACCGGCGTCAATGAACGACTCATTCTTCCTTGACCTGCTCGATAAACTTCCTAAACACCCGAACGATTTCCATGTCTTTGTCATTGACGCGTTCGACGAATGCGGCGACGATCTTAGTCGACCACGCCTCCTGAGGCTTCTCACAGGCGCGGCTACACGTGCTTCGTGGCTGAAAATTATCATCACCAGCAGACCCGAAACCGATATCCAACAGTTCTTTACCCAGTCGTCGTATTTGGGATATGATTTGGCTACAGATCAAGAAGCCGGCGGTGATCTGCGAACCTTCGCTCGAAGCGTGTTTGGCCCAGTCGGCCGAAAAAGGCATCTCTCAGAGGATCCTTCCGAGCCTTGGCCAGAAGAAGCGCTCTTGGACAAAATAATCTCTCGGGCGAGTGGCCTCTTCATCTTCATCAAGACCCTTGTTCTCGCCCTTGAGAATTTTGTGGACCCCACAGAATTTTTGGAGGTAGCCTCCGAAGATTCAGCTGGTCCTGGGGTGGAGGCTCTATACGGACTTTACTCAAGTATCCTAGAGTCGCGAATAAAGGATAGAAAAGCCGAGTTCCGGGGGATGATTGGAGTCCTTCTGACAGCGGCTCCGTACCGCGCCCTCTGCGAGGAGACAATTGCAGAGCTGGCGGGAGTAAAATTAAGCCTCGTCAAAACGTGGGTGGATGGCCTCAGCTCTTTGCTATATCGAGACGAAGGCGCCAATGGAGGGATTCGTGTTCGGCATTTATCAATTTCAGAATTCCTTGTCCACGACGACTGTCCCTACGACTATCGAATGGATCCCCAAGGCGCAAATGTGCGGCTGGGAATTGCTTGTCTCGAAACGATGGTTCGCCAACTCCGTTTCAATATCTGCGGGCTCGAAGATTCCCGACTCGCTAACGCGGACATCAAAGATCTCCCACCCCGAATCACAAAGAACATTCCCGACTGCTTGCAATATAGTTGTCTTTATTGGTCAAATCACCTTTGTTTTGCTCCCGACAATGATGGTCAGCGGGTGTGGGATAGCTTGGAGGAATTCTTTGAAGGAATGTGCCCGTTGTTTTGGATGGAAGTATTGAGCATTTTGGGAATGGTCCCGGTGGGTGCTCCGAGCATTCGAAGGGTGATATCCTGGGCCAAGGTGAGTGCAGCTCCAGCTTGTATTTGGGGTATTTCTGATTGGCAGTAGAATGGAAATCCGACCCTCCTTGAGAGAATTCAGGACATTTGCCGTTTCATCATCGCCTTTCGCACCCCCATCTCGATCAGCGCTCCGCACACGTACCTTTCAACGCGACCCTTCTTGCCCTTACACTCGACTTTATCAAAGACCTTCAGCACGAGGTTTACTAAGTGCATCAAGGTGGTGAGAGGGAGATTGTCGTCATGGCCAGCACCGCCATTATCATGGATTGGGCATACTGGTCACATTACATGTATGAGCTATTCCCCCAACGGGCGGCAGATCATTTCCGGATCCGACGACATGACCATTCGGATCTGGGATGCTGAGACCGGTGCTATAAGTGGTGAGCCCCTTAAGGGGCACACCGGCAGCGTGAGTTGCGTTGCCTACTCTCCCGATGGCCAATACATCATCTCTGGATCCTTTGACAAGACGCTTCGAATCTGGGATACCGAGACTGGTGCTGCAGTTGGCAACCCTTTGGAGGGGCATAGCGAAGATGTGTCGTCCGTCGCCTACTCTCCCGATGGGCGGCATATCACCTCTGGATCTCATGACACCACGATTCGAATCTGGGATGCTGAGACTGGTGCTGCAATTGGCAACCCTCTGGAGGGGCATCGCGACACTGTGTCGTCTGTCGCCTACTCTCCCGATGGGTGGTATATCACCTCTGGATCGTGGGACAAGACGATTCGAATCTGGGATGCCGAGACTGGTGCTGCAGTTGGCGACCCTCTGGAGGGGCATAGCGACGCTGTGTCGTCTGTCGCCTACTCTCCCGATGGGTGGTATATCACCTCTGGATCGTGGGACAAGACGATTCGACTCTGGGATGCCGACACTGGTGCTGCAGTTGGCGACCCTCTGGAGGGGCATAGCCACTATGTGTCGTCCGTCGCCTACTCTCCCGATGGGCAGCATATCGCCTCTGGATCTCATGACGACGCGATTCGAATCTGGGATGCTGAGACTGGTGCTCCAGTTGGCAACCCTCTGGAGGGGCATAGCAACTATGTGTCGTCCGTCGCCTACTCCCCCGATGGGCGGCATATCACCTCTGGATCGTGGGACAACACGATTCGACTCTGGGATGCCGAGACTGGTGCTGCAGTTGGCAACCATCTGGAGGGGCATAGCTCGTATGTGTCGACCGTCGCCTACTCTCCCGATGGGCGGTATATCACCTCTGGATCGTGGGACAACATGATTCGAATCTGGGATGCCGAGACTGGTGCTGCAGTTGGCAAACCTCTGGAGGGGCATAGCGAAGATGTGTGGTCCATCGCCTACTCCCCCGATGGGCGGTATATCACCTCTGGATCGCAGGACAAGACGATTCGAATCTGGGATGCCGAGACTGGTGCTGCAGTTGGCAACCCTCTGGAGGGCCATATCTTGCCTGTGTCGTCTGTCGCCTACTCCCCCGATGGGCGGAATATCATCTCTGGGTCGTGGGACCACACGATTCGAATCTGGGATGCCGAGACTGGTGCTGTAGTTGGCAACCCTCTGAAGGGTCATCGCTTGCCTGTGCCGTCCGTCGCCTACTCTCCCGATGGGCGGCATATCATCTCTGGGTCGTGGGACAAGACGATTCGAATCTGGGATGCTGAGACTGGTGCTGCAGTTGGCAACCCTCTGAAGGGGCATAGCGGCTTTGTGTCGTCCGTCGCCTACTCTCCCGATGGGCAACATATCACCTCTGGATCGTGGGACCACACGATTCGAATTTGGGATGCCGGGACTGGTGCTGCAGTTGGCAACCCTCTGGAGGGGCATAGCCACTATGTGTCGTCCGTCGCCTACTCTCCCAATGGACGGCACATAATCTCTGGATCTGAGGACAACACGATTCGAATCTGGGATGCCAACACTCATACCGGGGTTGGTAGGCCTCTGGAGGGAGAAATTCCGACTGCACTGTCCGTTGCCTCCTCTCCCAACGAGCAGCAAATTGTTTCTGGATCTAATACCAATCCCATCCATGTATCGGAGCCATTTTTGCATCAGCCATCCTTCTCTTGTAATCCACACCATGCTCATTTCTATTCACGGCCTGACTCGGAGGGTTGGGTCAGAGACTCAGACGGCGGCTTACTCTATTGGGTACCCCTAGATTGTCGCAGAGGCCTCCATACAGCCATTCTCATTACAATTCCCTTGACATCTGATGGTCGATTAGTTTCTCTTGATTTTAGCGACTTTGTCTTTGGAACCGCTTGGACCCAAATTTTCAACAGTGCACAGCGCTAACCATGCTTTCCTCGTGACCTTTTGTATACTTTAGTGTATGAAATGATCTGTGGTTATTGAAGCTCGATCCCGTCTTCCTTAAGCTCCTCATTTTGTCCCAATGCATCCGACGTCATTCGTGACAGCACAGCAGAATAGTATTTATTTGCATGGACAACCAACCAGCGAGATGTACGCGACAGGCACGGAAAAGACAGAGAATAATCCAAAGAGGGGAGGTAAGACTTCAAAGATCCATTAGATGCAATGGGGGAGACAAAGACGAGTCATGAAAAAGAAAAGACAAAGAAAATTTGCACAAGTATTCAAAAGCAGATGTGAAGATCGAAATCGTGAATATTCTTTGAGTATGTACCTCATCAGGAGACGTTCACGACTGATATCAAAAGAGACTGAGATTGAGAAATTGGAACTGAGGTGCCACAGAACACGAACAATGCGTGTCTCTTCTGGAAGGGCTGGGGGGGAGTTACACGATATTCTTTTGGAAGATGGAGGGACAAACACAAAAGCAGCAGCGGGCGGCGGAGTCTAAAGAAAGTGTGGAAGAACGAAACGGAGCGAACGAAAACACGGAGAGCAAAAGAGAAGAGCCTTATGTGACACACTTGGTTTAGGGCCAGGGAGACGAGTCTTGGAGTGGTAAGGAGAGAGGGAGCAAGCAGGTGCGAAAGGCGAGGAGCGGGTTGGTTGCTCTTTGTTTCAGTATGTCCACGGTATTGTGCCATGGGGAGAGGGGGAGGAGGGTAGACGGCGCTGTGGGTCGTAGTGTTGGGTTGTTGACTCGAGCGCAAGAAGGATAATGTCGAATGTCAAGGTCGCCATAGAGCCGCGCGACTTCCACAGGAGGCCGTTGTTGTGCTGGAATTGGTTACGGGTGATATGTACGATAAGGAGTCGGATTCGGATTCGGATTTCTGTGTGTATGTGTGTGTGGGTCGGGGGGTTTTATGTCGAGTCGAAAGCGGCTTGCGTAAACTGGTGTTACACAAGCGCAGTTTCATTCCCTAATTGCTCACGTATACCTCGACGCACACGCTCCAGCACCACCAGTCGCAGTCGCAGTCGCAGTCGCACTGTGAGCACCGCTCGCATCGCTCGCACCTCCACCAACGCCCGAGGAGTCTCCCGCAGCCGAACGGGGACCACTGGGTCCTCCACCTGCACCACTTCCGATCGTACCATTGCCACGGCCAATGCTTGGGGAGGCCATAGAGTGAGTCTCCACGAAGGGTATCGGGCGCAGCGGGGAACTGTGGGCTCGCGTCGTCGAAATCGAGTTCTCCAACACCGAGCGCACTACTAGGCGCGGCACCTCCATTGCTCATACCTATTCCAAGTCCATGCACAGCACTACCAAACGGTCCATGCCTTCGTAACACGCTAAATCCTCCATTGGCCGCACCACCAGGACGACGACCGAGGGGTAAGTCATCATAACCGCGGCCTCCGCCACCGTATCTACCACCATAGTAGCCATATCCTTCGCCCCCCAAGGGGGGGGTGAGGGCGAATACATCGCGCAGTGTCTGTATTGTGCATGTATCCACCTCCAATGCCACTGGAATAACGTGTCCCGTAGGCGGTGGGTCGTGGCGGGCAGGACCCACAGCTGGCGGGATGGACCGCAGTTGACGAGCTCCTCCTCTGTTCGGGCTTAGACACCACCATTGTTGAGAATGATCACTGAAGGCGTTCAATGATGTGGTTGACCTGATCGCTGGTCAGGGGTCCTTCAGGGACTGGAGTGGCGATACTCGATGGGTAGCGGCTCCCGGAAGGTCCGCTATTAGGGTTTCGAGGCGAACTGTGGGGTTGCAGACACAGCCGGAGGGGCGGGGTTGGGGCGGCGGAGGAACAATCTAGATATGGACATGTAGCGGTCAGGTAAACAGAGGCATTAGGAGTAGTAAAAATACGCACTTCCGGCCCCTGCTCAGCGGACCTTACTGTCACAATAGCGCGCTTTGCGTCTGTCTTTCGGACGGATTGGACGAGACCGCATGATTTGCTGTGAGGGACTTCGACCTAGGGAGACGTGTGTTTCAGGGACAACAGCGAGACGCACAAGAGATGAGAACCACATACGTAGTGGATTGGACCAAATGGCGCGAAGAAGTTTCTCAGGGTGTCCTCGGGGATGAGTGGCGAGCGCCCACCCACAAAGACCTTCTAAACCGTTAGTAAAAGTTGCGGCGGCAGGGGGGTTGATACACACCGTTGGTCCGAAGGAGCACTCGGGTTTGGAGCCCCACTGAGCAGGTGCTCAAGCACGGTACGAGTGTGGGGGTTTTAATGGGCCCATTGTTGAATCTGAGCGGGAGAAATACAGGGGGAGGCAAGATGCTGGGTTTATTCGGATGGGGGCCCTGCGGACGGTGGTGACCATGCTGGACCATGGTGTTGGACAGCTGCGCGATGCGGGTGACAAGACTCAGGTGCAACTCGTTGCGGTGGTTAATTCTTTGAGAGCTGAGAATCAGTGACTGTGCTCGTGACGCTACGAGTGGGGCGACAACCGGGATATTGCCGGCCTTGCAGACTGTGTCGGGGACTCTTCCTCGTCAGCGGACTTGTTCTTAGCCATAGCATGCGACAAGCGCACTGAGATGGGGTACCGGAAAGTCAGATAGGACACATTTTGCAAAACTGAAAACATCACATACTGGGGCGAGAGTTGCAGTAGAGGTCTTACATTTCTGTGAGTGCGCAGATTTGATCGGGGGTGGGGAAATCGTCACATGGAGTGAGATTGGGATTGCGGAAGACATTCATGAGGTCAGCATTGGTGACATCGCCAGCAAAGTGGGCGATCATGGTGCTGTACCCGATGGTGGGGCTAGGTTCCTTTCCGGTGGGGTGGTTGGAATTTGGAGAAGAATTGGGCGGGGCGAGGGAGGAGCAATTGATTTGTGGCAGACTCGTAGGGCAGCTTCTGGACTATTAGCCGTGATGAAGAGCGTAGGCAAAGTTGTTGGGATGACGGGTGGCGTTGGCTACGGCGGGAGGACAAGGGTTTGCGAGGAGGCTGCGAACATGGACGAGGTAGTGCTCGTCTATCCAAGGCTCCAAATCACCAAGAAAGAGGGCGGCAGTGGTGCACGGGCGAGTGAAAGATGAGGCGGTGGCTGGGCTGTCGTTGATGTTGGGTGAAATTTGCGGACGTTGTGGTGGTAATTTGATCTAAGCTAAGTACGTCGATAGCTAGATATGAGCCTTATAAACTTGAAAGGCAGCAACGCGAGCAGCTATCGACAGGCGACAGGCGAGACGGATGAAGGCGAGTAACGAAGAGAAAACGTGGCTGCTCAAACCCTCTGCAGCTGCAGGGAACAGTGTCGACTAAGAGAGACGGTGAGCGAGCGAGCGACAGACGGGAGAGAATGAAGCCAAGGCTGAAAGAACGAATCGCGTTTGCGCCCGCCTTGAGCCAAACAAACCTTGGCCAGGTTGGACCCGACCACAACTTCCACGTAGTGCCAACTGGTAAGTCTCGCCCCTGGGGACGCTAATGGTGGTCATGGTCTCTCGGTGGGGGGCTACAGCAGACCATGGGCGCTGGCCCCCTACCTCTGCCGCTCGTCGTCGTTGCCTCTGCCTCGTCGCCGTCCACGATGCTCTGAGGCCGGCCCTGCCTTTGGGCGGTGCCTGGCGCTCGGTTTTCTTCCCCGGCCTCTCGCCCTCTGGTGTCTTGAACCTGTGAGTAGCTTTGAACGCCCTTGCGGGTTTGTTCTCCTTTTTTCCGGCCGTCCGGCTGGTTGCCTCGTGTGTTTGGGGTGGTGCGCAGCCCGCGGCCTCGTTTCGCCGGGCATTCAGTCGCCCACCTCTAGGTATACCCCCTGGTCCCCTGCTCGGTGGGTGATTCCCCCCCTCCCCGCTATGCAGCCGGCCTGTGGCTCGCCGCTGACCGCCCTCGGGCACTCCCCTGCGGGTCTAGGCATGGGTGGCTGGTTGGACTTCGCGAGTCCCAGCAGCTTAGAGTGCATGCAACCCGCTACCCCACCCCCTAGACCGAGGATCCCACAGCACCGTGCACACAGCCAGCCGTCCCCAAACGTTAGGGTCTCGGCCTAGTTCTGCCGGCTACGCGCCAGGGGTTTATCCCCCTGTAGGACGAGCTGGTAGAACATATGGCAACCCTTTCATGGACAGAGCTGGGGCGTCCGGAAACGGCGCGCCCCCACCCCTCTGTCCGGAGTAGGGACGGCAGTGTGATAAACCGTCGTCTTTGGAAAACAGACAACATAACCGGACAACGTCCTTTCCCTATCCCCATTCTCACCCCGGAATACTTGTGCGTCTGTCGGATGCTGCGGACACTACGTGCCCCACCACGGTGGTCCACAAGGGAGGCCTTTTGTTTCCCTGGGAGAGACACCTTCCCACAACTGGTCAGTGGTGTGCCCCCACTTGAAACAACGGACACATTGGCGAGAGAGGCGCTTCGAGTAGGCACCCTCCCCTGGTGGGATTCATGGGTGGCCCGTCTCCGTCTATCCCAAGCCCGGTATGGCCCCTTATCCTGTTTCCGTCGGCATATGGGCCCGAGGGCTGGCCCCTTGTGGTTCGCACATCTGCGTCGGCATGGACGGGTATCGGGTTTCAGAAAGGCACTTGCCCCTGAGGAGTCTTTCCTCCTGTGTGATGGTCGAACACACAGGTTAAACTAGAAAAGCTGGTGGGCCTCCACTTGAAAAAGCCCCAGGGAGCAGCACGCGCTTCAACAGCCGGGCCCTCTCTGGTCCACTGCACACCACTCTACCGTGCTATGCGTGCCGACGACCTACCCATATGCGATAATATCGCCCTTTTTTCCCTTTTCCTCCCTATTCCGACGATCTCCGCTCCCTCTGGTCACTCCGATATCCCTCCTCCAATTCCGCTCCCCTTCCGATGCTCTTGTTCCCTGCCCCGCTTCCCATGACTCATGTCTCGTATTTACGGACTCTTTCTGATGCTTCCCGATTGTATCCTGTATTCCCTCACGTTTGTATCATTCTCCGCTCGCTACTAGACTCGCCCCGAGAGTGTAGACCCGCCTCCGCCCCGCGCGCTCCACTATTCCCTCTTCGCCTCCACTTCCGTACCACCGCGTTCGCATAGCCTCCACCTCACTGCCCGTGTGTGATTTCCACTTCCACACCACCCCCGCCTCTGCTTCTTTCCACCTCCACTATGCGATGCCACCCACTCACCGCCTTCCACTTCACCGCCTCCTGCAGTCCCGTAGCCGCATGTGTGTAGTTTAGACTTTGTATTTAGACTCGGACTCAATGAGGAATGCCCCTCACTCGACGTCTCGATTATAGATGTTTGTTATTGCGCCCCACCTCACTCGTATTGAAATCCCGACTCGCTCGATCGCCCCTCAGCCCGTCGGACTTCGGCTCTCAAGACCGTGTGGACCATTCCCCCGCCCTCGCGTGCTAACTCCCACCCGTAGCACCGCCGGGCTAGCCAGCCGGACCGAACCCCCGCTTCAGTCAGCCCCTTCGGTGTCGTACCTAGTCGGAGCGCGTAGCCGCCGAGACAGATTGGGCGCCCGTCGTGCTTTTGGGCAGTCGCTTGGGTATTAGGTCCGACAAGCCCGTAAGTCGTCGTACCCATCCCCTCCTCCTCCTCCCGGAGATTATATTCCCGCCGGCGCGCGTGGACGAGCGGAGAACCTAATTCCGTCGGCGAACGGACTAGCCTCAACCTTCCCTTTTATTCCTCTTTCGGCTTCCGTTCGCGTGTCTCTGTCGGAGACCGTCGGAATTACCGATTCCATCGCACCATAGGGCCTATGTCTCCCGCCCGGTCAGGTTGGGACTGGACCGGTTGGCCCCTGGTGGGCGTCCCGGTACACACATCCAACACCCCTGCTGGACGCCTCACCGCACTGTTGACCCGCGGCTGGCCAAGGTGGGGGAAAGCGCACAGCGGTTCCGAATGGATGCCTAGGACTAAGGGAACGGTGCGACAGCCCGTGCCCGCATGACGGCTACACACGAGAATAAAAGCTGGTGGCCACGCTCCACTTGAAACTTAGCTAGTGGTCTAGCAGGTGGCTTTAGTGGGTAGGTCCCTCGGGGCCCCCACGGATGGAGATGCAGAGCCCGCCCTTTCCAGCTCACGTAGAGTTGCCAGGGAATGATTAACAGCCGCCCCCCCCGGACCGGCCGGGGCTGTTAGCCGCCTGGGCCCATACCCAGTCAGATGGCAAGGCTGCTCCCAACTCCAATGTTCGGTCCACTGGATCAGCCGGTAAGAAACGCGCCCGCAGCTGGATTCTGCGTCAACAATCTTCCTTGTACTGTGGAGGTGCCCACACTAAACCACCACCATGTTTCATGTCGAGACGAGCGACGGGCTTCCTATGACCGCCTGCGTCCCTACTAATTTTTTCTTACCAGAAAGGAGGCTAATGCCCCTCTCCTTTTCTTTTTCTTCTTTTTTAGATAGCAATAACAAATATGAAGACCAGGTCCCTGCTCGGGGCCGTTATCGTCGATGAGGCTAAGGCAGTCGCCATCATTGACTACTGCCTGCACGGACCCCAACCCCTCAAACCCATCCGAAACTACGTACGCCGCGTTAAGGCGAGGAAATCCCCACGGGCCCCTATGCCGCCCAAACCCACTGGCCCATGCCCGCTCGATAGTGTGGTACTGAACAGGTCCACCCCGGTCACTGCCCAATTCACACCCGCCCAGGTCACCCCCATCACCCACGTCACCTACAAATCCATGCTGTCCCAATGGCGCCCCAGCAAGCACCCAGGTTTCTTGCCCGGGCTGTGTTATCTGGCGGCAGTGCGAGGCCCAAACGTTCACAGGGCAGTAGAGACGCTCGGCTTCTACCCTACGGTGAATGCCCTGCGCAACTCCCCCCTCGTTGAACAGCACTGCGCGTTCGTGACGGAACAGCGCTTCGGAATATGCCACTTGGTCACATCCTGGTCGCCCGGTCTCACGACGCTGCTCCTGGCTCCCGGCTCCTGGAGAGTCGGGGCTCAGACACCAAGGGCAGGTCCCTCCGGCCGCAACCAGTCATGGGCATGCCCGATGTCCCCAGACGCCCGCTCGCGAGCCCCTTCTGAGGGACCCGGAGGTCCCCGCGCACGGCGGGACCCACTCCCCCCCCAATTTCAAGCCATGAGGAACGTACATCGAGGAGATCTGGGCCCCCTGCCCAAGCGCAATAGAGGAAAGGGGAAGAAAGGCTTCGTCCCGTTTGCACCGTACTCCACCGATCCTCAGATGAGGAGGCCTTCCTCGCCAACCACGAGATGGCGTACTGCGATCTCGGACCCGCTGGACGATGCAATGAATGCCTTCAGAGCCACATTGGACGAATACCCAGCACAGCTGACCAAGCCGGCGTGGGGGGATCTAGTCTCCTGGTTGAACAAGACCAAGAAGCACCCGGAGTATGATCGAAAAGGGTGTATCCCTGCACTGACGACGGAGTTCAATTCTCTGCTTGAAAAGGTACAAGCCGCGGCCATTGCGCAACAGAACGAGGAGCAGGAGAGGGAGGAGGCCCTGGCTAACGCGTCGAACATGTTGACAGACATGGTATCCAGGTATAGATCTCTGGAGAAGGACATCACGGATCCCTTGCCGGGTATGAATGTAGAGGCCCTGCAGGCGGAGAAGGCCCGTTTAGGCGCCAAGATAACAGAGCAGGAGAAGATGGTGGACATGATGGATGGTGCTGAGGAGCCCGCCCATACGGAGATCGCAGAAGAGCCGCAGGACCCGGAGCAGAACATCCCCCCAGCCCCTCAGGCGGCGCCGAAACCTTCCTTTAAGGATCTCTGGCCTGAGACCAATTACCAGGACTACGTAGCGCGGACGGCCGTGCTGTACCCGGTAGTAGAAGGGAAAGTCCCGCTGAACGCGCTGAAGCCGGTTATGAGAGATCAGGTGGACTCAAAACTGTACCTTCCCCGCTCGCTGGAACTCTATACATGCGACGAGCTGTCCAAGCTGACACCTAAGGGTGGCAAGCGCTGGAACAACCGCTATGAGGATCCTCTAGAGCCAGTCAAGAGTTGGTCATGGTCGGAATTCGAGACCGTATACAACAAGCCCGGGTACCACTTCATGTTCTCCAGAGTCGCACAGCTCGGTCCTATGTTTAAGGATCCTAAACTAACCCTGCTCCATTCCAAACTGTCACAGCGTTGGCAGTGTAACGTGCACTTCGAACGCATGAGTCCAAGGCAGGACTGGATGCTATGCACGGTCCCCTCGGGGTCCAAAGGGGAGACGGAGGCCCAAACCTACGACCTCATCCGGCTCGCGGACACCAATGCGAACTATGTCATCCGACGCTTCGCGCCCATGAGTAGAGCCAGAGACCTCGAATGGATTATCAAGGGGTCTACGGCCGATGAGTTATCTGTCTTTCAGCAGATGAGAAAGCGCCTACTGGAATTCGAAGTCAACGACGTCCGCCTGGGATGGAGAGTAATGGGTGTTCGCAGAGGGGGCGCCACATCGAAGTTCAGAGGAACGTTTGTTCTCGATTCTATGGACGTATACTGGCCGTGGTCGTTGGAGTTTAACCACAAACATGGCTCCGTGCCGGATGCATCCCCCCTCCTTAACTTCGAACCTACCTGGTCCGCGAAGCGGCCCTACGCATGCCAGAGCTGCTACTCATCCGACCACTTCACTGCGGAATGCCCTCTGCCGTTTATGAAGATCGGAGGGTTGTCGGTAGTGGGCCTCTCCTCTAGGAGCCTAATTCTCAAGAAGAAAGCCGGAGAAAGGATTATAGACCTTGAGGAGGCTACATGGCAAGCCCCCATCAGAGTTCCCCCCTCCCCGTCCACAAGGAGCGCTGCGGCGCCTTGACCCCCACAGTCTTCAAAGCTACCAGGAGCGCGGCCAGCGTTGTCTGTGGTGGCCGAAGACGACATGGAGCTGGACGATTCAGATGACGAGTCCCTGAACGCACTGGAAAACGCCGAACCTTCCCGCATTGTCCGATTGTCGGACTTTTTGTGCGGAAGATTGCTAGGCAATGCAGACCCTAAAGTCGGCCTGACGAGGAGTCTGATCTCTGCCATCAGCGTCTTCTACGGAGGATCCATCATCCCGGTCCTTACATCCCTCCGACGGGATGGCCACTTACCTTGGGATGTCACAGAGGAGGCTCTGGAGAATGAGTTCGCGAGCTTCGCGCTTGCGCCCATGACCCCACAGATCGGCAGTAAGCCAACCCCCCATGATAGCCATACCACTCTAACAGGAGTCGGTCTAGTCCCCGGTGGCACTCAGCCCCCATTAATGCAGAGCACGTCGATGCAGAGCACGCATGTCAATGTGCAACCAGGCAGTAAGCCAACCCCCTGATTGAGTGTTCCGCTCTAATGCGAGTCGGTTTAGCCCCCAGTGGCACCCAGCCCCCAGCAGAACAGGGTGCGGCGCACCCTGTCCCACCAGCGGCTGCTCAATCCACTGAAACGGTGCCCACTTCGAAAGAGGCAGCCGAGGTGGCAAAGGCGCACTACGAGACGCCCGCTATCCTGCAGGTGTTATCGCAGACGCAGACCCACATAAGCGCGACGCCCACTCCGCCCCCCGTCCGCCCGGGGGTACCAATCGAGAGCTTAACGGTGTCTCAAGAGATACCTATTGTGGCACCGGACCCGATGGCCAAGTACTATGCCCCAGTTCCATGCCCACCCTTGCCCGCACAGCCAACCCAATCCTCCACGTACACATGGCCGGACAGCTTAGATGACGTGGCTTTGGGCCCAGCCCCGATTCCCGCTCAGCCTGAAAGGGCGACGCAACCTGTTGCCCACACACCTCCTCATGAAGAGCCGCTCTTCCTGGACCCCTCCCCCCCAGTCGTTGTTGCCCCGATTCCAATTGACTCCGCTGCCAACAGAGCTCTTTCCTCTATGGCATTGGGACGTACCCTCGCTGAGGACCTGATGGATATTGAGGCCGGAATCCCACTTCCCAAGTCTGCCAACCCCGTTCTTCGAAACCCCCTCCTAGTAGACGCGACCGAGGAGGACTTATTGCTTTTCTCGCATATCAGGCCCCTACAAGGCGACGCCCTCGTCCGGGCCGCCGGAGTACTCCCAGAGGAGCTCGAACCCGCTCGGAAAAAGAAGACGGAGAGTGCAGGCCCAGCGCCCCCCGCGCCCACGACCGAGGAGCCCTTGCTTTTCACACAAGAACCTCCTTTCCGGCGAGCCACACCCGAGGGTAGCTACGATAACCCATCGCTCTCCCAAAAACTTGCACATCTCACCAAGTTATTCCCCACCGCCAGCAGCGAGGTCCTTACTATAGTTTTGGATAAAGTAGACGGGGAGCTATCGGCAGCGTCCGCTTGGATGCAGTCCGTGTCCAACGTAACGGCAGCTAAAGGCAGACTTCAGGAAGCTTTCCCAGATGCGCCGAGCAACGCGGTTGAGAAATCCCTTAGGCTATACAAAGGAGATTTCCTGCTGGTGTTCTACGGGCTGACCAGGGACTATAAGCACACGGAGGAATGGAAGGACTTTAGGAAGATTAGAGCCAAAGGGGTCATGGACATAGGCGAGGCTGCACCCGAATTCGTCAGCAGAGACCCTGCGACCGACGCCTACGAGTGGCAATGGTGGCAGGTCGCCGTCTCAATTCGAAAGCATCGAGTTGCTGAGGCGCCAGCTGCATTAGCCATGTGGGACGACCTTGCAATGGCCTCTTCAGCACCTAGGCTCATCACGCCACGCTTCGTAACCTACGTCGAGCGCCTCAGAAGTAAGCACACGGACCCTGCCGGCTTTGATAGGGCCGTGGCGACACTGCGCGCACAGCCGGACTTCCAGAGTATAGAAAAGATGGCCGGACTAGCCAAGCCATGTGGACCGGACGAAGGAAGGGACGCAGCCACTATAGTTCTGCAGACCCTCCTTACAGACGGGTACATATCTCCCGCAGCTGCGGCGTGGTTAGCTATTCGCATCTCCGGGTCCGAAACGATGTATGCCGCAATGTCCCCCGCATTCCTTGGTTTTCCTAAGATTAGAAGGAAACTCTGGAATGACCGCAATACTCATCTAGCTGCGTGGTCGGAAACCAACATGGCGAGGAGAGAACGTACTACGAGTCCCACAGGCACAAGGATAAGCGCTGCCGAGACAAAGTCAGTTTACTCAGGAGCTGCACCCGCCGGGAGAGCCAAAGAATTACACCCCATATTCACCGGGAAGAGAACTACGGGCAAGGCCCCGGTGCTACCTCTAAAGCAACGGCAAGCCAAGGAGGCCCAGGGGAAGAAGGACGCGATTAGGGCAGCAAAGCTCGCGAAGAAAGCGGAGATCCAGGAAGCCCTGATGGAAGCTACCCAAGATGCTATGGAAGACGGGAGTCTGGAGGAGGAAGAATGATCCTCGTACGGTTGCACAGGTCTCAATTATATGGCGCTTGTTTCTCGTTCTCGGCTTAAGGTCTGGTATTCTGGTACCCTTTTGTTTTATTTTAGTTTAGTTAGTGTTTACCACTCGAACAGGAGGCGTGGTCAGCGGCCCCCCCGGCGCGCCTCCTATATACAGTTTCCCTTTTCTTTTTCCAGGTCACTTCCGGGGCAATCCCCCTCTTGAAATACATGGACTACAAACTCGCCACATCCCGACGTCCCGCAAAGGCTGTTGGCTACCCGGCTCAGAGCCGAGGGGCCGACGGTGATGGTGGGGGGACAGCGGGTACCCCCCCGGTGGGCGAAGGGGCCATCGGTGTCACAAACAACCATCAAGGCGAAATCCCCTTCCTACTAGCATCGCAACGGAGTGCTGGTAGAACAAACGGTAATCCGCGTCCTACGACGGCAGGCTCGAGCACCGAGCCCAACGGTTGCGTAGGGGCGCCTCCCGATGGCTCGGGGCCCACGCCTATTGCCAGGTCACATACACCTAGAGGTAACATACCTAATGGCCCAGTGCCTACGCCTAGGGCCAGGCCACGTAAACCCTCCCCACCTACGATGGCGGACGACGAAACGCCTCCTGACATACCTCTGCGAGACAGGGCATTTAGGATCGCGACCTGGAATATGTGTGGACAAAGTCGAAAGAACCCCCAGGGAGATACGAAATTATCGTTTGCCGAGCGCCTTATGACACTGGAGAACCTGGACCTTCTGTTGCTAACGGAAACTCATGCAGAGGAACTTTCCCCCTCCTTGTCCTCGGCGGTCTTAGGGCAGGCGGGTATGCCTTCCAAGGCCGGGGTAGCACTAATAACTAGGCGGGGCTCCTCTTGGGAGGCACTGAGCCACGAGGTACTGGTTCCTGGGTACGCCTTTATCGCGTCCCTTCGGCACAAGCAGAGCAGGGAACAATTCTGGTTCTTGGGCGTGTACGGCGACACGTCGGGTGGATACTTGTCCCTTAAGGTGTTCCTCGAGCTACTGAGGGAGCGACTAACAAAATTCATCTCCAGCCTGCCCGGGGGGGTTTGGCCCGGCTGTATAGCTGCGGGAGATTGGAACTTCGTGGAGCACTCCGGAGACCGTTTCCCATTCCGGGAATCCCATACTAAGGCCTCCCCCCTCGTGAACGTCTTTAATGATATAAGAAGGATCTGCAGAATGGCGGACTGCGCCGGGGATAGACCTTCTTTGCGGCAGTGGTCGTACAGCAAAATGACGGCGAATGGTAGGACCTTCTCTAGGTTAGACAGGATCTATAGGCCCTCATCCGGGTGGTCTAACCTCAGGCCGGTGCCGATAGCAACCAACTGGTCGGACCACAGAGTGATCACAACTACTCTGATGGTCCTCAGACCTAGGGTAGAGAAGGCTATACCAGCACCCCGCCTTCCTTCTGTGGACGTACTGGATAAGTCGGACCGGTTCTGGAAACAGGTGGTCACGATGTGGAGGGATGCTACAAAGGCCGGCCCTATGAGACTAGAGAGATGGATGGCCTTTAAAGGTGGCGTGCTGGCTGAGGGATTAGCCGTATCCCGAGCCACCAAGAAGAATGGTGGGAAGGACTGGTTGAAGGCTCTACGAGAAGAGAACCTACATCCCACTGAGATAGGCTCTGCGATGTATAAATCTCTGAACCAGCTTCATGCCCGGCCTGCCCCACCCGCTAGGCGCAGGCCGATTTGGGCGGAAGCTGTCCCCGCTCGCGGTAAGCCCCCCCGACGCATAGTGGCAGGCCCCAGGTCGGGTGTGTCCTCCCCTTGGGGAGTTCCAACTAGAGTACCTATGGGCGCTCATACCTCGGGAGACAAAGGGGATGCCGCCCCTGAGCTGCCTCATGGTGCTCCGAGATCGAAGGGCGTTGCGGATATGCTGGACGGCCGGGCGGCATTCCTGGCCAGTAATACGAAGCGGAAGGCGGCCAGAATGGCGAAGAACCACACTTCGGAGTGGTTCCGGCAATCCTCTAACAAAGAACTGGATGAAAGAGGTAGCAGGGCGTCCGTCTCGGTGGAGGGATTACACCGCCCGTTGGAAGCATCGGCATGCACTGATTTACGAGAAATGGCCTCTGTGGCACGGGACTACTTCACTACTCTACACTCCCCGGAGCCCCTTACCCCTGACCGCACTAGAACCCAACGGACGCTTCTACGGGAGCTGCGCGCCGAATATTCCGCTCGCCCGGACCCAGAGTCACTATGCTCCGGCCCGTTCTCGTTACAGGAAGCCGCGATACTGCGGAAGAAAATGCCTAACACGGCTCCAGGCCCCGACGGTATCCATTACGGGTTCTGGAAGTCCCTAATCACCCTGCTAGACTCCCAACAGAAGCTTACAGATGCCCCAAAGGCGTTCTGGCTGACGTTCTTGGAGCTGACTGACGACCTTAGGGAGAGAGGCACGTCCCGCCTTGGTTTCAAGGATGCCAACGTCAGCCTATTCTTCAAGAAAGGGGACCCTACGCTGGTTTCCAATTACCGCCCTATTTCCTCCATGAACACGGATTGTAAGATGTACACTAATCTAGTCAACGCGAGACTGGCACCTTGGGCAGTGTGTAAGTTGCATGACGACCAGAAAGGATTTGTCCCAGGTAGACAGATGAAGGAGCACACCAGACTGGCCACGGAGGTTGCTCACTTGTGCGATGCCAGTGATACCCCCGGCTTCATAGTCAGTCTGGACCAAGCTAAAGCGTATGACCGAGTAGACCAGGAGTGGCTGCTCCTGGTTATGAAGGCCCTAGGGTTGCCCGGGGACTTGCTGGTACTGATAGAGGACATAATTTCGGGGTGTCGCTCTAGGGTCCGTATTAACAGTGGGTATAGCGGTAAGTTTACCCTACGCAGGGGCGTGCGTCAAGGAGACCCCTTGTCGTGCCTGCTGTTTAACTTCTCGATAGAACCCCTTGCTATGAGGCTGCGGAGCGTGGTGTCTGGTCTGTCGACTTATGGCCTTCCCCCAGTCAAAGTAATGTTGTACGCGGACGACATAAACCTCTTTCTATCCACTATGGACTCCGTGCCTCTGGTGAATGAGTGCCTGCACACTACCTCTTACGCCATAGGTTCAAGCTTCAACCTGGAGAAAACAGACGTCAAGCCGGTCGGCCCACACGACTTCCGTCTGAAATGCTTCACGGAGCAGAGCATGGCGGGGCACATCATCCCCGGAGCCTACGTCCTCCCCCCAGGTAGTCCCTTGAGAATCCTCGGGGTGTGGGTAGATAGCCGGGATCTCGCTACTCAGAGATGGGCCCAAATAGACGCCCACGTTAGCAAGATTATCAGGCAATGGCGCCTCATCGGGGCTTCGGCTCTAAACCGTACGGTTCTGGCGAAAGCCCTCATGCTTTCGAAGTGTCATTTCCTGATGGACGGGAATGGCATCCCTGCATATTATTTGGGACGAATTGGTAATAAGATACAAAGATTCGTCAGAGGGAACATGTCAAGTATGGCCTACCAAACTCTAGAGGCCCCTGTTGAGGAGGGTGGCCTGAACTGCCCTTCTTTATCTACCAGGAAAAAGGCGTGCGATCTGCGGTTCTTGAGCGAGCTGATATCGGGCCCCCAGAATGTACCATGGAAGAAGTGGGTTTGGAAGGATATCAAGCTTGCCTCTTTTACGTGCGCCAGAAGCAAGGAATCCGGTCTGCACCCCTTCTTGCAGCGGGCTCATGTTAAGCCCTCCCTTCTTCAAGATAGGCTCCGGCAAGCGTACTCTACGGCGCAGGCTGTGGGCCTGGATCTCTTGTGCGTGGCACCTTCCCAAGCGGCCCAATGCGGGGCTCTGGCACTGTATCACCTGGCGATCCATAAGGACGTTTCTAGGAGCAGCCGGCACTTAGCGGGTCTGGGAATAAGGACGGTGGGGGACGTCTACGGGGCGGACTTATCAGGAAGACATTTGCGGGTGGTGAAACCTATGCTTAAGAAGATTATAAAGATGCTATCCGATACGGCCTGGTCCCCGGCCCGAGAGCACAACTCTCATATGCCTGGCGATGGCGTGAGAGTTTGGCCGGGGATGTCAGGCCCGCTGGGTTGCATCAGGGTGTTCACCCCCAATTCCCTGCTGACAACCGTGAGACAGACGAAAGCGGCCGCGGATGGAAATTCATGATGACAAGGATATGTTCTTGGCTAGCTATGGTGGGCAGCTGACGGCTGCGCCGTATGAGCGACACGGTACCCCTCTGGTGCGGGACGACTCAGGTATCATCTTGGAGAGAGACATCCATATTTGGACGGATGGCTCTGCGAAGGATAACGGTCTGGAGACTTGCACAGCGGGAGCTGCATGGACGTCAGACCTGACGTTCCATGACGAAGTATCCCTGGCTGGAATTCCACTCTCGAACAACGTGGCAGAAGTAGCCGCGGTGGTCCTATGCCTTCAGGCGTGGAGAAGCGCTCACATCGTGGTACATACTGACTCCACACTGGTCCTGGACCTTGTCGGGGGCGGCCTCTTGGCCATGGAAAGGGATGGCTGGCGAGATACCCCCCGACACTTCAGCATGGGCACACCTACGGGGCTCAAGAAAACCCTACTGCATTTGCTTCGGGACCGGTCGGGGAGACTGGCCTTCCAGAAAGCAAAGGCTCACGCGGACGATGTCAGCAACAACCTTGCGGATCACTTGGCTAACCAAGGGAGGCTCTTCGGCCGGGTTATGTGCATCGATAACGTAGCGCTCCCATCGCTATGGGTAGACAGCGCTCCTGTCTTGGCCCATCAGCCCCTGGACTACATTACTAAGATGGTGGTTCAGCAATTTGTACCGTCACCCACTACTACCGTTAAGTTCTCTAGGTTCTCGGACAGATGGGTAGTGGCTATGGCCGGCCTCTTTAACGAGGTGCTGGACCCTGGGCACTACATAGCCAACGTCTGGAAGATAAACATTCCTCTGAAGTTCCAGGAAACTCTGTGGAAGGAGATGAACAACATGTTGACCCTCGGGCATAGGTATCACGGGCGCTCAGACTCGGGCCGATTCTGTAGGTGCAGAACCGAGATGTCCCTTAATCACATACTGCTGGGTTGCCGCAAGTATGTTCTACGTGGCCTTCAGGCTGTGTTGCTGGAGCGCCTTAGGAGGATATCTCCTTCCCTCCCCTCCCGCTCATTACATCCGGACGAATGGGGTCATTCCCCTTGGTTCCCCCTTCTGGCCTTGAAGCGCCTGGAACAAGGGAAGTTCTATCCTTCCAAATCCTTGAGGAGCCCTAATGAGGCCCTCTCCCTCTCACGACCAGTGCGAGAGTGGCTCATTGGCAACTACTTCTGGCAGATCTGGAAGTGGAGAATGAAGGAAATCCACGACACCTCGTTCAACTTCATCCCGATCCTCCTCGAGAAAACGCTTGCGTCCGTACTAGACGCTGCGCCTCCTGTCCCATCCGCGAAAGAAAGGACATGCATGAGAGACTGGAAGAAAGCGCGGGACGCATCCAGCGATGGGACCGCCCACGAGCAGTGCACTGCACCACTGGAGAATCGTCCTGTCAAGACGAAAGCGGTGCCAATGGAAAGTAGGAAGGCTGGTATCCTGCGGGCGTTGACCGATGGCGCCTATGATTAAGTGGCGGTGTTAGGAATGTAAACAGCGGGCCAATTTAAGCCGCTGCTCATATCCGTCCCCCTGTCGTCGCAGAAACATCACTCTCCCTCGCCATAGAGGCGGGGTCAACCGGTACAGAAGCTTGCTCGTGCTGGGGACTCCCTGCTGCAATGAGGGAGGGAGATGCGCTGCTGATGCGGGCATATTTTGTTTGGCCCTGGGCCAGTATGGTATGAACCTCCCGTAGTCTCACAACCCTTCCTGTGCCCTCTGAGAGTGGGTCTTACTCCCACTACAAGACGCAGGATTGTTGGACCTCTCTCTTGCCCGTTTGGGTCGGACGGGGGCCCCAGGGGGGACTCTTAAACTCTTTATGGGCAGTCCGGTACGGCGTCCCTGTCCACCCGAGGGCAGGGGCCACCTTGCCTATGTCGGACAGGAGGCCCCCTGCAGGTTTAGTGGGTATTCCCCGGTATTTGTGCCGGTGGCGACCCCCACACTCCCGGCCTCTGAAGCTCCGTGGTCCGGTCCTGAGGGGCGCGGAATCGTTGCTGTATTGGCGCCTCCAACAGGCGACGGGGTCTTAAACCAGATTCCTGCAGGTGATGGTAGGGAGAGTTCTAGAGAACAGGTCGTGCCAGATGACGGGGCACCGTCCACAGAAGCTTGCTCGTGGTCGGTCACAGAGCGACCTCCCTGACCCACAAAAAAAAAAAAAAAAAAAAACCAAACAAACCTTGGCCACCACTTGATTTTGGCCAAAATTCAGCATCATCCCCGCCGCTCCTTTAAAAATATTTCTTTATTTCTTTGTTCATCATACTATTTTTCGTCGCTGTAATGGCATCACCGCAGCCTCGCCACGGTCAGTTACGGTCACAGCGCTACAAACACAGGCGCGGACGCTGACCAAAATTGCGTTGGGCTTCATGCACCCGCTATTCCGTTTCCTACGTACCGAAAGAATTGTTCGGTCTGCTCTCTCAAGCTGTGCAATGCGCAGTGACGCTATCTGACGACGAAGCCTTGCAACTCATCGAGGGCGCTTCAGACGAATCACAGGACGCCGGAGACTCGGATTCCGACGAGTATTACCCCTCCTTCACCATTTCCACACCTCTTGCGCCCGACAATCCACCTCGATCGACGGTGGCTGTCAGTGCTCCCCCAAAGAGACGTCGAGCACGCCCCATAAAAGGTGCGTACTGAGTCTTAGAGTGTGTTTATTAGTGCTGACGCCGTTTCTATCCCCCCAGAACGACTCTGTCCCCGTCGCAAGCCCTCTCGACTACCCAATGCCCGTTGCAATGACCCCGACCACTCAGACTCGCTCAAATACATCTAAACGGTCAAGGACACCATCTATAACCAATAAGACCTCGAAACGACTGAAAAAGCTGACATCATCGGCCAGGTATGCACTCGATCCTTTTTTCCAAGCAGACACGCATTCCCTTCACTTTTTTCACATTGTACATATCATTATTACCATGTCTATAGACACTCTGCTTGCTATCTAGTCTAACGGATGCATGTCATAACCACAATAAGCCCGGGCCTTGTCTGGTGTGGCGATGGTGTCACATAGTAGAGATGAACAACTTGATTGATCCTCTCTTCATTTAATAGCTTTCGGTTTCGCCTAGCCCGGATTATGGTCCCAGATGTTCTTCCGCCATCACTTCAGAGAAGCCAATGACACACCGAGGGCTTCACAGATATCATGGCATATCTCAAGGTGGTCATGAAGAAATATTGCGTGTTCCTTCAGGTGCCGAACTAATTTTTCGGTAGCCCATTGTCCGGCTCAGGGGGGGGTGTGCGCTCAAGGAGAGTGCGCGCAGCGGGTATGCTCCCAAAAAATCCGTCTTAATATAGATATCATTATAGAATTTTTCATGATGGTTTCAGATTTTTTGAGCAATCTATGATTTTACGGCCCATCGACGCAACCTTTGTTTGGCTCAAGGTGGTTGTAAGCTTCGTCACAAATCATGAGAGAATCGAAGGCGGCAGTTGAGCTGATTTGATAAATTCAGTGAAAACAAACAATATTTGATCGAAAGAAACGCCTAAGAAAACACGCGTGAGGTGCAAAGTTTGGATCGGGCGGCGCCTCAACTCCGCCATCTCCAAGTCTTCCACTAACTCTACTGATTTGCAGCATCCCCAAGCCTCGGGTCAGTTTTATAGTGCTCTGTGAAGGCCACGGGACAATCATTTGCCCTCATTTCCGGCCGACAGATTACAACATTAACTCCTTCCGCTCCCCACTTTGAATAAACCTGGCGAAAACCCACGCAAAGGATATTCAGTGGGATCCACTGTTGACCTTTTTCGACAAGCGCTCAAATCTCATCCTGCCCCCACCCGCCACCAAATCCACCACCAAATTGAGAGAACAATCGTGGCTGGGCCTATTGCGGCACTTGGTGGGCATCGCCGCCACCTCCCACGGTCTTCATGTGTTCAGTGTGATACAATGACTCTCATTCGGTGGTACACAGATGATGGACGAGACCTGTGGCGGTTATGGTATTTGAGCACTGAGAGGACTACGCCGCTGGAGGACACCACCACGTACCTCTCCACCTTCAACTCTTCGTTTTCTCCTCGTCTCTTGCGTTCTCTTAATATCTGCTGGACCTTCCTAGTGACCGAACAGAATGTTCTCGTTTTTCCACTCAACAAGCTCTCAAATTTCTGTGAATGTGTCGACTACGACAGTTACGACTACCACCGAAGCCGTGCGACTGCCCTTCTCGTTCACTCTCTCCTCGAACTCTGAGGGCACGATACGAGTTGCGCCAAGTACGCTGACTGGGGAGACAGAGGAAGGTGTGGAGAGAGTAGATACACCTGGTCCGAAGCAGGGTGATGACCCCCGGGTGGCAAACCTGTACTTCCCGACCCACCCTTTTCGAAACCCGCGTCATGCGCGGTGCATTTCCCTCGCCAATGCTCCATTGTCTCCTCAACTCTCACCCTTGCATAGCGACCCGTAAGTTATTTCGAGCTCGCATTCATTACCAGTTCCGAACTCTGGTCGCACAGATGTCCTTTCCCTTCCCCGCCTTCTCTACCGCCGAGCAGAAGGGGTTCCTCTCCCAGTCAACATGGAGGCTCGAATATTTATGCTGTAAAGCCCTCAACTCGCTTCAAATTCGCGTATCTGCTTCATATTATCCCGGCCAGTTCGAAGAACCGGTCGCGGAAGGAATCCCGAAAGAGGGAGGCTGTTGGTTATCACTACCGGCGTGTGCGGGACCGACTTCGACAGGAGAAGGCGGACAAAGGTGAGAAGAGCCCGAGCACGCTCTGGAAATCGGAGGGCCTTATGTGACTTCACGTAAATGCACTTGGATTAATGGTAAGACTATGCTTTTACCTAATTTTTGTTTCCCACCTCACCCATCGGTTTAGCCTGAACTTCCTTGATCGGTAAAAAATACGTCTCGACTGCCTTCTATCCTCTACCCGAACCCTCTGCGCTCTTTTATACACCTAAATTCTACTCACGTTCGTCATGCCCCTCGTTCTGCGCAGGCGCAAGATTGTTGTGTGAACTTGTAGCCTTAGATGGGATTTCATACCTCGATGTATGACCTCACTGTTCCATTCTGATTGATATATCTGTTATCATCTACCGTATTAGATAGCGTACCAATCACTATTCTCTTTCATTTCCTGTCGAAATGTCCATGCCCCTTTGCCTCGCCCCCGTTTCGAAAAGATTAGGTTATCAAAATGAAGACCAACGGGTCAACTGGCTGAATTTGGAGGCTTTGACAGATTTGATGAGAAATCCTGCTTGGCGAATCGTCCAACATAGGCAGGACATGCGCCGCTGTCAACTGTCACCACTAGTACTAGTTTAACCCTCCAGGCCTTGTACCAGATCAGGAAGTTGGTGCTAGAATGGTGCAACCTTGGGTCGAAATCACTTTTACAACCCATTCTTACGAGCTCCCCAGGGTTCTGAACGCCCCGGACAGTAGCATTGTTCACAAGGCGTGTCATATTTCATTTAGCTAACAGCACATGGCTGACCACCCTGTCTACGTGTCGAGCTGATTCCTCACTCAAGATTGTTCCAGCGGCTCAGTGGTACGTTGGAGCGCTCCTCCTAGATAGGAAGGCCGGGACCGGGTTCGACTCATGCTTGGCCTCCTTTCCTCCTACTACATTGTTTGCCGCTTTGATGACTGATCCTAGCTGTACCTTGTTCACTTGCTTATCCGTGTCACCTCATTTGGGTTCTGGTGAGAAATTCGTTGCTGGCAGCTAAGTGGAGCAGGGTACACATACCTGCCGGTAGTGAGATTGGGGACTTGGCCAATTTGTGATTCTACCACCAGTCCGCCTTTGCAGAATTGGCAAGGTGAGAATGAAGTTGCTTGAGATCATTCTCCTTCACCAGAATGTGTGGAAAAGCACAAGCTTCATTGTTGCGACGCTATACTGTAGTTAATCCCTCTCTATGGAATTTACTACGAATGGATGACCTTACATCTTTATTGTTCATCCTGCGATGAATAGTAGGGCTATAAAAGAGAAGCGTACGGAGTGCACCTTCAAAACACCCCACTCCTGACAAGTACCCTTCCATAGTCTTTCAAAGCACCAGCGAGTCCCTTTTTGTGTTTCCCTTGCCCATGAGCAGAAAGGGCACAAAGGAGAGAGGCAGCCTCTTGTTGGACGTTGAGAGCATCTTCAAGGCAGCCCATCCTGGAACGTGTGTATCCACAGGTTTGGAGATGTTATGGACCGGGTATTAGCGGAGATGGATGACTTGACGCACGCGCGCATCAGAGGAGGAACGTATATTTTTGTAAGTATTTCTCATCTATTATCTTTTGATAGGATAATCGGTTGGTAATTGTTTCCGATCTTTATCGCGTCCGGGACCGAGTTGCTTTGTTTACCGCGGTGGTGCACAAAGTAATCGAGAGCCGCGAGAAACCTATGTATGCTCCAAAGGTCCGTGACTGCGGAAGCACTGCTAAATGGGTCACCTGGGATGATTCCCGCAGCTGTGGCTGTATAGACACGGACCCCGCTGCGGAGAGCGCACCTGTATAAGGGGCTCCCTGAGCGGCCTTTATAGATCATCTTTGACTACCGAAAACCATTTATCCAGAGCGCCTTAAGGGCCCAATACCAGTCCTATCTAATAAGAGATACGGAGTGCAATGGACAGTAGGCCTGGGCCGGATAAACAACCAGTATTGAAGACATCACTGTCACTCGCACGCTGCTCCATTTCCACAACTACCCACTCTATTACATCTCGTATGCTGTGTTCTGATCTATATCTGAGGTTTAGAAATCTAGAGAACACTTTGTGCATTTGTCTAGTTTCATTCCATGACACTACCAAACGCGTGTATATATAAATTAGTTAGCACTAGATATCATGTATACTTGGGACTGAGATAAGAGTCCCCAGGTTTAGACCTTTGCGTTTTATTATCAATATTCTGCAAAACGTAACAGGAGAGCAAGAGCGAGTTTCTCTTTGTGCCCCTCCCCGTGAATAACAAGGGCACGGTAAAGAGAGACTGTCTCTCGTTGGACACTGAGTGCATCTTCAAGACGGCCCATCGCGTAGAGTGTGTACCCATGGCGCAGGAGGGCATCAGCAAGGTTCACTCTTTGGTCCTCCCTATGAATAACGAGAGCACGAAAGAGGGAGATAGTCTCCCGTTGGATATTTAATGCATCCTCAAGACATTCCATCTGGAAAAGTGTGTTTCCGTAGCTCACGAGGGCAAGAGCAAGTTGTTCTTCGTGCTTCACCTGATGAACAACAATGGCACGAAAGAGAGTGACGCTCTCCCGTTGGACACTGAGTGTATCTTCAAGACGGCCCATCTTGGAAAATATGCATCCACAGCTCTGGAGAGCAAGAGCAAGTCTTTCTTTGTGCTCCTCTTCGTGAACAACGAGGGCACGACACAGGGAGACAGTCTCGCGTTGGACGCTGAGCGCTTCTTCAAGACGGCCCGTTTCGTAGAGTGTGTTCCCATAGCTCAGGAGAGCATCAGCAAGGTTCACTCTTTTCTCCTCCCCATGAATAAGGAGCGCACGAAAGAGAGAGACAGTCTCGCGTTGGGTATTGGATGCATCTTCGAGACTGCCCATCTTAAAAAGAGTGCTTCCATAGCTCAGGAGGGCAACGGCAAGTTGCTCTTGGTGCTTCACCTGCCCATGAACAACAAGGGCACGAAGGAGAGTGACGTTCTCCCGTTGGACACTACGTGCGTCCTCAAGGCGGCCCATCTTGGAAAGTGTGTATCCACAGGTCTGGAGAGCGAGCACGAGTCTTTCTTTATGCTCCTCCTCCCAGTGAATAACAAGGGCACGACAGAGAGAGATAGTCTCTCGTTGGACACTGAGTGCATCTTCAAGACGGTCCTTCTCGTAGAGCGTGTTCCCATGGTTCAGGAGAGCGTCAACAAGTTCCTTTTTTCCCTCCTCACCACGAACAACAAGGGCACGAAGGAGAGATACAGCCTCGCGTTCTACCCTGAGTGCATTCTCAAGATGGCCCATCTTGACAAGTATGATTCCGTGGGTGTGGAGAGCACAAGCAAGACCTTGCTTGTGACGAGGCCCATTATGACTTGAGGCTAGAGAACGGTATAGTGCCACTGCGTGCTCCTGGGCTGCAAGAGCCTTGGGATACTGTTTGAGTTTACAGAGGGACATCCCATAGGAGCCATAGATTATGCCATGGTGTTCATTTGGTAAGATAGTTACCAAGGCTGGTGGGAGCTCTGCAATAAGATCTATGGCACGGCCAAGCCATTGAGCAGATAGGGCAGGATACTTGGTTGCGTAGGTGCCAGCATATCTCAATACCAGAAATAGCTTCATTTTAGCAAGGGCCGATCCATCCTCTATCACAGAGGCCTCACATATGGAGATAGCCTGGATAAAGAGGGGGCGCATCCGCGATTCGTATGCGCCTAAAATGGCAATGAGTGTCATTGTCTGTGCCAACTCCCACTGGAACTCTTCAGCCCGCAAGCCAAGTGCTTGAGCGAGCTTTATGGCACAGTTACCAACGACCATGCACTCGTCTTGGAGCTTGAGCTGATCAAGCACTGTGGCTAGATCGCGAAGGCGGTGAATGGCCTCTATGGTTGGTACATTCTTTGCCTCGATCATATTCTGCAGCAGTTCCTTTGCTGAGTTGAGGAGATCTTCTATTTTGTTTGCTTCCTTCCGGCATACGACCATCCTTCCATGCTCCGTGAAGAACTCGATCGTCGGAGAGTCCGATTCGAGGTGTTGCGAGTATTCTTCGAGACGCATCTTGATTTTGTCATAAGAGAGTGAAGCGTCGGGCGATAAGATAGAGAAGGTAGCGAGCGAGGAAGTTGTCTCGACGGCGACCTAACAATACGGGTCAATGATGCGATAGCTACTATGCAAAGACGTACTCTCGTAGTTAGGCTTGTGAAGCCGTCTGGCTCGACATGGGAGTGCACTGAAAGCGAACGAGTGCGCGTCTGAACGGTCGTGTGTTGGATTACTTTGATGACCTCTGTAGCCTCGGCTCGAATCGTCTCCACAAGGGTTAGCGCTGAACTCGTCTGCGCCCTGTCCTGGTTGTCAAGTCGGTCTAATACTTGCGACTTCGTATCTTGAAGGAGTGCGATCATCCGAAGGTTGACTTGACTCTGCCTTGTATGTGAGCCATCGTCTCAGTAGTGGGGCGTTGCTCACCTGCCAGTGTGAACGCATTCGACCAATATCCCTATTCCATGTCTCGAGCCTCGGCTTGAGATCGCCTGCCTTCCATATTGCTTTTAGCGTTGGGGTTCTTCGATGAGGCCTACCGTCGTCAGCTTCAACAAGCCATATGTAATGTTCATCGATTTTGCTACGGATCAGTAGTAAACTTGTGTGCGAAGGCGATGTGATGAGAGTATGCATACGCTTGAAGGCGTTCCAAATTTTGAGTCAGCTTGGTTTGATCAAGATGTTCCTTGTGTTCGTTGTATAATTCTGCAAGGAGATCCATTTCTTCCTGGTTTTCTTGGAGTAGTTCAACGATCTCCTGTTTCTCCAACTTTGCCTATAGGCACACGCAACGAATGAGCATGGTGATCTTGTTAAGATCAAGAGAGAGGGACCGACAGTATGGATAATGTCGCGGATTCGCTTTGCTGTTTGGAATACGGTGGCAGCGAGGCCTATCGCCCCAGCCGCTATCCCGAATGCCTCTGCAGCCATATTGAGCGGGTATGCGTCTGGAGAAGGTCGAGACCGGGTCAGTCCAAAGTGGGTCGGAAACAGGTAGAGCTTCCAGCCTCTGGGTCAGGCGCCGGGGACGACATCGGTCATCTACATCGGTGACGGGCGCACTCCTGATGAAAAATCGAGTCAACTGTCACGACTGTCACTGCACCACTGCACCACAAATGCCTGGGATACACTCAGGTACACGTGACACTGGAAGGGCGCCTAGCTATGGTTGGGCGCAAAAGGCAATCGTCCACTTAGACTGGTCCTATATTCCTGAAATTCCGCCATACGCCCATGGAAAAGCAAGAAGTCACCCGCCAGCCAAGACGGTCGTTCCATAGGAGAACAGGGGCCGGCTGGAAGCACGTTGCGCGCCAAACCGCGTATACCTCGCAAATGGTTTTTCTGCTTTATATTATTCAGGCAACCCAGTGAACTAAGTACATGACCATTTGATAGGGTCGCGGAGTTATCTTTCCGACAGAAATATGGCTCCAAATAACCGAGTCTCTGTCTCGCAGCGACCTAAAATACCTTGCATTGGTGTCCAAATTCTTTCGATCCCTGTGCATCCCAAGTATATCACTAAACGTCCGGCTCCTCCGCCGACATATTGAGGAGCGTGAAAATCCACCAAACTGGATGGCAGGCGCTCAGCATTTGAAACTTCGGGACGAGTCATTCTCAAATCTCATAGTGGACTCCAGATTAGCACACTATAATGGGATCAACTTCTTTAGATCGTCATTGTCAGTGCTGAGTCTGGTCAACGTTCGGCTACCGCGAAAATTCTACTACTATCTTCTCATGATACCTGCTATCCGTCATCTCGAGCTCTCAAAAATTACCGTGGACGAGAGTAGCACGCCTCCAACGCTATCAATTATTCAGTCCTCAATGTTCAATCTCAACCCGTTGCGAAGAAAGAGCGAGGATGTACCGGTCGCAATACCAAAACACCTCTACGAACTTACGCTTGAATCACTACGTGTTCACGACCTTGACATCAGCCTTATCGCCGAGGTGCTTGGAGTCACGAGGAAGGATAAGCTCCTCAAAGTATGTATGGAATCACCATGTCAAGACTCGCGTATCATCCACCACATACTCTCGCTACAGAACCTCACATCGCTTACTCTTTCCTGGGAAACAAGGGAGGTCCGTCTCCCTGTGATGCTCTTTTTCCGCCTGCAGTATCTGGACGTCCTCCATTCACATGTCGGGGCCTTCTTACGCCGCGGTCATCGAGTGAGGACGTTGAAGCTCAAGGAATTCATGCCCTCTACCTTCGAGCGCCTTTCAATGCATGGACTGCCTGCCCCCGACCTAGGCAGCATGCTGAAACCAGTTCCGTCCAATTTCGCACTGGAACCCACGTTCAAAGGAATCACAACGCTACAAATTTCGATTCATGGAATCAATCGTGATGTATGTGCTCCTGATCCTTATGTTCGCCATGCTGACAAGATTACAGTGGCTCAGTCGTCTCGTCTCAGTTGTCACATGGTACACACACATCAAAGACTTTGGCATCAGAGCTGACCTCATGGAGGCCTCAAATGCAAGTGACGCGTTTCAACTCTCGATTGACCTATTGTATGAGTATCGGGGTGGTACTACTGGAACTTTGGAGCGACTTTACTTCTCCTTTAATCTTCTCGATAACCTCGAGGTCGACTGTAGGAAGAAGGAAGAAACTGGAGGCTGTGAATGGGACGTGCGATGCACGAACACGAAGGCACTGGAGGAGTGGGTCCTGATTGGGAACAAATTGACCAGCCTAGAAACAGGCTATGTATACTATCCCCGCCCAGTAATCTAGGACAACAAGGATTGTGTTGGAGTGTTATGACCCATCACCCTATTACGTACTTTGTTTGGTCTCTCTTCTGTATATATTCTGCGCGATGTTTGTCCCACGTATATTTACGGTTTGATCCCCCCCTTTCTCGCTCATCAGATTGAGCACCTGTGGCGTGTAGCTCAGTCATTTGAATTTCCCTACCATCTGTATCCACATCAATTTCGTGATGAGACTGATGAAGTTGGTATTATCCCGGATTGGTGTTGAGTATATTCTTCCAATTCAATCCGGAATCGGCAGAGGAGAGGCATGGACGAAGGCCAATCAGGTACCCAAGGACCTTATACTTGCCACTCTGGGAGATTCGTGGAGGGAAGAGAACCATTTGCAAGCTAGGAGCCTGACGTCAAGGTTCGCGTTTTTCCGTCTTGGCTTAACATAGGAACGGTCTAATATTGGTTCATGTCTATATAGTGGTCTTACCTCCTTTCAACTTCTCGCTCCTCTTTCTAGTGCCTAAATAAACGGTCCGATCACTCAGTGAACATCAGCTGTCTAACGTCTCACACAAATCATGGGTGGGTGTTACGCCTAATTCTATTAAGAAGGAGTACGGCGAAACAAATAGAATTAATCAAATGGCAGACCGAACAGCAACAGCGAGATTTGGCCGCCAATTAAGCGCAGCGAAGAGGAGCAACACTCCGTGGGTCTCGTCTTGCACGGTTTTTAGGACCGATCATTGATCTGGTCTGCAGCCTCATCCCCTTTTACTTCGAGGGAGTTCTCAATTAATTCAGGGCGCACCATTGTTGCGGTTGTGATTATTTGCCGTTATTTGCACTCGACCGCAGGTGGTTCTCAAGGCGCCTACTCATGCCACACGGTAACGGTGCATATGATTTTAACCAACTCGCCTCGATTTACATCGCTCTCTCTTCCCCACGGCCGGCTGTGCCCTTCCAATCGTCTCTATGAACGCATCTCGTCACACTCCAACTATTTCCTTCCGCCCATACCTACTTTACATCTCTCTCCCTACTATCCCCATAGACCCCTATCCATTGGAACCGCCTTCCGCTGATACTCACCCACCAGACATTGTTCTTTTTATCCACCCTATCATGTGTTCTCCGATTCGGACTTCTCTACTTTTACTTTTGTCCGGCATAGTACTGAATGGTGGTATTTAAGCCGCGTGTACAAGTTTCATAGAGAGTCGGTCCGAATATCGAATTGGACCCACACTCACTTCTTCCTTCCCTTCACCTATCCTTCAAGTATTCAACTTGGACCTCCGGTCATTTCCTTCTTCTTTTAATCACTCCTATATGAGTCCCCACCTTCTCGAACGAAGCCCGCAGCCTAGTTCGCGTCCTAACACACCAGAACTCGCAGAGGAGGTCAAGCACGTCATCGAGGAAATAATGAAGATTTGATCACAAGGTGGCTGCGAGCACTCACTTATTTCCACATCATAATGGTCATATGCCCGCGCTCATTTCCCTAACTCACCACCTCTCAGAGTCTTGCTCATATTACGAAGATGCCAACGACGACGGTCCTCCCTTCGACTGACATTGCAACGAGTTTGTTTCGTGATTGTCTCGTGTGACGTTCCACTATCCCATACCTGTTTAATGGCATGCGCCCGTACGACCTTACGATCTTTCTGAAAAAAGATTTCAAACATCACATCCTCCGGAGATGCGACGGGACTGTGCGTTTATATAGACATGGGTGGCGATCTGGCAAAATTGCAGCGGAGCGCCCGACGCACAATACCGAACGAGACAGACCTTCAAACAAATGTAAAGAGAGAATCATAGCCAAACATGGCATTGTCCGTTTACCGGACGGACATACGCGTGATCCTACGACGTCGAGGATTGAGCGCAAAGGCAACCGTGTGCGCCGTTGACCAGCTACGGTACCAATTCGTGGGGGGGGGCTGAAGTAAGGAGACGATGAGAGACGATTGAGCGGTTACAATAGGGGAGAAGTGAATAGAGGCAATATGACGGACTACCACGCGACTCGACGCAGGTGCATAGAACTTATCGGGTGGCGACCACAGACGCGCACGCCGTTAATGGTGCGAGCGGCGGTGCCGGGCGGGGACATGGAACCGCTTCACCGGCTCGCGCTTCTGGAAGTCGGGCCATCGCTTTATAAGCTTCCCGTTCTTGCACACACGTGCAGTGGACGGAGTAGGAGTGGACGGAGCCGAGCTTGTTGGAGTAGCATTGGACGGAGCCGAGCTCGACGGAGTAGCATTGGACTGAGCGGTGCTTGTCTGACCCATCGACCCGTTCGAGCCCGGGGTTGAATTAGACGGTGGGTTGGAGCTCTGTTGTGTACTGGAACTAGTGGTAGTTGACGGGACGTTCGCTGGGGGCGTCGTTCCGTTGCTCGTGTACACCTCTGTGAACCTCGAACCGACAGGTGGGTAGGTAGGACCGTCGTTTGAGCCTGTGGAGTCACCTGTCTTCTCGTAGAGGTTGATCTTGCGGGACCCTCCACAGTTTTCGTACACTTCAATTACGAGTCAGAAGCCGCTCAGGTTCGCAGTGCAATAACTTACTATTTCCTGGGCAGACCTGACGGCACAAACTCGGGTCGATAAGATTCTTACTACCATTGTGCTTGAACTCATTAGCGCAATAGCACTCATTTCCTGGAAACCAGTCAGGCCAAGGTCGTTAGAATTTTCGGTTCACCTACCGGCTTGCAGACCAGCCAATTTGAATCCTAGGAAGGTGGTCAGTTGTCTACCTTTGCCTGTTCGACAGCCGGACACACCTTTCGAGTTGCATTCATGAACGCAAAGACCCGGGTACATGTATTGATCGACAAATTTATAGTCATCGAGAGTGTTGGTATAAGGATCTCCTATGGGACTATGAGAACGATGGACCAGAGTCACGTAGATGGCTCACCTTCGTCGATGCAGCCATGTTCCACCCAGCCCGCAGGAAGAGTAGAGAACGGCGATCCAAATGGAGGGGTGTTGGAAGCCCCAGTGGATGTTTTCGGGACGTTGCCGCCCCAAATCGCGTTGTCGCCTGGGAGCTTATCAAGACCACCATAGATGCCGATGTCTTCAACGGGCAGCTTGCTATTAGGGCGACAGACATTGAATGATTCACTCTGGGACCTCTTGAGGACCTCGCACGTGTCCAGATTAGCTCCAGCGTCCGTGCAAGTGTTGATGGCCTGCTGGAGGACCGAGTTTGGAGAGGCGTCCCAACCGTTCTGGAAGTCAGCATGGCTGGAGTATCCTACGTTGTCGCCAGTAGACAAGACAAAGGCGCCATCATAATACTCGTACTTGCTGGTGTCGGCGATTTGCTCGAGGAAGACCGACATAAGGCGGACGGGGTGGGAAGGCGGGCAGGTCCCTCCTTCATGCGTACCAACAGGGTAAGAGACATGATCCTTGAAGTTGGCGCTCGTAGCGTCCTTGCCATTCCAGCACGACTGGAACATGATTTGGATGCGAATCCCGTTGGGACAAGGACGCTTGGGGAGTTCGAGCGTCTCTGGGATGGGGGCCTCGTTGTAGCTGAGACAATGGAAGTTGAATGCGTCGTCGTCTGTGGAGGTACTCGATGTCTTTTTAGGCGAACCAGCGATCATGCGGAAACCCTCAGGAAATTGCTTGACCTCCTTCTCGGTGCCACGATGCAAGTAGTAGACAGCCCAGTTTGAATGCACGAGCTCGAACTTGCCGGTGTCCCTATGCTTATAGTAGAGAGATGGCGCCCAGTAGTTGGACTTGTCTTCTTGGATCTCGACGGTCGAGCAGGTGCTTTCCCGGAGCTTATTAAAGTCGTAAGTAGTATCAAAGTTGTTTCCGCCGACTATGTCGTGAACATGCTAGCAAGGATTGGATAACACCGGTCAGGGCGTGATTTGATGAAAGAATAAACTGAGACTCACCGCCGCGACACCACCTGGGGCAATAAGTGGGTCCATCCGGGCACTGATCAAGGTAGAAGCTCGCATACGCCAGCTGGCGTTGACATTGTGCGTGTACGAGACGAAAAGGAGTGCGATAGTGGAAAGGAGAGTGGGGGACATGGTCGTCCAGCTAACAACAAGCGGAGATTGTTAGAATGGGAGTCCACGTGGATAGTAGTGAAAGATTTGAGCGGCTTACGGGGAGTGGGGCTGCGGAAGGATACCGGAACCGCGTCGAAGGACGAGCGAGGGATTGACGAGGGCCCGAAGCGACGAAGGGAAAAGCTCTAGTGTGGCTCGGTTCAGAGGCGAAGGGCCTGATTTATGAAGAGGACAAGGGCCGGTCGCGGGAGAACAAAAAAAAACAGGGAGACGAGTGAATTGGATTTGGCGCCCACGTCTCATGTCTCATGTCTCATAATGTGTGTGTGTGTACCTATGTCACGCTTCATTTGTTCATCACAACCCACATCAAACCCTTCTGTCTTAGCCCTCACTCCTCCCTCGACAAATGATCGCCCGATCTCCCGAACATTCCGTCGACCCCTTTGTGGCAACGCTGGAAACACTGGCGACACTGGCGACGCTGACAATGCTGACAACGCTGACAACGCTGACAACGCTTGGCGTCGAAAGGCTAAACCAATGTACAGCAGTAAGCTAACACAATGCGCCATCTCGATCGACGCTGGCCAGACGTACATAGTGCAATTATATCTCACTTAGTCCGCCCGCCTCCGTTTGCTCAAACGTCTGAGAGTTTGCCCCCGTGACTCTTGCGGCTGCAAGTACACAAGTCCCGCGTGTCACGCGGTATCACCGGTTCTCAGCTCGACAAGAAGCCGCAAAGGAGACCATCCAGTGATTCTCCGTGTTCGTATTCACAACATGTAGGTAGGAGCAATCGACCCTTGATGGTAGAGACGGAGCACATCCCTTCGTGGGTATGATGAATACAGCTTGATGAGAAGATATGCTGTTTTGAATACATTGGGAGTCGAACGATCGAACGAGTTTGTCGACGTCCGACAGACAGAGAAGGCGGTTTTTGTGGTGTTGTGACACGGTAAACAGTTATTGGGGCTTGGCTATCTTGCAAAGGCGTTTGGGAAGGTACAAGCACTTACGAACGCCGAGAGCAATACCAGAGGAAAAGGACGGCGAGTAAGAATGTTTGTTTCAAGTTTATTCATTCCAAAGTCCAGATCGCAAGAGTAAACACAACATGATATGTCCTGGAAAGGAGATTGTCAGTAAAGGATTCATGTGAAAGGACATGGGTAGAGTGTCAGACTTCCAAGGAAGGACATCCAGCCCTCATCGTGCCTACCATGACCTCGCGCCCAGCGCAGCAGAGCCGGCCCACAGCTCCCGCACACCAGATGGGTTCAGACATGCATTGGAAGGG
>Ga0307515_10002065_pt1 | contig 44257 bp, 36 predicted proteins | sample 17_EM_MG_FD_194513 | JGI IMG/M metagenome (GOLD analysis project Ga0307515, IMG submission 194513) | Populus trichocarpa ectomycorrhiza microbial communities from riparian zone in the Pacific Northwest, United States - 17_EM | ecosystem: Host-associated > Plants > Roots > Unclassified | place... | reverse complement strand
TGCATTTAAATTGTCAGAAAGATCACCTTTGCCACCAGCTTTGTCTGCAAAGGACCTCCCTGGAGGAAGAACTCAAATCTTAAATGTCCGCCGAATCCGGAGAATCAACCGTCATCCAGTCGAAAGCGACGATGATAGTGCACCTGAAAGCATTTCGGATACCGATGATTGGCTTAACTGGAATGGCGACATGGATAATCCAGATGACAGTGAAGAGGATTGTGCAGTGGACGATGAATCTGATATAGAGCACAACAATGGCATCAAGGATCCGGAATGCCAAGAGCAGCAGGATGTGAGCCGCGCCAAATGTGCCTGGATTGGTTCGGCCGACCCGTAAGTCAAAGAGACAGGCTGAAAAGGTGTTGGTGACGGTCAATGCAGTTGAAACGTGGAGAAATAAAGGAGGAAAAATAAAGTAGGACAGGATGCGTCAATGGTTCACCAGCTTTATGTAGCTTGACCGAGAGTTTCAGTTAGAGATGTATTATGGTCGAATGGTAAGAAGTAGCTTGTGAATATCGGTTCATAAATAGATGCATAGCAGGCGCAATGAATCTTTTGGCATGAATCTTTTGGCATGATACATCAATTTTAGTCGTGTGAGAGTGAAGAGTGCAACATGATTACGCTGCTCGGATTTGCCACAGGGCCGCGTCTTAATCAAGCAGAAAGACAATCGATGAAGTCAAATCAGGATGAATACCATTATCGACGGCAGCAGATGTTGAATGGACAATACGTTAAAATGAGCGTCAACGCAGCGTCAACGATTTGGGGTCTTGTATGGACGGTAATTCACCAGAGACTTGGTCGTTGTTATGCATAACGGACGTATTGGCCACTTTTATTGGCAAAAGGGATAGCAACACGGTCACCGCCCCATTCTTAGCATGAGCGTCAACGGAGCGTCAACGATTTGTGGTCTTGTAAGTATGGTAATTCACTAGTGACTTAGTCGTTGTTATGCATAACAGACGTATTGGCCGTTCTTATTGGCAAAACGGATAGCATCACGTTCACCACCCCATTCTTAGCATGAGCGTCAACGGAGCGTGAACGATTTGTGGTCTTGTATGTACGGTGATTCACCAGTGACTTGTTCGTTGTTATGCATAACAGACGTATTGGCCACTTGTATTGGCAAAAAGGATAGCAACACGGTCACCGCCCCATTCTTAGCATGAGCGTCAACGGAGCGTCAATGATTTTTAGCTTTGCATCTTGAGTAAGTTAAGTTCCGATTGGTTGCGGACATCCATCTCTGAGATATTGTCAGCCTTTACGCGCAAAAACAACAGCGACATGCTCCCTGCGGCATCCTGAAAATGAGCGTCAACAGAGCGTCAACAGTTTTAGGACTTGAATATTTCGTAATCAAGGCGTCGCGCGGATCTTCGCGTGCATATCAGTATTATTGACCGCCTTGCTAGGCAAAAATACCATATATCGAAGGTGAAACACAGATACCAAATTAATCGACATTGCAAACTGCTCAACAAGCAAAAGCACGTTGTTGGTTGCTGTAAACGCGATTTCGATAAGATACTATTAACACACTGCAAATTCAAGAGCCTTATATGAATCTATAGATGGACCCGCTGGGCAACCCGCTGACAACCCGCCAAATTCAGATGTGTTGGGAGTTTACCATGGAACCGTACCGGAGTAGGCAGTTCGGGTTTATTGACGACCCAGACCGCCTATTTGGCAACGGTTCGCTTTAGACCCGGACCCGGACCCGAAGTGACGGTCCGGAACTGTTGATAACACTAGTCCGAGCATTGGGAGCATTGCGCAGCTCTCGATCTGGAAAGAAGCTTTCCGCAGAGCGAAGACGGGAAATGCACTTTCTAAGCAAAGAAGAAAACGAGATATGGATCGAGGATTATGGGGATAGAGTGACCGCAGTGGCAAGCAAGCCAGTTCAAGACGCAGAGACAGCGATTATACAAGAGCAGGAAGATATGAGGAATGGTGAAAAGGCACGATCGACAACCACAAAGCCTAGAACACTATTTGAGGAGATGTTGAATGCAATCGGAGACAGTTAGCGCGATCTTGCAAGTTCCGAAGCTGAGGAGGATGAGGAAGATGAGGATGATGATGAAGATGATTCCGAGCTTGGCAAGCTGAGCGAAGACGATGAACCTGGCTGGGTGATGGGCACAATCTCCTAAACGGTACAGCACCACATGGAGAGCTTTTGGCAGAATCAGATGAGGTTTGATAAACTGAGGCAACCGGGATGAGGGGACGCAGCCAACTACTTCTGTGAGAGAGATATGAAGTTCGGGACGACCGAACTGAAGATTCCGGCAGTTCTGCAGGCGCAAACAGACACGACAGCAGCCACACCATCACCGACAACATTTGGAGAGCTTATAAAAGTTCTTGATATCGTCCCTGCGCAATCCCACATGCGGCAAGCGACCTCTCAGCTGGGACGCCGTCAAATGGGGCTGGGTTCGGAGAAACCTCGGGCAGATAATCACATAGTATCTTCCATGCCCAACGCTGTGCCCAATTCATTACAGAGAGAGATTGTGACACCAGTTCAGCCCGTGAGCATTTACCCCAGCGTAATGCGTGGCTGGCTAATTACTTTAGAGAAATCAGATTCGGACGAAGACATGGTGACGGCTCCTGCATCACCAGAGGAACAGATAACCCAATAGGTAGTTTTGACGACCTATCTCTCATAAAAGCAATTTGTACCTACATTGTTACTTGTCAGCGTTTCTGGATTTCAGTGACCAAATTGTAAGAACTAAGTATTGGTCAGTGTGTGTGCAAGGATCGTACGGGCCATGCAAATGTTCTAGGCACCTAATTAAGTAGATTGACGAACAATGAACTATATATGGTGTTGCCTGTTACAGTTAAATGATAAAACAAAACCTAACTTTGGAACGAAATTTACTAAAAAGTTCAAGTCAGTAATGTCATACGACTCATAGAAGGAGCAGTCAAAGCACATCTGAAACCCAGATGAACGACAGCCATCACTCTGCATTTATCCATGCAGTCAACCACATGACTCTCTGCTAAAACCACCTGCACATGGTCGAAAAATCGAAAATTGCTTATGGTACATCATAGACATCGAGGAGAATGAGCTCGATAATGAATGGTGAGGACGTCGCGCTATAAATATCTAGAACTAGTGCATGGATTTTCATGCATTAAATTGCCAGCCGAAAGCACTAAAATGCCATCGACTTACGTCAATCATCATGTGAATGTCATGTATAGTGGTGGCTCAGAAACTGAGATGTCTCCAAGGTTTTGGATTCGAATGATAATACACAGACACAGTATACTGGCTGCCAAAAAAGACTGTATCGATTTGATGCCCAATTGTTGGGCACCCAATGACTGTTAGTATATCTCTGAGGTGAGCTTAAAGGTGAGCATCAACGGAGCGTCAATGATTTTTGGCATTGCACAATGGAAAATCAAGATGGTTTCGCTGCAACGTTCATTCATAATCCAAATATAGCCCGCCTTTCTATTCAAAAATGGTTGCGACAACATCGCTACTATGTCCAAAAAATGAACTTCAACAGAGCGTCAATGACTTCTGGCCCTGCATCTTGGAAAATGCCAGGGCTGTGCTGAAACATTGAGCCATAATCGAACTATCGGCTGCCATTCTAGGCAAAAATGCTTTCAACAACCTCGTCACTATGCCCTAAAACTGAGCGTCAACGGAGCTTCAACGATTTCAGGCCTTGCATCTTGGAAAATCAAGGGGCTATAAGACTACTTTGATTTAGCATCGAAGTATTGGCTGCCATTCTAAGCAACAATGCTTACGACAAGATCGTTAGCATGTTCGATGATGAGCGCCAATGGAGTGTCAACAATTTTTGATCTTGTATCTTGGATAATCCAACGGCAACGGAATGTAGGTAACCCACAATGAACCCATTGGCAGCCTTCATTGGCAAAATCCTAGTGCTGATATCGCGTCCGTCTCCTACAATTGAGTGCCCGCAGAGCGTCAACAGTTTTTGAGGAAGCTCAGAATGCTATACAGCAATGGACTGCATTTTGCTGTTCTTAAATCGAGTTCGACGCGGTCAGTCGTTGCAATCTACGCTTGTATACAACTTCACAAATATGCATGCAATGTCTTTCAGATCTGATTATTTCACTTGTAGCAGTAGAGTCAATATGTAAGAACCCGCCGTGTGCTTTGCTATATCATTACTTTTTGCAGTCTCTCGAGTCGGATTACCCAGCAGTCCAATTCCTACCACCATCTCGGCTTCAAACTCTTTGAACACCTCATTGCTCGAGGTTATGATCTCTTCCAGGAATGAACCTGTCTTTATTCATGATTTGAGCGACCTTACTTTACAAATCATCTTCGATGGTTTGTGGGCTTCAATGAACGTAGACAGGAAGCGTCCTATCGCTTAGAATAGTTCTCGACATGCGCCTTCGTGGCGATTCTATTTACACTGCGGACCTGAGGAGACGGGCAACCCTGGCCTCATATGTATCATTTGTCATCAGATGCTTCGCCATCCATCGGAACATGGGATCAGCTCAGTGGGGAAATACTTGCTGGCAAAAGCTCACAGCGCAAAGTTAAACGAATTAACTGAGTTCGAGGTTACTGAATTGACTACTTCAATGCTTGATAAAACAGCTTTGGCCATCCTGACAAGGCAAGGAAGTCAACGAATCTCAATAGTAAGTTTGCAGGGGAAGATCAGATTTGACATCCAGCTGGATCCATATTGACCGCAATGACAGACACAACGTTCCACACTGGCAGATAGGGACGTTGAAACTTCCAAATTTCACCAAGACATGTGGAATCACTACCTCATGGTAGGATTTGTTTCGGCTGACATTCCAAGAAAAGCTCTATCACATCTAGAGCTACGACTGTTGTATAAGGCATTACGTGATGACCTAGTGCTGCCGTCCGCTACAACCCTTAGCAACATTTGCCGGATGGAATATGCACTGACCTTGGATGCAATTAAAAAGCAATTGCCGTCACGAAATACCTTTCATTTAGCTCTGGATCGATGGACATCAACGAACAAAGTAGCCATAACGTCGGTCATTGCTTACCGTATGGAGCGAAATGACGCATTGCGTGATGTTCAACTCGCATTCGATGATGTTGATCACCTGTTCCTTCCACACTTCGAAAGCTAATTATGGATGATAGGTCAAGAACCAACATACTGGAGCAAGGCTAGCTGTACATTGGGGTGATGTTCAGGATCGTTTTGAACATACCGACCGCCGTTTGCTAGGAATTACGACTGATAATGCTTCCTCAAATCACTTGATCACACGCGAGCTGCAATCAACACTTGAGTCATCTGGAATCGAGTGGCCTGCATTAAGGGACCACATACCTTGCATGGTGCACGTCATACAGCTGACTTTAGGTGCATTGATGAGCAGTCTCGGTGTCAAAGGCCACACCAAGTCTTGGGAAGCTGATGAGTGCGATCAGCAATTGGGAGAGAATGAAAGCGTAGACATTGGGAAGAGTTAAAGGCTTCGAAAAGAGGGCAACGCTAGAATCAATAAGGTGTCAGCCATGAAACCAGGTTTAGCAAAGATTATTGAGAAAGTATGTATTTCAAGATATTCTGAAAGTGCTGAAACTGACCTTCATAGAGCCGAGAATGCTGACTGTATAGATTACGCTATCACCTGGTTGTCGAAACGGGTTCATTGACTGTCAAAATGCCAAAGTCCGCATCCCGGTACTTTCAATGATGGAGGTGACGACCTGTTGGAACTCGACCTGGTAGTTGCTCGAGCGTGCCTTCTGATTAGATGAAGTTCCACCCGAGTGGCTTAAAAACCCAAAGCACAGTGATCACCGGCCGCTCTTCACAACTCGAGATGAATGGACCATTGTGAAGTATGTCAGGGAAGTGTTGAGGCCATTCTGATATTGCACCCTGTGGATGTCAATGAGGCATACAGTCACATTGCATCACGTTATCAAAGTGTACAATGATATGTTCGATCACATGGATGGCGTGATTGGAGCTTTGGCTAAGGAAACGCCTCCATGGAAGGATAACTTGTTCTTCGCTGTGAAGTTAGCTTGACAGAAGCTGTTCAAATCCTGCGCTGAGGTGACTCCATCGATGGGCATACTTCTCATTGCTGCACATATCGTCGATTTTTTCTGGCAGTGGTGATTGTTTAGACTGAGTGACAAAGGAATGGATATTGATCCTGAGGACGAGACATTCAATACTACCCATTTCCAAGAGGCCTGTCTGAAGCACGAGGAGAATGAATACTGTGCCAAACAACGACATGTGTGAGTCTATACACACGAAAGCTTACTGACGGGCAATCTTATCACCTCCGAAACAGTTTCAGGATCCTGTCAATCATCCCTTGATTCATACAATTTGTCCAGCGATGATGAAGAATACTCAACGCCTAACAATGTTGCTGAGACGACACCAGGAGGAAGCAATTGCGCAGCATGCTTATTCACCACCCCCAGGCTCAATTGGAATTCGCTGCCTGAAGCACTTATGAACTGGGGGCAAATTAATCCAAATCTCAATGATTACCACTCCGACCCAATGGAGATTAGCAGTACATTTTGGTTACCGGAAATAACTGAATGGTGGCGTCAACTGGCGGATACGCACTCACAGTACGCCGATCTCTCTAACTTGTCGGGCAACATATTCTCTATCATACGACATGCTGTCGCAGTGGGGGCCAGTTTTTGCCTATGCCGAGATGTTATCAGCTGGAGGCAGTCAACAACCACAGGGGAGACTCTTTGTGAAAAGGTCCTTGTAAGGCAGTACTCTCAAGCCAATAAGGTGATTTTGGCAGTCGCCGACCCATTATTGGATATTACGAACACAGAAAACAACTCGGACACAAAGGAAGAAGCAGAGGAAAGGAACTTGCAAAGAATGGCCAAGGTTCACGACTTTTTGGGGATGTGGCAGGGCAGCCAAAAGCTACATGCTACCCAGAAGGAATCTCGCACTCAAAACAAGCAGATGACTGCCGTGGGATACATTTCACACACTGAAGAGATCGTCAAAGCATCATGGTCACTCTTTCAACATGATGGTGCAGCTGCATTTACATTGCCAGAAAAATCTCCTTTGCCACCACCTGTGTCTGCAAAGGACCTCCATGGAGGACGAACTCAAATATTGAATCTCCACCGAATCCGAAGAATCAACTGTGATCCAGTCAACAGTGATGAGGATAGCGCACCTGAAAGCATTTCGGAAACTGAAGATTGGCTTAACTGGAATGGGGACTTAGATAATTCTAATGACAGCGAAGACGATTGCGCAGTAGAGGGTGAATTTGACATAGAGCAAGGCAAAAGCATTGAGGATCCAGAATGGCCAGAGCAGCGGGATGTGAGCGCCGCGCCGAATGTTCCTGGATTGATTCGGCTGACACGGAGGTCAAACGTACAGGCTGAAACGGTGTTGATGACAGTCAATGCAATTGAAACGAGGAGGAATAAGGGAGTGAAATAAAAGTAGGACAGAATGCGTCAATGTTTCACCAGCTTCTATATGTATCTTGAACTAGAGTGTTAATTAGTGATATATTATGGGCGAATGGTGAGCAGTAGCTTGTCAATATCAGTTGATAAACAGATGAATGGCAGGCGCAATGAAGGTTTTGATAAGATACATAAATTTTAGTCGTGTGAGGGCGAACAGTGCAAGAATGTAACTGCGCTCTGCTTAGTCACAAGGCCAAGTCTTAATCTGCCGGAAACACTACCAACATATTCAAATCATAATGAAAGCTATTATCGATGGCAGCTAATGTTGAATGGACAATACAGTAAAATGAAGGTCAACAGGGAGTCAACGATTTGTGGTTTTGTGAGTACGGTAATTGGACAACAATTTGGTCGCTGTGATGCATAAGCGATATGTTGGCAGCCCCTATTGGCAAACGAGAAAGGGATATGCTCCCTGCCGCATCCTGAGAATGAGCGTCAATGGAGCATCAAGGACTTTGAGCCTCGGATCTTGCGTAATTTATGTTCCGATTTGTTGGAGAGATCCATTCATCAGATATTGGCAGCCTTCACTGCGAAAAACAACGGCGGCATGCTCCCAGCCATATCCTCAGAATGAGTGTCAACAGAGCGTCAACAATTGTTAGCTTCGCATCTCGGGTCATTTATGTTCCTATTGGTTCAAGACATCCCTTTAACAGATATTGGCCGCCTTTATTGGGAAGAAGTACAGCGACATGCTCGCTGACGCATCCTGGGAATGAGCATCCACGGAGCGTCAACAATTTTCAGCTTCGAATCCTGGGTAATTTATTTTGTTATTGGTTGCAGATATGCATTTATCAAATATTGGCAGCCTTTACTGGCAAAAACAACAGTGACATGCTCCCTGCCGCATCCTGAGAATGAGCGTCAACGAAGCGTCAACGATTGTTAACTTTGCATCTTTGGTAATTCATGTTCCGATTGGTTGTAGACATCCATTTGTCAGATATTGACAGCCTTTACTGGGGAAAACTCAAGCGACATGCTCCCTGCCACATCCTGAGAATGAGCGTCAATGGAGTGTCAACAATGTTTAGCTGGGCATCTTGGGTAATTTATGTTCCGATTGGTTGTAGACATCCACTTGTCAGATATTCACAACCTTTACTGGGAAAACCTACAGCGACATGCTCCTTGCCGCATCCTGAGAATGAGCGTCAACGGAGTGTGAATGATGTTTATCTTCTCATCTTGGGTAACTTATGTTCCGCTTGGTTGTAGACATCCATTTGTCAGATATTGACAGCCTTTACTGGGTGAAACTTCAGCGACATGCTCCCTGCCACAGCCTGAGAATAAGCGTCAACGGAGCATCAACAATGTTTAGCGCCGCATGTTGGGTAATTTATGTTCTGATTGGTTGTAGACATCCATTTGTCAGATATTGACAGCCTTTACTGGGAAAAACTACAGCAAAATGCTCCCTGCCGCATCCTGAGAATGAGTGTCAATGGAGTGTCAACGATTTTTAGCTTCTCATCTTGGGTAATTTATGTTCCGCTTGGTTGTAGACATCCATTTGTCAGATATTGACAGCCTTTATGGGGAAAAACTACAGCGACATGCTCCCTGCCACATCCTGAGAATAACCGTCAACGGTGCGTCAACAATGTTTATCGTTGCATCTTGGGTAATTTATGTTCCGATTCGTTGTAGATATCCATCTGTCAGATATTGACAACCTTTACTGGGAAAAACTACAGCGACATGCTCCCTGCCGCATCCTGAGAGTGAGTGTCAACGGAGCGTCAATGATTTTTAGCCTCGCATCTTGGGTAATTTATGTTCTGATTCGTTGCAGAGATCCATTTATCAGATAATGGCACCCTTTACTGGGAACTATTACAGCAGTATGCTCCCTGCCGCATCCTGAAAATGAGCGTCAAAGGAGCGTCAACAATTATCAGCTTACCATCTTGGGTAATTTATGTTCCTATTGGTTGTAGACATCCATTTAACAGATATTGGCTGCCCTTACTGAGAAAAACTACAGCGACATGCTTGCTGCAGCATCCTGAGAATGAGCGTCAATGGAGTGTCAACAATTTTTAGCTTTCAATCTTGGTAATTTTATCTTCTGATTGGTTGCAGACATCCATTTATCAAATATTGGCAGCCTTTACTGGCAAAAACTACAGTGACATACTCCCTGCCACATCCTGAAAATGAGCGTCAACGGAGCGTGAACAGTTGTACTTGTTGCATATTCGGCATTCAAGGCATCGCTCAGATCTCCGCGTTCATAACGGAATTATTGATTGTCTTGATAGACAAAAACACAATGTATCAGAGGTAAAATACCGATTTCCAATTAATTGATATTGCAAGCTGCAAAGCATGCAAAAACATATCCTTCGTTGTTGAAAACGCGATTTTGATAGGATACTATTAACACACTCCAAAAGCAAGAACCTCAATTGAATCTATGAATGGACCCGCTGAGCGACCCGCTGACATCCCGCCCAATTTTGACTGGTTGGGAGTTTACCATCGAACCATACCTGGGTTGACGGTTCGGGTTCATTGCCAACCTGGACCGCCAATTTGGCAATGTGCTGGGTTGGACCCGGACCCGGACCTGGAGTGATGGTCGGGAACTGTTGCTAACACTCTCTGGACCCCAACAGAACCGTTATTCCGGTACGACCCTGGACTGCTGGCGGGTTACCCGGACCCGGTGCAACAACTAACAGTGATTACTCCACTCCTCGCGTGTCGTCGACAATGCCAGAGAGGACCCCTCTCTGTTGCCCCACATTTTGATGCCGCCAGAAGTTCACCTCAGACAGCTAGCGACTGCAACATATCACATTACAGTATCCTGATCACCTTCAAGTTGCACATGCAAAGAATCTGACAATTTGCAGCATGCCCCGACGTGGTGGACCTGCCCAGCATTGTGAATTGAAAGCTAAAAAAGATTCAGTCGAAGACTTGGACCCATATCCCCACCTCGAAGCATTGGAAAACCTCGCAGGCTCCGAGTCTCAACCGCTGCCAATGGCTCTGCTGGGGACGGAAACATATCCCGGCACCGGTGCTCCGCCAAGCAATGGGAACACAACACTCAGGGTTACCTTCAGATGAACCTACAAAACACACCGTACCTCCAGTTTGCGACTCGTTGAGTTTACAACCTTATCCAGCATGGGATCAAGAAGAAAGGTATGAATACGTACTATGATAACGTGCTGAAGGAAGAAAACACCACTCTGGGTTTCCCCAGCTTCAAAAGGGGGGATGGCGTCGAGAAGCTCGTGGCAAGCATACCCGATGATCAGGCTCTCGGGGAGTGGGAACTACACACCCTCCTGGGTATTAGATGGAATGACAAACACTAACACCCTATTATATACTAGAGTCGAGATATCATCGAATGCATGAGATGGTTGATGCGGCAGCCACCCTACGCCAAAAATCCTATTTACACCCCTCAGCGTTACTTTATCAGCGATACAAGTCCGAATCTCCTAGATACCAAAATGCACACCACGGACTCGAGGTGGTAGACACAGGTAATACGAGATACCACAGGATGATGAGGTGTAAATCGATGTTCAGTCAATGCTCAGAGTGGGGGATACACAGGTTACCTTGATCTTCATGTCTGATGGAACACATCTCTCGAATTTCGCTGGCCACAAGAAAGAGTGGCCTGTATATATGACAATTGGCAATCTATCTTCGAAGATCCACGAGATGCCCTCAACGCACAGCATCATAATGGTCACTCTCCCGCCGATTCCGATCAAGAAGCGCAATATCCCTTAGACACGGATGGATGAGCAGTGGCACACAAACCGAGAGGTGCTCAACACAGTACTCTGGGGGGTACTCCAGCCTCCCACGTTTGAACAATATCCCAGCGCCGGGAGCAGGTATTACGATGTTCTCTGGCCAGATGGCAACTTCAGGCGTTGGAAACTGGTTTTAGCAGCATGGCTCGCAGATTGCCCTGAGTATTGCAACCCACGTCATCTCAAGCAACATGTCTGTTGTTGGTGCGAGAGTCCAAAGAACGAGCTTGGAGATTATGTCCCTCCTGAGAAGCAACACCCCCGGCGGGATCACAACCTATATAGAACGCTCCACAATGCCTACACCAAGGCAGCAGATGCCGAACTCTCGCCACGCCATGTTCACCAACGATTCAATGTGTTTTGACATATTGCTCATGTCGTAAGCGACCTCCCGAAGCCCTACCTCCTCCATTCAATTCAGATTGGCATGCTTCACCACCTCCACTTGTGGATTTTTCACTTCATGAAGACACACAAACGGCTCAACAAGTAGAATGTGATCTGGTTATCCATGCCTGCTTACCACGACCTCACATCAAACAATATGTCATATGAGGATGTTTCTCAATGGAATCGGAAGGAAATGAAGAAAATGAGCCGGTACCTGGGTAGAGATGTAAGCCAGACTCTACAAGGTGGAAGCCCCGCTCGGTATTCCATATTGAATCACCCAATCGTGTGCACACGGGCATTGTTAGGATTCTATATATATGCTCGATAGAAATCTCACAATGATATAACATTGAGCTACATGGAAGACTGCTTGCGTCGTTTTTACACCTTGAAAGATATTTCCGTACTTGCGTGAGCCGCCAAAAAGGCGACGGCCAAACCCAATGCCCAGAGAACAGAACTCGTGAGGAATGGAAAGGTAAACCAGGAATCAAATGCGGGAACTTGGATGCCGTCTATGAAGTGGGGTGAAATGAATGCCTGGCTGGAGTATATCAGCCACGAGATAGATGTTTCCAAGGAGTTTGCTGCCGAGTTCAACTTTCTGAAGATCCATTTGATGTCTCATTGTGTCCAACAGATTTGTCGATACAGAGCCTTGCAACAGTATTCTGCTGAGAGACAGGAACAAGCACATAAAACGAACCTCAAGAACAGTTGGAACGCCTCCAACCACAATCTCAACTACATGCCACAAGTGATCACCTTTGAGCGTTGCATTCTCTGCTTCGAAATGAGCGAGCGCAATCTCCAAGGCCTCGCTCAGCGTCGGGGGAACTGCACTGCCACCTGCAAAGTCCTCCCTTCTGGTGCTGATCTGGCTGCCCCCCTGAGCTCCCAGTCATATGTGAAGCCAGAATTCATGGGATCCCATATCTGCCATGATGGAAAGCATCCTGATGCTATGATCAAAGACGTCAGAGTATCACTTGACAATGCGTAAGACGCAACGCACCGCGTGACAATATACAATGGCATGTGTTAGTTTATCAAGCATGTGAGTCGTAACAAGACGTATATATCAGATGAACAAGTGCACGCAATGGAGCTCTCTATTCACTATGGTATTAAGGTCCAAGCTAATGGTTTAGTAGGTGAACGCATATCTCAGATGTATCGATGCACAGGAAACCAGAGCTGGCGCCGAAGGGATGGACGGAACGACTGGGTGTGTGTATAGCAACGCCTGTGGAGGTGTTATGCTGTGTTGAATGGTCATCTCCTGTGGCAACTGCAATGACTATTCAAAATCAAGCTCCTGAATGAGGATGGAGCTTTCATTGAGTGCTGGTTAACACTTGCGCTGACCACAATACCTGAAAACTCGGGTAACCTGGATCCTATCTCGAAAATTATACAAGTGAGAAAAGCAACGGCAGCCAATGCTTTGCAAGGTTCCAGCATGGGTATCATCGTCGGATGTGCGCACATAAATCCAGAGATAGATACTAGTATCAAGACAGGAGACAGACGAAACGAGCGATGGATTGTAAATAGCCACATAGATCTGGCGACTTGGAATGTAGTGTATAATTGGTAAAGAGAGAATTGCTTGTTGCCAGCAGGTACAGAGAACGCGAGGGGAGGTATCCGCAGCGTTACTCATCGCATTGCGATCCCAATGCAAGCGTGTAGGGAATGTATCCATCCTGATGTATGGTCACAGTTGGCCGCAACGTCAGAGGGTTCATTTGAAATAGGAGACCGAGAGAGTGAGAAGACACGGTGAAGTAGAAGTCTCCGTTCTATTGAGTCGTCGTCTTCACTAAAGCTCGCATAATGCGATTGGTATGATCACACATGTCATCGTACACAGTGATCACGTGTTGGAGAGTAACCATATGCGTTGAGGGGTAGCAGGGGGGGAGTTCCGCCATCTAGCTGGCTCGCCCAGAGGCGGAGGGGGTTATCAAGGTCCTGTTGGACTCTAAATAGAGTGAATACATTATGATTAAACAACAACAACAATATGCCTTTTCGACATCCACAGGGTCCGGTACCGGAATATACTGAAATTCTCTATGACGTACTTGACAATGGTTCATTCAACATGTATTGTGAAGAGTGGCCGGTAATCACTGTATGTTGGATTCTTCAGACACTCGCAGGTGAATTCTGGTAATCAGTACGCTCAATTAAGCAACTCGAGTGTTGAATTACACCCTGTCTCCACTTCCATACTAGGTAGGACTGTGATTTCTACTTTGTCTTTTGGACAGTCTATGAACTCGTTTCGACAACCAGGTGTCAGTGTAATCAGTACAGTCAGCATTCACTTCTATATGACGGTCTATTTCAGAACTTTCAAAATATCTTGCAAGATGCACTTTCTCAATTATCATTGGTAAACCTTGTCTCATGGCCAACTCCTTGTTGATTCTAGCATCGCCCTCTTTACGGAGTCTTTGACTCGTTCCAATGTCTATGCTGTCATTCTCTTCAAATTGCTGGTTGTGCTCATGGGCTTCCTGAAGCTTGGTGCGGCCTTTTACACCCAGACTGCTCATGAATGCACCTAAAGCAAGTTGAATGATGTGCGCCATGCATGGTATGTAGTTTCTCAATGCATGCCACTGGAGTTGGGAGGTCTCAAGGGATGCTTGTAATTTGTGAGTCATCAAGTAATGTGAGGAGGGGTTTTCAGTCGTAATTCCAAGTAAATGGCTATCGGTATGTTCAAAACGATCAAGAACTTCCTTGAAATGTATGGCTAGCGGTGCTCCAGTAAGTTGACCCTTGACCAATCATCCTTGCTTAGCATTCGAAATATAAAAAGAATAGGTGATTAATCTCATTGGAAGCGAGTTATATTTATTGCAATCCCCAATTTCAATCCATATAGTATGCAATGACCAATGATATAGCTAATTTGTTTGTGGATGTCTGCCTGTCTAAAGCTAAACTAACTTTATTTCTGGATGGCAATGTCTTTTTAATTGCAATCACTGTCAGTGTGTATTCACTCCAGGACGTGTTGTTCAGTGTGCTGCCAGACAGTAGTGCAAACACCCTCTGTAATGCATATTATGACTGTCAGATTTCATGGTTTGATATAGTGTTCCACAGAATATGAGCCAAAACAAATCCCGACATGAGGTAGCGATTACAGGAGTCTCGGTGAAATTTGGGCATGTGAAAGTCCGTTGCTGCCAGTTTGCAGCGTTTTGTCTATCAATTCAGTTAGTATAGATCAAACCTGAATGTCAAATATGAATTTCATTTCCAAACTTACTATTGGACTTCCTCGACTTCCTTGCCTCATCCGTATGGCCCAAGCAGTTTCATCGACCATTGAAGTGGTCCATGTGATAACTTCTGACTCTGTATATTCGTTCCACTTTGCGATGTGCGCTTTTCCCAGCAAGTGTGTCGCCATTGAGCTGGTCCCATGTTCTGATGGATGGCGAAGAACATGATGACAAATGATACATATGATGGCGGGGCTGCCGGTCTCCTCCATTCTGCATCACAAATAGAATTGCCATGAATGCACCATTGTAGAATCATTCCACGCAATAGGACTCTTTAAACCTAGTTTCATAGAAGGTCACTATGGACCAAATATGGTGTGTAAAATAAGATCGCTCAATTCACGAATAAAGTCACGTTCATTTTTGGAAGATATCACAATCTCTAGCAATGAAGTTTTTAAAGATTGTGAATCCGACATTGCGGTAGGAATTTGACAGCTGGGTACCTTGACGTGCAAGAGAGTCAAAAGTGACTTATAAGTAGAGTAGACTTCTGGTTCTTAAATATTGACTCCAGTGCAACAAGAAAGAAACGAGTCAGACCTGTGAGTCATGGCATGCATAATTGTGTGGTGGAATATAGTGAAATATTGACAACACTGACCGTTTATAACTCAATTTAGGAACAATGCAGTGCAGTTCATTACTGACTAGGTTACTGAGCCCCCAGATAAACTGTTGACGCTCCGTTGGCACTCATTTTTAGGAGGTGGTTGTGATAATGCCACTGGCATGGCTGCCCAGAAAGGCAGCCGATAGTTCGATTATTGGTTAATGCTGTTGCAGAGCGCTCTGATTACCCAAGATGCATCACCAACAATTGTTGATGCTCTGTTGACGCTCATTTGTAGAAGATAGTAGTGATATCGTCCCTAGCACTTCTGCCCATAATGGTGGCCTACACTATTATTATGGGTTATCACCATTGCACAGCCATTTGATTATCCAAGATGCAGGACCAAAACTTGTTAACACTCCATTGATGAACATTTGTAGGAGATAGTAGCAATATTGTCACTAGCATTTTTGCCCATAAACGCAGCCAATACTGTGATTATGGGGTGATGCCATTGCACAGTCCAGTGATTATGCAAGATGCAAGAACAAAAAGGGTTAATGCCCTGTTGACACTCATTTCTAGGATGGGGCAACAAGCGTCTAATTTTCCTGTTTACCTATAAAGCGGGCAAATGTAACTATGCAACCCTTCGGTTACCGAAAGGGTGAGATTACAAATCATTGAAGCTCCGTCCGCACTCACCTTGAAGCCATCGTAACAGTCAGCGGATGCTCAAAAATTGTACGCATAATGCATACAGTAATTATTGACAGCCAATATATTGTTTCTAGGTATAATCACTTGCATCAAATAGCTTTGAGGAGACTCAATTTCGGATTCACCACTATAGATATTGTCTGAGCCGTAAATGATGTCGACCTATCGTGTCACAGCATTTTCGGCCAGCAATTTACCGCATGTAGATCCATACACTAGTTTCTCATATTTCTAGCCCGACATCCTCACGTTTCCTCATCCAGCTCATTCTCCTGGATTTCCGTGACCAACCATGAGCAATTTTCAAACTCTCAACCATGTGCACCAGGTCTGTGTGAAGAGTTATGTAGTTGCATACATGGATTAATGCAGCATGAAAGCTGTCATTGATCCAGGTACATAATGCGCATTAACTGCTCCTTCTATGACTTGTATGACGTCACTGACCTACATTTTGTTAGTAAATTTTGTCTGTAATTTGGGTATTGCTTTCTCACTTAACCATAACAGGCAGGATGATATCATGTTTGTTGGTGGTCTATCAACTTGATTTGGAGTTTAGAACTTTTGAATAGCCCGTATGACACTTGCATATGCACTGACGAATAACCATGTCTCACAATTTGGTCACTGAAATCTACATCAGGAAAATGTGATTATGTTACTGGGAGCCTCTGGGAGTGTCTGACAGTTGTCGGACTAGAATCCCAGGGTGGTCAAATCCCAGAGTTGACTGCACCGACAATGGTGGCCTTCAGGTGCATCTGGGAGCACCTGGGTGCGCCGACAACAAGCCTGGGTGCGCCGGCAACAAGCCTGGGAGCTCCTCAAATCACTGCAGAGCAGTCAGGGAGAAACAACATCTTGTTTGGGAACGCTGCAGGTGCGCCTGGAAATCATAGCTACTACTTTTCGTTCAACAATTTTTGAAACTCATGTATTCAATTTGTATTCTCATCTGTGTATCTATATATCTATATAGCTACCCATCTACACACGGGATATCTGGACTGGCTGCAAGCGGTGCTTGAGAGCAATTCGAGGTGCGCCTGAAGATGACAATGGAGTGAACTAAGAGATACACTTGGAGGTGGTTATTGCGTGAACTTAGAGATGCACTTGGAGGCTGTAATTGAAATAGTTTGGAGATGCACTTGGAGGCCGTGATTGAGCGAGGTTGGAGATGCACTTGGAGGCATTAATTCAACGAATTTGGAGATGCACTGGGAGGCCATGATCGACCCAGTTTGGAGATGCATTTGGAGGCCAAGATGGTGCAACTCAGAGATGCGCTTGGAGGCTGTGATCAAGCAAGTTTGGTGATACATTTGGAGGGCGCGATCGTGGAACTTAGAGATGCACTTGAACGGGGTGAGTGAACGAGTTTGGAGATGCACTTGGAGGCCATGATCGACGAACATTGAAGAACTTGGAGGCGGTCGATAGGAGGCGCGCCGGGTGCTGCGATACATTCCATCAGTTTGTCATCTTGCAACTGTGGGAATGCGATGAGGTGACCTAACCTTTAAGCTCTCATGGAGAGCTGGCTCGTGGCGGTCAATCTTGTAGGGAGGCACGCCGGAAGATGGAGTTACATCCAGAGGTCCACTCGTAATCGTGAGAATGAACGGACAACAGACAATCCTGGGTGTATGCTGTACTCGATGTATGCTGTACTCAGTGTTAACTCATTATCAAGGCATGGAGAGATAGAGAGGGATGATTGAACCTTGTGTTCTGTGATGATGGTAGAGAAAGAGAGAGAGGGGATAAAGATGGGAACAAATATGGAGGATACGAGCAGATATGAGCAGTCAGGGGTACAACTTGCCTGATTAGGTTTAGAAGACCTCGTACTGGTGTTTTTACCGACCGGATCAGGGGTTGTACCTGCCGTATCAGGAATGGTAAAATGACTTGCACATGAAATTCTCTTAAGTCCCAGTTTCTCATGATGATTTCCCCCCTTCTCCTCTCATCTCTCTCTTTCTCTACCATCGCCTAAGAACACGAAGTTAAGTCATCCCTATCTATCTGTCCATGCAATGATCATGAGTTAACACCAAGTACAGCATACACCCAGTACAGCATACACCGAGTACAGCATAGACCGAGTACAGCATACACCGAGTTCAGCAATATATACCGAGTACAGCATACACTGAGTACAGCATACACCGAGTACAGCATACACCCAGTACAGCATACACCGAGTACAGCATACACAGAATACAGCATACACAGAATACAGCATACACCAAGCAAAGCATACACCAAGTGCAGCATCATTTCATGATCAACTGTCGTCCGCTCCCAGCGAGTCTCTCATCTCTCGGCGGACCATATTGTACTCAACTCTCCACATTCCCACCATTACGAGTCAACCAATGGATAGAGTCAGAGCTGCCGCCGCACCTCCCTCCTGATCTACCGTCTCCAGATCGACCACCTGCAAGTACTCCTCCAATCTCGATTGATCATGGCCTCCAAGTGCATCTCCAACCTCACTCAATCACCGCCTCCAAGTGCATCTGTGAGTTACACGATCACGGCCTCCAAGTCTATCTCCAAACTCGCTTGATCACGACCTCCAAGTGCATCTGAGAGTTACACAAGCTCGGCCTCCAAGTGTATTTCCGAGCTCGCTCAATCACGGCCTCCATGTGCATCTCAGAGTTCAACTTGATCTCGGCCTCCAAATGCATCTCCAAACTCGCTCAATCACGGCCTCCAAGTGCATCTCCAAACTCGCTCAATCACGGCCTCCATGTGCATCTCTGAGTTACCCGATCTCGGCCTCCAAGCGCATCTCCAAACTCGCTCAATCACGGCCTCCAAGTGCATCTCGGAGTTCAACTTGGTCGCGGCCTCCAAATGCATCTCCAAACCCACTCAATCACGGCCTCCAAGTGCATCTCTATACTCGCTCGATCACGCCTTCCAAGTGCACCTCTGAGGTACTCGATCAAGGCCTCCAAATGCATCTCCACACCCGCTCGATCATGGCCTGCAAGTGCATCTCTGAGTTCAACTTGATATCGGTCTCCAAGTGCATCACCAAACTCACTCGATCACAGCCTCCAAGTACATCTCCCAGTTCACACGATCACGGCGTCCAAGTGCATCTCTAAGTTCTCTCAATCACGGTCTCCAGATACTCCTGCGATTACACTCCAGTACTGTCTACAGCCAGATTGGCCTTATGTATATTTATAGAGAGACTTAGATCGATAATACATGCCATATTAGGATGTAGTGAATCTTGTGACTGAAACAAAGACGAATCTGATACACGAAATGCCTTGTGGTTATGGAACCCTAAGAACCACTACTGTGAGAATATGGCAATAAGTCTCCCGGAGAGCTGCGCACAGGTTGCAAGCTGCTCTCAACGTCTCCTGCGCAGAGGTCTCAGCTGCTCCAAAATTTGACTATCTTATGTCAAATCTCGTAGCATCCTGAATGCACCTCTATAACTGCAGGTGCTTTCAGGAGCACCTGTAATTGCTCTTGCAGAGTCTGAGAGCACTTTGCTTAGCTCCAGGGGGGCCTGGGAGCATCTCGGATTACTTTGGAGCACCGGTGAGGTCTACCGGAGTGTCTGGGAGGTTTGCATGTCGCTTCCGCACCGATTCACATCTTGCTGATGTAGAATAAGGTGTCACACAGCACAATAAGTACATGAATTGCGTTTCAACTAGCAACTTCATCAAAATTAACTATTTGGTTATCTATTCCTCCGGTGAGGCCCAAATCATAACCATTTCGTCGCCCCAATCCGATTTCTGTGAGGTAATTTGCTAGCGATGCTATATACAGGTGCAAAAGCGTACAGGCTCAATATGGTCCCGTTTCCAGTTCAGTGATGAATTGGGCACCGCGTTGGGTGGGAGAGACTCTCAGCATTGGTATGACTGTGGTTTCTCAGAATGCAGCCTCATTTGACTAGTTCCTGGGCAAGCAGTCCCTAGCGGCATTTGCCATTGTCCGGGGATGATATCAAGAGTCTGCATCAGCTCTCCAAATAATGGTGGTGATTGTGTGGCTGCAGTCGTGGCTGGTTGGTAAAGGACAGCTGCCAGTACCATCAATTCGGCCGTCCCGTAGTACATATCACTCTCTCACGGAGGTTGTTGGCCGAGTCCCAGCATTCGGGTTATTTCAATTCCTCAAGCCTCGTCTGCGTCTGCCGAACACTCTGCATGCATTGGTATACCAATTTGGAGCTTCTGCCCATCCCCCAGCTAGGTTCGTCATCGTCGCTCTGCTCGCCCAGCTCTGAATCTTCTTCAAATCTGTCTTGTCTTCCGAATCCTCCTCATCATCAGAACATGCAAGATTACTCAACCTGTCTCCAATAGCATTCAACATCTCATCAAATGTTTTTTTGGGCTTTCTAGTTGTCAATCCCACCTTTTTAGCATTGCTTATGTCTTCGTGCTCTTTCATAATCGCTGTCTCTGCGGCTTGAACTCGCTTTCTTGCCACAGTGGTCTCTGTATCCACATAATCCACGATCCATTCCTCTTCATCTTCATTGCTCACAATGTGTATGTCAACTCTTTGCTGCGGCAAAAGCTTCATTTCAGATTGTAAGTTATCCAATACTCCCAAGGCTCGGACCATTTGTGCCATCAAGCCTATCCTGCCTTCATTCGTGTGATGATGTCGCGTTGTGGACTGCTTCATTTCATTGCCGTATTTGGATGCCAGAATTGGTGATAGGTTCTTTGACGGAGCATTGACTGTTGTGACCTGAGATGACTTTGTTGTAGGGCGAGATGTTGGATGTTGCAAGATACAGACCACATCGAGGCAAGCTGTGTCTTTTACATCAAGGTTGGTACGTTTGATCAACATGAACAAAGGAAAATCTGTGGTTTAATCCTCACTTCTGTCGGAATAGTAATACTAACGGTATGACATAACTTGATGGTTAGCGTCTGTTTCATGTAAAATCCCAGGGATGTCATGAGGCAAACATCACCAGAGGTTTTTTCTGTAGAACAATGTGCTTTTCATATCTATCAAACATGAGTTTTCAGCTGTCGTTCAGCGAAATGTAGCCCTGGGAACAAACAAACCCCATCGGACCGACTTACTGCAAATTGCTGGACCATTGGAAAACTCTCCAACCTGCAGCGATACACAGTAGGATTCGTCTTCAGTAGAGCGTGCAAGTTGGCTGTCACTCATTCCATTTTGACTTGAAGCAAACTATATATTCTTCAAGACTTCCCACTTCTTTTTGTTATCATCTTGCTCTCCTGTTCCAAAACAGCAAGTAATAACTCCACAAAAACCTCAGCCAGGTACAACTGGATCCAAATCGAGCCGAACAACACGTGCTTCATCCAATGAGCCACCCTCTGGGACACAGGTGGAACGCAGTCACCAGATAGTCGACCACAACGCTGACCATGCAGCCAACCAAAACTTTACCCAGGGTGCACATTCAAAAATGGTCCGTAAAATCTGATACACAATGGATGAGAGGTAGCATCTGATCCGATGTGAGCAAACCCATACCGAGCTAGATGGCTGACACCTCAACACTATAGTTTATAATGGGTGTACGAACAGAGCTACATGACCAATATATTACTGCCATTGACATGAAACCTCCATGGTCGACAAAGGCATTCTTCTGCACGGTCCGTAGAATCGAAGAACATGATGTTGTCGGTGTTGGGATTTTTGTGTATTGATTTCGTGAAAATGGTCCCCGAGAGTGAATGAAACAGCGTTTCAAGACAGACAACAAGGCAGCCCAGCCGTACATGGTAGAGGTAATAGCCGAATCCCAGTTTCAGAAGCAGCAACTGAATTCTTCTATGTTTTCAACATGTCAGCTACTATGGCAAGAAGGTTGGGTGCAGCGATAACAGTCCAATATGTGACTTGCGTTGAATATTGCCAAAATGGCCAAATGGAGGGTTTTGGTGTGCAGCAAAAGAGGAAACACAATTAAAGATCAAGAAACTTCACACCGAAGTCCGAGAAGAGGAGAAATGGGGAGTTGTTTTTCCTGGGCGTAGAAAGGTGAACACAGCGATAGAAAGACCCCTGGCAATGGTATGTGAAATTCAATCAGATGGCTTCCTTCCTTGGCACAATGGCACTGCACAGAGTCTGCAGACATGCTGAAGGCGCTATTGAATGGGTGCACCTCCACCAGAACCGGTGTCGCCTCCACCTGGAACACCATCTGCACCAGCTGGTGATGGTGAGGGAACTGAAAGTTCTGAAATTGAAGGTGTGCCACCCGGACATGTGTCTATTCATACTCCTCTTCCCAACGCTCAATTTTTCAATCTTTATGTATATGCCAAGGATTGCAAGCACAATACAGATTTCATTCCAGATTTGCTGACAGATGCAGGAACATCCATTGGTTAGTACACTATCTGCTGTGTGGTAATGCAGCTAACATCCATTTTGCAGACAAGAGCAGCCTATTGAGTGAACCTGACAGTGAAGACGAGCATTGATAGAAAGGAACAGGATTTTTCAGTATTATTATTATCTACAATTAGCGCACACTTTAAAGTATATTTCGAAGGATATATTTAAATGCATAATTAATGAACAATGTAGTGATAAAGGAGAAAGTAGATGAAGACTATAGAATGGCGGCCAAAACACCATTACTGATGTACTATGCCAAATCAAATGGTTGCATATTGGGAATACACCCGTGGCAAAACGAGCGTCAACAGAGTGTCAACGATTTTTGGTCCTGTAAGTCAGGCAATTACAAAGTGACTTAGTCATTGTTATACATAATCAAGGTATTGGCTGCATTTATAGGCAAAAGAGAAAGCTACACACTCCCTGCCACATCTTGACAATGAGCATCAATGGAGAGTCACCAATGTTTGGTCTTGTAAGACAGGTAATTAGAAAGTGACTTAGTCGTTGCTTTACATAATCAAAGTATTGGCTGCCTTTATAGGCAAAAGAGAAAGCTAAACTCTCCCTGCCCCATCATGAGAATGAGGGTCAACAGAACATCAACGATTTTTGCTCTTGCATTTTGGGTAATCTAAGTGGTGCTTGATTGCAGACATCTATAAACAAGGAGTTGGCAGCCTTTATAGGCAGATAAGCCAGAGATGTTCATGCAACAGCCTCCGGGACAATCACAACTTGATTCAGTTTGAAAGCTGCAACTGAGTGTTTGTGAGCCATTTAGCATAAAAACCAGTTCACAACATCGTACATGGACAGTAATTGCCCCATCATGCTTCGATTCACCATGATGTAAGACCAAAAATTGTTGACACTCTGTTGACACTCGTTTTCATGATCAGGCAGGGAGAGTGTCGCATTCTCTTTGGCCTATAATGGCGGCCAATACTGTGATTATGTCTAACAAGGACCACATCGCTCTGTAAGTACCTGACTCACAAGACTTACAATCGTTGACACTCCTTTTATGCATATTTTTGGCAGATAGTAGTGATGTCGTATCTAGCATTTTTCCCTGTAAGGCGGCAAATATGTTACTTACACATTGCAACGACCAAGTCTCTGATTATTTACATGACTCACAAGACCACAATTAATTGGCGCTCTGTTGACCGTCATTTTCAGAACCAGGCACGGAGCATGTCATTTTCTCTTTTACCAGTAACGGCCGCCTGTACCGCATCTATGAATATCTGTAACCAATCGCCACTCAGATTAACCATGAAGTATGGCCAAAAATCATTGATGCTCCGTTGACACATATTTTCAAAATACGGCAGGGAGAGTGTGGCATTCTCTTTTGCATATAAATGTGGCCTATACGTCATTTATGAATGTCTGCATCCAATTGCCATTCAGATTACCCCAGCTGCAAGACCACAAATCTTTGACACTCTGTTGACTCTCATTTTCAGGATGAGGCAGGGAGCGTATTTCTCTAGGTTTTGATTATGAAGGAGGCCAATACATCCACCAAAGACAATGACGTACCAAAGTCAATGTTTTGCGATTTGCAGAAGGATATCTGAATGTGACAGTAAATAAAAACACCCGGAAACCGAAACCCGAGATTGGAACTGATGGGTCTAGCCAACCACTGCACAACCCGCAGGTTGACAGGTATGGGTGCGGGTCTGGCCCGCCAAGAAACGGCGGATCAGGTTCTTGGACAGGTCAGGATCCAAACCCAACTGTTTTCGTGTTCTGAAACCTGACCGCTGGCAGGTTACTCAGACCGGTTCCTAACACTACCCATAACAATCATAATAGTACTGAAAATTGTATAGCCAGTTCTGTAAGCTGAATAAGAGTGGATGATATCGATCATACCATTTACAGCATTTCTGCTACGACTGTATTGGTTGTTTGTATTTTACATCCACTACTGTTAGATAATATCCATTTCAGAGATCTAATATTGTGACAGTAGTAAATATCACTGCTAATATAGGTTGTAGATTGATTTTCAATGGTACGTTATATTATATTTCGATTTCAAAATTGGCAAATATCTCATGATGGTGATTAAGGCAGCAATGGTACTACGGGTTTCTACAATAATTTGGTTGTGTTTACTGACTGCTATAATGATTTTAGTTGCTCTATTCAATACTATAAAATACCTCTCAATTTCTACCACTCACTATTGAGCTTCTTTTACTTCTTATTATTCTTCCATGGATTATATCTATACCTTCCATACTTTTCTCACTGTGGTTTCCATTTCTTCCATCATTTCAATTTTCTTGCACCTATTGTTGTTCCGCCCCCAAGGTAAAGTTATTCTCTGAAGTTATCCATTTTTCTACTTCATCAAAATACAATGTCCATGTATCTTTCAGAGCCTCAATAATATAATAGTTAGTAGGTAGTTTAGGTAATATTCGAAATGAAATTAAAATTAGCAATGCGAAATGCCACTCTTATATGTAGGGATATTAAAATGGATAACAACTCAACTGTTCCCAGCTATCAGTTACCTTTAATATCTAACAAATCAGTAAACAGAAGAGAAATAAAAATACTCCAACACTAAGGAATCTCTCATTATATACATTTAGTATTAGCAACAGTTCCAGACCGTCACTTCGGGTCCGGGCCCGGGTCCAAACTAAACCACTGCCAAATTGGCTGTCCGGGTTGTCGATGAACCTGAACCGTCAACTCGGGTACAGTTCAATGGTAAACTCCCAACCCGTCTGAATTTGGAGGGTTGTCAGCGGGTCACCCAGCAGGTACATCCATAGATTCAATCATGCCACTTGTTTGTGAAGTATGTTGATAGTATCTTATCAAAATCGCGTTTTCAACATCCAAGGATATGTTTTTGCATGCTTTGCAGCTTGCAATATCGATTATTTTGGAATCGGTGTTGTACCATTGATAGATTGTATTTTTGCCTATCAGGGCGGTCAATAATTCCATTATGAACGCAAAGATTTGCGCGATGCCTTGATTACCAGATATGCCACAAGTAATACTGTTGAAGCACCGTTGACACTCATTTTGAGCATGCGACAGGGAGCATGTCACTGTTGTCTATCCCAGTAAAGGCTGCCAATATCTGATAAATGGATGTCTGCAACCAATCAGAACATGAATGATCCAAAATGGGAAGCTAAAAATGGTTCATGCTCCGTTGACGCTCATTCTCAGAATGGAGCGGTGAACGTGTTGCTGTCTCTGTTGCCTATATCAGCAGCCAATACATCGGTTATGCATAAAAGCAACCAAATCACTGTGTAAGGACCGTAATGACAAAACCACAAATCGTTGACGCTCCGTTGACTCTCATTCTGTGAATGGGGCGGTGACAGTGTTGCTGTCTCTTTTGCCTACGAAAGCTGCCAATACATCGGTTACGCATAAGAGCGATGAAATGACTGTGTAATTACCGTTCGTTCAACACCACAAATCGTTCAAGCTCAATCCCACAATGGGGCGGTGACCGTGTTGCTATCTCTTTTGCCTATAAAAGCTACCAATACATTTATTATGCATAAGAGTGACCAAATCACTGTGAAAGTACCAGAATTACAAAGCCACAAATCATTGATACTCCGTTGACACTCATTCTCAGGATGCGTCAGGGCACATGTTGCTGTAGTTTTTCCCTGTCAAGGCTGCCAATATCTGATAAATGGATGTCTGCAACCGATCGAAAGATAAATTATCTAAGATGCAAAAGTAATCATCATTCACGCTACGTTGACGCTCATTTTCAGAATGGGGCGGTGGCTGTGTTGTTGTCTCTTTTGCCTATCCAAGTTGCCAATACATTGGTTACGCATAAGAGCGACCAAATCAATGTGTAATTACAGTACTTACAACAGCACAAATCGTTGACGCTCCGTTGACCCTCATTTTCATTTATTGTCCATTCAACATCTGCTTCCATCGATAACAGTTTTCAACATGATTTGAACTTCTTGTTAGTCTTTCTCACAGATTGAGACTTGGCCCTGTGGCAAAGCCGAGCGCAGTAACATTCTTGCACTGTTGGCTCTCACTGGACTAAAATTTATGTATCTTGCTAAAAGCTTCATTGCGCCTGCTAAACATCTTATATCAACCGATATTCACAAGCTACTGCACACTATTCACCCATAATATATCTCTATCCAAAACTCTCGGTCAAGATACATAAAGAAGCCGGTGAAACATTGTCGCATACTGTCCTACTTTTATTTCACTCCCTTACTCCTCCTCGTTTCAGTTGCATTGGTTGTCTTCAACACCTGTTCAGCATACCTCTTTGACTTCCGTGATGGTTGAATCAATCACGGAACATTTGGCGCGTCGTTAACATCCCGCTGCTCAGGGCATTCCGGATCCTCGATGATATTGTCTTGCTCTAAACCAGATTCAAAGTCTGCCGTGCAATTGTCTTTGCTTCCATTTGGTTATCTGAATCCCCATTCCAGTTAAGCCAATCTTCGGTATCCGAAATGCTTTCAGGTGCACAATCCTGATCAATTTCAACTGGATGATGGTTGATTCTTCGGATTCAGCGGACATTCAATATTTGAGTTCGTCCTCCATTGAGGTCCTTTGCAGACAAAGGTGCTGGCAAAGGAGATCTTTCTGACAATATAAATACAGCCGCACCATCATGTTGAATGAGTGGCCACAATGCTTTGATGATCTCTTCCATGTCCGGAATGTATCCCACGGCAGTCATCTGCTTGTCTTGAGCGCATGATTACTTCTAGACAACACGCAGGGTTTGGCTGCCCTGCCACATCTCCAAAAAGTCGTGAACCTTGGCCATTCTGTGCAGTGTCATTCCCTCCACCTCTTTCTTCATTTCCGACTTGTTTTCTGTGTTTGTTGTATCCAATTCTGTGTCAGTGCCGGTGAAAATAGAGTTATTGGCTCGAACAAGCTGCCTCACATGGACGTTCTTGCGAAGTGTCTCACCTGTGGTTTTTGACTGCCTCCTGCCGATAACATCTTGGCCAAGGGAAAAACTGGCATCCACTCTGACACCATGTGGTATGATAGAGAATATGTAGTGCGCCACATCGGAAACATCTAGGTACATTGAGTGCTTATGCTCCTGTTGACCCCACCAGTCGGTTATATCCGGCAACCAAAATGTACTGCCAATCTCCATTTGGTCAGAGTAGTAATCATTGGGATTTGGATTAATTTGCCATCAGTGTTTTGGTGCTTCAGGAGGCGAATACAAATATAGCCTGGCGGAGGTCAATGCATGTGCTGCGCGATCGCTTCGTCCTGGTGTCGTCTCACCCACATTGTTAGGCATTATGTATCCTTCATCATTGCTGGACAAATCATATGGATCACAAGATGATTGACAAAACCCTGGAGCCATTGCAGAGTAAATGAGATTGCAGCTCGCAAAGATTTCGTGCGTATTGCCCGGCACACGTCGATGTTTGGAGCAGTATTAATTCTCCACATGCTTCAGAAAGGCCTCTTGGTATTGGGTAGTATACGATGTCTCGTCCTCAGGATTGAAATCCGTTCCCTTATCCCACTTTCTACATGATCACAACTTCCGAAAAGGATTGAGGATATGCGCAGAAATGAGAAGTATATCCGTGGTAGGAGTGACTTCAGTGTAGTATTTGGACAGCTTCTGTCGAGCTAACTTCACAGGGAAGAACAACTCTTCCTTCCATGGAGTCTTCTTCATAGCCAAAGCTCGCATCACACCATTCATGTAATTGAACATGTCATTGTACACTGTGATGACGTGGTACAATGTGACGGTATGCCTCTTTGACATCCACAGGGTCATATATCCAAATGGCCTCAATACTTCCATGACAAACTTCACAATGGTCCATTCATCTGGAGGTGTTAAAAGTGGCTGGTAATCAGTGTATTTTGGATTTTGGAGCCACTCATGAGTGAATTACCCTGATCAGTTGCCATGCTTGAGCAACTCCACAGCTGAGTTTCAATGTGTCTTCAAATCCATAATCGGTTGTACCACGACTCGAACTTTGGCTTTTTGACAGTCAACGAATTCGTTCTGACGACCAGGTGTCAGCATAATCAATCCCGCAAGCATTCTCTGCTATGTGAAGATCAATTCCAGGACTTTCAAATATCATGAAATACGTAATTTCTCAATTTTCTTTCATAAACCTGGTTTCATGGCCGACACCATATTGATTCTAGGGTTGCCCTCTTCTCGAAGTCCTTGACTTCTTCCAATGTCGATGCTTCCATTCATTCCAAATTGCTGATCGTGCTCATGGGCTTCCCAAGACTTGCTGCGGCCTTTCACACCTAGACTGCTCATGAATGCACCTAAAGCCAGCTGTATGACGTGTGCCATTCATGGTATGTGGTTCCTCAATGCAGGCCACCTGATTGCAGAGGCCTCAACTGTTGATTGCAGCTCGCGTGTCATTGAGTAATTTGAGGAAGCATTATCAGTTGTTCTACCAAGCAAATGGCCGCCGGTAAGCTCAAAACAATCAAGCACATCCTTCAAATGTACGGCTAGCCTAGCTCCTGTATGTTGGCCCGTGACGTATCATCCTTAATTGGCTTTTGAAACGGGGAAACAACAGGTGATCAACCTCATTGAACGTGAGTAGAACTTCATGCCATGCCCAATTTTGATCCGTATAGTAAGAAATGACCGACATTATTGCTAGTTTGTTCTGCGATGTGCATCCGACCAAAGCGAAACTAACTATATTTCGTGACGGTGAATGCTTTTTAATTGCATCGACGGTCAGCGCGTATTCCCACCAGCGAATGTTGCGAAGGGTCATAGCGGATGGCAGCACTAGGTCATCGAGTAATGCTTTCTATGAATATCGTAGCTCCAGATTTGAGATAGCGTTCAATGGAATGTGATCCGAAACACATCCTAACATGACGTAGAGATTCAACGTGTCTTGGTGAAATTCGGAAGTTTCAAAGTCCATAGCCACTCGTTTGGAACATTTTGTCTGTCATTTCGGTCAATATGGATCCACCTGGATGTCAAACATGATCTCTATCTGCGAACTGACTATTCTGATTCGTCGACTTCCTTGCCTCTTCAGGATGGCCAAAGCAGTTGCATTGACCGTCAAACTATTCAATTCAGTCACCTCTGACTCTGCCTATTTGTTTGTCTTTGAGATATGGGCTATTGCCAGCAAGTGTTTCCCCAGTTAGCTGGTCCCGTGTTCTGATGGATGGTGAAGTACTTGATGACAAACGATACATATGATGCCAGGGCTGCCTGTCCCCTGAATTCTGCAGTGTAAATAGAATGGCCACGAAGGCGCATGTCTAGATTTATTCCAAGTAACAGGCAGCTTTGAGCCTACATTCATTGAAGCCCACCAAGCATCCAAGATGATTAGTAAAGTAAGGTCGCTCAAATCACGAATAAAGACACACATTTTTGGAAGAGATCGTAACCTCAACCAATGAGGGGTTCATATATTTTCAATCCTTCATGGCGGGAGGATTTAGAAAGCTGGGTGATCCGACTCGAACGACTGCTGAAGGTTGCGATACAGTCAAGCAGACAGCGGGATTTCGAATTTCGAAACTACAGCTTCTAGCAAAAAAATCAGATCTGTAAGACATTGCACGCATATTTGTGAAGTTGAATAGCAGGGCATATTGAAAAGACTAACCGCGTAAGACTCAATTCAGTAACAATGTGATACAGTTCATTGCTATGTAGCTTACTAAGCCCCCACAATAATTGTTGATGCTCGGTGGGCACTCAATTGTATAAGGCAGATGTGATATTGTCAGTAGCATTTTTGCGCATAAAGGCAGCTGATAAGTTGATTATGGAATAACGTTGTTCCTTAGCCCTTGGATTACCCAAGATGCATGACCAAAAATCGTTGACGCTCCATTGACGCTGATTTTTCTGAGCTTGTAGTGTTATCGTCACTAGTATTTTGGCCCATAAAGGCAGCTGATGCATTGATTATGGGTCAATGGCTATCCGCAACGCTTTGAGTGTCCATGATGCAAGACCGAAAATTTTTGACGCTCCGTTGAATCTCATTTCTAGGAGGTGGTAGCGATATCATAACTACAATTTTCGCCTGTAAAGGCAGCTGATGAGTTGCTTACAGGTTAAAGCTGTTCCGTAGCCCTTGGACTGTTTAAGATACAAGACCAAATAACCTTCACTCTCCGTTGACGCTTATTTCTAGGTGGTGGCAGCAACATCCCCACTAGGATTTTTGCCCATGAAGGCATCTGCTACATTGAGTATGGGTCAATGCCGATGCACAGTGATTTGAGTGTCCGTGATGCAAGACCAAAAATAGTTGACCCTCCATTGACGCTGATTTTTAGAAGGTGGTAGCGATATTGTCTGTTGCACTTTTACGCATAGAGGCGGCCAAGACTATGATTATGGGTTGATGCAGTTGCATAGCCCTTCGATCATCCAAGATGCATTGCCAAAAATTGTTGACACTCCATTGACGCTCATTTGTAGGTGGTAGTGATATTATCAGTAGCATTTTTGCGAATAAAGGCGGCCAATGGATTGATGATAAATCAACGCCAATGCACAGTGCTTTGGGTGTCGATGATGCAAGGTCGATAATTATTGACGCTCCATTGACGCTCATTTATAGGAGGTGGTAGCGATATCATCGCTGCCATTTTTACCCATAACAGCGGCCAACACTTCAATCATAGCTCAATGTAGTTGCACAGCTGTTTGATTACCGAAGATGCAAGAACAAAAATTGTTGATGTTCCGTTGACGCTCAATTTCAAGAGATGGTAGTGATGTCGACACTAGCATTTTTGGCCTTAAAGGCAGCCAATACTTTCATTATGTGTCACAGTGACCATGTCTTTTGTTGAATTATCAGACTCACAAGACCTAAAATCGTTAACGCATCGTTAACGCTCATTTCCAGCATTGTTCAACGAGCTTGTCACTATCCTCTTTACCTATAAAAACCGCCAATCCAATCACTTTGGAAGGATGTGACTATACGACAGTTTGCGTGCCGAAAAGGTGAGACCAAAACTCGTTGATGCTCCATTGACGCTCAACTTAATGACATACTAACAGTCAGTGGATGCTCAACAATTGTATGTAAAAATGCATTTAGTCATTATTGGCAGCCAATAAATCGTTTCTATGTATCAACATTTGCATCCGAAAGCTTCCAAGCCTCTGGATTTCTGATCCGTCAATAGAAAAGTTATCTTAGTGATATATGACGTTGGCGTATCATGATCCAGCGCATTCAGCCGGCAGTTAACCGCATATATATCCATATACTAGTTCTGGATACATTTAGCCCGACATCCTCAGCTTTCCTCATGCAGCTCGTCCTCCACTATTTCCACGACCTACCTTAAGCAATTCCCATAATCTTGACCTTGTGCACCAGGTCTGTGCAGAGAGTTGTGCAGTTCGATGCATCATCTTTTCCACCATGACGGTTGTCATTCATTCAGCTTCGGATCGCACTTTAACTGCTGCATCCATGACTCGTATGACATCACTGACTTATACATTGCTAGTGAGTTTCGTGTCTCATTGAGTGTTAATTGTCTAACTAACCAATAACGGGCAGGATGATATCACGTTCATTGGTCATCATTCGATGAGATTTGAAGTCTTGAACATTGGCATGGCCTATCGGACCCTTGCACATACAGAGATGAATTATCATGTCTCACAATGCTGTCACTGAAATCAAGTATAAGGTGACACGGGGCAAAATTGGTAAGATATTACATTTCAAGTTGATACCTCGTTACAAATGCAAATTTGCATATTCGTTCCTCCCAAATGGCAGTAGCCTTCAACATGTCTTCGTCAGAATCCGATTTCTATATGGTAATTATCTTGGGACGCGATATGCAGGAGTTAAAGGTTACGTGTTTGACATGCATTGATGTCTGAATCGGAGAAGAATTGGGCATCCGGGCGGGTGGGAGAGACAGAATGCGATTGTGTGTCTGTGGTTTCCGCAAACCTAGCCTCATAGGCCTGCTGCCTGGTCACAATGACACCTGCAGCATTTGCTGTTTTCCGGGGATGCTATCAACAGTCTCCATCGGCTCACCAAATATTGTCAGCCCTGATGACGTTGCATCATCTGCCATTTGAGGTTGAACAACAGCCGGAACCTTCCATTCAGTCGTCCAGTACATCGTATAACTCTCATGGAAGTAGTCGGCCGCATTTCCCCAGCCTGGTTGCGTCAATTTCTCAAGCTTCATCCGCTTCTGCCGAAAACGCTCCATGTGATACTGTACTCCTTTAGCGATTGTGCCCATAACCCAGCCGGGTTGGTCATCGTCTCTAAGCTTGCCCCCCGCGGGATCTTTTTCATCATCATCCTTGTCTTGCCTGTCCTCCTCATCGTCGGAACTTGCAAGATTGCTCACACTAACTCCGATCGCGGTCAACATCTCCTCAAATAATGTTTCAGGCTTGTTGGTTGTTAATCCCGCCTTTTCAGCATTTCTCATATCATCCTGCACCTGTTTAATTGCGGTCTCTGCGTCTTCAACTGGCTTCCTTGCCACAGCGGTCTCTCTTTCCACATAATCCTCGATCCATTTCTCCTTGACTTCTTTGCTTAAGAAGTGAGTTTTTTGTCGTTTGCGTGCCGCAAGCTTCTATTTGGATAGCAAGCTGCACATTGCTCCAAGGGCTCGGTCCTGTTCTGCTTCCAAGCCGCTCTTGCTTGTATTTGCTTGATGACATCGTCATGAGGAACGCTTTGTCGATTTGCCATAATTTCCTGCCGGTTGTAGCGAAAGGTTCTTTTTCGGAGCATTGGCCATTGTATTTTGTCTTGACTTTGTTGATGGACGAGATGTTGGATGTTGCATAATATGCACCACATAGAGGCACGCTGCGTCTTTAATGTTGCAGTTGGTACACTTAATCGATTCGAACAAAGCAAAATCTGTGTTTTGACTGTCACTTCATTGGGAATAGCAATGCTAACCGTACATCTTGACATGATGTTTAGCATCTGTTTCATGTAGGATTCCATGGATTTCTTGAGACAAACATCAGCAGACGTCTTTCCCGTCGAAGAATTTACCGTTTATATCTCACAAAGACGAGATTTCAGCGGTCGTTCACCGCGAATTCTCCCTGTCAACAAACACACAACATAGGACCGACTTGGTGCAAATTGGATGACAGTTGGCAACCCGTGCAATGGGCAGCTATGGGCAGCAGGAATCATCCTGTGTAGAACGAGCAAGTTGGCTGTTACGCATGCCATTCTGACTTGAAGCTAACTATATATTCTGCAGGACTTCCCACTTTTTTTCGTTATCTTCTTCCTCTGGACCTCCCACTTTGTTTCATTGTCATCATCTCTTCACTTCCGCAGCAGCAAATCATGGCTCCACAAGCGCCGCAGCAAAGTGAGAGTGGGACAGAATCGAGCAGAACGATGGCCATTTCATCCAATATGCCACCTGCTGAGACCCAACAAAATGCAGAATCCACTTTGTTCACCGCGACGCTGCAAATGCTCCCACCAAAGATATGACCCTGGACACATAGTTAAAAATTGTCCGTAAAACCGGAAGCAGCAAGAATATGAAACAGCACGCAATCAAATGTAAGTGTTGTCGTATCGAGGTACACCGCGGTCAACTAATGATATAACATACAGCTGGAGTAGGTAGAGAGCTGCGTGACAAGTCTATAGGCACCCATAATGGAAAACCTCCATGGTCGACCAAGGCATTCATCCGCGCAGTCCGCGAAATCAAACATGTTGACTTTGTCAGCTCTGGGATATTTGCTGACGAATTTAGTGATGAGAATCCCTGAGAGTGGACCAAACAGTCTTTAACCACCTTAGGGGATGCTACGGGAATGTAGATGGTGGAGGTAATAGCCGAATCTAATATGTTGATGCAGCAACTAATTTCTTGTGGGTTTTCAACATGTGTGCAACTATGGCAAGGCAAGGAGGTCGGGTACAGCTAGAACAGTCTGACATGCGCCTGGCCTTGAATATGGCCAAAATTGCCAAAGGCTGGTATGTGCGCACCGTGATAGAGGAAACACAATTCTCAATCAAGAAACCTTGGGCCGAAGTGCGTGAAGAGCAGAAGCTGGAAGTTGAGTTTCCGGGGCATAAACATGTGAAGGCTGCAATGGAAAGACACCCAGCTATGCTTGGGGAAAATCAGACGGACAGCTGCCTTTCTTGCCAACATGGCACATCACTGAATCCCCAGACACGCTGGAGACGCAAAGGCACGGCTGCACCCCCAACAGAGAGACTCAGACAGCCAACACCAGAACAGACGCCACATCCACCCGAAACGCCACCTGTTCGACCCGGTCACAATGAGGCAGCGCAGTTTTCTGAAATCGACGGTGTGTCACCCGGATATGTGTATATACATGCTCCTCTTCCCAGTGCTCAGTTCTTCAATCTTGATGCATATGCCAAGGATCGCAAGCGGGATAAAGATTTCAATCCAGGTTTGCTGACTGATGAATGAACATCCACTGGTTAGTACACTATCTGCCGCATGGTAATGCAGCTAACATCCATTGTTCAGATGACAGCAGCCTATTGAGTGAACCTGACAGTGAAGATGAGCATTGATCAAATGGAATGGGATTGTGGAGTGTATTATTATCTACAATTAGCGGACACTTTAAAGTATATTTTAAAGGATATATTTATATGTATTATTAAAGGACAATGTATTGATGAAGGAGAAAGTACATGAAGATGGTTCAAAGACTGCCAAAACACCATTAATGACATATTAGGCCATATTAAGTGATATCCTATTGTGGATACGCCCGTGGCAAAATGACCGACAATGGAGCGACATCAATTTCTGGTGTTGCATCATTGGTAATCTGTGTGGCGATTGGTTGCGGCCATTCGTAAATGTGGTATTGGCTGGCTGTTTAGGCAAAAGAGGGAGCCATACACTCCTTGCCCCATTCTGAATATGACTGTCAAAGGGGTGTCAACGATTTTTGGTCTTGCATCATTGGTAATCTGTGTGGTGATCGGTTGCGGCCATTCATAAATTTTGTATTGGCTGGCTTTCTACGCAAAAATGTGAGCCACACTCTCCCTGCATCATTTGGAATATGACCGTCAACGGAGCGTCAACAACTTTTGGTCTTGAAACTCAGGTACTTCAGAAGCCAATTGGTCGTTACTATGCATAATCAAAGTATTGGCCGCGTTTATTGGGGAAAGAGCTAGAGCCATGTTCCCTGCCCCATCATGAAAATGGGCATCAACAGAGCGTCAACGATTTTTGGACTTTCATCATGGGTAATCAAAACGCAATCCATCGGTTATTGTGTATGTAAGATGTTCTGACAGTTTTTCTAGGCTAAAACGGTCATGAACTGTTCATTGCATCATTGTCAATGAAATTAGTTGTTACTGTCCGGGAGGCCGTTGTAGGAACGTCGCTTGCTCATCTGCCTAGAGAGGCTGCCAATTCCTCCCCAATAGAGGTTTGCCATCATGTGCCACTTAGATTTCCCAAGCTGCGAGACCTTCAATCGTTGACGCTCATTTTCAAGATGGGGCATGGAACATGTCGCTTCTGCTTTTGCCTATAAAGGAGGCCAATACCTCAGTTATGACTATCTGCAACCAATGCCCACTCTGATTACTCAGGATGCAAGACCTAAAATCGTTGACGCTCCGTTGACGCTCATTTCCAGGATGGGTCAGGGAGCGTTTGTCTACATATTATCATCACAAAGGCGGGTAATACATCCAAAAAGAACAACGACGTACGATTGTTAATATTTTACGATTAATAGTAGGCTATCTGAATGTGACCCTAAATAGAACAACCCAAAATGCAAAACTGGAGATTGGACCCATCAGGTCTAGCCAAACCTGGCGAAACCTGCGGGTTTTGGGTACTGGGCCGGGTTTGGACCACCAAGAAGCAGTGGCTCAGGTTTTTGGACGGTTATGGAACTGAACCGAACGGTTTTTCCAGTTGAATCCCGGACAGCTGGCTGGTTACCTGGACTCTTTGCTAACACTATATACATTTGAATGGTTACCCAAAAATACTTCTTTATAGGTCATTCTACTATTCAACTCTGCATTTACCATTTTATGCAGTACCAATGTATTTCCTTTTCAATATGACTGGGATATATTACACTACATCACAATACATCAGACAACTTAAGTATCATACTAAACGATTCTACTACTATTGACTACTAATGTTGCAATACTGTACTATATTGTTTGGTCCACCAACTTCTATATTCTGCATAAACGTCCACATATTGTAAAATGGTCTGAAAGCTATACTCAAACCTCCCAGTCACTCTGGTCAACCTCACCAGTGCACCCAAGTGATTGCAGATGCTTCCAGACCCCCCTGAAGCGAAGCACATTTCTCTCGGATGCTGCAAAAGAATTCTCGAATGCTACTGAAAGCACCAGCTATTGTGAAGGAGCATTTATAATGCAAAAGAATTTGACTCATAGGATGGTCAATTTTTGGCACAGCACAAACCTCTGCAAAGGTCTGCAGGAACTACTGAGTCCTTTAATATAGGCTTGCAAGAGCACCTGAAACTTGCATTATCACAGCAGTTTTTCTGAAAGTCCCACAGGTCATTTTATCTATCATAGTGGTCTTTGAATGCACATTTCCGTTACATTTCCAAGTTGATCCGCTAAATCATATTGGTGAATGTATTCTCAATTCAAGTCTATTGGTAAATATACATACGGTTGACCTGGGAGCATACTGTCATCTTGAAGGCTATCTGAGGAGATCCTGCAGACAATGATTGAGTATACTGAGAGATTTACTTTGAAATGGCAATCAAGCAACTTTGGAGATATGCTTGGAGACTATGAACAAGAATGGTTGGAGATGAACTTAGAGCCTGAGATTGATTGAGTATAGAGATGCACATGGACATCAGCAAAATGTATTTTAGTCACTGGGAGCCTCCAGGCGTGTCTGAGAGGATGAGGAGTGTAAACTTGGATGGGTGAATTTCGGGAGAGTATCAGATCCTAGGAGGGCATTCCGGCTGGGCTTCAGAGTAACTGGGATCTCTGATGACTGGTACAGTAGTACCATGGGAGTGATTGTGATACGTTTGGGAACACCTCGGAGAGCAGGAGAAAACTTTCGGTGCACCTGGGCGCAGCTGGAAGCGCCCACGACATGCTTGGGAGCACTGATGACAAACCTGGGAGCACCAGCAACAAGCCTGGGAGCACCAGCGACAAGTCTAGGAGCACCTCAAATCACAGTAGAGCAGTCTGGAAAAAACAACGTCTTCTTTGGGAACATTACTGGTGTGCCCAGAAATCATAGCTATTATCTATCATTCCACAATCTTGAAAACTGATGTATTCCGTTGGTATTCTCAACTATGTATCCATATAGCTACCCATCTACAAACGGTAAATCTGGACTGGCAGCAGGCGATGCTTGAGAGCGATTTCAGGTGTGCCTCAAAATGACAATCGAGTGAACTTAAAGATGCACTCCGAGATCATCACCGAGCGACTTTGGTGATGCACTTCGAGGTCATGATGATGCGAACTTGGAGGCCATTTTTGAGCGAGTTTGGAGGCCGTATTGGAGCCAGTTTGGAGATTTGCACTTGCAGGCTGTAATCAAGCGAGTTTGGAGATGCAGTTGGAGGCCATGATTGTGCGATCTTGCAGGCGGTAATTGAGCAAGTCTGCAGATACACTTGGAGGCCGTGATTGAGCAAGTTTGGAGATGCACTTGGAGACCGTGATCAAGCAAGTTTGGACAAAACTTGGAGGTCGTGATCAAGGGAGATTGGATGAGGACTTCGAGGCGGTCGATTGAAGGCGCGCCGGGTGCTGAGACTCTATTCATCAGTTGGTTAACTCGCCACCATGTGAATGTAACCAGGTGACTATACCTTTGGGCTTTCAAGGAGACTTGGCTGATGGCAGTCGATCGTGTAGGGAGGCACCCCGGAAGTTTCATTCAGGGGTCAACCTGTACTCATGAGAATGAAGGGATGACAAACAATCTTGAGTGGATACTGTGCTCGGTGTATGTTGTACTCGGTGTATGCTTGTACTCAGTGTCAACTCATGATCATGGCATGGACAGATAGAGAGGGATGACTCAACTATGTGTTCTGCAATGATGGTAGAGTTGTGCACAAGAGTGAGAGAGATGGGGGATGCAGCTGGGAACAATGTGGAGGATACAAGCAGATATAAGAAATCAGGGGTATGACTTGCCGGATTGGGTTGGGGAAACCTCGTATCAATGTGGGTCGATGCCGGATTGGGACTCTTAACTACCGTATCGGGGATCGTAAGTAGACTCGCACACGAAATTCTTTTCAGTACCTGTTTCTCATGATAATTGGTCCCATCACATCTCATCTCTCTTTTTCTCGTCCTCAACTCTACCATCACCTAAGAACTCAAAGTTGAGTCATCCCTCTCAATCTCTCCATGCCATGATCAGGAGTTAACACCGAGTACAGCATACACTGAGTACCGCATACACCATGGACTGCATCAACCCAGTATCAATTGTCTCCCGCTTGCAGCTAGTCTCTCATCTCTCGGCAGACCAAGTCGTACTCAATTCTCTACATTCCCACAATTCCGAGTTAACCAATGGATAGAGTCTCAGCTCCCGTTGCGCCTCCCTCCCAAACAACCGCCTCCAGATTGACCGCCTCCAAGTACTCCTCCAATCTCAATTGATCATGCCCTCCAAGTGCAGCTTCAAACTTGCTCGATCACGGCCTCCAATTGCATCTCCAATCTCGCTGAATCACATCCTCCGAGCACATCTCCAAACTCGCTGGATTACCGGCTCCAAGTTCGCCCAAGCACGGCTTCCAAGTGCATCTTCAACCTTGCAGGATCGTGGCCTCCAAGTGCATATCCAAACTCGCTCAAATACAACCTCCAAGTGTATCTCCAAACTTGCATGATTACGGCCTCTAAGTATATTGCAAAACTCACACCATTACAGCCTCCAAGTGCATCTCCCAACTCGCTCAATTACAGCCTCGGAGTGCATCTCTAAGTACACTAGATCATGATGAGGTTACACGGTGGAGCTGAAAGGAAGACAACCTATCAGCAGCATTCCGCCACACCTCACATGGCATCCGAAGCGAATCGTTGTGAATAAGCAGTTCTGGGTTGAGGAGCGTACGATGTGGGTCAGAGGGTATGAAGTGATATCTGGCCATGATGAACCACACAAATTGCATGGATCAATGAAAGCTTGGCAAGAGTGCGTGAGACCAAGAGCTGGGAGAGATACAGTGTGTATTTTGAATAATGCGATGATGTCTATGTACTCCGGGGTCTCCCAAATATATACGCCTTGTCGCTGAGTCCATCACTAGTATCCCTGTGTCTCTGTCTGTATGTATATCGAGAGACTTAGATAATACATGCCATATTGTGATGTAGCAAATCTTGTGACTGTAACAAAGACAAATATGACAGACAAAATGCCTTATGGAACCCTAAGAACTACTGCTGTGAGAATATGGCACCAAGTCTCCTGCAGGGCTTGCGCAGAGGTCTCAGCTGCTCTCGAAGTCTCCCCCAGACCTGCGCAGAGGTCTCAGGAGCTCCGAAATTTGGCTATTCGAATAGTCAAATCTCAGAGCATCCTGAATGTACCTCTATAACTGCGGGTGCCTTATGGAGCACCTGAGATTGCTCTTGCAGAGTCTGAGAGCACATTGCAAAGCTCCAGGGGGGACTGGGAGCATCTGGAAGTACTTAGAAGCACTGCTGATGGCTACCGGAGTGTCGGGGAGGTTTGTGTATGGCTTCCGGACCGATTTACCTTTTGCTGCTGGATGCTACGAACAACTGAACTCAGAGATGCACTAGAAGGCTATGATCAAGCACAGTTGGAAATGCACTTGGAGACCAAGATTGAGTAAATTCAGAGATGCACTTTCAGGTAGTGATGGAGTGAGTTTTGAGATGCACCTGGAGGCCATAATCCAGTGAGTAAAGAGATGAACTTGGAGGCCAACATCAAGTGAACTGAGAGATGCACTTGGAGGCTGTGATTGTGTACACGTAGAGATGCACTTGGAAGTCATAATCGAGCGAGTTGGGAGATTCACTTGATGCCCATGATCCAGTGTACTTAAAGGCGCACTTGGAGTCCAACATCAAGTGAACGCAAAGATCCATTCAGAGGCCATGATCGAGCGATTTTGGTGATGCCCTTGGAGGCCACGTTCAAACGAAATTCAACACAGTCTTAGAGGTGGTAGATATGAAGGTGGGAGCTCACGAGGAAGGTGGGACGGCAGCCAAGACTATGAGCTTCTCCACATGACTCATTGGAATGTAGCGAGTAGAGAACAACAAGGTGTGCCGAGAGTTGAGAGATGAGAAACTGGCTGGGAGTGGCAGACCATCGAATGATGATTTAATGTAGTACTTGGTGTTTACTATACCTAGTGGATAGCACACTGAGTGTATACTCTACTTGGCATCTACTGTACTTGTTGTTACCTCATAACCATCCCATTGAGAGATGGACAGGGATAATAAAACTTTATCATCAGCAAAAAACATTTCTGTCCGGGCGGAAGGGCTACGTCAGAGAGGACGTGCTGCGTCAGAGCCATCATAGACACCCCGGTAGGGGATTACTCCACGCCCGGCATCAATACCACGTGTCACGTTGCATATCGCCCTCTGATGACAGTTTCACTGTTTCTTCTCGCACTGTCGGTCTCCTATTTCAAACGAACACTCTGGCGTTGTGGCCAACTGTGACCATACTTCGGAATGGGTTCATTGGGTACCCGCTTGCATTGGGATTGTAATGTGATGGGTGACGTTGCAACAATCTTTCCTCGCGTTCTTTCTACCTGCGCTGCAAAACGCTATTTTCTCTTTACTAATTATTCACATCATTCCAAGTTGCCAGATCTATGTGGCTATTGAGCATCCATCGCTCGTTCCTTCCATCTCCAGTCTTACAAATGGTTGCTATCTCTGGAATTACGTGTGCACAGCCAACAATGTTTCCCGTGTTGAAAACTTGCACAGCAACAGCTGCCGGTGCTTTTCTCACTTGTACAAATCCCGCGACGGGATCCATGTTGCCCAAGTTTTCAGTTATTGTGGTGAGCGCCAGGGCTAACCAGTACTCAACGAAAGCTCCATCGTTGTTTAGGAGCTTGATTTTGAATAGTCATTGCAGTTGCCATGGGAGACGCCCATTCAGCGCACCATAACACCTCCCCAGTCATTGCTTTACCCACACCCAGTCATTCCGTCGGTCCCCTCCGCTCCAGCTCTTGCTTCCTGTGCATTGACACATCTGAGATATGTGTTCACCTTCTAAACCCTCAACTTGAACCTTAATGCCATGGTAAATACAGAGCTCCATTGCATGCAGTTATTCATCCGACATATACGTCTTGTTACTAGTCATATGCTTGATAAACTCCCGCCTGCCGCGGACTATTGCCATGCGGTGCGTTGCGTCTTGCGTATTGTCAAGCAGTGCCGTGAAGTATTTGACCATAGCGTCAGGATGCTTTGCATCACACCGGTTTTGGGGTCCCATGAATTTGGGCTTCGCATATGACTAGGAGCTCAGGGGGGCAGCCAGGTCAGCACCGGAAGGGAGGACTTTGCAGGCGGTAGCGCTGTTCTCCCGATGCTGAGCGAGGGCTTAGAGATTGAGCCCTCTCATTTCGAAACAGAGAATGCGACGCTGAAATGTGATTACTTGCGGCAGGTAGTTGAGATTGTAATTAGAGGCGTTCTAACCGTCCTTGAGGTTCGTTTCATATGCTTGTTCATGTCGCATGGCAGAATACTGTTGCAAGGCTCCGTATTGACGAATCTGTATGACCCAATGAGACATCAAGTGGATCTTCGGAAAGTTGAAGTCGGTATCCAACTCCTTCGAATCATCTATCTCGTAGCTGATATAATCCCGCCAGGCGTTCATTTGGTGCCGCTTCTTGGACGGTGTCCAAGTTTCAGCATTTGTTTGCTGATCTACCTTTCGATTCTTTACGAGTTCCGTTCTCAGGGCATTGCCTTTGGCCTTCGCCTTGTTGCCGGCTCGGCCGAGTAAGAAAACATCTTTGAAGGTATGAAAACGATGCAAGGCATCCTCCATGTAGCTCAATGTTACATCATCGTGAGATATATATCGAGCATACGTATAGAATTCTAACACTGCCCGTGTGCACTCAATTGCGTGATGGAATACGGGATGCTGAGCGCGGCTTCCGCCTCATGGAGTCTAGGTTACAACTCCAAACAGGTACCGACTCATTTCCTTCATCTCCTTCCCATTCCATTCAGAACCTTCCTCATGACTTACTTGTCAGTGTGAGGTCGTGGTAAGCAGGCACGGATAACCACATTGCATTGTACTTGTCAAGCCGTTCATGCGTCTTCATGAAGTGGAAAATCCACTTCTGGAGGTGGTCATGCCTGCCGATCTGCATTGTATGGAGGAGGGAGGGCTTCGGGAGGTCGCTCATGCTACGGGGATTATGTCGAAACACGTTGGATGCTCAGTGAACATGGCGTGACATGTGTTCAGCATCGGCTGCCTTGGTGTTGGCATCACTGAGCATTCTATATAGGTTGTGATCCCGCCGGCGGTGTTGCTTGGCAGGAGGGACATAATCTCCAACTTCGTTCTTTGGACAGTGGCATCAAAAACAGGCATGCCGCTCGAGATGATCTAGGTCGCTATACTCTGGGCATTCTGCAAATCATGCTGCTAAAACCGGTTTGCAACGCCTGAAGTTGCCATCGGCACAGAGAACGTTGTAATACCCGCTCTCAGCGCTGGGATTGTGTTTAAAGGTGAGAGGCTGGAGTACCTGCCGGAGTACTTCATTCAGCACATCTCAGTTCGTTTGCCGCTGCTCATCCAGCCGCTTCTGAGGAATATTGTGGTTCTTGATTGGAATCGGCAGGAGAGTGACCATTATGACACTGTGTGTTGAGGGCATCTGGCAGATCTTCGAAGATAGATTGCCAATCGTCGTTTATACAGGCCACTCTTTCTTGTCGCCAGCAAAATTCGAAAGATGTGTTCCGTCAGACATGAAGATCCAGGGAACCAGTGTATCCCCCGTTCTCAGGGTTGACGTAAAGTCGATCAGCATGTGTTTATCCTTGAGTATTCCTCCATACCTGTTTCTCCCACCACTAGTCCGCAGTGTGCATTTGGGTATAGCAGCGTTTCGGTGGCGTATCGCTGTTGAAGCAACGGTGAGGGGCATAAATGAGATTCTCGGTGTTGTTAGGGGTTCTCCCCAAACAGCGATAATGGTACTTGCAGAGGCTATATGAATAAATGTCATGGAGTTACTCACGGTATAGTCACGTGACATTCATAACACCTATTCATGGCACGCATGAGATCAGTCTTAGATCCTTTAGCGGGGATTCTAAGAATCGCGCGTCGATTGAATAAGCAA
>Ga0307515_10002063_pt1 | contig 44277 bp, 57 predicted proteins | sample 17_EM_MG_FD_194513 | JGI IMG/M metagenome (GOLD analysis project Ga0307515, IMG submission 194513) | Populus trichocarpa ectomycorrhiza microbial communities from riparian zone in the Pacific Northwest, United States - 17_EM | ecosystem: Host-associated > Plants > Roots > Unclassified | place... | reverse complement strand
ATCGCATCCGCCTCCTACAATTGAGCACCCACAGAGCATCAACAATTTTTGTGGAGGCTCAGAACGCTATACAGCAATGTACTGCATTGTGCTGTTCCTAAATCAGGTTTTACCCGGTCAGTCTTTGTAATCTGTCCTTGTATACAACTTCACAAATATGCATGCAATGTCTTACAGATCTGATTGTTTTGCTTATAGCTGTAGTCAGTATTTAAGAACCCGCAGTTTGCTATACTATAACGTTACTTCCGGGAGTCTTTCGAGTCAGATTACCCAGCATTCTAATTTTTACCACCATGTCGGATTCACAATCTTTGAATAACCCTTTGCTCGAGGTTATGATCTCGTCCAAAAACGAACGTGTCTTTGTTCGTGATTTGAGCGACCTTACCTTGCAAATCATCTTTGATGCGTGGTGGGCTTCAATGAATTTAGGCTCGAAGCGGCCTATTGCCTAGAATAATTCTAGACATGCGCCTTCGTAGTGATTCTACATATACTGTGGAATGGCGGAGAACGGCAGCCCTGGCATCATATGTATCGTTTGTCATCAAGTTCTTCGCCATCCATCAGAACATGGGACCAGCTCAATGGGGAAACACTTGCTGGCAAAAGCTCACATTGCAAAGTTGAACGAATTAACAGAGTCAGAGGTTACTGAATTGACTAGTTCGACGGTCGATGAAACAGCTTTGCCCATCCTGAGGAGGCAAGGAAGTCAAGGAATCTCAATAATAAGTTCGCAGAGTCAAGTCATATTCGACATCCAGGTAGTTCCATATTGACTGGAATGACAGACAAAACGTTCCAAACTGACAGCTAAGGACTTTGAAACTTCCGAATTTCACCAAGACAGGTGGAATCAATACGTCCTGTTGGGATTTGTTTCGGCACATAATTCATGGAATGCGATAACAAATCTTGAGCTACGACGGTCATATAAGGCATTACGTGATGACCTAGTGCTGCCGTCTGCTACAACCCTTAGTAACATTTGCCGGAGGGAATATGCACTGACTGTGGATGCAATTAAGAAGCAATTGCCGTTACGAAATACAGTTAGTTTAGCGTTGGACGGATGGACATCAACAAACAAATTGGCCATAACGTCGGTCGTTGCTACCTATATGGATCGAAATTGGGCATTGCGTGAAGTTCAACTCGCTTTCGATGAGGTTGATCGCCTGTTCTGTTCCTGTTTCGAAAGCTAATTCAGGATGATAAGTGAAGGGCCAACATACTGCAGCAAGGCTAGCCATTCATGTGAAGGACGTGCTTGATAGTTTTGAGCTTACTGACGGCCGTTTGCTTGGTATTACAACTGATAATGCTTCCTCAAACTACTCGATGTCACACGAGCTGCAATCAACACTTGAGGCCTCTGGAATCGAATGGCCAGCGTTGAGGAACCACATACCATGCATGGCGCACGTCATACAACTGGCTTCAGGTGCATTCATGAGCAGTCTCGGTGTTAAAGGCCGCACCAAGTCTTGGGAAACCCATGAGCGCGATCAGCAATTTGGAGAGAATGAAAGCACAGACATTGGGAAGAGTCAAAGACTTCGAAAAGAGGGCAATGCAAGAATCAACAAGGTGTCAGCCATGAGACCAGGTTTAGCAAAGAGAATTGAGAAAGTACGTATTTCATGATATTTTGAAAGTCCTGAAGCTGACTATCATATAGCAGAGAATGCTTGATGTATTAATTACGCTAACACCTGGTCGCCGAAACGAGTTCATTGAATGTCACAAAGCCAAAGTCTGCATTGCAGTACTTCCGATTATGGATGTGAAGACACGTTGGAACTCTACACTGGAGTTGCTGGAGCGCGCCTACTGTTTACAGGAATTCACATGCGAGTGGCTTCAAAACCCAAAATACAGTGAATACCGGCCGCTATTAACAACTCAGGATGAATGGACAATAGTCAAGTATGTCATGGAAGAATTGAGGCCATTTTGGTATTGGACCCTTTGGATGTTGAAGAGGCATACAGTCACATCGCATCACGTTATTACAGTATACAATGACATGTTCGATCACATGGATGGCGTGATGCGAGCTTTGGCCAAGAAGAAGACTCAATGGAAAGAAGACTTGTTCTTCGCTGTGAAGTTAGCTCGACAGAAGATTTCCAAATACTACGCTGAAGAGACTCTAACGACGGGCATGCTTCTTATTTCCGCACACATCCTCGATCCTTTCAGCAAGTTGCGATCGTTTAGAAAGTGGGACAAGGGAATGGATATTAATCCTGAGGATGAGACATCCTACACTACACAATACCAAGAGGCCTTTCTGAAGTATGTCGAGAATGAATACTGTGCGAAACATCGACGTGTGCCGGTTAATCACCTCGAAACCGTACCAAGCAGCAATCTCGTCCCCTCTGCAACGGCTTCAGGGTCCTATCAATCATCCTTTGATCCATATGATTTGTCCAGCGATGATGAGGAATATTTAATGCCTAACAATGTGGCTGAGACGACACCCGGACGAAGTGATCGCGCAGCCCGCTTATTGACTGCCGCCAGGCTCTATTCGCATTCGCCGCCTGAAGCACCAAAGAACTGGGGACAAATCAATCCAAATCTCAATGATTACCACTCGGACCAAATGGAGATTAGCAGTACATTTTGGATACCGGACATAACCAATTGGTGGCGCCAACAGGAGGAAACGCACTCAAAGTACGCCGATCTCTACAGTGTGGCGCGCGACATACTCTCTATCATACCACATGGTGTCGGAGTGGAGGGCAGTTTTTCCCTTGGCCGAGATGTTTTCGGCTAGAGGCAGTCAAAAACCACAGGCGAGACCCTTCGCGAAAAAGTCATCGTAGGGCAGTTTCCTCGAGCTGATAACGGGATTTTGGCAGGCACTGACCCAGAATTGGATACCACGAACACAGAAAACGACTCGGAAATGAAGAAAGAGGCGGAGGAAAGGAAATTGCACAGAATGGCCAAGGTTCACGACCTTTTGGAGATGTGGCAGGTCAGCCAAAACCTACGAGCTACCCAGAAGGAATCTCGCGCTCAAAACAAGTAGATGACTGCCGTGGGATACATTTTGGACACGGAAGAGATCATCAAAGCATCCTGGTCACTCTTTCAACATGATGGTGCCGCTGCATTTATATTGTCAGAAAGATCACCTTTGCCACCAGCTTTGTCTGCAAAGGACCTCCCTGGAGTAAGAACTCAAATCTTAAATGTCCGCCGAATCCGGAGAATCAACCGTCATCCAGTCGAAAGCGACAATGATCGCGCACCTGAAAGCATTTCGGATACCCATGATTGCTTTAACTGGAATGGCGACTTGGATAATGCAAGTGACAGTGAAGAGGATTGTGCAGCGGACGATAAATCCGATATAGAGCACAACAATGGCATTGAGGATCCGGAATGCCCAGAGCAGCAGGATGTGAGCGCAGTGCCAAATGTGCCCGGATTGGTTCGGCCGACCCGGAAGTCGAAGAGACAGGCTGAAAAGATGTTGGTGACGGTCAATGCAATTGAAACGCGGAGATATACAGGAGGAAAGAAAAAGTAGGACAGGATGCGTCAATGGTTCACCAGCTTTATGTAGCTTGACCAAGAGTTTCAGTTAGAGATGTATTATGGGCAAATGGTAAGAAGTAGCTTGTGAATATCGGTTCATAAATAGATGCATAGCAGGTGCAATGAATCTTTTGGCATGAATCTTTTGGCATGATACATCATTTTTAGTTGTGTGAGAGTGAACAGTGCAACATGATTACGCCGCTCCGCTTTGCCACAGGGCCGAGTCTTAATCAAGAAGAACGACAATCGATAAAGTCAAATCAGGATGAATACAATTCTCGATGGCAGCAGATGTTGAATGGACAATACATTAAACTGAGCGTCAATGGAGCGTCAACGATTTGTGATCTTGTAAGTACGGTAATTCACTAGTGACTTGGTCGTTGTTACTCATAACGGACGTAATGGCCGCTTTTATTGGCAAAAAGGATAGCAACACGGTCACCGCCCCATTCTTAGCATGAGCATCAACGGAGCGTCAACGATTTGTGGTCTTGTAAGTACGGTAATTCACCAGTGACTTGGTCGTTGTTACTCATAACGGACATAATGGCCGCTTTTATTGGCAAAAAGGATAGCAACACGGTCACCGCCCCATTCTTAGCATGAGCGTCAACGGAGCGTCAACGATTTGTGGTCTTGTAAGTACGGTAATTCACCAGTGACTTAGTCGTTGTTATGCATAACGGACGTATTGGCCGCGTTTATTGGCAAAAGAGATAGCAACACGGTCACCGCCCCATTCTTAGCAAGATCGTCAACGGAGCGTCAACGATGTTTAGCTTTGCATCTTGAGTAAGTTATGTTCCGATTGGTTGCGGACATCCATCGATGAGATATTGGCAGCCTTTACTGTCAAAAACAACAGCGACATGCTCCCTGCAGCATCCTGAAAATGAGTGTCAACGGAGCGTCAAGAGTTTTAGGACTTGCATATTTCGTAATCACGGCGTCGCGCAGATCTTCGCGTGCATAACAGTATTATTGACCGCCTTGCTAGGCAAAAATACCATATATCGAAGGTGAAACACAGATACCAAATTAATCAACATTGCAAACTGCTCCACAAGCAAAAGCAGGTTGTTGGTTGCTGTAAATGCTATTTCAATACGATACTATTGACACACTGCAAATTCAAGAGCCTTATATGAATCTATGGATGGACCCGCTGGGCGACCCGCTGACAACCCGCCCAATTCAGACTGGGTGGGAGTTTAACATGGAACCGTACCCGAGTAGGCAGTTCGGGGTAATTGACGACCCGGACCGCCAATTTGGCAACGGTTCGGTTTGTACCCGGACCCGGACCCGAAGTGACGGTCCGGAACCGTTGCTGACACTATACACTAGCGATAAGAATATCTTCCACGTATGATGCATAGATTATTGCTCATTATCACCTTCTAAATCATACTATAGCACCCAGCATCTCATTCAGCATTCTATTGTTTGCATCGCTACATTAAGGAAAACCAAAAAAAATGGCGAGTGATTCAAAAGTGAAAGCAGGTATCACTGAAATAATAACCCGACTAAGCGATCGAATGATATTCATTGAACATAGTCTCAATATCTTCCACTGAATCTCCCATCTCATCAGAGCCGACGAACGCAGGAACACACAACTCATCAACTATACAAAGAAGCTGGAGACGTTACTTGTATTTCCGAATAATTTGGGTCTGGCAAGTTGGTGAAAGTGAATTCCAATGTCGTTTGGGTCAATTTGTGATATCTAAAAAGTTGGAATTGAGATGTTAGCTCGTGGTGAATCAAAATGGAGTTTGAAAGGGAAAATGGTGAATTTGGGGGAAAATGAGGGGAGCCAGCAGGACAGGAGGAGTGGCTGATGTGCAGTGCAGGGTGGGCAACAGGGAGTGCCGATGGTGATGTAGGAGCGCGGAATGAAATTGAGGGGCACAAATCCAAGCCATGGAGTGCTGACGGAGATTGAGGAGCACATATCCAGCATAGCAGCCTATCCATGCTGAGTAGCGCCGAAAGGGGAGGGAGGTAAGGAGTCTACAATGCAATAGAAGAAAGATTGAGGAGCGCCCAGCATAGAGGAGGAGGGCTGATTGAGAAGGCGGTATATAGCGCAGAGTAGAATATCGAAGTTGCAATCCGGAATGAGGAGCGCTGAGAGGCAATGAGGAGCACCTATCATTGCGGAGGAGCACTATTCGGGGGTATGAAGCAGCCCACCATGTGTAATTGATGAGTGCAGTGGCTTCTCCAGTAATACAATCTATCACTGCGGAAGGGCAAAATTCACCTCAATATTCATCATGAGAAAACATAACTGTACCCTTCTTTCCAGTGGCATACTCAGACAGCGCACAATGAATAGTTATGGCTACAAGCGCTAACGTGTGTGTTGAGAGAAGTTGAAAGAACTGCGAAGTAGTTGGTTCTGGCCCCAAGCTCTTGGCGGTGAAGAAAAATTGATGGTTGATTAAGTCAAGCACTTCCATCCGCACGAACCATGACTTCATATCATTGATGATCTTCGGGAGTTAGGCATGGTCAAACATGAGCTCCTTAACCTCGATTCGAAGCTCAGTCCCTGATCCAAGATCCAACCAGTAACTTTGGACAATAGTTCGACGAGCTCCATCTGCCAGATGCTCTTGAATGGTAGTCATTTTTGGTTTTAACTCTGCATATTTGTGGGGTTTAGTATCATCATATGTCCAATCGAGGAGCAGAAAACAGAATACACACTTACAGCTTCTTGGGTTTGCGGATCGATTTTAAGAGATGGACTACAGGGCAGTTGACACACAGATGGTGTACCTACATGAGCACCTGCTAATGCCCACTGACGATCCTGGGCTTCAATGGCTAGTGTCCAAGCTTCGTCAAGCAGCGAGCACTTCTGATCGGGAATGATTGGCCAGGCAGTCTGTGTGAATACGATTGCCTCCATGAATCATTTCGGCACCTCCACAGTGGACTTTTGGTGTTGGGGAACGTTGTGATCTCCACTGGCCATTCGTTGAAGAACATTCTTGTCACCACCAGCCTTGGCAAGCGGGAGCTCCTGGGCGGGTACAATGTCAGACTGGCATGATATGTTGATGGTTGACTTTTGGCGTTTGAGCAATGGTGGTGCTATGGCCTCGGCTGGATGTCGCAGATGTGGAAGTGAAGTGCGTGCAATGACAGTATCGGTGCGGCTCCTTCTCTTTGGCAGTGGAACCCTTGTAGTTCATATTGTCTTATCATGGTGCGCCTGGTGGAAATGTAGGACCACTGGCTGGTTGTCCAAATTGTCTTCTTCGATATCGGATAACAATATGGACTGTCCTGGGTCTGCACGATAGCCATCACTGATCTCCCGATCGGTATCGTCATCATCCCACATCATATGAAATATCGCGTGGACCTAAACTATATCCAACTCTATACTTGAAGGCTGGAAGTTCACACATTTGATAGGCAATGATGATTGGGTGTCTTCTTGAATGCATGTGCAAGTGCTCTCTCAAGGTGTGTTTCTTGATTCTTCTGTGAATGGTGATTCCTCACCTGGCTGGCTGTAGGTTCCATGTTGATGAAGATGAACTGAAATTGGAGAATGTAGACTGACGCATATAGCGGTAAATAAAGTATGAAGTTTAATCGAATAACAGGAAAATGGGGCAACGAAGTTGCACTCCGTCAAGGAGGATGTAATTCGAGGAGTGGCTGAAGAAAGTGATGATTGCCCGAGGTGGATTCAATTATGGGCGTGCCTGGAATGGTTCCGGACGACAGGTCAGAGGTTCATATCGATTCTGCCGATGCAAGTTCTATGTTGTGATTTTGGAAGCGTCAGATGCACCAGATAAGATGGATTCTCCATGCCCTTGATTTCCGAATGGTATCACTCATATCCAAGTACACGATTGATACACGAATTGGAGGTTGGTTTAAGCCAACATACTTAGAATTGACAAAGACAAACGTGAAGATCTTGACCCAACTGACGAGCTCGGGACAATTGCATGGTTGTATCACTAACTGACTCTGAGGGCCGGACATATGGAATACAGAGAAATGGGCTGATCATGATCGCCCCGGCATATTACTCCACCGATGGTAGTTCATTATGCCTCTGGTTCGAGCATTTGAGTGGTGACTGCATGGCCCAGAATCGTCGGTGTGTTGAAGAATGTTGCAGAACTTCGACGGAGGATAGAGTTGTGACCTTGGTGAGTGGCAACAGTTGAAGTTACATCGATTCCAACTGGGATTGATGCTGAGAGTGGATAAATATGAATCTCCGAATGCGGTATACCTGTCGGATGGACACCTCATTTTCATGATATTCTGATGTTTTAGGATTCTGCAGCAAAGTTAGAAGTCAATTAGGCAATGTTGTGTGCAGAACTTCACCTTCAGCTTGCCGAGTCCGCTGAATTCAGCATATGTATGCAGTCAGTGTAAGAGAAGAGGGAGAATTTGGGTTTACAATGGAGAAAGTCAACATGAAGAAAGAACAGTAAAGGTACAATGGAGATTCAGGGGTAATCTAATCGATTCCAGTTCTCGTCAATGCCAAGATTGCTAGCGAATGGGTCATAAATAGTCACTCACATTATGATGTTGCGCATCACATCAATAAAAAACCGCATCATTAAATCACAAACTCATTGTTAAGTCTCCATGCTACAATGTTGACACAACATCAATATTGGGGTTCAAAGCAGTGCATAGGAACGATATGGATTTGTCATGAGGCTTTGTCTGACAGCGGAAAGACGAATCACAGCATGCAGTTCTGGCCAATGGAGGTGCAGCGCACATTGAATCGGCACGCAGGATTCAATCAATTGTAATGGCTGGGATTGCAGGCTCGCCTGACTTTGACAGTCACTTGTACTCTCAGAAACTGCCTTTTCTAGACTTGAGCATTCATCACGATTTGATCTTCAGGGACTCTAGGCATTGGAAGTTGGCGGAAATCAGATATCGTCTGTTTATGATTTGTCACGAACTTCAGGAATTCAAGTTATGTCATGGGCGGGAGCTTGCCAGTCGCCGATTGAGCCACTGAGCAGACATTGCAATTCTGATTTTGATCTCTTCAATCTCTCTAGATGGAAATCGGTTCACATAATCTATTCTATGATACAGTTTCATGGCGGCCCCAATAGACAAGGTGGTCAGAATGGAAGTAAGTCTGCATTAGCAGCTTTGTGAATTGAAACCTGTTCGAGGAAGTGTTGTATACAGGTGAGAGGGAGTTGCCGGTCATCTCCAGAGTCGCTGCGCAGAAGCTGTCTCTTGATGTTCAGTATCTCAAGCTGCTGCTCGATTATGGAGCACAAACGACGAAAGCTACTATTGGATCTTGGAGATGTATAGGTCCGAACATACCTCTTAGTCAAAATGTTGTTAAGTGTCGTAACATATTGCGCAGGGCTGTGCATCGACAGTGAATATGTAGCAGACACCTTCCTCCAAAGGATAGGTTGACACGGAGCATGACAGCTATGGCATTTCAGCGGTCGCCTTTACATTCCAATCAAGCATAGATTCAGAAATTAGCTCGGGCAGAGTGGGATGAGCCACGGCTGCACCTCAATGTTCAGTGTCTGAAAGATGACACTCTGTGTGTGCTGGCAGCCACAGATTCAAAGCATTCAGGAAGGAAGAAAATATGCTTGGAATGGAGCAAAATGAATCGATCAAGGGTAATGTGAAGTGGGCATACACAGTTCAGAGGCATGACTAGGGTGCGATCAAATGTTAATAATGTGTGACAGCTTGTCAAATTTGGCCATTGAATGGAATATGCGTGCAGTGTCAATATCTGAGACCATCAAACTCGACATGAGAGTTGTTCTGAGGTGTGCCTGAACATCATTCCTGGGTGAGGAAATACTTGGCTGTATTCTTCAGGTAATCCTGGAATACGCGAGCCGTGTCTTAGGATACGATGCATTAAGTATATTTCGCTTAGACAGTTTGGCTATCCCTGGGTGATTTGAGATACACTGTTCTGGATCTCTCTCAGGAGAGTCGAGAAGTTGATAGTGATTCTCTTGTGCAATTGGCTGTAAAGTTTTCAACATTGTTGATTTAGTGAATATCCTGAATTATGTTGCAATTCTGGTGTCCGGTGCGCCTGAAATTGACAAATAACAAATAATTGGCATCATACTGGGAGGTTCAGGCACACCTGCAAACCCGAATCCTGTATGCAGATTGAGAGATTACAATTCCACAGCGACAATATACGATGATGATGAGCAGTGGCTTCATCTTCCACAGATTCTCACAAAGGGAATATATGGCTCCGCAGAATTTGACTCAGTCGACCATTAAACTGGCGCAGTTGCTCTCCATCACATCTTGGATCATCCAATTGAGGCTATGTTTCAGTTTATCATCGACTCCATCTGATAATCATCCCTATAATCAAATAACGGGAAATGGAATCGAACTCGAAGCAATACTCAAATACTCTATATGAGCGCCTGATTCTCCTTACTATTTGACTATCTTGCATCCATTGATGAGATTGTGAAGGTTGAATGTTGAAAGAGGTGTACGTTGATTGAACTGCCCTGAGAATGATCGTTCATCCTGACCATCTGATGGCACGATGTCTGCATCTTCCGCATGCTGCTTCGTATGGTCTTCCTGACACTTGTAAATCCGGTATATCATCAACATCGTGATGTTCGGTCGGCTGATCAGGCCACACAGCACTCTCATTTGTGCCACTCAAGAGAGCTGGAGGAGATCACTCGCTCTGTTATCATAACTGCTGGGTCCAGTGTTTGATTGCCATGTGTGTGGAACTGTAATTTGCCCAAGTCAGACAACCAGTGCAAATGCCTGGCGCTGCTCATTCAATACCAAGAACTTATGATTGATTACCACATGGTTTGCTGCTGTGAGATTTAGGCCAGTCCCACCCACTTTGGGTGTGGTTAAGAACATCGAGGGATTTGTCGAATCTTGGCTCTTGAGCTGCATTTCTGTGCGCTCATTGTTGCCCATTTCCACATACATGTAGAAACTATCCAAATCATCCTCAATGAACTTTGTGAGCTACCACTTCAAATGACGAACCAGGCCTGGAAGTGGACAATATAGCACTGCCTTTTGAGGAGGAGGTGCTGCAGGCATGGCGCATTGATTTATTTCAGGTTTGTGCAGGAGCACCTCATTTGATGCTTTGTCTTTGTCAGGTTCAGGATACTCTGCAGGTGCATTGACAAGCATTGGCCGAAGTGTGTCTTCCAGCCATTGGAAAATGGGAGAATCCACCCAAGTATCGACTGGCCATTCATCGTACCATTGTTCTGAAATGTCATTCAGATAGTCAGTGTCTCCCAATACCAATGAGAAACATGCTAGCCGCCATCTATGTACCCTCCACACTCCTGAAGCACCCCATGAACTTTAACTTTCCACAGATGTCTTGAGTTCAGCTTGCTCTTCCTCAGTCCATTCGAGATGAATGTGGTGTGCATTCTCCTTCGGTATCGGAACATGATGTCTTCCATTCGTGAGTTTCGCTACTGACCACCTCGTGATCGTCCAGGGCTTGGTAATCTTGATCATCCGGTGTGCCGCATCCTGTTGACCATCATTGTCTTCAGTTGGGATGGCAGGCATCAATCGCTTAACCGTGGAATACAGTGCCTCGGCGCTGTGCTTTTCCATCACTTTATCACTCTCTGGATGTTCGGGCTGATCTGAAAACAGCCACATCGTCTGAAAACACCAGTCATGGAGTGAATGGAATCCCGGCATTGCAGTGACTTGATGTGTAAATCCAATTCCCTGATTCAGTGCAATGCGCCAGCTGACACGATATTTCGTCTCGTTCCCATCGGACTCATCAAAAACCCAAACCACCATGAACAGTGTGAGAGTTGGCCTTTGCTTGATGGTTTCGCTCTCGATGTTGAGGTATCATATGAAACAAGGTGGTTCCTGCATCGGTTTTCCGGTTCCTCGATATTCGTGTTCAGATCCTCCTGAGTGAGGTACCCATTGTCCACGTGCAGCAAGTGAATCAGTTCGCAATCGGTTCCATATGTCATCTCGTCGATGACACTCTTGAACATCTTGGCAACTCGAGGCATTGTGACCACTAGTATCAGTTCAAATGCTGATGTTAGCACTCGATGTCCCTGCAGTGGAGTTGACTTGATCTCTGAAAGAAGGCACGGCAATGAAGTCTGCCTCTGCAACAGATACCATGCATGTTTGTCACCGATAATTCTGGGAAACTTGTTCAGTTCCATATTCACCCACTTGTGACGGGTATTACCACACAAAATTGACAACGGTAACCCCACAGCAACATTGTCAGTCGGCAGTTTGCATATCATTGCTGCTGCCGCTGAGGTGAAAGTCTTGCCAAGCCCCATTTCATCCGCCACCAGCGCTCCTGGTGGAACAGAATCCCATACCCACCTCCGCACGATGAACCATATAGAACGAACATGGTGCGCTAGACACATTGTCCTGTGCAGACCTGGAATTGTATTCTTGTGGCCTCGGACAGTGTTGTTGGTTGATTGGCCAATCGGATAGGCATTCCGCAACCGGACCGCCGCATCGAGACACTCATGGTCAAATTTGTTGTTGATTGTGTTGGGAACAGTGCTCAATACTAAACTGGTATTATCTGGATCAACAATCTCCTCGCCATCCACTTGCTCCTGCACCTCTCTTGCACCTTGGTCGGTCATCTTCTCATCCTCAATGATCTCTTTCAGTTGCACCGGGATAAGTTGGGCAGATGGGCTCATAATCAGGCGCTCCTGAAATTCATCGCAATGTTAGGTATTTCACAGACAGGCATTTGGACGAATAATATGAGTAATACAATCAATTCTATTCACTCCATCAGTACTCACATTTCACCCACTATCAGTCTCTTTCCCACCTGCTTCCTCATGCACCACTCTTTCAATTTCATCAGATCCGTCAGAAGTGTAAGCTTACCGATTAGCAGTGGGGCATAAGTAACTTCAACAAGGGTAGCTGGGATTACTTTGGCTGGTCTCATTATGTGCTCCACAATATCCTTCCCTGTCACTGCCGTCATTTCTGCCAAAAATAGATTGAAATCGTGTCAAAGTTTGAACTTCAAGGCATTAGAAAGTGAACTGTTGGATGAAATCTGTCAGTGAGAAGGGTCATTCATCATTTGCCCGGGTGCGTATAATCCCATATACTTCTCTTCCATTTCTTCTTGTGTCAAGTTGCATTTGTATAATGCAGTCAGATAGTATGGTTATTTCTGGCCAGAATTTTGTGAATGACATCAAACAGCTCCTCCCAGTGCGTCACATCTGTGTATGAAGCTTGGAGTTGATTGCCGGATGTCTGGACATTGTTGTTGTTTGGCACCCGACAATTACAACCATGAAACTTGTATTTGGCAACTCTGGTAGGTTACCTCTCGCTTTGGTTCCTGCACACTCTCCCCAGTCCGTCACCAGTCGCTTGTTGCCTCACCGTATTCTTTTCCCTGCCTCCCGAACCTCGCTTGCACATTTCTTGATAACCATCTCAACCCACTGTCGTCGAATCCATTCCCCATGTTTGAAATTTTCCAATGGCAGCCTAGTCTCGAAAGTCTACAAAATATCTGCCACCACTGTCTCCCATTTCAGGGGCCCAGTTCGCAGTGGTTTCAAACATTTCTGTCCCCGGATAATGGACCAATGCTTCTTCTCCAGAAACCCAGCCACCCATTGTTTCTTCCATCTGTTGAAGGTACTGATATTGGGCTGCCCCATCCTTTTGGCAAATTGCTTCAAGGACAATTCCGTTGGCATCAAGATGATTGGGGTGTTGCCTTCCGCACTGCCCAAGTCCGACGAATCGTTGCGCTCATGATCTGAATTGTATTAGTCATGGGAAATATATGTCAATGCGGGCTGATCAGCAATCCCGGCGACATCTGTCCTGCACGGATCCGCCGCCAGTTGAAGTTGTTTCGTAGGACGCCTAATGGTGGGTTTCGCAGGTGCGCTGGGAGGTTGTTCTGGTGCTGTAGAGGCGGAAGATCTCGGCCCAATGACTGGATTGTTATGACGCGGTGCTGGAGGCACTCGAGGTGCGACTGGAGATGACGGAGCAAGTTTTGTGAACTGCTGAGGGGAGAACATTTGAGGTGCACCATAACCGCCTTGGGGGAAAACATACCCTTGCCATGATGGCCCATAACTCAGATATCTTTGGGTTGCACTGGAGCTTGGTTGTGAGCTTGCTGTCATGTTGAATGGGGCAGGCTGGGAGATCTGGGGAGCAACTGGAAATGGTGGCTGGGAAGGCGGGTAACGATACCCTGGTGGTGGATGAAAATAATTCGTGTGTTGCCCGAATCGTGTGTCTTGGCTAGGTGTATTTTCAGCATTATTATTTGATGCTCCAAGATTCTGATCTGGGGGTTGTTGTGAGTAGTGTTAGCAACGGTTCCATTTTCGGTCGATTTCTATTATAGCGGTTCCAACATAACCCGGCCCCAGCCGGCTCGGTCCGGGTTTGTACCAAATGCTTCCCCCAATTAAGTCCATGAATATTCATCACATAATTCAGTGTTTGGTATATGAAATATGCAGCTTTGGACGGCGCATCTTTTGGTTGTCTCTGAATTTTGATATCTTCAAACCTCAGCAAGCTGCTTTGAAATTAATGCCATTTTCGGCCCAAAAACGAGGTTTTTGGGCCACTGCTTGCTGAGATTTGAAGATATCGAAAATTGGAGATGGCCAAAAGATGCGCCCTACGAAGCTACATATTTCATGTACCAAACACTAAACTCTCTGATTAATATTTGTAGCCATAATGAGATGGTGCGCATAAAAAATCGTCGATTTTTGATGGGGTAAGGCCGTTGCCATGCAGACCTATAAAACCGGCCGGGTCCAAAACTGGAACCGGTGTTAACACTAGTTGTGAGCCAAACAGCCCACCTGTCGGAGCCATAATGGTTGTCTGCAGCACAGATCCGTTTGTGGACATCGTATATAAACAGAAGATGGTTTGAAATCCATTATCAATTCAATTGGTTATTTCACATGCAGCTGAGAATCGTTGAAAATATTGAAGGTAGCAGTGACCTTCGGCGGAATGATGGCCTCATATATTCATCTTTTTGGTCACGAACTGTAGTGTTTCACTTCACCTTTGATTCCATGAAACCTCGCAGAGAAAAAGAATTCATAATCACACATCACACCTATCATTGTAATAGGCTCGAATTCGTGTACTAGGATTATGGATTGAAGCTGACCTTTGTCCAATTCCTGACTGTAAAGGTCATTGAAGGAATATGACATGATATCTCCAGGAACCCAACATGATCTATATCCGGTTGCAAGGTTAGCACGACTAGGCAATGGACACTCAAAATGGGTGTGTATGACCTGGACTGCATTCAATATGAAGCCTTCTTTGTCGAGCAGCGACAGTGATTGCTTCCTTTTGAGCTCCTTGTGTAAACTTCGTTGCCTCCTCAGGATCCACCAACCCGTCATAGATCATTACTGAGGAAAACATCCTACCAGCATATCAGTTCTCGATGATCCTTGAGCGGGCATACAGCCAGCTAGCAAACTCACCTAGTATTTGTATTAAGCTGATGTTATCCGCTGCTTGAGGCTCGAGCGTAGAGATGATCTGCACAATGCCCCAATGATGTACTATTGGACAAGGCCGAGTGTAGTAGCACCTGATGAACAGTATTAAGACTTGATTGCAGTGATAATGAAAGAAACTTTCCGTGCTAACTATATACAGTTGATAATGTGCAGCATTATTGTGCAGGATTTGATAGATATTATCCTAGTTTGCGAAAAAAACTGATTGTAAGGTGACTTTGTTTTACCCCTCCTCTACATTTGGTGGGGTGTGATGTGGCTCTGAAAGGGATATGCTGACCTGAGTTAGCTCGCTTTCAAACAAATATCCTTGTCACTCATATCCAGCAACAAACCATACCCCCTAAAGCATCATCGAGATTCGTCAGAACACTGAGTGTTTCACAAATATGGGCAACACTCGCCAGAAACATGTTAAATGCTCTATCTGCAAAGAGACATTATGCAACAAGAACCAACTGGAAGCTCAGTATCAGCAATAACACCGAATAACGATGAATGATGGGCTATTCCCTGATGGAATTGTACTACCTGCCAGCTGGGATCACCCTGTGCCATCATGGTTTGAATACAGTAGGTGCACCTGAGTGGCCATCAACAAGATGTCAATCATTTATCTACTGATAGACAACATACCGGGTGCACCACCACCTGAAGATTCTCCCAACAGACAACCTATAGACCCTCAGCAACCTGATCCCATCTGTACCCCTGATTCAACAAACACAAAGGCTCAGAGGCAGGTAGTTGGAGTGGAAAATGCAGGGGGGAAAGTGTATGGTAAAGCAACTGGATTGTACAACAAGCATTGCAAATACTCGGAACAATGGAATCTATGGCATCCATTTCGGTCACCACACGACTTTCAACAGGCTCAAATATCTAGCAAGCAAACGAAAACTTGGATAGATCGACATCTGAGGTGTCGTAATGGCACGGCTGCAGGTTACGTGTCCGGGGCCGGGTAACACCCGCTGTATATTGTCAGCTCGCCATGATCCTTAGATCATCAGCGATAATCTTCACTTAATCATCTTTATACTACTCTACAATATTGACATCCACGTTTGCAACCGTATCAGCTCATATACCTTCATACGAGGCCCTACACGGGCGTATGCCTTTACACTTTTGTTGCCCTTCGAAATCAGATAAGTTTCGCCGACGGGATTTGATATATTACCCCTTTCTGACCTGTTACGACACGCAATGGTCGCCCGAGATATAATACAGCTTCGAGAGGACTGATTGCATCAACGAAGTGTCTTGCTGTGTCCATTGAATTGAGGTTAACGGTAACAGAGACGATTTCGTGCGGATTGCAAAGGCCAATCGGCCAGAGACGCATCATGACACCAAAGAACAAGAAATCGTCCGCATTAGACAGCGACAGAGTCCACATGCAAGAGGCGTGATATGTACACCCAATTGAGGTTAACAATTGTAGAGACAATTGGAGTTGATTCCGGAGGCAAATGAGCAAGGAGACGCATTAGCAACCAAGTTAGTCAAAGTCAACTGCAATCAATTCATACAAAAACGTGAAGGCTATTGATTGCTGGATAGATGAGGTCGGATAAGTTACCTTCCAATTTAGTCAATTGATGAGTACAAGGACGATTCAAGAGCCCATACGCCACGGAGAGTTGCGACAGCGGTAATGCCAAAGCCGGTCTTACTTCAGTTAACTGTTGATGATAGTCAATTGACGATAATTGTTCACTTCCCTCGAGCAAGTGCATGTATGGAGAATCAGGGCAGGTTTACACAATCCGCGTGATTCACGTTGATCCACATCCCCCGACGGCAGTTGCAATCGCGATCACCTCCTTCACTGCTCAATGGAGTCATCCACGTTACAGATGCTGCGAGGAGTGCTAGCAGCGGCTATGCAATTAAACAACTATGAATAACGATATCTTTCGTCTGTTGATGAGCAGAGTTCAAGGTAGTGGAGGAGCAATCGCAGATCGTGTGGCATCTCCGTGAGGGAGGTAAAAAAACCATGAATGTTCTAACGTGGCTAGCAAATACAATTCGCAATTATTATCGACAGTTGGACTGATTGGACGACCGAATTGGATCGTTGTGACAAGAGGGAACCGTCTCCGCCTACTCTATTCAATTTCATCAACCGTGCGCCAACGAGTGAATAGAGATATGTGCCCATCCGATGGCATACGAAGGGGGTTTTGTACGAACCCAATTCAGATGATTATCATGTGTGGCCAGGATTCTCAGGATCCACGCGGCTACCGGATGATGGACCGTCTGGGCACTCTCAGGAGACCAGCGGATTCCGCATGTATTTGAAGGGCAAAGAGGTTCAATTGATGAGTCGTATCCCCAGGTGGGAATAGACGGTTATTTTGTTGTCAGACAGTTCCAATTGGGTGTGACAAGTACCTGATTCGCTGAGTGAGCTTATTTTACGATTGGTGGCAGCTGCGGTGGATGCCCTGTGTGAGCCGGAGAATCAGCATCGACTTGCAAAAGCATTCGACTTTTGGATCTGCAACCCCAGGGTGAGCGGACGAGGTGGCAGTGGACCGCGCAGGCCATCAGGTATGCCCCAGGAATGAACCTGGATCCCGGGTAGGGAGGAGGCGTACTCCGAAGGCGGCGGCGGTGTTCCAGATATTCAGATACTGGGAACCAATGCCTTTGACAATCTACTGGCCCGTGAGGAGGTCATTTGGAGGCTCTTCCTAAGAGTGGGAGTTCATAGGGGCTGCTGGGAGCGACCTTGCAAGGCATCACTGATGGTGAGTGAGATAGGCCCCAGGCGCTGGACCGGCGAGGAGGGAGCACTGGCGATAGTTGAGGCCGAGGAGTGTACCAACAATGCGGACCTTGAATGACTGCTACCGGCATGCCGAGACATGAGGCGAGTACTGGACGGTGGGGTTTGGCCCTCTCGAGGCGAACCGTTTGAAATCCGGGCTCCTGGAGAGTCCTTCATACCTCTTCATATCTTGTTCGAATTCAGAACCCCCGTTTGCAAATGGAACCAGCACAACAACAAAAATGGTGCCTACAGACTAGGGAGGACATATCCTTGTCCCAGCAATATGCGGAGATGTTGTGGAGGTTTTCAGTAATGCCAAGGCGAAGACAATCCCTCCGCATCGGTCACTTGACCTTGCGATCGATTTGGAGCCTGGGTATAACTTACCATATGGGCGAATTACAATTGAGCGGAGTGTAGTTGAACAGAGTTTTCAGTTGAGTTGAGTCGAGCGGTAATCACGCAGTTGAGTGGAATAGAATCATGTGCTCACGAAGCCGGATCGTGGATTTGGACCTAAAGATCCCATGCCATATGGACAGAACGATGGGTGGGTATTTTCTTATGATGGACGATATCTCACCGGATGCATTATAGGACTGCAATGAAGAGTCAACGGAGAGCGGACATTTTGGGGGTTAGCAAAGATGACCTTTAGAGGGCTTACAGAGATACAGGAGCAGACACGGAATTTGGCCCATATGAGTGCTATAACTCACAGGGTGGAAACAAATCGCCGAATCCAGATGGATCGCAGCCAGAGTGGGATCACAACGGGAGTGGGATTGCGGCCGGGGATGGATGATATGAGATGGATCCCGTCAGGATATGGATTGCGGCCGGATCTGGATCGGGACTGGATATGGATGGATTACTGGAGGTGGATGATCTGAGGCGGCTGACAGGAGATTGATCTCAGGAGACGGATCACAGGAGACGGATGACAATCAATCTCCTTCCCTTGTATGAAGATATGGAGGTTATGCGATGTTATACCCATCTCGAAATGACTGACATTGATTTCAAGCCTGGAAGTTACAATCGAGCGCAGATATGCAGATACATAATGAACGGCCGGCGATATGGTTCCAGCGACGACACACCCGAGTTACAACGCCGAATAAGATCTCGACTTACCTTCGGTGACCTCGAGTCCCACAGCTACAATGCCAACACCGCACATCACGAAGCCCTACGAGATTGAACTTTGGCGGAGCATTGATCATTGAAGAGACGCATGACAGTGCCGGAATTGCAACAACCCCTACCACGAAAGATTTCCATACCGGAAGTGCAGCATGTCCCAGTTTCAGTCTCGGCAATCCCGACCCGGTCTCGACCATGCCGAGATACACAGCCGCTACTGGAAAATCAACTTCAGATTCGAGGCTAACTAACCAATATGGCACCCGAAGCAGCTGTATCAGATTAGTTGTCTGCAGAGCTATGATGTACCTAAGTGGGATGACTGTACCAGATTCAATACAAACACCTGTTGCACGCAATCACTGTACGGGAAGTGCTGAGAGACTATACCGGAAGTGCTGCGAGGAAGCACCTGGGAGCGCTCTTACCGGCAGAGAATAGCAGCTGGAGATCAGTCAACAAGCGTACCTTGGAACAGATGACCAGCAGTCAACAAACAAAACGACAATGTGGATACCCAGTCAAGCGACAGCGAGCACACCTGGCGAAGAAGCGGAAAGCAAACCTGGAGGAATGCCGGCGAGCAATTGGAGATGATAAGTGCACCGAACACAGTGAGGATGTCAAGTGTACCTGCAAGTGCACCGACTTGGAGGATGATCACTGTGACCGCAAGAGCACCGGAGAGATGATCAGATGATCAAGCGAGTTTGAACTATGCCGAACGAGTGCACTTATGTCTACTGACGCAGTTCCGTACGCGACCGAACATTATCGCCGAACATATCACAAAATCTTCCAAACAGCATCGCGAGTAACAGTCATTAAACGGCATCGCGAGAGACAGTCACCGAATGGCACCATGAGGGACAGTTGAGATAACTACCAAGAGATGGTGCCTGAGCATAGTGACCACGATCATTGCTGAATGACGTCGAATTGGGAATGAATGAGAGAATTATCGGGAGCCCTCTACTGAAGGCACCGACTGGGATGTTTAGCAATCAGCTTACTGAAATGAATGCCGAACGACCATACTGGAGGCCTATAAGCCTGCTTGGCTGATCCTGCAGGAGGATGAATATCACTACTGACGGGCACCGTCTATGCACGAGGGCCCGGGAGTGCGCAAACGCGCCTGAATATATAATGTATGAATGACCATCTCATGAGAAGCTTACAAGATGGATACGATGTCATATGACGGCAATGATACCGAGAGCAGAAGCAACAATCCATGCCCAGAACTTCCAAACCAGCCACAATGATCGCTGATGGGCTGTGCGCTTGTGGTTGTTCACAAGGAATTGGGATAGTTCGAGTGCTTGTACAGTTGAATGTATAGTGAGTATGACCGATTACTGGGATGCTTTCAAGTGAGATATACCACTGCCATGGTGATAATGAGCAGCGAGCGGAAGCCACCATCGACGCCGCCGAGTCAAGTCAAGATTAATGATACGATTGGGGATTTCACCGCGATTGCTGTGTCTAATTCTGACGATGACCGACACTTGGTACAAGTTACAAATGAGAGGTTGAATGGTCGGATGCCGGACAGTCTGGAAGTGAAGCTATGGAGGACGGTGTTACTTTGGATGGTACTTTTTTTCTCTTCTCTTCTCTGTACTCCTTTGCTTCGTTAATTGGTTACTTGTGTGGATCTAGGCCTTGTAGAAATCGCGTCGGCACGGGTTTTTACCACCTCCGGAAATAAGTCAAGTGGAGGTGGAGTTTCCACATTCGCCAGATCCGTCGAATGGCTACCGTATGGGACTGATAAGTTGTGGGACTGCTGGGTTCGTACGTTTGCGTAGGTTGAATAGTTATTTGATTGTTTCCATTTCTACTCTTGTACGGAAATATACAGCCCAGAAGGTCTGTACCGAAAGACGGGGATCATGTAACGGCATGGCTGCATGTTACGTGTCCAGGGCCGGGTAACACCAGCTTGATATTGTCGGCTCGCCACGAGCCTTAGACCTTTAGCGATAATCTTACCTTAACTACCATTGTACAGCTCTACAACATTGACATCCACATTTGCAATCATATCTACTAATATACGCTCATACGAGTCCATACGCAGGCGTAAGCCATTACAGGCTTGCACTGGACTACTTCTCAATCTAAACATTCCAATCAGCAGGTGCCCTGCAAAAGCGCCTCACTCAACATGATTTCGGGCTCGGCGATGGTAATTTGATTGATGATGACTCACATATCTTTGGAACATTATACTACAGGGATATTTTCGAATGTATCCAGTTCCACCTAGCACAGCTCCCGTTTCAGTTACACCTCGATTTTGAACTGGTGCGCCTATCTGACTCTGATGGCGGTTGAATCTACAGCGAGATGAACATGAGCAATTGGTGGTGGGATGCTCAAGATCCGCTTTCCGCCAGAGCGACGATTGTGCCAGTCATATGTGCATCCCACAAGACTCGCATGACCAATTTTTCGGGTGATCAGCACGCCTGGCGACTCAATTTAACGATTGGTAATAATCGAAAACATATCCACCAGACACCTAAACCGCGTGGCACGATTCTCCTGGGACTGATTCCCTGTCCCCCGGAAGGTGCCAAAAACATTGTCGAAGCATGGCAAAACACAGTTGGACCTGGGCTGTCTCAACTTAGGCATTTTGACATCACTGGTCCCAGCTTGAAAAGGGATTGTGCAGATGGATTCCAGCGACAATGTCACCCTCATTTCGCTGCTTGGGTCAGCGATCATCCCAATCAAGGCATGGCTGCTCAAGTTGCTTATGGCTCTTGCCCAAGTTGTGATATTCCTAAAGGGGCACCGAAGGGGCATTCAATTTTTCAAACACTCGATAACTCCAGAGATCAGCATATTTACTCGGAGCTGCTGGAGGACAATATTATTGATGCTCTGCACACTCTGGGTGTCGGCCCAATCCGCAACCAGTTCTGGAAAATCCCTCTCTGCAATGTCGATCAGCTTTAGCAGCCTGATACATTGCATCAGCTGCTCTTGTGGTTCGATAAAGACTTATTGAACTGGCTGCTCAAATACCTCAAAGCTAGAAATGTCAAGGATCAATTTGACAATAGATTCACATAGGTGACACGATCTCCCGGCCTCCAGCACATCGCTACACCATGCGATTCATTGAAAAGCGGCACCTGGCAAAGTAAAGAGATCTGAGGAATGATCAGAACACTGGCAGTGAATTGTGCTTCACTTGTTATCTGCTCCAAAGATGACTGGAAAACTGTGTCATAAACAGCCTTCCATGAAATCATTATGGGAGCAGTGCAGGCATTATGTGAATTCACGCCACTTGTCAGCCAACAAAATCACTCAGATCTATCCCTCAAAGCACTAGACAATGCACACAAGCGATTTTACCAGAAGAACAGTATTTTTCGAGGACAGAAAATGTCGAAGTCTGCAGACGGGCAATGTAGATAACCTGTTGGCAACGGAATCCAATCAGTTACGCAAACAAAAGATTCATAAGATTTTTGCTTCAATGGAGGCCCTTGTGGATGGGGCTGGGAAGGTTTCCCCAACAAAACGTAGGCAATTTCAGGTGCGTCTGAATAGAGCCCGACAAGCGGCAACCACTTGATCAGATACTGATTGTCAAAAGGCAACAGAGCGATCAGAGCGCGGAATCCATCAGGTGACACCTGCTACACACAAGCTTTTCGATAAATTATTCCGACCTCATCAGCGACAACTTTTGCAGGATGTCAGGACTAAGGCAACCGGTCCCAGAGGCATATTCGCCGAAGAACTTGCCCTAATAGAAACTGCCGCCAAAGCCAAGGCTTATGTGGCGGCACACACGACCGCCGACAAGTGACTGCAATTCCGGATGGGCGTATCCCCTGCTGAGACAGAAGCCACGACCTGGCACATGGATGAGATGGAGCGCATCACTAACCAGCTGGAGAGAGTGATTTATGGTATCACATTGAATGAACAGAAGCGGATCAAGAAGGAATGCTCCATCCACTTGATCGAGTTTGAAGCATCGTGGGAGACAATCGGGATTCAGGCGCTCCAGCAAACCATTGAACAACTCGAAATATCTTTCGGATATCCAAAGATGCATCTTGTGAGCCATATATCAGATTCAATTCAGTGAATGGGTTCCGGTGACAATTTAACCACTGATATCTCTGAACTGCTACATATCGCCAATGTGAAAGAGGCATATGGATCTAGCAACAAAGTCAATTCCATTCGACAGATGCTGAAGCATAATGACCGGTGTAGCGGTCTTGCCTATATGGAGAACACACTGTCATATCTTGCACTCCAAGGCAGTGACAATGTTGCCTCTGCAAGTGTTTTCAACCTACTGTCCGCTACCGATAAACGGTGGAGTCCATGCAGAGCCCATCTTTTACCTCTCCAAACAATCCAGCACGAGCCTTTTATATGCCCCATATCATAGCAGGAATAGCATTTCAGACAAACGCATGCCCGCAGAGTGTGCCGAAGTATCAAATTAACCTCACACAGAGAAGCATCAGAAGATTTCGGAATGCCAACTTGGGACAACTATTCCGCACACAAATTGAAGAGGACTGGGGATGGGAAGGTTGTGGACTTGTGCTCGGACATGATCAGAATGTCCTCATAGATGGTATATTCAGTCCACTCCAGAATAGGCTGCTGTATTACCGTCAACCCTTTCACAACCCCACTTCTGTTGAGCATCTGGGACTTCATTGCAAGGTAGAATACACCAACGCCAACCAAGGGATCATGCCTGAAGCTCATAACATCTGGGTCCAGTATACGCAAAGTGAACAGAATGACCTCAGGAACACCATCCAGGGACCAATGCCTTCTCTTCCGGCATTATACTTCAGCTGGACTCCACCGAATCAGATCCTCTAATTTCAGGTGCGCCTGCCAGCAAGGAAAGCAATATCAACATTTTCTGAGAGGTGCAAGAAGACTCAACAATGGGTATTACGTCCTCAAGCTCAAGAACACGCAGTGGTGATTCCAACGAGGTACAAAGATCTCCATGGTTGGGCTGATTGAGTTGATGGGTTCATCTGGGTTGTCAAACCGACGAATTCAATGCATATTGTACCAGTTGGAGCAATAGCTGGACGGGCAAGTTTGGTGTGGGAGACTTCTGCATCGGGCGGCATCGATAGCGCATGGCTTGTAAATAATCATGTCGATTTAGATACTTACTGGACTGTATATCAATTAGAATAGAATGACTGATTCAGGTGTGTAGCTGTGGGATAGTTTATTGAATTCTACTATTCGATATCGACACGATATATTACCACTCCCGGAAAGTCTGGCTCCAGGTGCATCCCAATCTTCATGGAGACGAGTGTCGTAATCGCAGCATCTCCGAATTTTTACCAACTTCAAGCCATGATTCTATAGCATGATGAAGACGACATCATACTCTTTAGAACATCCTTGTATCCTGTTCCGCTACTTCAGAAGCATTGAAAAGTATTTGAAGGTACTCCCAGAGCACCGGAGAAGCACATCGTCTTGTATTCAGCCTGTTTGAGAGCTTCTGGAAGCTTCTGGAAGGATTGGTGTGGCATTTCAGAATAGCGGAGTCATTGAGTTATGACGTCCGAACCATTTTACATTTTGCTGATGTGCAGGCTATGATCGAGCGACATTGGAGATGCCCCTGGAGGCCATGATCGTGTGCACGTGCAGCCTATGATCAAGCAAGGTTTGTTATATACTTGAAGGCCATGATCAAGTGAACTTAGAAATACACCTCCAGGCTGTGATTGAGGAAGTTCAGAGACTCACTTGGAGGCCATGATCGAGCAAGTTTGGAGATGCACTTGGAGGCCCCAATCAACTGAGTTTGGAGATGTACTTGGAGGCCATGATTGATGGAATGTCGTGGTACACTTGGGGTTGTTGACCGAGTGAGTGTGGAGATGCACTTGGAGGACTTGATTGAGTGAGTGTGAAGATGCACATGGAGGCAGTGATCTGGCCAGAGTGGAGGAGAACTTGGAGGTGGTCGATGGGAGGCACGTTGTGTGCGGAGACTCTATTAATAAGTTAGTTAACTAGCAACTGTGGAAATGTGATGAAGTGACATTACATTTTGGCACTGACAGAGAGCTGGCTGGTGGCGGAAGATCTTGTAGGGAGGCACGCCGGATGCTGAAGCTACATTCAGGGGTCAACTTGTACTTGCGAGAAGGACGGGAAAACTGACCATCATGGGTGTATGCTGTACCCGCTGTATGCTATACTCGGTGGATGTTGCACTCGGTGTATGCTGTACTAGGTGTATGCTGTACCTGGTGTATGATGTACTTGGTGTATGCTGTTTTCAGTGTATGCTGTACTCGGTATATGTTGTCCTCGGTGTATGCGGTACTCGGTATTACCTCATGATCATGTCATGGAGAGATCAAGAGGGATGAATTTACTTTGTGTTCTGCAGTGATGATAGAGTTGTGGACAAGAAAGGGAGATGCGGGATGAAGAAGGGAATCATATGGAAGATACCAGCGGATATGAGATACCAGGGGAACAACTTGCCTGATTAGCTTTGTAAGACCTCATATCAGTGTTATTATCCTCTGGATTTTGACTTGAAACTGCTATATCAGAGATGGATAAATTGCCTTGCACACGAAATTATTTTATCTTCAAGTTTCGCACAACCATTTCCCCCATCACCTTCCCAATCTCTCTTTCTCGTCCTTAGCTCTACCAACACCTTAGCACATGAAGTTAGGTTATCCCTCTCTATCTCACCATTCGACGATCATCAGTTGACACTGGGTACTGCATACATCCAGTACAGCATACACCGAGTACTGCATCATCCCATGATCAACTGTCTCCAGCTGTGAGCCAGTCTCTCATCTCTTGGCAGACCTTGTTGTACTCAACTCTCTATATTCCTACAATTACTAGTTAACCAATGAATAGAGTCTCAGCTCCAGTGGCAACTCACTCACAATCTACTGCCGCCAGATGGACCGCCTCAAAATACTTCTCGTATCTCGGTTGATCATGGCCTCCATAAGTATCTCCACACTCGCTCTATGGCAGAGTTAGAGTGCATCTGTAAGTTCACTCCATCATGGCCTCCAACTGTATCTCCAAACTCGCTTGATCATGGCCTCCAAGTTCGCACAATCATGGCCTTCATGTGCATCATCAAACTCACTCAATCATGGCCATGGGGTAAATCTCTAACTTCACTCGATTATGGTCTCCAAGTGTATCTCCATTCCCACTCAATCACGGCCTCCAACATCGCACAATCATGCCCTCCAAGATCTTCTACAACCTTGCTTGATTACGCTGTGGTGAATGGGTATAACTTGAAGGCAGAAAGCTCATTGTCATCACTCCGCCATACCTCGTATGTCATCAGTTGGCAATTCTTGCAAATGAGCGCTTCTGGCTCAAGGAGCATGGAAAGAGGGTGAGTAGATATTCAGGGGTACCCGGCCTTGAGGAACCACACAACTTGTGTACATCCATGAAGGCTTGCAAGAGTGCATGAACAACTACACAAATTGTATGGATTGATGACAGCTCCGCAAGCATGCACGGGACCAAGACCTGGGATGTATAGGGTGTGTATTTCGTATAATGGGATGATGTCTATCTTCCCTGGAGTCACCAAAATATTTGATCCCTGTCGCTGAGTCCATCTTCGCTATACCTGTATCTCTCTATGTCCCCTGTTCATCTCCATCATGTAGCTATCTCAGTATGCCCACGCCAACTTCCCCCCGCCAAACTGAATGGCAGCAGTGGTGAGCAACGCATATTCCCGTTGCAAAGGCCTCCATGTGCATGTATAAGTTCACAGAATTGGCGTCTCCAGGTGCTCCTCCAATCATGCTTGAGCGCCGTATGTATAGAAATTGAGAGACCTAGAAAATCCATAGTACATTATGAAGTAGCGAATCTTGAGACTGTAACAAAGACATATGAGAGATGAAATGCCTGGTGGTTATGGAATGCTAAGAACTACTACTGTGAGAATGCAACACCAAGTCTCCCACAGCGCTGCACAGAGGTCTCAGCTGCTCTCGAAGTCTCCCACAGACCTGCACAGAGGTCTCAGCCAGTCCAAAATTTGACTATCCTATTAGACAAATCTCATAGCATCCTGAATGCACCTGCATTACAGCAGGTGCTTTCAGGAGCACCTGAAAATGCTTTTGCAGAGTCTGAGAGAACATTACTTAGCTCCTGGAGAGTTTGGAAGCGTCTGGAGGCAATTGGGAGCACTGCTGAGGTCGACCGGAGTATCTGGGATCATTGCGTGTCCCTTCCAGACCGGTTTACATTGTGCAAATGCGGCCAAATTTTAGACAGCATATGCCGGATGTCTCCAGGACAGTCTGAGAGACTATGACCACTGGCAATTTTGCTATACAATTATGGCAGATCAGTTCAACCATGATCACCATCAACAAGTTCAACCCTACAAACTATGCACAATGAGCAAACAAGATGGCCCTACATCTCAAGCAGAACCTAGTGTATGATATTGGGAAAGACTAGGATGACAAGCCAGAAGAGCCATCGGCAAACAGAACTGCCACAGAGGAGGCCATCGTCAAAGACTGCATGAATAACCATGGGGTTTCCACATGGACAAGCCTGTTGGGCACAGAGCACAGGATCCTAGGGGAATACACGGTTCCCAATGAGGCGAAGACGATTTTTGAAACTGTTGAATCACCCTGCAGGGCAACATTGAAGTACGACATCTCTGAGATCAAGGAAGACCATTGGCGTATCACGCCACAGGACTGTGGAGATGCCGACAACAATGCTTCCCCGAACTATTGGAACATCGAAGATTACAATCTCCGCATAGGACCAAAAACATTATCCGCAGCTGCAACAGAAGCTGCCATCACTGCCACCAACCCGAATACGAAGACTATTGCCAAGATGAGTTAGCAGGAGCACATCATCTACCTCCATTATGGGATCTCGAGGAACGACAAGTGGTCAGTATCCCAAGGGATTATAAAGGACATAAGTACCGCAATGACGGGTAGGCCCAATGCGATCATCACGCAGCTTTTCGACATGGTCAGTGCAATCACTAAAGAGAAAAGGCTCCCTCCAGAAGCTCTGCTCATTGCAAATAATGGTGGCAAAGGCAGTGAAGGCGATTAAGGCAGCAACGGTGCAAAAAGTGATAAGGGAGATAATATTGATAATTCGAAAGAGTAGGATTGCTGGAAGTGGCTTTTTGCCAATGGAGAGGGCCAATCACTGAGAATTGCTTGAGCATCCAATGTGGAGATCATCCTAAGGCTGCCGATACTACAGTGAAAGTATCAACCGAGACTACTTCAACTCTCACCACTTCAACGCTCACCACTTCCATGCTCATCACTTCAACGCTCGCCACTTCAATGCTCACCACTTCAATTCTCACCACTTGGACACTCACAACTTCAATCGAGAACTGCTGGGTGGCAGGTAGCTCAAATGCCTCATGCAGTGGTTGGTTCATCAATTGCAGATGCACAACTGGTATCTCAGGTCATCGATCAATGTTCATCACATGCATCAAATATCCCCTGAATACAATGGCAGTGGAGTAGTGTTGGCAATGGTTCCGGACCTTCGCTTCAGGTGCAGGCCGAGGTCGGAACCAAACTGATTTCAAATTGGAGGACCTGGTTGTCACTACACTTCAAGCGTCAATCTGGGCACTGTTCTATGCAATTCTCCCAACCCGTCTGGATTGGGTGGTTTCTCAGCGCGTTGTCGAGCGGGTCCATCTGTGCATTCATATATTGCTCTTGTTTTTGCAGTTGAATGACAGTAACTTACCGAAATCACATATTCAACATCAAGTGATAGCTTGTTGCATGTTTCACAGGGTGCGGCATCAATCATTTCGGAATCCATGCTATTCCATTTATAGCTTGTATTTTTAAACATGAAAGTGGTCAATAGTTCAGTAATGAGGTCAAATATCTGCGCAATGCCATGATTTCCTAATGGTCAAGATTAGAAATTGGTTTCACTCAGTTGACGCTCATTTTCATGATAGGTTAACGATGATATCATGTACTGTTTTCTTTAAAATGTCTGCCATTATGTTGTATATGTTTTAGAGTCACAAAGCGACACTTAGATTACCCAAGTTGCAGGACAAAATATTATTGGCGCTCCATTGACAGTCATTTTCAGGATGGGGCAGGGAGTATGTTGCTTTTGTTTTTGAATCTAATGGCGGCCAATAGGGTATTTATGGATGTGTGCAATGAGTCAACGCTAAGATTACCCAAGATTCACAGCCCAAGATAATTGACACTATGTAGATGCTCATTTTGAGAATGGGGGCAGTGACCATGTCACTTTCTCTATTGCATATAAACGCAGCCAATACCTAGGTTATGCGTGACAGTGACAACATCGATTGACGATTACGTCATGTCATCAGCAACACCCCGAGTTTCCGTTATAAACACCCGGGTGTTCCCGACGGCTCTGACGGAACCTCATGCCCACTGATGGTGAATCAAATGCCAACCATCGCCAAACCGACAGGTCGTGTTGCATACTCACCCCCTGGCGGCGAATATACAATGTCTCTGATTCTTGCACCAGGTTGCATTACACATTGCCCCGTGGACACTCACTGCCCTGGTGTTGCGCTTCCTGTTCTTTGCATCCAGACTGTGGTGACGTATACGCACTATCAGAACGACATGTGTGGTACACACTTCGCAGGGGCTCTAGTCACTCTGTTGCCGTTGACATATTGCCTAGGGCTCATTATGCCATTCTCCAGCCTAGGGCCACATTTTACCTCTCCACAATTGCTATTTATTGGATGCTGCACTCTCCCATATATGGTTGACTTTGAGATGTGGCCACATATTACAATTTGGTCTTCGCTTCGGATACGTTGCTTGCAGTTGCATTTGCTTCGCCATTATTGTATTTTACAGGTTTGATATCTACTGTCCTATCTTCACACTCTCTAGTACTATGCCCTCAGTCCTCCAAATTCTGTGTTGATCCATCATCGGCTGGCGATGCATCTTCCTCCTCATCCGCATCCGTACCGTCGCCATCGTTGCCATTATACCCATCGACATCAGTCGTTCCCTGGTCAAACCTCTCGACTTCAGTTTCGGCACAGCGTTGCCAGATGGTGGTGGGGATGCTATTGCTCTCGTGGATTTCGTCAGATTCATGTTCGTAATTCTTGCCGCCCCCTGGGCTCCGACAATGCAGTTCGTCATCCATACACTTGTTGTCTATCAGTATATTTGGATCAGTGCTTCCTATCTCAGGTTCTTCAAGCACCACCTCGGAGCGCAAACAGTCAATTGGAATAGCACGGGAAACACGCGCTGCTTCTGTGCTGATGACCTCGGCAGGCATCGGGTTCACCGGCTGTTGGATCTGACGCCTGATTGTAGCAAGAGTGTTTTTATACACCCTCTGTTCGTAGCACTCCCGTAGTGTGTTCCAGGTATTCATCAAGAATGTAAACATGTCTGCAACGCCAGGCAAGGTTAACCACTTGCGACCTGTTGCAGCGCACCAGGATGCATTCTTACCACCGTCTTTCTTGTTGTTGAGGTAGTTCGAGTGATGAGGTCTGTCCGCTTTCAGCGTAGACTTGGAAGCTTTCGGAGGAACAGCTATGTACTTTTGCAACTCCCAGAGAGCATGGCGCAAAACAGTACTGGTAAACATGATCAGTGGTGAGGGTATATGACCGTCCTTGGCATCAATCATGGAATTATAAATTCCATCAGTATACTTACCGCGGTTCTTCGCCCGATGATATAATTTGATGTACATACTCTCCAGGATTGCTTCAGCCAGGAAGTAAAGTGGATGCAGGCCATTCATTAGAAGCTTTGGACACTCTGTGCGTTGGTTTCGGACTGCATACACCACCTTCCACCCACTCTGCCTCAGGAAAAACATACTTATTGTCTGCCAGAAGAGAATCAATGAATTCGAAATGCTCTCTGCATTGGATTGAAGCGGTGGAGATTATAAAGCTCTCCAATGATGTCCTTTGCAGGTGGAATAAAATAGAATTTAACTTTGTCGACTTCTGCTCGAACCTGGTTCCGGTTTGAGCATGTCTATCAGCAAAATGTAAAATGTTTCGGAAGTCATGACTCAATCACTCAGCTATTGTGAACAGCCACAACGATCCTTCCTGAAGCTCCCAGAAGCTCCCAAACAGGCTGAATACAAAACAATGTGCTTTTCCGGTGCTCTGAGAGTACATTCAGGTGCTTCTCAACGCATCTGAAGTAGCGGAACGGAATACAAGGATATTGTAAAGCGTATGCAGTCGTCTTCAGAATGCTATAAAATCATGGCTTGAAGTTGGTAAAAATTCGGAGCTGCTGGGACTACCACGCTCGTCTCCAGGAGGATTTGGATGCACCTGGAGCCAGACTTTCCGGGAGTGATAATATATAATGTCTATATCAATAGTACAATTCAATAAACTATCTCACAGCTACACACCTGAATCAGGCATTCTATTCAAATTAATATAGAGTCCAGTAGGTATCTAAATCGACAAGATTATTTACAGGTCATACGCTTTTGATGGCGCCCGATGCAGAAGGCTTCTGCACCAAATGCACCGGCCCAGCTATTGCTCCACCGGGTACACTATGCATCATATTCGTCTGTTTGACAACCCGGATGAACCCATCAACTCAATCAGCCCAACCCAGAAGAACTTTGTACCTTGTTGGAATCACCACCGCGTATTCTTGAGCTTGAGAACTTCATTCACATTGTTGAGTCTTCTTGCAGCTCGTAGATATGGTCAATATTGCTGTCCCGGCTGGCTGGCGTTCCTGAAATTAGAGGATCTGATTCGGTGAAGTCCAGCTGAAGTATAATACCAGAAAAGCAGGAAGTGGTCCTTGGAATATGTTATCGAGGGTATTCTCTTCACATTGCTTATACGGGACCCAGACGTTATGAGCTTCAGGCATGATCCCGTGATTGGCATTGGTATATTCTACCTTGCAATCAAGTCCCAGACGCTCAACAGAAGTGGGGTTGTGAAATGGTTGACAGTAATACAACAGCCGATTCGGGCAGTTCATAAATATACGGTCTATGAGGACATTCGGATCAAATCTGCGCACGAGTCCACAAACTTCTTGTTGCCAGTCCTCTTCAATTTGCGCGCGGAAGAGTTATCAAAAATTGGGAATACCGAAATCTTCTGATGCTTCTCTGAGTGAGGTTGATTTTATACTTCGGCACACTCTGCAGAGATCTGTTTCTCTCAAATGATAGACCTGCTGTAATCCAGGGCAGATACAGGGCTCTTGCTGTATTGTTTGGAGACGTACCAGATGGGCTCTGGGTGTACTTCGCCATGAATTGGTAGCAGACAGTGGGTTGACAACATTTGCAGAGTGAACATTGTACCAGCCTTGGAGTGCAAGATACCACAGTGTGTCCTCCATATAGTCCAGACCGGTACACCGGTCATTATGCTTAAGCATCTGGCGAATGGAATTGACTTTGCTGCTATATCCATATGCCTCTTTCACGTTGGTGATATGTAGGCCTTCAGAAAAATCTGTGGTAATATCGTCACCGTGATCCATTTGCCATGTTGATTCTGATATATGGTTCACACGATGCATTCATGGATATCTGAATTGAATTGCACTTTTTTCAATAGTGTTCAGGGGCGCCTGAATACCGACTGTCTCCCACTATATTTCAAACTCGATCAAGCGGATGGAGAATTCCTTGTTGAACCGCTTCCGTTCACAAGATGTGATGGTATAGTTCTCTCTCTCCAGCTGGTCAATGATGCGCTCTGTCCCAGCCATGTTCCAGGTTCTGGCTTCGGTCTCATTATCGGATAAGCAGTTTTGTAATTCCAGTTGCTGGTCGTGGGTCATGTTTACCCCCCTGTAAGCCTCGTCTTCGCTGGCAGCTTGCATTAGGGCAAGTTCTTCGCTGAGTATGCTTCTGGGACCGCTTGCCTAAGACCTGACTTCCCGCAATAGTTGTCGCTCATCACGGTGGAAGAATTCAACGATAAGCTTGCGTTTAGCAGGTGTCACCTGATGGATCCCGCAATCCAATAACTGTATTGCATTCTGATGATCAGCATCTGACCAAGTGGTTACCGCTTGTCGGGCTCTATTGAGGCACACCTGACATTGCCTCCATTTGATTGTGGAAACGTTCGCAGCCCCCTAGACAAGTGCCTTCATTGCTGCACGAATTGTCTGCATGTTTCCTTCGCATAACTGATGTGATCCAATTGTCAACTCGTGATCTACATTGGACTTCGCTGACTTGGACATTTTCTTTTCTCGAAAATCACCCTGATTCTGGTACAATTGCTTGAGTGCATCGTCTAGTGCTTCAAGGGATAGATCCGAGTGAATTTGTTGGCTGACAAGGAGAGAGAATTCACATGATGCCCGCACTGTTCCCATAAATATATCATCGGAGGCTGCTTCTTCCGCAGCTATCCCAACATCTCTGCAGCTTACAAGAAGTGGAGCGCAATTCACTGCCAGTGTTCTGATCATTCCCCAGATCTCTTTATGTTGCCGGATACCACTTTTCAATCAACCGAATGGTTTAACGATGTGCTGGAGGCCGGGATATTGTTGCACTGATGTGAATCTATTGTCAAATTGATCCTTGATATTTCTAGCTTTCAGCGATTTGAGCAGCCAGTTCAATATGTCTTTAACTAACCCCAAGAGCAGCTGATACAATTCATCAGGCTGCGAAAGCCGATAGACATTGCAGAGAGGGTATTGCCAGAACTGGTGGCGGATTGGGCCGACACCTAGAGTGTTCAGAGCATCAATATTATTGTCCTCCAGAAGCTGCCAGTAAATATGCTGATCTCTTGAGTCATTGTGTGGTTGAATAGTTGAATACCCCATCAGTGCCCCTTTTGAAATGTCAAACATTGGGCAAGAGCCATATGAGACTTGAGCAACCATGACTTGTTCGGGACAATCCTCGACCCAAGACGACTCAAGCGGGTAACATTGTCGCTGCAATCCATCTGCATACTCCCATTTCAATCCGGGACCAGTGATGTCAAGATGATGAAGTTTTGAATGCGCAGTTCCAAAAGCATTATGCCATACTTCAACAGTGTTTTTGTCACCTGTCAGGGGACATGGATTGGTCCAACGAGAATCCAGGCGCGCATTGTAGGTGTCTGGAGGATATCTTGTCCAACATTACCAATTGTGAGATACAGACGCCAGGCGTGCCGAACGCCTGAAAATTGGTCAAGTGAGTCTTGACAGATGCACATGTAACTGGCACAATCTTCGCTCCGGTGGGAAGTGGATCTTGTGTATCACACCACCAATTACCCGCGTTCATCTCACAGTACATTCGACGACCAGCAGTGTCAGCGAGGCGCACTGGTTCAACATCAAGGTGTGCCGAATAAGGAAGATCTGCCAGGAGGAATTTGATACATTTCAAAATATAGCTGAAGTATAATGTTCTGAAGATATGTAAGTTATCTTCAACCCAACTATCATCGCCAAGCCCGAAATTGAATCAAGAGAAGAGGTCTCGTAGGGCATCTCCTGAGTGGAATGATTCGATTTCGAAGTTGTCGACCCAACGCCTCAGACGTTAATCCATCCAGGTTTTCGATTGCTGGCTCAACTATTGAGCCTGTCAAAAGATGTGTGCAAACCGAAATGGATGTCATGGATTCCATTGTTCTGAGTACTTGCGTTGCTTGTTGTACAATCCAGTGGCTTTGCCATATGTTGTCCCACCCGCATTTTCCGCTCCAACTACCTGGATATGAGCCTTTGTGTTTGTTGAAGCGGGGGTACAGTGAGGATCAGGCTGCTGAGGGTCTATAGGTTCTTCGTCGGGAGAATCTTCAGGTGGTGGTGCACCAGGTATGTTGTCTATTACTGGATCATTCATTCAAAGTGTGTCGATGGCCATTCAGGTTGACCTACTGTAGTTAAACCATGATGGCTCAGGGTGATCCCAGCCGGCAGGTGGTAGAATCCCGTCAGGTAAGAGCTCTTCATTACTCAATATTGGGTGTTATTGTCGATAGTGAGCTTCCAGTCAGTTTTCGTTGAATAATTTCTTATTGCAGATATGGCATTTAACATGTTTCCGGCAAGTGTTTACCATATCTGTGAAATGCTAAGTGTTCTGATGAATCTCAATGATGCTTTCGGGGGTATGGTGTGTTGCTGGATTCGAGCCGGAAGGATATTTGGTTGAATGCGAGCTAACTCACGTTAGCATAACCCTTCCAGAGTGGCATCACACCCCGTCACATGTAGCGGATGGGTAAACGAATTCACCTTACCATCAGTTTTCTTCAGAAACTAGGATAATATCGATCAAATCCCGCACACTAATGCTGCACATTATATGCTGCAAATCGTTAGCAGAGACACTTCCTTTTGTCAATGTTGAGCTGAATGGAAGTACGGATATCACAATGCCAAGTACTATGATGTAACTTGCCTCGTGTGTAGTTAGCGTCATTGGTCATTGATCGACCATAAGTCTGTGCGACATGTCTCGTTAGATGATACAATAGACACCTTCTCATATGCCCGCACACAGTCGACTACTCGAGCGTACGCCACCGTACAACACGTCTTGAGCCCTTGCATTTAGAAAGGGAACCGATGATCAATACTTCCACTTCCCTTTGTTAAGTGGAGGTCAACATCGTCATGCAGAAGCATCTCCACAAGCTTAGCAATTACCCCGCATTCTGCCGTGTTCCTGACGGCAGCTGCTGGACGTCACCCGCAGTGTCTGAGAGACTACAATAACTGATGATCGCGATACAAAATTAAAATCGTGCGAGATGAGTTCGACGACAATCACAATTACCAAGTTCAATGGCACGAACTATGCACAATGGTCAACCGAGATGACCCTACTCCTCGAGCCGAAGCAAGTGTATGGTATCATCAAAGGATACAGTGACAAGCCGGAAGAACCAGCAGCAAACCTGACCGCTACAGTGATGGCCGTATTCAAAGACTGCATCAATCGCAATGGTGTTGCCAGATCAACTATGCGGCTCGGCAAGGAACCAAGGATTCATTCGCAATACACGGTTGTCGACAATGCGAAGACGCTTTGGGAAAAGCTAGCATCAACCTAGAAGTCAAAGTGGAAGCTCAACATCTTCGAGCATAGGGAAGACCTTGGGAGCATCAAGCTACAGGACCGCGAAGGTGTCGACAATTACACATTGCGGATCGATTGGAATGTGAAGGATTTCAATCTCGGCGCAGGACCAACGACCACTGACACCGATCCTGCCGACACCGATGCAAACGCAAAGACAATCGCCAAGATGAGTGAGCAGGAACACATCTTCTACCTCCTTCGAGGAGTCCCAAGAAACGACGAGTGGAAAGTCTTCCCGGAGTTCATCATGGACAAAAATGCCATAATGACCGCCACGCCCAATGAGATCGTCACCAAGCTTGTCAAAAAGGAAGCTGCAATCACGAGAGAGAATGGGCTATCTCCAGAAGCTCTGCTCTGCGCAATGAAGGCTGGCAAAGGTGGTGGTAACAGTGGTAACGCCAGTAAAGTCGGCCGAAGTCTAAAGAGCGATAAGAGAGATGATAAGAGAGATAATAGGGGAGACAACGATAGGAAAGAGAAAGATTTCCGGAAATGCTTTCATTGCCAATGGCGATGGCATATCACCGAGAACTGCTTGAGCAAGCAACACGGCGATCCCCCAAAGTCTGCCAACACTGCAGTAAATGCATCAAATGAGACTACTTCGATTTTCACCACTGCGATTGGGAACTGTTGGATCGTGGCTAGCTCAACGCTTCATCCAGCAATCGAGTAATCGATTGTGGATGCACGACTCACATCTCCGGCCATCGATCAATATTCATCACCTAGACAAAATATCCTCCGAATACGAACATGGTGAAGAGATACAATGTGGTCACATCGTTTGCATCCGGGTATGGAAGCGTTAGGTTGACTTGCCAGCTGCCAGATGGAAAGACGGAAATGATCATACTTCAAGAAGTGGTGCGTTTGCCAGCATCGTTCAATCTCATCTCACAGTCTCAGATTATGGACAAGGATGTCAAAGTAGGAACGGTGAATCACTACGGTCTCAACGTCTCCATTCGCCATGGCAAGTTGATTGCCAATGCACCTCGGATCGATGGGCAATTGGTTCTGGATCGCGTTCTGGATCGAGCTCCAGAATCAACCGAATACACCGATATGAACAATGACAGCTGACTGCTGGCACTTGAGACGACTGGGCATGCATCTCAGCACGATGTAGAGAAGCAGATGTTATGGCGCCGCCGCCTGGCACACGTCGGTGTCAAGGCTTTGAATATCTTGCCGAAAGTTGTTGCTGACGCTCCGAAGATGACTGGGAAGTGCGATTGTGAGAGCTGCATCTAGTGCAAATTAGCTCGAAAACTCTTTACTCCGAATACAACTTCCCGTGCGACAGAGCCTCTGCAGATTATTCACTCAAACATATGCGGTCCCTTGGAAACAGCCAACGGAGAAGGTAGATATATGCTGCTCTTCATCGACAATGCTACGAGGCATATGGATGAGTATATATTGAAGTACAAGTCGGAAGCCCTTCAGAAATTCAAAGAATGGAAGGCTGCTGGAGAAAAGGTGTCGGGTGAGCAAGTGACGCGATTTCATGCAGATGGAGGCGGTCAGTACACCTGTAAGGAATTCGCAGAATACCCAAAATCAGAGGGCTTACTCAAGGAAACGACTATGCCCTGCACTCCTCAGTGCAATGGAATCGTCGAACAGGCGAACCGCATGATCATGGAGTTCGTACGAAGCATGCTGGATGATGCCGGAATTTCGAAGAAGTACTGGGCATTGGCAGTCTCAGTGGCAGGCTATCTCTAGAACCTTACTCCAACGCGATCGGCAGTCAGTCAATTCCCGTATGAGCCCTGGCATGGGAGGAAGCCAAATTTGAAGCATCTCTGTGTGTTCGGACGCTTGGCGTTGGTCCACATTCCAAAAGAGAAACGAAACAAGCTAGATGAGGGAGCCACACCCAGCATATTTGTTGGCTACAGCATATTGCTAATCACTACTTTGTATACGATCCATTGGCCAGGACCTTTCACCGGTCCCATGATGTGGTATACAGAGATGGAGAGCGGTATACAGCACCGGATGCTGCAGATGAAGCAATCTTGAATCAGCACTTCTACAGAGACGTCATCAAGCAACCCAAACCCGCAGAGTAGCAACCAACCGAACGCCAAACGGAGGAGTCATTGGACGATGAATCACCTCCGAAGCTAAAGAAGCCAACGAAGATGTCGCGACAGTTGGCTGGCCTTGAGACGTCACTTAGAGATGCATGGAAGCCGCCGGCCAAAGGTAGTCGCCGGAACCACGCTGGGAAGGATATGTTGGGAGAATCTAGAAAATTGGCTGCCAAAGATGAGGAAATGGAGGATATGATTCGCATCTACCCTGCAGCTGCGATCTCCGGCAATCACGAGGATGCAATCAATCCAAAGTGTTACAATGCAGCGACTCGCCAAAAAATGGGATACGGCAATGAAAGAAGAGTTAGATGCAATTGGTCAGCATCAAGTCTTTGGAGATTTTGTGGAGCTTCCGGAAGGGAGAAAGGCTTTGCCAAGTCATTGGGTATACAAAATCAAGCGCGATGGAGCAGGCAATGTGCAGCGGTTCAACACCAGGTGAGCCTCTGGAGGAAATCACCGAATCGAAGGCATCGACTACCAGGCCACGTATACACTGACTGCTCACTTGGGCCATGTTAGGCTGGCACTCTCCATCGGCGCCAAGTACGATCTCGAGATTTCTGAACTGGACGTATGCACGGCTTTCCTGGGAGTTGACTTGGAAGACAAGATCTATATGCACCCACTGCTGGGATACTTTTCTTTGCTCCAGAAAGGGAGCCAATACCACCATTCAGGATCAAAGACATCGCGGAAGATGGTACTCAGCTTGAGAAAGTCTCTTTATGGCCTGAAGCAGTCCTCGTACGTTTCGTACGGCACATTCAGGGATTTCGTGATCTCGATTGGATGTGTGGCATCACATGTCGACAGAGGACTGTTCGTGCTGGAGGGTCAAGGCAAAGTCGTCGCCGCAGTCGTTCTGTGGGTCGATGATCTCCTTATCATTGCTAATGAGGGCTTGATTGGGCAGATCAAGGATCAGATGAAGAAGTGGTTCAGAATGCATGATCTCCGGAGGGTCTCCTTCTATCCCGGCATGAACATCAAACGCGATTGGCAGCATCACACGATCGACATCCTTCAGCACAGCTACATTCGGCCGATCTTGGCGAAGTTCAAAATGGACGTGTGCAGGCCGGTTGCCACTCCAATGGCAATGAAGCTTCACAAGAGGAAGCCCCGACGAAGAAGCCTGTGGTCCGACCATATATGAATCAATGATCAGAAGCGTTATATACGTGATGATTGCCACTCGGCCCGACATCGCATAGCCATCGGAGTCCTCAGCTGGTTCAATCATGACCCAAGCAATGAGCATATGGTAGCTCTGAAGTGGGTGTTTCGGTGCCTCATTTGCACAAAGGACTGGTGTCTGCGTTTCGGAGGAGCGCTCGGAGGAGAACTTGGAGAAAGTACAGTCGGAGGAGAACGGGTAGGTGCATGTAGAGGTTATGTCAATTCGGACTATGCTAGATGCCCAGATGACTATAAATCGACAAGTGGACTAGTCATCACCTTCGGCGGAGCGGTCGACTGGCGATCGAGAAGACAGGAGTTGACTGCCCAGTCGACGACCGAAGCCAAATACTATGCCTTTGGAGTAGCCTGCATGAGACTCACAGAGATCTCGCATCTCTTGAAGGGGCTCAGCATCCCGACTATCCCTCACATGTTCTGCGATGCACAGTCACTGATCGCGAGCATCAAGAACAGAATCTACCGTGGAACTGCAGTTGCACACATTGCAACCAAGTACTATCATGCAGCAGATATGGCTACAGATGGAGAGATCGACTTGAGCTACGTATAGATTGCTGAGATGCTTGGTGACTGCATCACAAAGCCACTGCTGATCCCCGCCTCCGTGAAGCATTGTGCAGCGATGGGAATGATCGGAATTGGTCTCCAAATGGTCTTGGGATTCGACTTGGGAATAGGCTCGGAAATGGCCTCGATATGCAAGGTAATCGTCAGGGGAATAGAATCGGAATTCGAATAGGAAATGTCATCGGGAACGTCGTCGGAACGCAAATTGATTGATTGGGAAAATTAGTTTTGAGGAGATCCATGATGTTTGATTGGCTTCCCTTCTCTTTCATTTACCCTGTTGTTTGAAACGGACATAATAGCCATCCTGGAGGAGTGTTGAGCTGATTGGAAGTTCGGATATCAGTATGCCAAGAACTATGATGCAGCTTGCCTCTTGAGTGGATAGTGCCATTAGTCATCGATCAACCATATGTCAGCGCTACATGTCCTGTCACACCATACAATAGACACCTTCGCATACGCCCTCACACACTCGACTACTGAATCACACGCCACCGTACAACAGTTAACACTGCAATCAACCTTTGATGCTGTTCGTCAGGTGCTATTACGATCGGCCTTATCGTATTGTACGTCACTGGGGCATTTTGCAGATCATTCCTACGCTCGAGCCTCAAGCGGCGGATAACATCAGCTTCATACGAATAATAGGTAAGTTTCCTAGCTGGCTGTATGCCTGCTCAATGATCATTAAGAACTGATAGGCTGGTAGGATGTCTTGTTCAGTAACGATCCTTGACGGGTGGGTGGATTCTGAGGAGACAATGCACTTTACACAAGGAGCTCAAAAGAAAGCAATCACTGTTGCTGCTCGACAAACGAGGCCTCATATTGAGTGCAGTGCAGATTGTTCACACCCATTCTGAGCGTAAAATGCCTCCGAGTGCTAACCTTCCAACTGGATATATTTCTTGTTGGGTTCCTGGAGATATCAGGTCGTATCCCTTCAATGACCTTTACAGTCATGAACTGTACACAGGTGAAAATATATCTAAGATTGTTGTATACCAATTCGAGCATATAACAACGATAGATGGTATTTGTGATTATGATCTCTTTTTCGGTGTGGGGTTTCATGGGCTGAAAGGTGCAGTGAAACACTACAGTGCGTGACAAATAAGATGTATATAATAGGCCTTCATTCCGCCAAAGGACACTGCTACCTTCAATATTCTCAACTATACTCAGCTGCATTCGAAAACACCAATTGAAAGGATAATTTCTTTACTATCATCGGTTGTTTTTATACAATGTCGACAGACGGACCTGCACCGAAGTCAACCAATCTAGCTCCGCCAGGTAGCCTGTTTGGCTCACAACAACACCCAGCTGAAAATCTGGGAGCATCAGATCATAATGCTGGAAATACACAGACCAAAGACACACAACTCGGGCGACCCGGCAATCAGTTTTATCCACCACCGGGGTTTAGTTAGCCGCAGTTGTAGCCACCATTTTCAGGCGCTCCCCAGTTTGACCACCCTGCCCCATTCAACATGACACCAAGCTCACAAGGAAACTCTGGTGCGACTCAAGGATATCCGAGTTATGGCCCATTGTGGCAAGCATATGATTTCTCCCAAGGCGATTATGGTGGGCCTCAAATGGTCCCCACTCCGCAGTGCGCTGGACTTGCGCCGTCATCTCTAGGCGCACCTGAATTGCCTCCAGCACCACTTCGAAACAATCCAATCATTGGGCTGACATCCTCCACCTCTACAGCACCAGGACAACTTTCCGGCTGACCTGAGAGACCCCCCATTAGTGTTCTGACAAAACGATTTCAGCCGGCGGCGGGACTGCCCAAGACAGATGTTGCAGGGATTGCCGATTTGCCCACATGGTCAGATATTTCTTATGACAAATACGATGCAGAGTATGAAAGCGACGATTAGTCGGACTTGGGCGGTGCTAACAGCAAAGCCCCGATCAGCTTGAGTCAAATGGAAATCTGCTTGATGCAATTTGCCAAAAAGATTGGGCAGCCCAACTATAGTACCTTCAACAAGTAGAAAAACGTATGGGTGGCTGGGTGTCTGGAGAAGCAGCATTGGTCCGTTATCCGGGGACAGAACAGTGTGAATCTGGTGGGAGATGTTCCCCTGCACTGGGAGACTGCTGTTGTATACCTTTTGGAGACTTTCGAGACAAGGCAGGGATTGGAAAATTTCGATAATGCCCAATGGATTCGGCGAGATTAGGTGAAGACGTTTTTGAAAAAATGTGCAAGCGACGTTCGGGAGGCGAGGCAGAAATCAAGGCGAGGCAACAAGCGACTGGCGATGCCTTTGGGAGAGTGCCCGGGCAACAATGTGAGAGGTAACCAACCAGAGTTGCCAGAAACAACTTGCATCATTGTGATTTGTTGGGTGCCAAACGGCAACAATGACGAGACATCCAGCAATCAACTCCAAGCTTCATACACAGATGTCAGGCACTGGGTGGAGCTGATTGATTTCATTGAAACAAATTGTGGCCCAACAGAACCATACTGTCTGACTGCATTTTACAACTTCAACTCGACGTTGGGAGAATTGGATGAACAGTATATGACTTTATACGCACCCGGGCAACTCATGAATGACCCTCAATATGGACAGATTTCATTCAACAGTTCTCTTTCTAATGCCTTCAAGTTGAAACTGGGACACCATTTGAAACTATTTCTGGTAGAAATGAAGGCAGCGACAGGGAGGGATATTGCGGAGCACGTAATGAAACCGGCCAAGGTAATCCCAGCTACCCTTGTTACAGTTAGTTATGCCGCACTGCAAATCAGTTAACTTAGACTTCGGAGGGATCCGATGAGAATGGAAGAGTGGTTGATGAGGAGCCAGGTGGGAAAGAGACGGATAGTAGTATTAATATAAGTTCTGATTGAGTGAACAGAATTGATTGTATTACACATATTATTGTTCCAAATGCTTGTCTGTGAAATACCTAACATCACGATGAATTTCAGGAGCGCCGGAGTATGAGCCGATCAGCCCAACTCATTCCAGCGCAACTGAAAACGAACTTTGAGGATGAAAACGATACCGACCAAGGTGCAGGAGAGGTTCAGGAGCAACTGGATGGCAAGGAGATCTTCGATGCAGATATTACCGGTTCAGTACTGAGCACTGTTCTCAACACAATCAACAACGAATTTGAACATGAGTGTCTTGATGAGGTGGTCTGGTCGCTGAATGACCATCCGATTCGCCAATCAACTGACGACAGGGTTCTAGGCCACATGTATTCAATTCCAGGCCTGCTTGGACCAACGATTCTGGCGCAGAAGGTTCGGGCCTTATGGTTCATTGTGCGGAGGTGGGTATCGGATCCTGATATGCCAGGAGCACTGGTTGCGGATGAAATGGGGCTTGGCAAGATTTTCACCTCAGTAGCATCAGCAATGATATATAAACTGCTGACTGAGAATGTTGAAATGGGGTCACCGCTGTCGATTTTGTGAGGGAATACCCTTGATGAGTGGGTCAATATAACACAGAACAGGTTTGCCAGGCTTATGAGTGACGAATGGGCATGGTGTCTGTTGCGGAGACAAAATTCCGTGCCCTACAGCCTTTTAGAGATCCAGTTAACTCCACCGCAGGGTCATCCAGTGCTAACATCATCCTTTGAACCAATTCTGGCATTGACAAAGCCTGGGGTTGCAGAGACGTTCAAGAGTGTCATCGATGAGATGTTGTATGCAGCTGAGTTTGAACTCAATAACTCGCTGCAAGCGGAAAATGCGAATCTCACACAGGTAGATCTGAACACCAGTATAGACGAGCCGGAAAACCGATGGAATGTCCACCTTGTTTCATATGATACCTTAACATCGAGAGCAAAACCATCAAGCAATGGCCAACTCTCACACTGTTCATGGAGTTCTGAGATTTTTGATTGGTCCTATCGGTACAAGACAGAAATTAGAGTCTGCTGGCGCATTGCTGTAACGGCACGGCTGCACGTGACGTGTCCAGGGCCGGGTAATACCCGCTTTATATAGTCGGCTCGCCACGAGCCTTAGATCTCTAGCGATAATTTTACATACCTTACCTTTATACTACTCTACAAT
>Ga0307515_10002062_pt1 | contig 44281 bp, 37 predicted proteins | sample 17_EM_MG_FD_194513 | JGI IMG/M metagenome (GOLD analysis project Ga0307515, IMG submission 194513) | Populus trichocarpa ectomycorrhiza microbial communities from riparian zone in the Pacific Northwest, United States - 17_EM | ecosystem: Host-associated > Plants > Roots > Unclassified | place... | reverse complement strand
GCTGCTTGTTGGCCTTCATCGCGGCCTGGTGCCACGCCGGGCCGAACTCGCCGCCGCCGCGGATGTTGGCGACGACCAGCACGCCGCCACGCTGGTACCAGGCGCGGCCGTAACCGCCCGAGTACCACGGCTGCATCGAGATCTCGAAGCCGCCGTAGCCGTAGAGCAGCGTCGGGTTGTTACCGTCGGGCTTGGCACCTTTCGGCCAGACGACGAAGTAGGGCACCTTGGTGCCGTCTTTCGAGGTCGCGAAACGTTGCTCGGCGCGCATGCCGGCGCTGTCGAACAAGGCATCACGCGACTTGAACAGCTGACGCTCGTTGTTCGCGGTGGTCGAGAGGTACAGCGAATCGGGTGTGAGGAAATCGGTGTAGGTGAGCCAGTAGGCCTCGGCCAGCGGGTCGTTCTTGATCAGCGGGTCGTGGAGACCGCTCACGCCAAGAGCGCCAGGGAAGGGCGCAGCAATCTCGCGGCGGGTGAACTTGTCGCCGACCTTGTGCCACTGCTCCAGCTTGCCCGCCACGTTGTCGATGATGTTGAGCAGCACGTGGTCGCGCGTGCTGGTGTAGCTCGACAGCGAACGCGTGGCGGTGGGCGTGAAGAGCGGTGCCAGCTTGCGCTCGCCCTTCAGGTACGCGGCGGCGTTGGTGTGCAGCAGCGAGCCGCTCGGAAAGCTCGTGTCGCCCACCTTGAGCTCGCTGCGCAGGTGCAGCAGCATGGTGTCGCGCATGAAGCTGGGCGAGGCGTCGCTCGGGATGTCGAGCAGCACCAGCTTGTCTCCCTGTTGCAGGAAGGTCTTGCTGTTGAAGAAGTCGACCGAGCGGACGAACAGGGTGCGCTCGAAGCCGGGCGTCTTGTCGACGCTCACGGCCACCGCCACGTCCTTGGTCTCGCCTTCGAACACCGTAACGGCCTCGGCCAACGGCGTGCCTCGCCTCCAGCGCTTCACCAGGCGCGGGTAGCCCGAATCGGTCAGCGAGCCGGGGCCGAAATCGGTGCCGACGTAGAGCGTGTTCTCGTCCAGCCAATCGATGTCTGACTTGGCTTCGGGTAGCGTGAAACCGTCTTTCACGAACTGCTTGTTGACGGTGTCGAACTCGCGTGTCACCTTGGCATCGGCACCGCCGCGCGAGAGCGAGATCAGGCACTGCCGGTAGCTCGGTGCCAGGCACGTGGAGCCGGCCCAGACCCAGTTCTCACCTTCGGCCTTGGCCAGCGCGTCGAGGTCGAGCACGGTTTCCCAGGCCGGTTGTGGCTTGCGGAATTCGGCCAGCGTGGTGCGGCGCCACAGGCCGCGCTTGTTGTTCTCGTCTTGCCACAGGTTGTAGAGCCAGTCGCCGCGTCGCGCGACCGCAGGGATGCGGTCCTTGGCGTTCAGCACCTCCAGCATCTGTGCCTTGATCGGCGCGTATTCTGGGCGTGCGGTGAGTTCGTTCTGCGACAGCGCATTGCGCTCGCGCACCCAGTTCAGGGCCTTCTCGCCCTGCACGTCTTCCAGCCAGGCGAAGGGATCGGTGTTCGGGGGGGCAGTGGATGTTTGGGACATGGCGTGGGAGGTGATCAGGAGGGAGAGAGCAGCGACGACGCAGTGGCGCCAGGCGAATGGAGTCATACGTGCAGATCCTGGGTTTCGGGGTGACGCTCCATGTAGGCGCGCGTGTAGTCGCACAAGGGCTCGACCTTCAGGCCCTGTGCGCGAGCGTGGTCCAGCGCCGTGCGAACGAGTGCCGCGGCAATGCCACGGCCTTCGATGGAGGGGTGTACGACCGTGTGGGTCAGCACCAGCACGCCCGGGTCCAGCCGGTATTCGGCTGTGCCCATGTGGCCTTCGACCGTGGTCTCGAAGCGGTGCTTGTCGAGGTTGTGGTGAATGGCGAAGGACTGGGCGGTGTCGGGCATGGTTCAGGCAGGGCGACGAGAGACGTCAGGTCAGCCGGATTATTGAGCCTTCACGAAGCCGTGCGTCGCGGCAGGGCATGTGGCGGCCAGCGCGGGTTTAGGCCGGGTTCAGCCGCTGCGGTGATATCTCGATGCTGTTTGCGCCATCGCCCACCCACACCGCACCGTCTTGCACCGTCACCTGCAGTTGCATGGTGCGCTGGGCCAGCTTGGCCAGTGCCTGGCTCTGCTCGGCCGGTACTTGCCACACGGCGATGTTGCGCGCGCGCGTGATCTTGGTCGCGATGCCGCTCCACCAGATGGGCGTGCTGTGGCTGAAACTGTAGACGGACACGCGCTCGGCACGCGGGCTGGCCTTCATCAGGCGCTTGTCATCCGGTTGGCCGATGTCGATCCACTGCGTGATCTGGCCGGTCAGGTCTTTCTGCCAGAGGCTGGGCTCGTCGGCGTCCCACAGGTCCTTGGCGAAATCGAGCGCGCCGTGGTGGTCGTCCACCGGTGCGTTGAGTGCGAAGGCCAGCAGGCGGATCATCATGCGCTCGTCGGTTTCCGACGGGTGGCGCGCAATCGTCACGTTGTGATCGCCATAGACACTGCGGTCCATGTCGGCCAGCTGGAGCTGGGCTTTGTAGATCGTGGCTTTGATCGCCATGAGAGTCAGTCGAAGCTAAGTGCGGGGGATTTGAGCAGATATTCCCGCTCGCACCTGCTTCGCTGAAATGCGCCTCCCGGCGCTCGCCTTGTCTTACCAGCGGTCGGAGCGCATCAGCGGCGCCCATTGGCCATCGCGCCTGCGGTACACGCTGATGGCGCCATAGGTCTGTTCGCCTTCGGCGTTGAAACGCATGCTGCTGGTGATCGGCGAGATCGGGTCGGCGGTGTGCAGCTTCTCGCGCAGCACCTTCGGGTCCACCGAATCCGAGCGGCGCAGCACATCGGCCAGCACGTACATCGCGTCGTAGGCGTAGTGGGCGGCCCACACCGGGTCGGCCTTGTAGGCCTCGTTGAATTTCTTCAGGAAGGTCGAGCCGGCAGCGAATTCGAGCGGCTCGAGTGCGCTGGAGGTCACATACAGCGTCTTCACGTCGGCAGGCGCCTTGGCCAGCTTGTCGGTCTTCGACGAATTGGTGGTCAGCACCGGCAGTTCAGACAGGCCGGCCTCTTTCAGTTGCTTGAACAGCGGCAGCAGCTGGTTGTCGCGCAGCACGCAGATCAGCGCTTGCGGCGGCTCGGCCTTGAGCTTGGCGATCAGGTCGGTGAAGTCGCTGGTTTTGTTGTCGATGCCTACGTTGACCGTGATCTTGGACTTCAGCTTCGTGAAGCCTTCGTTCAGGTCCTTGCTGATGGGGCGGCCGAAGGTCGTGTCTTCATAGATGATGGCCACGGACGAGGCCTTCACGTTCTCGTTGATGTAGCTCACGATGGCTTTGGCCTGCAGGCCATCATTGGCCAACAGACGGAAGGTGTTGCCGGCACCGAGCGCCATCAGGTTGGTGGCGCTGGAGGTGAAGAGCTGCGGAACGTTGCCTTCCTTGTAGATCGGGATGGTCACTTCGGAGATGTCGGAACTCAGGTGCCCGATGACCGCGGTGACCTTCTGGTCGACCAGTTGCTGGGCAACGGCCTTGGCGGTTTCCTTGTCGGCCTTGTCGTCGACGGCCACGATCTCGATCGTCACCGGCTTGCCGGCGATTCTGTAGCCGGCGGCGTTGAGTTCGGCTGCGGCCAGCTTCACGCCGTTGAGCACGTCCTGGCCACGCGCGGCCGAGGGGCCCGACAGGGGCTGGGCAACACCAATCTTGATGCTGGGAGGAATGCTCGGGCCGCAGGCCGCAACCAGAAAAAGACCCGCCAGCGCGGCGGTGGTGCGAAGCCGGGTCGATTCGAAAACAGACATGTTCATTTCCATTTCAGGGCGCCAACACGGTAGTGGCCGGGCGCACTTTAGCGGCGGTCGGGGCATCTGAACGCTTTTTGCACGCACGCAGACGTCAGTGCTCACAACTTTTCAACGGTTGGCGCATGCTTGTGCATTCCTGGCGTGACAATCTCACGCTCAAAACCGGAGTTGTTGCCCGATGAGCATGAAGAAATTCGAGTTGGAGAAGATTCGCGGACTCAAGGTGACCGGGCAGATGAAGGCCGCCGGCATCCCCAGTCGTTTCGCCGAAGGCGCCGGTGAGGTGCTCGACAAGCGCGAGCGGCGTCTGCGCGACGCTGCCCTCGGGCTGGTGCCCTTTGCATGCAAGCTGCCGAGCGAGCTGGCGCGGCGCCTCAACGAACGTGCGGTTTCTCACGAAGGCGGCATGAATGCTTTGCTGGCCGAGTTCTTGACCCAGGCGCTCGACGGGGCCGAACCGGCCAAACCCAAGGCTGCAGCCAAGAAGGCAGCCGCCAAAGAAGTGCCTGCAGCCGAGAAAGAAGCCGCCGCACCCGCGGCGAAGAAGAAAGCCGTCAGCCGTAAACCGTGACCACCTGGTAGCCCAGCGCGGCGAGTTCGCCGTCGGGCGACCACAAGCGGGTGGTCTGGTTCGAATAGCCGCCGGCGGCAGCCAGCACGTCGGTATCCACACGCCACCAGCCGTCGCTGATAGGGGGCAAGGGGCGTAGCTCCAGCTCCCACGACACCGAGCTCGCAGGCGTGGGCTTCGTGAACTGCGACAGCAGGGGCGTGGGTGGCACGTCGGCCAGCAGCACGGTGAGCAACTCGGTGTCGACGCCGCTGGCCGGCTCGCCCCTCAATTGCAGATGGATGCGGCTGGTCGTGCTCGGCTTGCCGGTGAACGGCGTGCCCTCGCCGACGAAGCGCATGTCCATGTGTTGCGTGAAATTCGGTGCCACGCCAGGGGGCAGGCTGCGTGCCGGGGTGTCCTCGGGTTCGGTCGCCACCGGCGGTTTCTTGGGCGACAGCGGCGCCACCGCGGTTTCGCGCTCCGAGCCGAACACGCCCAGCAGCAGCGCGGCCGTCTGGCCCGACTGCTGCACCAGGGCCTGGACCTGGCGCACGTTCTTGCCTTCGCGCAGCAGGTTGACCACCACTTCCACAGGCCCTTGGGCCACCGGACCGATGAAGCTCGTCTGCAGGGCACGCAGCTTCACGTCGCCTGGCCACGCGCCACCGGCCATGTCGCGCATGGCCTGCACGGCCATCACCGAGATCAGGCCACCGAACGAGGTGCGGCCTTGCAGCCAATCGGTGGGAACTTCGAATCGAACGCCGCCTTCAAAGCGCGTGCGTGCGGCCAGAAGAGAGGCCAGGGGCGTGAATGTGGACATGGGGCAGTGAGCGGAGAGGCGATGCCGGATTATTGGGCTGGCACCGAGCTTGCGCTGCCACCGGGGTGACAGTGCGGCCAGTGGCATGATGCCGGCCGCGAACATTGAAGGATCAAGAGATGAGCTTTGCGACATTCACCACCATTGCCACGCGCTGCCTGCTGCCGCTGGCTGCCGCCGGCCTGGCCCTGACAGGCGCCTCGCTGCACGCCGCATCGCCCAAGCGTGAAGCCACGCTGGGCGGTGGCAAGGGCAGCGGCCCGATCATGAGCATGGCGCAGCTGCGCACCTGCGTGGCCCAGCAAAGCCGCATCCAGCTTCAGAACGACGAGATGGCCAAGGCGCAGCAGCAGCTGACGACCGACCGGGCCGAGATCGACCGCAACTCCACCGCCCTGAAGGACGAGATGGCCACGCTCGACCGCACCAACGAAGAAGCCGTGAAGGCCTACGTGGCCAAGGCCCAGGCCCACGACAAGGTGATCGACGACTACCAGGCCCGCGTGCCCCAGTTCAACACCCAGGTGGAGGCCTTGCAGACCCAGCGCGCCGCGTATGCCAAGGACTGCGAAGGCCGCCGCTACCTGGAAGACGACTACAAGGACATCAAGGCGGGCAAGTAGACGGGCCAGCCCATGCCGTGCCGCACAGGATGGGCGTTCAGCGCTGAAGCGAAGCGCTGAACGCCTTCCGCCCTTTCAGTCAGGCCAGCTTGAACGGCAACTCGCGCAGGGGCTTGCCGGTCAGTACCGCCACTGCGTTGGCAAACGCCGGCGCCAGAGGCGGCAGGCCTGGCTCGCCCATGCCGGTGGGCGCGTCTGCGCTGGGCACGGTGTGCACCGCGATCTGCGGCATGTCGGTGATGCGTGGCACGACGAAGTCGCCGAAGTTGCTCTGCTCCACCACGCCGTCTTTCAGTGTGATGGCAGCACCGGGCAGGCACATCGACAGGCCCATCAAGGCGGCCCCTTGAACTTGCGCTTCAAGGCTCTTCGGGTTCACGACGAGGTTGCAGTGCACGCCGGCCGTCACGCTGTGCAGCGTGGGCGTGCCGTCTTTCACTGACGCTTCGACGACGTAGGCCACCACCGAGTTGAATGACTCGTGCACCGCCACGCCCCAGGCGTGGCCTGCTGCCAGCTTTTTCTTGCCGTAGCCGGACTTGTCCACCGCCAGTTGCAGCGCCGCCTTGTGGCGCGGATGCTTGTCGCCGATCAGCTTCATGCGGTAAGCGACCGGGTCTTGTTTGGTCGTGCGGGCGATCTCGTCGACCAGTGTTTCCATCACGAAGGCGGTGTGGGTGGAGCCCACGCTGCGCCACCACAGCACCGGCACGTTCACCTTGGGGTGATGCACCGTGAGCCGCATCGGGATCTCGTACGGCTCCTTCATGCCTTCGACGGCGGTGGCGTCAATGCCGTCCTTCACCATCATCGGCTCGAAGGGCGAGCCCATCAGGATGGACTGGCCGACGATCACGTGGTCCCACGCGCTGATCTTGCCCTGCGCGTCGAAGCCGATCTTGGCGGTGTGGACGTGCATGGGGCGGTAGTAGCCGCCCTTGATGTCGTCTTCACGGCTCCACAGCGTGCGGATCGGTGCGGTGATGCCTGCGGTCTGCGCGGCCTTGGCCACGGTGCAGGCTTCCACCACGTAGTCGCTGGTGGGGATGGCGCGGCGGCCAAAACCGCCACCGGCCATCTGCACGTGAACCTGCACATTCTGCGGCGGCACGCCCAGCACCTTGGACGCGGCAAAGCCGTCAAGGCCCGGCATCTGCGAGCCCATCCACAGCTCGGCCTTGTCGCCGCTGACCTGCACGGTGCAGTTGAGCGGCTCCATGGGTGCATGCGCCAGGTAGGGGAACACGAACTCCGCGTTGAGGGTGTGAGGGGCATTGGCCAGCCCGGACACGTCGGCGTCAAACTTGCGCGGCCCCGGCTGAGTGGCCAGTGCACGGTACTGCGCAAGCTGCTTCACGCTGTCGACCTTCTCGACACCGCTCGCGTCCCACTCAAGCTTGAGCGCGTCGCGCCCCTGCTTGGCGGCCCAGTAGCCGTCGGCGACCACCACCACGCCTTCGCCGCCGCGGTCCACCGGGATGCGTAGCACGGCCTTCACGCCCTTGATGGCCTTGGCGGCGCTGTCGTCCACCGACTTGAGCTTGGCCGCAAACACCGGCGGCTTCGCGATGACCGCGGTCAGCATGCCAGGCAGGCGCACGTCGATGCCATAGCCTTGGCGGCCGCTGGACTTGGCTTTGGCGTCGAGCCGGCCAGTGGCCTTGCCGATCAGGCGGAAATCCTTCGGGTCCTTCAGCGTGACCGCTTCCGGCACCGGCAGCTTCATCGCCGCGTCGGCCAGTTCGCCATAGCCGAGCTGCTTGCCGCCTGGGCCGATGACGACGCCGTTGCGGGTGCGCAGGCTGGCCGGGTCGGCTTTCCACTGCGTCGCCGCGGCGCTGACCAGCATGGCGCGGGTGCGGGCACCGAGCTCGCGGTATTGGGTGTACGAATGGGCGATCGAGCCCGAGCCGCCGGTGATGTGCATGCCGAACACCGGGTCGACGTAGGCCGGGTCGTTGCTGCCGTGCACGCTCTGCACCTTGGACCAGTCGGCGTCGAGCTCTTCCGCCAGGATCATGGGCAGCGAGGTCTGCACACCCTGGCCAAAGTCGAGGCGGTTGATGGTGATGGTGACCGTGCCGTCCTTGGCGATCTGCACGAAGGCCGACGGCTGCTGCAGCGGCTTCAGGCCAGCGGGCTTGGCGGCATCTTGCGCCACGGCGCCCAGCGGGAAAGCGCCGAGCGCAAAACCGCTCACGGCAGTGAGCTTCAGGAAGCTGCGGCGCGGCAGGCCTTCAGCGTCGGTGGTGTCACGGCGGCCGGGGTTTGCAAGCGCCTGCAGGTTGCGGGGCAACTCGAAGGTGGTGGGTTCGAAATGCATGGTGTGGGTCCTTCTTCAGGCCAGTGACTTGGCCGCGTCGGCGACGGCGGCGCGGATGCGCGCATAGGTTCCACAGCGGCAGATGTTGCCGGCCATGGCGCCATCGATTTCGTCGGCGGTGGGTTGCTTGCCGCGGGGCAGCGATTTGAGGAAGGCCGTCGCGCTCATGATCTGGCCACTCTGGCAGTAGCCGCACTGCGCCACGTCGTGCTTGACCCAGGCTGCGTGCACTGCCTTGCCGACCTTGTCGGTGCCACCGGTGACGGCTTCGATGGTGGTGATCTTCTGCCCGGCCGCCGCAGAGATCGGCGTCACGCAGGAGCGGATCGCCTGGCCGTCGAGATGGACGGTGCAGGCGCCGCACAAAGCCGCGCCGCAGCCAAACTTGGTGCCCGTCATGCCCAGCGTGTCGCGCAGCGCCCAGAGGATGGGGGTGGAGGGGTCGGCGTCGACTTGGCGGTCCTGGCCGTTGATGTGTAGCGTGCTCATCGCTCAGTCCTTTTTGGTGAACATTAATTCGCTTAAACGATAGTCTGGTAGGCGGGTTTGGTCAAGCAGTGCAGGTTTTTTGTCAGGCTTTGATGCCGTCCCAGCACAGCCCGAAGGCCATGACCAGGTGGGTGTCGGTGTGGGCCAGCACACCGGAGCGCAGCATGTTGGCGGTCTCGCGCACCGAGCCGCCCAGGCTGTTGATCAGCATGGGCGTGGGCACGTTTTTGAGGATCTGCTGCGCCTTGGCCGTCTCGATCCGGTCCGCCCAGTCCTTGAAGAGCCGGGCCGAGAGGTTGCGGCTCTCTTCACTGAACCAGGGCGAGTTGTAGTACTGCTCCATGAACACCATCTGCGCATAGTGCGTCAGTCGGTGCTCCAGCCAGTTCATCCACATGCGCTGGAAGCGGCTGCGGAACGGCGCGGTCGGGTCGTCGCCCTGTATCAGGCCGGCGGCGGTGGCCGTCTTGGCTTCTTCATACAGCGCCGTGAGCAACTCTTCCTTGGACTTGAAGTACACGTACAGCGTGCCGGTGGCCAGGCCCGCTTCGCGCGCAATGGCTGCCATGGTCAGGCCGCTCAGGCCGGTCTGCTCGACCAGTGCGAACGTGGCCTTGGAAATGGCCCGGAGCTTGTCGTCGTCTTTGGGCTTCACGGCCGCATCATAGTTGAATGAAAGTTCATTAAAAACCGGGTCGCGTCAGGGGAAACATCATGATGGAGAACCGTTCGGGGCTGGTTCTGAGCGCGATGGTCACGCAAGCCGACGGTGTGATGCCAGTCGCATCAGCCGGTTCGGCGAAGCGAAGTCCAGCAGCCTGTTAGGGATTTCGGCCCGGAGGGCCGCACCTAGAATCGGCGCGTCTCAACCCCGAGAAGCGCCATGACACTTGCCACAAGCAACCCCCTGGTGCAGCCGTGGAATACACCGCACGGACTGCCCCCCTTCGCCGAAGTTCGTGCAGAGCACTTCAGGCCTGCGTTCGACGCTGCGTTGGGCGAGCACCTGGCGGACATCGACGCGATTGCATCCTCGAGCGAGCCGCCCAGCTTCGAGAACACCGTGGCCGCGCTCGACCGCAGCGGCCGCCTGTTGGCGCGGGTGGAAGCGCTGTTCTACAACCTCACCTCCAGCGAGACCTCGCCTGCGCTGCAGGCCGTCGAGCGCGAGATGGCTGCGCCGCTGGCCGCGCACAACAGCGTGGTCTACATGAATGCGCGGCTGTTCGAGCGCATCGATACGCTGCACGCGCAGCGCGCCACGCTGGGCCTGGCGCCCGAGCAGCTGCGCCTGCTGGAGCGCTTTCACCTCGACTTCGTGCGTGCAGGCGCCAAGCTCGGCGGCGCCGCCCAGAAGCGTTATGCGCAGGTGATGCAAAGCCTGGCCGAGCTGACCACGCGCTTCGGGCAGAACGTGCTGGCCGATGAGTCGGCCTACCGGCTCGTGCTGCGCGGCGAGCGCGACTTGGCGGGCCTGCCCGATTTCGTTTGCGCAGCGGCCAAGCAGGCGGCGGTTGACCGCGGCATCACCGACGGCTGTGTCATCACGCTGTCGCGCTCGCACATCGTTCCCTTTCTCACCTTCTCCGACCGGCGCGACCTGCGCGAGCAGGCCTGGCGCGCCTGGGTTTCGCGCGGCGAGCACGACGGCGAGCATGACAACCGGCCGGTGGCGCGCGAGATCCTCACGCTGCGTAACGAGCAGGCCCGCCTGCACGGCTACGCGTGTTACGCCGACTACGCGCTGGCCGACACCATGGCCGGCACGCAGGCCGCCGTCGACGAACTCTTGCAGCAGGTGTGGGTGCCGGCCAAGGCGCGCGCCGAACAGGAGCGACAGGCGTTGCAGGCGCTCGTGATGTCGCGCAATGAAGCGCTGCAGATCGAGGCCTGGGACTGGCGCTACTACGCCGAGAAAGTTCGCCAGGCGCGCTACGACTTGGACGAAGCGGCCGTCAAGCCTTACTTCCCGCTCGACCGCATGGTCGAAGCGGTGTTCGATTGCGCGCAGCGGCTCTTCGGCGTGCGCTTTACCGCGCGTGCCGACCTGCAGGCCTATCACCCCGACGTGAAGGTCTACGAAGTTCGCCAAGCCGCGGACGACAGCCTTGTCGGCATCTTCCTGCACGACAACTTCGCGCGGCCGACAAAGCGCAGCGGGGCATGGATGTCGCTCTACCGCAGCCAGTCGCGCAACAGTGCCGATGAAGCAGCGGGCGGAGGTGTGTTGCCCATCGTCGTTAACAACAACAACTTCGCCAAAGGCGCGCCCGGCGAGCCCACGCTGTTGAGCTTCGACGACGCGCGCACCTTGTTCCATGAGTTCGGGCACGGCCTGCACGGGCTGCTGTCCAGCGTGACCTACGAGCGCCTGTCGGGCACCAACGTGCTGCGCGACTTTGTCGAGCTGCCGTCGCAGCTCTTCGAGCACTGGCTGAGCGAGCGCGAGGTGCTGAAGAAGCATGCGCGCCATCACGTCACCGGCGAGCCGATTCCCGACGAGCTGATCACCAAGCTCGAAGCCGCCAGCAAGTTCAACCAGGGCTACGAGACGGTGCGCTACGTGGCCTCGGCACGGGTCGACATGGCCGCACACGCGCTCACATCGAGCGAAGGTCCGGACATCACCGCCTTCGAGAAGGCGGAGAACGAGCGCATGGGCTTGCCGGCAGCCGTCGGCATGAACCACCGGCTCGCGCACTTCCAGCACCTGTTCTCTGGCTCAAGCTATGCGGCCGGCTACTACGTCTACCTGTGGGCGGAGGTGCTCGACGCCGATGGCTACGACGCCTTCACCGAAGCGGGCAATCCGTTCGACGCCTCGGTGGCCCAGCGCCTGCGCCAGTTCATCTACTCCAGCGGCAACAGCCGCGAGCCGCGTGAGGCTTACCGGGCCTTCCGTGGCCGCGACCCCTCAGTGCAGCCGATGCTGCGCGAGCGTGGGTTGCTGGCCGAAGACGTGCTGACCTGACAGCCTCCTAGCGCGCCAAGGGCGCCAGGTCGACCAGCATGCGCTCCTGCCGCTGCTGGTCGACGATCTGCAACGCGCGGTAGTCACCACGCGGCAGGCTGAAGATCACGCAAGGCTGGGTGACCACCATGGCCTGCATGACGCCGGGTTCGGGCTGCTGCCACAAGCTGCTGACGGTGAGAACCCGGCTGTCGAGACGCACGGTGGCGGCGGTGACACCGATCTGGTAACCCGCGCTCGGCTGCTGGCCCATGGACAGCAGCATCACCATACTGCTTGCAAAGTCGACCGTGGGCGCGGGCGGCTGGTCGGCTCCGAGCATGCGCCCGCCGGTGACGATCTGCGTGAGCGAGGCCTGGTCGGGGATCGGGTGCACCGAAGGCTGCGTGCGTCCACACGAGGCACTGGCGTGGATTGTCACCGGGTGCAGCTCGGTCGCGCCGCGCGGTGGGGCGCTGGGCGCGGGTGCCTGTGCCTGGCAGGCACCGAGCAGCAGGCAGGCCAATGCGCCGAGGCCGAGGGGCCGTGAAGTCAATGTCATGGGTGTTCAGTGCAGGCGTTTGATGGAGATCGGTGACGCGGCCCGTTCGGTACCGAGGGCACTGGCTCCGATGGAGGTCATGTACCCGCCGAAGAAATCGAGGCCGCTGCGGTTGGCGTTCACGGTGATTGTGACCGGGCTGTCGAGGCTGAGGTAGGCCCCGCAGGCTTCGCCCACGTCGCAGATGCTGTCGTTGTTGTCGGCATCGCTGCCGGCAAAGAGTTTGTAGGTGCCCGGTGCAACGTCGGTGAAGTTGAAGCTGTAGACACCGCCGCTGACCCGCGCGGTGACCTGGTACTTGGCATCCAGCGTGTTGGCATCAACCAGCAGGATGTATTGCTGCCCCAGGTCCGAGTTTGCGCTGACACCTCCGCTGATGATTTGCATGACCACCGGGATCGTGATGCTGCCCGCGGCCGACACGAGGCGGATGCTGCCCGAGTAGGCGCCGGCAGCCAGCGTGCCGCGGGCGACGTTGACCGTGTAGCTGCCCAGGCCGCTGGCGCCGACCGGTGGGGTGACGCTGAGCCAGGCGCTGGCCGGTGTGACCACCACGCTGGTGATGGTCAGCGGTGCGCTGCCGCCGTTGCTGACGGCGAGCGTCTGTGTGTTCACGCCGGGCGAGAAATTGAGGGCACCGGGTGTGGCCACGAGAACGGCTGGCGTGGTGCCAGTGTTGCTCTGCGCGGCCTGCACGGACTTGAGCGCGTCGATCAGGCCGTAGCCGAAGCTGTTGTCGCGGCCGGTGGCACCGATGTCGATGGTCATGCGGCCGGCTGCCAGCAGGGCGTCGATGTTGTCGGGGGTGAGGGATGGGTTCACCGATTTCATCAGCGCGAGCACGCCGGCCACATGCGGTGCGGCCATCGAGGTGCCGGCCTTGAAGGTGTAGCCGTAGGCGACCGTACCCGAGGTGTCGTCGGCGCCGGTGCTGAGCACGAAATCCGGGTAGCCGTCGCCGTTGACGTCGCCCGAGTCGCCGCCGGGTGCCGCGATGCTGACCTTGGTACCCGAGTTGGAATAGCTCGCGAGCGTCTTGTTGATGCTCACGGCGCTGACCGAGAGCACGCCGTCGTAAGACGCCGGGTACGAGAGCGCGGTGGTGGCCTCGTTGCCGGCGGATGCCACGATGATGACGCCTTGCGCACGGGCCTGGGTGTAGACGTTCTGCTCGGCCTGCGAGAAGCTGCTGCCGCCCAGGCTGAGGTTGATGATGTCGGCCCGCTTGGCCGGCAGCGTGTTTGAACTGTTGGCCAGGCCGGCGGCGAAGAGCACGCCCTGCGCGATGTCGAACGAGGTACCGCCACCCACGCCGAGCACCCGCACCGGCATGATCCGCGCATTCCAGGCGATGCCTGCAACGCCGCCGCCGTTGTTGCTGGCGGCTGCAATCGTGCCTGCCACGTGGGTGCCGTGGAAGGAGCTGCCACCGCCCGGGGTGTCGCTGTCGCCCGCGTCATCGGGGTTGTTGTCGGGCCCGTTGCCGTCGTGTGCGCGAGTCGGGTCGGTGATGAAGTCATAGCCGGCGACCAGCTGGCCTTGCAGGTCGGGGTGGTTCAGCAGCACACCGGTGTCGACGACGGCCACGGTGACGGTGTTGCTGCCGGTGGTGATGTCCCACGCCGCGGGCAGGTTGATCATGGGGTAGTGCCACTGCAGTGCGTAGTAGGTGTCGGTGGGCACAGCCTGCGCGCGGCGGATGTAGTTGGGCTCGGCGTATTCGACGTCGGGGTCGGCGCGAAGGCGCTTGATGGCCTGCAAGGTGGCCGACTTCATCTGCGCCACCGAGAGCGGCCCGGCCGGAAGGGGCGCGGCCAGCCCGCCTTGCAAAGCCATGGTCTTCTTCTGCGACTGGGCCAGCATGCTCGCCGGTTGATCGAGCTTGAGCAGCCAGTCGCCGCCAGCTGCACCTGCCAGCTTGGAAAGCGCATGCGTTGCCATGATGCTGCTCGGGCTGCGTTTGCCGGCACTCTGTGCCGACGACGCCTGGTTGCGCCAGTGCACGATCATTTCACCGGGAACGAACTCGGCCGTGCTCAGCAGCGAACCTGGCGCGGCTTCGGTGGCCGCGGCTTGCCCGACGCTGAGCACGTAGTTGCTCGCGCCCTCGAAGGCATTGACGACGACGAAGTAACGGCCCGAGGTGGTGACGGGTATCGACTCCAGCTTGCCGGTGCCGACCGACTCTGCCACCGGGTTGAGCGCTTCGTCGAACAGGTACAGGTCGACATCGCCGGCGCTGGGGTCGCCAACGATGAGCGACACCGTCTGGCCTTTGGTGGCATCGATGCGGAAGACGTCGTTCTCATCGCCCGCGACGCTGGAGCGGCCGCTGCTTCCGGCGCCAGGCTTGTTGACGTAGCCCGCCAGGGCGACCGGGTTGGGCAGCAACTGGGCGGTGGCGACCGTGTCGTTCGACGCGTAGGGGGCGAGAACGTCGTTCACGTCGCTGTCCACCAGCATGTTCTCGGCGGCCCGGATCTGGCCCGACACCTGGTAGGTGCTGGCCGGTGGTGGTGGAGGCGGGGGAGGTGGTGGCGTGCCTCCGCCACCGCCGCCTCCACACGAAGCAAGGAACACGGTGGCAAGCAATGAAGCGGCGCTGAATTTGGACACGATCGATCCTTCACGGTTCGTTGCCCATGCGGGCGGCGGGTGGCTTTGGCGCCAGGCGAGCGCGCATGCTGTCACGGCAGGTTGCCGGCGCCCTCCCATGCTTTGGGGAGAAAACCGGGCGTCCCCCTAGCTCTTGGGGTGACGCGACGCCATCTTTGCGGACGTGACGTTAGGAGCGCGTTATGGCCGGGAAGCGCTTGTCGAGCGCGGCCAGAAAGCCGCTGAAGTCGATCGGCTTGGTCCAGTAGTCGCTGAAGCCCGCCGCGGTGGCGCGTGCGATGTCGGCCGGCATCGCATTGGCCGACAAGGCGATGCAGGGGATGTGTGCGGTCTGCGCCTGTTGCTGCAGGTGACGCAGGACCTCGAAGCCGTCGATGTCGGGCAGCTGGATGTCGATCAGGACCAGGTCGGGCAACAGCGCAGCAGCGCGCGCCACGCCGGCCAGGCCGGTGCCGGCCGATTCGAGCTGGAGGCCGGGTCGCATGCGAACGAGTTCTTCGACCAGCAGCACGTTGACCGGGTTGTCTTCGATGTAGAGCAGCGTGCCTTTGCGCAGACGCACCGGCGATGCAGGCACGGCCGCGGCGGGGGATGTCGCATGGTCCGGTACGGGCTGCTCAGGTGCGCGCGGCAGCCGCACGGCGAAGGTCGAGCCGATGCCGGGCTGGCTGCTCACGGTCACCTCGCCTTGCATGCGCAGGGCCAGGGCCTTGACCACGGCGAGGCCGATGCCGGTGCCTTCGATGTCTTCGCGCTCCATGCCCAGGCGGTTGAAAGGCTCGAAGAGGTGGGCCAACTGCGCCTCGGTCATGCCGCGCCCGGTGTCCTGCACGAGAAAGCTCACGTTCTTGTCGGTGAGCTGGCCCGACACCGTGACGCTCCCTTGCGGCCGGTTGTACTTGATGGCGTTGCTCAGCAGGTTGATCATCATCTGCCGCAGGCGGGTGCGGTCGCCGAGCATCACGCCGGCCAGCGTGTCGGTGTGGATCGTCACGCCGTGCGCGCCTGCCAGCGACTCCACCAATGGCAAGGCCTCCTGCACCACCTCGCTCAGCGGCACGGGCTGCAGGTCGAGCTTGAGCTGGTCGCTCTCGAGGCTGGAGAGGTCGAGCACGTCGTCGATCAGGGCCAGCAGGTGTTCACCGGCCGACTGGATGTGCGCGAGCTTGTTGCGCTGCTGCGGTTGCAGCGCCTCCTTGCCGATCAGCAGCAGTTGCGCGAAGCCCAGCACCGCGTTGAGCGGCGTACGCAGCTCATGGCTCATGCGCGAAAGAAACTCCGACTTGGCCTTGCTCTCGCGCAAGGCCACTTCGCGTTCGCGGCGGTTCACCTCGGCGTTCTTGGCTTCGGTCACGTCCCAGTTCACACCGATGCGGCGATGAGTGTGGCCGTTGGCATCGGGTGCGGGCGTGGAACGCGAGGCCAGCCAGCGCACCGAGCCATCGGGCCACACGACGCGGAATTCGTACGATGTGGGGTTCGTGTTGAAGGCCGCTTCACGCAGCTCGCGCTTGACGGCGTCGACATCGTCCGGGTGCGTCATCGCCAGGCGCTGTGCGGCGTTCAGCGCCTGCGGCTGCGGCTCCATGCCGCGCAGGCGGAACATGGCTTCGTCCCACACCGCCTCGCCGGTGTTCACGTCCCATTCCCAAGTGCCCATGCCGACGCTGCGTGCGGCCAGTGCCACACGCTCGTTGACACTGCGCAGCGCAGCTTCGGCGCGCACGCGCTCGGTCACGTCGATCGTGACGCCGAAGACCATCAGCACGCCGTCGCGCTTTTCGCGGCGAGCGCGGTTCACAAGCCAGCGCACTTCGCCGTCGGGCCGCACGATGCGGCACTCGTGCTCGATGAACATGGTCTCGGCCGTGACGGCCGCCCGCGCTTTCACGATGGTGGCGCGGTCATCGGGGTGGACGATCTGGTAAATCCACTCGTCGCGCGTCGGGCCGCCCAGAAACTGCGAGCGGCCGGTGATCTTGAACATCTGCTCGTTCCAGGTCGCGCGGGGATCCTTGGGGTCGCGGCTCCAGATGCCCACGCCAGCGGCGCTCACGGAGATCTCCAGCCGCTTGGTCAGCTCGCTGGCCTGGCGCAGCTTCTCAACCTGGGTCGACACGTCGAGCGCCACGCCGATGAACTCGATCGGCTTGCCGCTCACGTCGCGGTGCACCACACGCCGCGTCAGCACATAGATCCAGCTGCCATCGGCGCGGCGGTAGCGTGCTTCCATGTCCACCGGTTCGTTGGTGTGCAAGGCCTGCTCGGCGGTGGCCAGCACCTGCGGCATGTCGTCGGGGTGGATGAGGGCGCGCACCTGGTCCAGTGTCAGGCCCTCCGGCGACGGCGGGATGCCGAGGATCTGGAAGGCCAGGTCGTTGTAGAAGATGCGGTTCAAGGTCAGGTCGTGGCGCCAGAACACGATGTTGCCGAGTTCGACGGCGATCTTCAGCTGGGCATTGGCTTTGTGAACGGCATCGGCGAGCTGGTAGGCCTCGGTGTCGTCGACCATCAGGCCGATGGCACGGCTCGGCGTGCCTTGCTCCGAGTTCTTCACTTCCCAGTGGGAGTGAACGTGGCGAACGTCACCGCGGGGCGACACGATGCGGTAGCGGTGTTCGTAGATGCCCGCCGCGAGCGTGGAGTGGCGATAGGCGTTGCCGATCCTGTCGTCCGGGTGCACTCGCTGCTCGGCGACGGCGAAGTCGGGCGTGCCGTCCGAGGGTTCCATGTCGAAGAAATGGAACATGTGGCGGTCCCAGCGTCCCTCGCCGGTGGGGATGGCGCGTTCCCACACGGCCAGGCGGCCGAAGTCTTGCGTCATGTCGAGCAGCTCGGCCTGACGGGCTGCTTCGGCACGCAGCCGCTGGGTTTCGGTGATGTCTTGCAGGCTCAGCAGCAGGCGGGCAGGGCCGAGTTGCTCCGGCTCACCCAGAGCGCGCGCCTCGACGAGCGCCTGGCGCATTTCACCGGAGGCATGGCGCCAGGTGAATTCGGTGCGATCGAAGCCGCGGCCCTGACGCAGGTTTTCGGCGAGCGAAGCCCAGCCGTTGCCGGAACTCAAGAGGTCAGCCGCTTCGCGCCCGAGCACCTCGGCCGAGCTGTGGCCGCTGGCGCGGAGGAATGATGCATTGGCCCAGACGATCACGCCTTGCGCATCGAGCAGGGCGAGCAGGTCGGACGCCGCGTCCAATACGGCAGCCCAGGCCGCAGGAGCGGCAAGCATTGGCGGCGGAGCCTGGGTCGGGGCCATGACGGCCCAGTCTAGCGGGCCGTCATGCTGTCCGAATAGGAATCAACCCATACAAGCCGGCGGAGGCACTATTCCGTTGCAAGCTGCAGCACGAGTTTGCCGAAGTTCTCGCCGTTGAAGAGCTTGAGCAAGGTCTCGGGGAAAGCGTCGACGCCGCCGATGACGATGTCTTCCTTGCTCTTCATCTTGCCGGCCTTCAGGTAGCCGCCCATCTCGGCGATGGCGATGTGGTAGCGATCGGCATAGTCGAACACCACCATGCCTTCCATGCGCGCCCGGTTCACCAGCAGCGACATGTAGTTCGCCGGGCCCTTCATCGCCGTGGTGTTGTTGTACTGGCTGATGGCGCCGCAGATCACGATGCGGGCCTTGCGGGTGATGCGCGTGAGCACCGTGTCGAGGATCTCGCCGCCGACGTTGTCGAAGTAAATGTCCACGCCCTTCGGACACGCGTCGCGCAGGCTTTCCTTCAGGTTGCCAGCCTTGTAGTCGATGCAGGCGTCAAAGCCCAGCTCGCTCACCACCCAGTCGCACTTGGCCTTGCCGCCGGCAATGCCCACCACGCGCAGGCCGAGGATTTTGCCGAGCTGGCCCACCGTCTGGCCGACGGCACCGGCTGCACCCGAGACCACCAGCGTCTCGCCAGCTTTGGGCAGGCCGATGTCCATCAGGCCGAAGTAGGCCGTCATGCCGGGCATGCCCAGCACGTTGAGCCATTGCGAGGGCGATGCGATGCGCGTGTCGACCTTGACGAGGCCCGTGCGTTTGATGTCGGCTTCGGCGATCAGGCAGTGGGTCTGCACGCCGAGGCTCGCATACACGTGGTCGCCGACGGCGAAGGCCGGGTTCTTCGAGGCCAGGACCACGCCCACGCCGCCGGCGCGCATCACCTCGCCGATGCCCACCGGCGGGATGTAGCTCTTGCCTTCGTTCATCCAGCCACGCATGGCGGGGTCGAGCGAGAGGCTGAGCGTCTTCACCAACACGCCACCGGCTTGCGGCTCCTGCACGGGTTCGGATGTGAATTGCCAATTCGCCCGGGTGGGCAGGCCCACGGGGCGCTCGGCCAAGCGCACTTGCTGGTTGGTGGTCTGGGTGAGAGTGGTCATGTTTGTCTCCGGCAAAGGTATTGCGCATCGTAGTCTCGGCGCAAAACGCAAACTGTCACCCAGTTGTCAGCGGCTTCGAATGACAGGCATAAAAAAACGCGGCCGGAGCCGCGTTTTCTGTTTGGCCTGAGCCCGATTTACAGCACGCGAATGTTCGCGGCTTGCAGACCCTTTTGGCCTTCCTTGACTTCGAATTCGACCTTCTGGTTTTCCAGCAGGGTCTTGAAGCCATTGCCTTGAATGTCACGGAAGTGGGCGAACAGGTCAGCGCCACCTGCGTCTTGAGCGATGAAGCCGTAGCCCTTGCTCTCGTTGAACCACTTCACGGTGCCGGTTTGAGTCGTCATGGACGAGTCCTATCTTTTGACAAAGTAATGCGCCGCACATGCTGCGCATGCAGAAACACTCAAGAAACGTTATTGGGGGGGTCTAACGGAACCGGCTTGGAACCAAGCCGATGTTCGAAAAGATCACTAACAACCACTGTCTTGCGTATACCTGTAGGCTGAATATACACCAGCAATTACAGCCCCAAGACCATGAAGCTTTCTGTACTCGATCAATCCGTTTCACTGAGCGGCAGCAGCGAAGACGCGGCAATCCGCGACACGCTGGCACTCGCCGAACACGTCGAAACGCTGGGCTATGAACGCTTCTGGCTGAGCGAACACCACAGCCTGCCGACCATCGTGGGCAGTGCGCCTGAAATCCTCATGGCAGCGATCGCGGCACGCACAACGCGCATCCGCATCGGCAGTGCCGGGGTGATGTTGCCGCACTACGCAGCGCTCAAGGTGGCCGAGCAATTCCGCGTGCTCGAAGCCCTGGCACCAGGCCGCATCGACCTCGGCGTGGGCCGTGCCCCGGGCGGTGACATGCGCACGGCGCAAGCCCTCAACCCGCACACCCACGGCTCGGCAGAGCAGTTTCCTGAGCAGGTGCGCGACCTGCAGGCCTGGACGTCGGGTGTGCAGCACCGCGGCATCGTGGCGCACCCGCGTGGGCCGATGGCGCCCGAGGTGTGGATCCTCGGCAGCTCCGACTACGGTGCACAACTCGCCGCGCATTTCGGTCTGCCTTATGCCTATGCGTATTTCTTTGTCGACGGGCAGGGCGTGGAGCAGGCGCTCGATTTGTACCGCCGTCTCTACCAGCCGAGCGAACGCCACCCGCAACCGCACGCGACCATTTGCGTCTGGGCTCTGGCCGCCGACACCGAAGAAGAGGCCATGCACCACGCATTGAGCCGCGACCGCTGGCGTGTGGACCGTGGGCGCGGCGTGCTGGGCCCGTTGCAATCGCCCGACGCGATTGCCGCACGCGGCTTCACCCCTGAAGACATGCAGACGGTGGCGCCGATGCGGCGCAAGGCCTTTGTCGGCAGCGCGCCACAGGTAGCGGACAAGCTCCGTGCCTTGGCGGACGAACTCTCGCTCGACGAACTGGTGATCAACACCTGGGCGCACGACCCGGCCGTGCGCCGCAAGTCGTATGCCCTGCTGGCGCACGAATTCGGATTGGCGCAAACTCGCTGAAGACAAAAGCGGAGGGCGGTATGCGGATGATCGAATTCGAATTGCGCGGCGACTACATCACGCTCGACACCTTGCTCAAGGTCACCGGACTCGCGAGCAGCGGTGGTGAAGGCAAGGCAATGGTGGCTGCCGGCAAGGTCGAGGTCGACGGCCAGCAAGAGTTGCGCAAGACCTGCAAGATCCGCGCGGGCCAGGTGGTCAGCGTGGCAGGCGCGCGGGTGCGAATCCACGCGCCCACGATGCCGGCGCCGCTCGAAGGCGCCGAAGAAAGACCCCATGAGCCGGAACCCGGCGCACGGGGATCTTCTTCACGTCATTCCTGACGTCAGAAACGGTAGTTGAAGCCGACCGAGAACAGGTCGGCCTTCGGGTGCACGCCCAGTGCATCGAACTTGTAGCGCTCGAATTCGGCTCGCACACCGGCGTTCGCGGTCAGGTCGTATTGAACGCCGACGCCGGCCTTGTACGAGGTGCCGTTGTCGTCCGAAGGTCCGTTGTCCAGTTTGCCCTGGAAGGCGCCGACGCGAGCCAGGCCCCACCAGCCAGGCGCGAACATGAACTTGCCCACACCGTCGAGGAAGACGCCGTTGGCCTTTACCGTGCCACCGCCGTAGTCGAAGCTGCCGAGATCGACGTAGCCGAGTTCGATCCCGACGTTGGGGGTGAAGTCATACCCGCCATACAACTTGCCGCCGGTGTTGGAATTGTCCAGGCCGGGGAAGTCGTCACCTTTCAACTTGGCTTGGCCGACATTGCCGCCGACGTAGAGGCCGCTGCCGGCCACTTGGGCTTGAGCCGAAACCATGCACACACCTGCAATGCAAGCTGCCAAAAGTTGAGGTTTGAGTTTCATTGCTTTTCCTTTCAGAGTCATCAAGACGGCGACCCGAAGATTGCCGGTGACGAATACTCGTCGGGCGTACAGAAACTCCCCATCGGAGAACGCTGCCGATCAGCGTCAGCCTGCACTGCCTGGAGCTGTAGGACGAGTGTCCCTGCCTGACCTCAGGGCCTTTGCGGGCGCGCCGCACGGGCTTGCTCGCGCAGCATGAAGAGGTAGAGGCTCTCGACCTTCTCGCGCGCCCAGGGCGTCTTGCGCAAGAACTTGAGGCTCGACGAGATGCTCGGGTCGCTGGTGAAGCAGCGGATGTCGATCTGCTCGCCCAGGCCGGGCCAACCGAAGTGCGCCACCAGGTCGGTGAGCATCTTCTCCAGCGTGACGCCGTGGAGCGGATTGCGGGGTTGCGTGGTGGTCATGACCGAGCCACGCCAGCGAGGCGTGCGAGATCGGGTTGCAGGGTGGTGATGGCGTTCATCACCGGTTCATCATCGCGTGCGAATGCGAAATCGGCAAACTCGAAGCCCGGGCCGACGGTGGCGCCGATGTAGGCGAAGTCTCTCAGCGGTTCAGCCGCCTGCCACCAGCCGGCAGGCACGATGTGCCGTGGCGCCGATGTTGCACTTGCCGCCGACAGATCGACCGCCACGATGCGGTCCAGCGCAGGCGGCATGCACCACAGCCGCAGCGGCCCGCCTTCGAGCCAGTGCCATGCCTCGTCGGATGCGACGCGATGCCATGCGCTGAACTCGCCTCGCTGCAACAGAAAGTCGATGCAGGTGAGCGCACTGCGCACGGGTCGGCCGTCGCCCGGCATCACGCTCGCCGCCGAGCGGAAGATTTCGCGGTAGTGCCCACCTTCCGGGTGCGGCGCGAGCTTCAGCAGCTCGATCAGTTCTGCCGCACGCATTCAGTTCACGTACAGCAAGACGGTGACGTAGTGGCACGCCGTGCCGGCCAGCACGAACAGATGCCAGACGCCATGCGCATGGCGCCAGCGCTCGTCGTTGGCATAGAACACGATGCCGGCGGTGTACAGCAGGCCGCCTGCCACCAGCCAGGCCAGGCCCGCGGCAGGCAGCTCCTGCACGAGCGGCACGGCAGCAATCACGCCGAGCCAGCCCATCGCGACGTAGAGCGGCACCGACGGCACGCGCTCACGGCCCAGGCTCAGCTCCTTCACGATGCCGATGATGGCCAGGCCCCAGACGGTGCCGAACAAGGCCCAGCCCCAAGGCCCGCGCAGCGTCACCAGCGTGAAGGGCGTGTAGGTGCCGGCGATCAGCAGGTAGATGGCGCAGTGGTCGAACTTGACCAGCACCCGCTTCGCCGCGCCGCGTACGCTGTGATACAGCGTGGAGGCGCCGTACAGCAGCACCATGGTGGCGGCAAAGATGCTGGAGCTCACCACCTGCCAGGCGTCGCCGTGCAAGGCCGCCTGCGTGATGAGCACGGCCGCACCGGCCACTGCGCCGAGCAGGCCGGCCAGGTGCGTGAAACTGTTGAAGCGTTCTCCGTGGTACATGGGCCAAGAATTCCGTGAAATGGTGACGCGATTGTGTCAGCCGCGGCCTGGACGGGCCGCGATCGGGCTTCATCATGGCTCGCGGTGCGTGTCGGTCGTCTTCGACTGTCTGCCCTCAGGGCTGGCATCATTCCGTTCATGACCTCCGGCCTCACACCTCCCTTCATCGCTCCCGCTGAACTGACCGATGCCTTGCGCAGCGCGGGTTACGCGACCCTGAATCCTTCAGGCCTGTGCAAGTTGCTGCCTTGCGAGCCGGCCGCGCTGCGCTCGCTCGAAGCCAGCTGGGACGACCTGCCGCCCGACGCCTACCTGCGCGATGGCGGCCACTACCGGCGGCGCCGGCACGCCTGCTTCGTGGTCGACGGCGAGTTGGTGACGCAGGCACCGCATCGCGCGCACTGGCAGCCGGTGGAATACAACGCCCTGCACGGCGGGCTGGAACGCTGGTTCGAGCCGATCGAGCCAAACATCGTTGCGCAACCGGTGTGGACCCAGATGCTGCGCACCTTGAGCCAGAGCTGCTCGGCCATCAAGGGCGCGCAGCCCTGGTTCGTCGAGGCGCACCAGTTCCGCATCGACACCACCGACGGTATCGGCCGGCCCACGCCCGAGGGCGCCCACCGCGATGGGGTCGACTTTGTTGCCGTGATCCTGGTGAACCGCGTCGGTGTGAAGGGCGGTGAGACGCGCGTGTTCGAAGCCGCCGGCCCGAAGGGCCTTCGCTTCACGATGACCGATCCGTGGACGACGCTGATGCTCGACGACGAGCGTGTCATCCACGAGAGCACGCCAATCCAGCCGCTGGAAGAGGGCGGCCACCGCGACACCCTGGTGATCACCTTCCGCGCCCACGGGTTCCAAGGGCCGGCAGGGCCGTAGCGCACAGGAGTAGTCTTCGGGGCTGCATGCCTCTTCACGAGAAGCGTTGTGCGGCCCCACCACAACGCGAAGGCGCCATGCCCGGCTACCAGGTCAAGCTCGAAACCATCCCCGTCGCGGGGCTGGCGATGCAGGTGCGCTCGCTGCTCGACAAGCAGCAGTTCCACGACCCGGATGGCGAGGCCGAGCGTTCCGGCATTTCATCCGCCACCTGGCCCCTGTTCGGCCTGGTCTGGCCCTCAGCGCTGGTGCTGGCATCGCACCTGCAAAACACTGTGCTCGGCCAGCGCCGCATTCTCGAAGTGGGTTGCGGCCTCGCGCTCGCGAGCCTGTCGCTGCACCGTCGCCACGGTGACGTGACCGCGAGCGATTGCCACCCGCTGGCGGGCGCCTTCCTCGGCGAGAACCTCAAGCTCAACGTGCTGCCGGCGCTGCCCTATCTGCATGGCGATTGGGCCGCCGTCAACAAGGAGCTGGGCCTCTTCGACATGATCATCGGCAGCGACGTGCTCTACGAGCGCGACCAGCCCGGCTTGCTGGCCGCCTTCATCGAGCGCCATTCGCAGGCGGCGATGGAGGTCGTCATCGTCGACCCCGATCGCGGCAACCGGGCCGGTTTCAACCGGCTGATGGACGCGCTGGGCTTCGACCGCGAAGAACTCAAGGTCACGCAGCTGCCGGACGGCAGCACGCCCTACAAAGGGCGTGTGCTGAGCTATGCGCGGGCGGCTCGGCCTTTACTGGCCTAGCGTCCTCTGCAGGAAGAGGACAGTCGCGTAGAACTGGTAGTCGGCGTTTTCCTTGCGCGCGAAACCATGGCCTTCGTTCTCGGCGCGCAGGTACCACACCGGCGTGCCATTGGCACGGGCCTTCGCAACGATCTGCTCGGCCTCGGTGTAGGGCACGCGCGGGTCGTTCTTGCCTTGCACCACGAACAGCGGCTTGGTGATGCGGCTGGCATTCGTCAATGGCGAGATCTTTTCGAGGAACTCGCGCATCGCCGGCTCGCGTTCGTCGCCGTATTCCACGCGGCGCAGGTCGCGGCGGTAGCTCTCGGTGTTCTGCAAGAAGGTCACGAAGTTCGAGATGCCCACCACGTCGATCGACGCGGTGATGCGGTCGGCGTAATTCGTGCTGACGGCCAGGCTCATGTAGCCGCCGTAGCTGCCGCCGGTGATGATGACCTTCGAGGCGTCGAGTTGCGGCTGGGTCGCCACCCAGTCGAGCAGGGTGCCGATGTCCTTCACCGAGTCTTCGCGTTTCATGCCGTCGTCGAGCGCGATGAAGCTCTTGCCGAAACCGCTGGAGCCGCGCACGTTGGGCTCGATGACCGCCATGCCCAGCTCGTTGATGAAGTAGTTGTAGCGGTTCTTGAAGCCCATCGTGGCCTGGCCTTCGGGCCCGCCGTGGATCACGATCATCACCGGCCGCTTGCCGGTGAAGCGCGCGGGCGGCGGGTTCAGCAGGCCCGAGATGCTGCGGCCGTCGAAGCTCTTCCAGCGGATGATCTGCTGGTCGGCGAAGCTCGCCATGTCGACGCCGGGTGGCGCATAGGCACGCGTCCACTGCTCGACGCGGCTGCTCGCCGGCGCGAGCGAGTAGAGCTGGCTCGGCCCCTGCGCGCGGTTGAGCGAGAACAGCAGCTCACCCGAGCGGCGGCTGAAGGCGGCGCTGCCCACGCTGCCTGAAGGCAGGGCCGGCGCGGGCAGTTCCTTCAGCGTGCGGCCGTCGAACAAGTGCAGCTCGTTGCGCCCGTCGACATTGAACTGCGCGGCGACCAGCGCGCCGTCTTCGCTCACCTCGACACCGCTCGCATCCCAGGCGATGTGCGAGCTCATGCGCTTGAACTGACGGTTGGCGAAGCGGTACGACATCAGCTCCTGGAACTCGCTGGCACGGTCGCTGACGATGTACAGACCGGCGTCACCGGGCATGAACTCGCTGGCGGTGTGGGACGCGCGCTCCTTGCTGCCGGCGGCCGGCAGGATCTTCGTGGTCTTGCCGCTGGCGAGATCGAGCAGCCACACCTCGGATTCGTTGGCCGAGATGTAGCGCGTGAGTGCCACCCGCTTGTCGTCATGCGAGACGCTGTTGGCGGCCCAGCCGCCACCTTCGAGTTCGGCCACCTTGCGGGTGGCCTGCGGGTTGAGCGGGTCCATCAGGCGGAAGGTGGTGGTCACCTTGGCGCGCGTGCCGCCTTGCGCCGTCTTGTCCAGCGGCAGCGAGGCGGTCAGCAGGCGGCTGCTCTTGTGCAGCCACACCTGCAGGTTGTGGCGCTCGACGGGGTCGGTGAGCAGGGTGGTCTCTTTCGTCGCAAGGTCGAGGCGGTAGAGCTGGTCGGCTTCGCTGCCGCCCACGCTGCGCTCGAAGACGAGGTACTTGCCTTCGCGCGGCTCATAGGTGGCAGAGGTGACCGGGTCGGCCGAGTCGGTCAGCTGCTCGGGCTCGGCCAGCGGGCTGTTCACGCGAAAGAGTTGCGCGGTGTTGCCACCGGCCTTGCGGTGCGCCACGACGATCTCGCGCTGTGTGGGGTGCCAGTCGACGAAACCATGACCGCGGAAGTCGGTGTACTTCGCCACTTGGTCGACCAGGCTGGTCGGGACGGGTGGGATGCCTTGCATCAGCAGGTTGGCATTGGGTGCCAGTACCGAGACGGGCGGTGGCGCTGGCGGCGCAGGAGGCGGTTTGCTGGAGCAGGCAGACAGAACGATGGCCGTGGCCAGGGCAAGTTTCTTCATCCGATGAGTTCCCATGTGCGGTGAGCGTGCATTGTGACGCGACCGATAATCGTGTTGACGTCGTTCTTTCAGAGGCCCCGCTTGTTGATCTTCATCCAACGTTTCATCTCCCTCGCGCTGCGCCTGCTGCTCGTGGCCGCCGGCCTGGTGTTCGCCGCCTGCCTGCTGGTGGCCGGTCTTGTGCTCACGCTGCTGCTCGTGGGTTGGAGCCTGATCCGCGGGCGTCGCCCGCGCATCGTGCGGTTTCGTGTCGACCCACGGTCGCCGTTTGCCGGCATGCGCCGCGGCGCTGCCGAAGCGCAGGGCGAGGTGGTCGACATCGAGGCACGCGAAGTCCCTGATGTGCCGCAACAGTTGCGACACGACGAGCGTTGACCTCATCCGCGAGGCGTGCCAGACTTCGCACCCTGCGCTTCTGGCGCACACCTGATATCCGACCCACCCACCTGAAGGAGACCACTCAATGACGCACGCTGACATTGCCCTCCTGTGGGTCGCCGCTCGCAACGCCTGAGCTGCTAAGTCCGTTTCTCTTTCCGAGATCTGACCTTCCGCTGTGGCGCGCTCTGCGTCGCGGTTGACCTGCCTCCCCACTCGCAGCCCGCGCCTTTGGCGTGTTGGCGTTCGCATGGCTTCGCGCCGTGCATTCCGACGATGGAAGACAGATCTCACCATGATCGAAATGGATGTCGAGCGCTTGCGCTCGGTTGGTTTGACCCCCGCGATGGCCTTGGTGGCCATCTGTTCTCAACCCGTTCCCGAATCAGATGCGGACGACGATGGCGCCGCGTCGCCGCGCAGCCTGGTGCGTGTGATCGAAGTGCACCGCGAAACGCTGCAGGTGCACGATGGCATGCATGAGCGCAGCGTGCGTGTGCTGCCAAGGCTTGCACGCACGCTCGCTGAACAAGACACCGCCGTTGCCGTGGGCGACTGGGTCGTGCTGGTGGACGACGCCCACGGCCAGGCGTGGATTCACGAGCGCATCGCGCCGCTCTCGCACATCGCGCGACGCGATGCCGACGGCCGGCGCCACCCCGTCGTCAGCAATGTCGACACGGCCTTGCTCGTGATGGGCCTGGACGATGACTTCAACCCGCGCCGGCTGGAGCGCTTTCTGACGCTGGTGCAGGGCCAGGGCGTGACGCCGGTGGTGGTGCTGACCAAGGCCGACACGGTGGCGCCCGATGCCGTCGACCGGGCCGTGGCCGAGCTGCGCTCTCGCATTTCGGCACAGGTCGACGTCGTGGCCGTGAACGGCATGGCGCCCGAAACCACACGGGTGCTCGATGCCTACCTGGCACCCGGGCAGACGGTCGTGTTGCTGGGGTCGTCAGGTGCCGGCAAATCGACGCTCACCAACGCCCTGGCCGGCATGGCACTGCAAGACACCGGTGCCGTGCGAGAGCACGACAGCCGCGGCAAGCACACCACGACCTCGCGCTCGTTGCACCGGCTGCCGGGCGGGGCGTGCGTGATCGACACGCCGGGCTTGCGCACGCTGCGACCCGATGCCGATGAGAGCACGCTGGCCGCGAGCTTCGAAGACATCGCCTCGCTGGCCTTGCAATGCCGCTTTCGCGACTGCCGGCATGGTGACGAGCCCGGCTGTGCCGTGCGCGAAGGCGTGCCAGTCGACCGGCTGCGCAACTACCACAAGCTGCTGCGCGAAGTGCGCCGCGACACGCTCTCGGCGATCGAGCGGCAGCAGCAACTGTCGCAGTGGAAGGCGCGGGGCCGAGAAGGCCAGATGCGCCTGAAGATGAAGCGCGGCGAGGTGTGACGCAGGCTCAGCCGCCCGTGGGCACGGTCCCCGCGACGGCAGCGGGGGCCTTCTTTGTTGTTTTGTGGAGATACATGCGGGCGTCGGCATGCATCAGCAACTGCGCGCCTGAATTGATCTCCGAGCCGAAGGCGATGCCGTAGCTGATGCCGCTGTCGGTGAACCCGGCGTCCTGCAGCTTGCGTTCGATTTCGCCGAGGGCCTGGCGGATGGCTTCTTCGTGGGAGCGTTCGCCGAGCACGGCGAACTCGTCGCCGCCGAGGCGGTACACGCTCATGGCGTGGGCCTGCAGCTCGCTCAAGTGCTGGGCAAAGGCGCGCAGCAATGCATCGCCGTGCGCGTGGCCGCGCTCGTCGTTGATGCGCTTGAGGCCGTCGAGGTCGATCATCACCAGCATCGTTCGTTCGGGCGTTTGCGTGTCGGCGCCTGCGGTGGTCATGACGCTGATCGCACGGTCGAAGGCATGGCGGTTGGCAATGCCGGTGAGCGAATCGGTGCTGGCCTGGCTCAGCGCGTGGTTGAGCCGATTCAGGTATTCGTCTTTCTCGCGGCCGAGCAGGCGGATCTTGTCTGCCAGTGCAAAGGCGAGCAGCAAACCATCGGTGGTGGCTCCGAGCAGCGTGAACAGCTCGATGTTGCGCATCACGCTCGGTACCAGGCCGAAGTTGGCCGGCAGGATCAGGATGGCCGGCAACAGCAGCGCAAAGAAGGCCGCCAGGAAGTAGCGCGCCGGCAGGTAGCCCTGGCCGAGGCGGATCATTCCCGACACCAGCGCGAGCGTCAGCGTGACCGAGATCACCGCCGTGGCCAGCAGGTGCGCGTAAGCCACCGAGATGAAGCAGACCGGCATCAGCGCGATCGTCACGAACATGTTGCCGCGCGCCACCCACGCCAGCCGCGGTGCGTGCTCGGAGAGGCGCAGGAACTCGAGGAAGAACATGGTGTTGAACACCGCACCGAGGTAGAACGCCACGTAGTGCCAGCTCAGGCCGCGCCAGCTCAGCCAGTCGGAGGCGACGTGCAGCGTCATGCCCCACGAGGCGGTGGCGGTCAGCAGGTAGAGCGCGTAGTACAGCATCGCGCGGTCTCGCACGCCGAAGTAGACGAAGAGGTTGTAGAGCGCGAGCGTGAGCATGGCGCCCAGCGCGCACAGCGTCATCACGTTTTCGGAAATCACCGTCTTGCGGTAGGCGGCTTGCGTGGAGATGTAGACGCTCGGGTAGCGCGCGAAGTAGCTGCTCTCGATGCGCAGCAGCACATGCACCTGTGCGCCAACAGGCAGCTCCACATTGCCGCCGTAGTGCAGCATGTAGCTGCTGGTCGCGTTGTAGCCGGTGACGAACGATTGCACCGGCTGCCCGGGCACGTAGACGCGCACGTCGATGCGCTCCATCAGCGTGCCGGTGGGGTCGACGACCCAGTGCGTTTGCCCCGTGTCGTTCTGCAAGGTCGCATGGAACCAGTAGCTGCCGCCGAAGAGGCTCACGCGCTCGATCGGCCTCTGCTTGGCCAGCCATGCGTTCAAGCCCGCCTGCGTGGTGGGTGGCCCATCGTCTTGCGCCACGTAGAGCTGGCCGCGCGAAGCGATCTCCACCTCGGCGTCGCCGCTCAGCACGATGGCAGGCTCACCGCCGGCCCAGGCCCCCGTGCACAGCAAGCCGCTGGCGAGCACCAGCGCGCGCAGCCACAGCAGCATCCGCAAGGGCATGGCGTCACACATCCTTGTCACCCGCAATCACCTGCGGGTGGCCGCAAATGGCCTGGGACGTCTGCATGCCTGCCATCACCGCCGCCTCGACGCAGCCGGCGTTGACGCCGGTCTTGATCCAGTCGCCGGTGACGTACAGGTTGCTGAAGCCGGTGGAGTGCGTGTGCAGGCGGTGCTTGGTGCTGTCGACCACCGAGAGCACGTAGCGCTCGGAAGGGTCGACGTTGGCGCGCCAGTACTGGCTGTCGAAGCGCTTCTCGCCCTGCGCACCCGTGGTGTCGATCAGACTGGCCCAATCAAAACTCTGCGCCGTGGCCACGGCCGGCCACAGGGCGTGGATGTGGTGCTTGAGCTGATCGATGGCCGACTGCTTCACCCGCTCGGCCATGCGCGCCGGGAAGCCGTGGTCGCTGAACGGTGGGTAGTCGGTGATCGGCAGCGCGCTGCAGAAGTACGAGACGTTCTTCGGCTCGAACTGGGTGGGCCAGCTCTCGCGCACCAGGGTCTGGTCCATCGGGCCCCAGGTGTCGAAGGGTTCGCTGAAGGCGGTGAGCACGGGTTCTTCGTTGTTGCGGCCGAATTCCGTCCAGCCGAGCTGCTTCACGGTCTTGTCGAGCCACACCTGGTAGGACTGGGTGGCAGCGGTCTTCACATACTTCACCGAGGCCTGCAGTGCCGGGCTGCGTGCCACCAGCTGCGGGCAGAGCTGCGCCACGCTGTCGGCCGAGATGCCGAAGATCACCTTGTCGAAATCGACACCGCGTTTCAGCGTGACGCAGGGCAGGGGCTGGCCGAACGCTTTCTGGTAACGCTCGGGCCAATCGCTCCAGTTCGATTCGAGGTTCACACCGCATTCTTGCAACAAGCGGACCTGAGCCGGGTCGAGCTGGTCGTAGAGCGGCTGGTTGGGCCAGCAGCCCAGGCTCTTCACCGTGACCAACGGGTCGTAGCTGCCGCTAGCCACGTCGACCTGGCGCGTGAGGCGGATCTGCGCCACGGTGTCGCTGTTGGCCTCGGGCACCAGCTCCTCCACCTTGTGGAAGAACTCGAACTTCACGCCGCGCTTCTTCAACACTTCGTAGAAGGGCGTGAACACGGTGTCGCCCATGCCGGCTTGCATCTTCCACATGATGCCGCCCTGGTAGCCGCAGCTCATGCGGAAGATGCCGCGCAGCATGGTGCCGGCTTCGATGTTGGGTTTGTCGAAGTCACCGTCTTCATAGGCGAACACCAGGTCGTAGAGCCCGCGGATGGGCGCCGAGTGGACGCTGATCTTCGGGTTGGCGCCGTGGCGCGTGAGCCAGGCGTAGAGGTCTTCGTCGTTGATGACGTCGAAGCCCTCCACGAACACGCCGTCTTCGAACATGCCGATCAGCGAGGTGATGGCCAGGTCGATGCAGATGTAGAGCCGGCGCAGGTCATCGACCACGTCGCTCGCCTCGGCACGCTCGCCGAAGCGGCTTTGCAGTGCGCTGCGCACGCTCTTCAGCGCGGCGGCCTGTAGTGCGTGATGCCCCTCGTCGTGATCGCCCAGATCGGGCAGGCTTTGCGCGAAGGTCATGGCGGCATCGAACACGCTGTGCACGTCGGACACGATGGTCTCGACCGTGCGCTCCACATGCGCGGCCAGGGTGTGCAGCCAGTCACCGATGTCGATCTCGGTGACCGACACCGAGGTAGTCGTCACCGTGGTGGTCGAGGTCATCGAGGCCACGCCGTGCTTGTTGTCCAGGTCGCGCAGCCACATCTTGATCCACTCGTACATCGTGAGTGCGATGTCCCACAGGCCGATGTCTTCGTCGCCGTCACCGGGCTCGCCCGGCATGATGGGCGTGTCGATCACCCACTGGCGCCAGCTGCCTTCGATCAGCTCGCTGAGCGCGAAGGAATGCTGCGGCTTGAAGGCGTCTTTCCAGGTGGCCAGCGGCGCACCGGGTGGGCGGCCCATCAGCTCGTAGGCGCGCTGGATGGTCTTGAACGCGTTTTGGTAGAAGCCGAACCAGATGTGCAGGCCGTGCTCCTCGATGCGCTGGCCCAGCGCCGCATTGCGCCCGCTCGCGCCCTTGCCGCCAAGGCGCCAGCCCATCTGGTAGACGGTGATGTCGTACTGGTTCTGCCAGCCCGGCTGGTCGGTGAGGTAGAACGCAGCCGTCATCGCGGCAACGCCGCCGCCGAGGATGGCGATCTTCTCCGGCGCGATCTGCGAGTTGTCGTGAATCTCCTCGCCGGGCGTCACCTCGAAGTCGAAGCTCAGGTGGAAGGGCAGGATGGCCTGCTGCGGGCCGAACGGCAAGCCCAGCGTCTCATTGAGTGGAAAGCTGGCGAACGGGTGCAGCGTGAGCTCGTAGTCGTCGTCCAGCACCTCCACACCGTGTACTGCCGTGACCTTGGCGGGCGCGGCCACGATGGCCTGGTACACCGCCTTGATGCCCGAGGCGTCGGGAAACTGCTTCAGAAAGATCTGCTCGCAACCCGGGCTGCGCAGCATCTGTGCGATTTGTTCCCAGCCTTCCTTGTCGAGCTCGAGCGTGGCCGGCAGGTTGGCGGCGATCAGCTCGATGGCTTCTTCGATCAGCTCGATGAAGCCGCCCAGCGCCTTCGCACCATCGCGGTGGGTGGTGGCGGCCACCTCGATCAGCGGGTGCTGCGTGAGCGGCGAGTCGGGCGAGAACGGCTGGAAGCCACGCGCCGCCAGCGAGAAGTAGCGCGCGGGCTCGCCCGAGGCCGGCATGCTGTAGTCGCACAGGTACTTGGGGTAGCCGAACAGCTCGCGGCCGTTGATCATGGCCATGCCGTCGTCGACCCAGATGTGGCAGGGGTAGAAGAACACGCGGCTGATGCCGGTCTCGCCCTTCTTGATCTGCCCCACCATCACCCAGGTGATGATGTCGGTCTCTTCGCCCCAGCCTTTGGCCTGGTCGCTCGGCCACGTGGAGTAGGCCCGCTGCACCTTGGTGAAGGTGAGCATCACGAACGGCGAGAACACCTGGAATCGCATCTCGCCGCCCGCGCAGGCGGTGAGCGCAGCGTCGACGGTGGCTTGCAGCTTCGTGAGGTCGCCCCGCACGAAGAAGCCGTACATCTCGGAGTCTTTGAGTTGAAGCGGCGGGTGCATCAGCGGCGAGCCGCCCGGATAGAGAAAGTCTGGGCGGTTCGTCTTCGATGCGGTCATGGTGCTTTTCTTATCGTTTATGGGTCGGCAGATGGGCGCGAAGTATTTTCGCTGCGGGTGACACCTGCGCTCGTGGAAACCTGCTGCCACTCCCTCATCGCGGCTCTGTCAGGCGTTCACGCTGTGCCAGCGCAGGGAAGAGTTTCATCCACAACGCGGCCACTGCCAAGGTGCCGACGCCCCCCAACAACACCGAGCCCACCGGCCCGAGCATCGCGGCCGTCGCGCCCGACTCGAATTCGCCCAGCTGGTTGGACGCTCCGATGAAGATCGAGTTGACCGCCGACACCCGGCCGCGCATGGCGTCGGGCGTCTCCAGCTGCACCAGCGACTGGCGGATCACGACGCTCACCATGTCGGCCATGCCGCTCACGCACAGCGCGGCGAGCGAGAGCAAGAACACCGTCGATACCGCGAACACCAGCGTGGCCAGGCCATAGACGGCCACGGCGGCGAACATCACCTTGCCCACGCGGCGCGTGATGGCCCAGCGCGTGAGTGCCGCCGACATGCACAGCGCCCCGATGGCCGGTGCACCGCGCAGCAGGCCCAGCCCCCAGGGGCCGACGTGCAACACGTCTTTCGCGTACATAGGCAGCAGCGCGGTGGCGCCACCCAGCAGCACCGCGAACAGGTCGAGCGAGATGGCACCCAGCACCACCGGCCGCTGCCAGATGAACCTGACGCCCGCCAGCACCGTGTCGATCGTCACCGGCTCCTTGGGCGCTGGCACGTGCGGGTGGCCGATGCGCATGAAGAGCCCGCATGCCGCCACGAAGCAAGCAGTGCACACCGCGTAGACGACGTTGGCACCCGCCACGTAGATGAAGCCGCCCAACGCCGGCCCACCAATGATCGCGGCCTGCATGCCCATCGAGCTGAAGGCCAGCGCGCGCGGCAGCGTGGCTGCCGGCACCAGCGAGGGCACCAGTGCCTGCTGCGCCGGCATCTGGAAAGCCTTGGCGGCACCCAGCGCGAGCGACAGCGCCAGCAGCAAGCCGCGGCTAGCCCAGTGGCTGTGTGTGGCCATCATCAGCACCAGCGCGATGGCGGCCTGCGAGACCATCACCAGCGCGAGGATGCGGGTGCGGTCGTGGCGGTCGGCCACGTGACCAGCCACCAGCGTGAGCAGCAGCGCGGGCAGAAATTGCAGCAGGCCGACGAGGCCCAGGTCCCAGGCGCTGCCGGTCAGCTCATACATCTGCCAGCCCACGGCCACCATCAGCATCTGGTTGCCGGCGGTGGCCGCCAGGCGGGCGTACCAGAAGCGCATGAAGGCCCGCAGGCCGAAGAGATGGGTGACGCGCACGGGCGCCGCCGGGGCGGTGTCGTTCAAGGGCAATTGCAGCCTTTGTCGAAGATGATTCGCCACACGCCCGGCGCTTCACGGCGCCAGATCGAGGTGAAGCTGGCGACGGGTTTGCCGTTCTCGTCGAACACCGGGCCGCTGCTCAGTGCGAGTGAGCCGTCGTCCAGCACCTCGACCTTCTCGGGCCTCCAGGAGAAGGGGGCTTGGGGTTTGTCGTAGAAGCCTTTCCAGGCTTCCGATACGGCGGTTTTGCCGCGCAGGGTTTTCTGGCCGGAGAAGAAGACGGTGTCGTTGGCGAGGAAGCTGGTGAAGGCCGCATGGTCGCGGTCGGCCATGGTTTTGGCGAAGGCGGTTTCGGTGTCGGTGACTTGGCGTTGGAGGGTGGCGCGGTCTGTTGGTGTTGTGCTGCAGGCGCTTAGCAATGCGATGGTTGCGCTTAGGGCCAAGGATTCAGCTTGGCGCAAGAACTTGGTGAGCATGGTGGGGCCGTTTTGTGGTGAACGGGGACTTGATGGTAGGGGAAGGTTTGGGGGCGCTATCCGCGAGATGGTTCTTCTCACTGCGTGAGGCTGCGTCGGGATGTGCCCCCGACAGGGCAGTAACTTTCTTTCGCTTCCCCGAAAGAAAGTCACCAAAGAAAGGGGGACCCGACGGAGGCGGTCGGCCTAAGGCCGACTGCTCTGCGGTGCTCGGGGTTTGGGGCCTCGCGCCGAACTCGCTTCGCGGCCTGCGGCCGCTGCGCTCAGACAACCGCGCGAAGTCAGTTCACGAAGCGTGCTGCGCACGCGGCCCCAAACCCCTGCGCTCCTCGACGCCACCCACGGGGCCCAAGAGCAATACGGTCGTTTGCTTCGCAAACTTTCCCTGTCCACACCTCGCTTCGCATCGGCGCCAGGGCGCGCGGCAAGCCCGAGGCGTCATCAAGCCGACGCGAAGCGAGCCGAGTGGTGGGGTACGTTGAACAGGTGTTCCGTAGTCCGATGTAGAGCTCCGGCGACAAGTCGCGGAAAGAAGCAACCGAAGCGGTACGGCAAAGTGGAGAGCGTCTTTGCTTTGGTTACTTTCATTTGACGCGACAAATGAAAGTGACACGCCCGCCGGGGCGGAATCCCGGCGCACCCGCCGGTAGGCAGAAGAAGCAACTACGCGAAGCGGCACAAAAAAACTAAAACGGCACTTCGCTCTCAAAGCAAAGCGCCACGCCGCTCACCGGGTGCGCAAACGACAAGAGCCGTGCGTGCAACAACAAGCGCGCAGACCGCCCCAACACCTCCGAAGGCGCATACAACGCATCCCCCAAGATCGGATGCCCGATCGCCAACAGGTGCACCCGCAGCTGGTGCGAGCGACCCGTCAAAGGCTCGAGCTCCATGCGCGAGTCACCACCAGCACGCAGAATCACGCGATACCGCGTCACCGACGCCTTGCCCTCGTCAAAATCGACCTTCTGCAACGGCCGATTCGGCCAATCGGTGATCAACGGCAGGTCGATCACCCCGGCATCGTCAGATACCAACCCCGCCACCACCGCCACATACCGCTTCTCGACCTCGCGCTGCGCGAACGCATGGCTGAGCCGCCGCTGCGCCGCTTTGCCGCGCGCAAACAGCAGCAAGCCCGAGGTCGCCATGTCGAGCCGATGCACCACCAGCGCATCGGGAATCTCGGCCTGCACACGCGTCGCCATGCAGTCCTGCAGGTCGGTGCCCCGGCCCGGCACCGAGAGCATGCCCGCCGGCTTGTTCACGACGAGCAAGGTGTCGTCGATGAACAGCAGCTCGAACCCGGGTGACATCAACGCGCCAGGAAGGCTTTGCGCGATCCATCCTCGAACAACTCGTCGTCACGCTTGACCTGGCCGGCTTCGTCGAGCTCGCGTTCGCGTGTCACGCGCCCTTTGGCGTCGTGGTAGCGCTCCAGGCGCAAACGGCCTTCGCTGTCGTAGCTCTTGTGTACGCCCTTTGCCTGATTGCTGTAGCGGTCGGCCACGATCCACACACCTTCGGACGAGATGCGGCCGTTGTCGTGGAAGTAGGTTTCCCGCCGCGCGGCCTGACCGTCGGCGGCGAGGTATTCCTGCTTTTCCTTCAGCTGACCGTTGAGGTACCAGCGCTGTTCGAGCTGCAACTCGCCGCCGCGGTCGGTGACTTTCCACTGTCGCTCGCGAACGAGGGTGCCGCTCTCGTGGTACTCGCGCTCGAGCGTGCTGACGCGGCGCGTGCGGCCGTCGCTGCTCACGTTGACCCATTGGCGCTCGCTGAGCTTCACGCCGTTGCCTGAGAAGCCGCGCTCGGTGCCGCCGCGCGCATCGCTCTCGACCTGCTCGCGCAGCGTGCCGTCGCTCCACAGCGTGTCGCTCTTGCGCAGCTCGCCGCGCTCGAACAGCAGGCTGCCGCGCGGGCTGCCGTTGTCCGAGTACAGGGTGACCGGGCTCGCCTTGCCGCGGTGGCCGCACCAGATGGCGTCGTCGGCATCGGGTGCCAGCTGCGGTTGGGCGGCGCAGCGCAGGTTGTAGAGCTTGCCTTGCATCGTGAACTCGGCCACAGCCTGCTCGCGGCCGTCGTCGCCGTAGAAGGTCATGCGCTTGGGCTGGCCGTTCTCGTGCCAGCGTCGTTGCAAGCCGACTGTGGTGCCGTTGCGGTAGGTCTGTTCGCTCACCATCTGCTTGCCGACGAACTCGCGCGCCAGACCGTCGCGGTTGCCGCGCTCGTTGACGTGGTGTTCGCTCTTCAGCACGCCGTCCTTGTAGAAACGCACCACGCCCATGAAGATGCCGTTCTTCAGCTCCTGCTCGCGCACCACAGGGCCGTCGGCGCCTTCGCGGCAGCGCAGCAGGCCGGTCTTGCCAGCCGTCATGTTGCCGTTCGCGGGGTTGGTGAACTGGCCATCGAGCTCGCACACCTGGATGGCGTGGGCGGGCAGTGCACAGAGCGCGAGGAATGAGAGGATGAGGAATCGCATGCCCGGAATGCTATCCGGCATGCGCGGCCGCATTCCCAATGTGGCGCTCGCGCAAGCGCAGACTCAGCCCCACCGGCCCCATCGAGAACGCCATGTGCTCTCGGGGCTCGTTGCCATCGGCGGTGAGTACGCTCTCGATCTCGAAGCTGCCCAGCAGCATGGCCATCGCCATCTTGATTTCGAGCAGGGCGAGATAGCGCCCGGGGCACACGCGCGGGCCGGCGCCGAAGGGCATGGCCACGCGTTTGGGCGAGCCGGCGTGTTGCGAGGCATCGGCCGGCTCGAGCCAGCGCTCGGGCTCGAACGCTGCTGCGTTGGGAAAGTACGCATCGGCAATGCTGTCGTGCCGCATCACGCACCACACGAGGCTCTTGGCAGGCACGTGCACATCGGCCAGCGTGGTGTCACGCAAGGCCTCGAGCGGGAGGAAGGGGCCGACCGGCTTGAGCCGCATGGTCTCGGAGGCACAGGCCTCCAGGTAGTCGAGCGAGGCCATCTGCTCGGGCGTGAAGGCAGCCGGGTCGGGGGCGATGCGCAGCACTTCGTCGGTGGCGCGCTGCAGTGCCTGTGGGTTGCGTTGCAGCAGGTAGATCATCCAGGCGAGCGTGTTGGCGGTAGTGTCTTCGCCGGCCAGCAACATGGTGAGCACGTTGCCGGCGACCTGCGCGTCGGTCACGCCGCTGTCGCCTAGGTCGGCCGCGGCGATCATGCCTTCGAGCAGGTTGGTCGGGTGGTCGCGCAGCGCCGGGTTGGCCTGCATGCGCTGCCGGGCGTTGGTGATGAAGCCTTCGATGGCCTGCTTGATCGCGACCACGCTGCGGTCGAGCGCACGGTCTGCCGGCAGGCGCAGGTAGCGCCAATAGGGGAAGGGCGAAAAGATGCGCCGGAACATCGCCGGGAAGATCTTGTCCAGGTGCTGCTGGATCACCTCTTCGTCGGACTCGAGCGTGTTCATGTCGGTGCCGAACGCGAGGCCGGCCACCCCGTCCACCGTGTAGCGCATCAGGTCGGCCTGCAGTGCGATGGTGCTGCCGCTGCGCGCGGCCTGCAGCCAGCGCTTGCGCAGGCGCTGCGACACCTTCAGCAGCGAAGGGAAGTACGAGCGAACATGGCCCGGCGCAAAGCTCGCCATCACCATGCGGCGCTGGTCGCGCCAAGCCTGGCCTTCGGAACTGAAGAGCCCCGGCGTGAAGCCCATTTCCTGGCCGATTTCAGATGAGCGCACGGTTCGACGGAACCCGTCGGGCCGGTCTTTCAGCACGCTTGCGATCAGCTCATGGTCGGTGATGCCGAACACGTCTTGCTTGCCCAGCCGGAAGCGGAACAAGGGGCCGTATTCGCGGCCCCATTGCTCCACGTCGAGGTGAACGCGGTTCAGCTGCAGCTGCAGCAAATTGCCCAGAATGGGGATGCCGTGCGGCCCGGGCAGGTCGGCAATCTGGCGCAGCGCAGCAGGGGCTGAGGTCGAGGTCATGGTGTGCCTGGAAGTGCACGCCATTCTGCGGCCTCTGGTGCTGCGCCGATCTTGCGCAAGCTGGCGCACGACACTGGTCGTGCGCGTGGGGCGGGTCTGGTGGCCGCCCGAGAGAGGCGCGCTCAGCGCCTCCAGTAGGGCTCGCGGTACTCGCGCGGCGGGGGCGGCGGGTAGCCATAACCCGGCGTGACGACCACGGCGCGTGGGCGGTACCCTGGCACAGGCAGCACCACGCAGGCGCTGAGCAATTGCGTACCCGCCACGACAGCGAGCACGGCGAATATTCGGCGTTTCGAGGACTTGTTCATCGTCTTGACTCCTGAGCACCGAGAGGTGGCGCCCTGAGTCTGTCAACGGCCCCGGGCGGGGCACTGTTGACGCGTTTACGTTGCTGTCGCGTAAAGCCGATGGCCTTGGATCTCGTGATGTGAGATCGGTAAAAGATGCTTGTGCAAATCAGTGCGAGATCGTCAGTTGATCTCACCCCGCTGCTTGAGTACCAAACACTGCGCGTGCTGCGAAAACTTGGGTCGCTTGCACTGCGTTTGCATGCAGTAGACGAGCGAGAAGTTCTCGCGTGACCCGCACATGGCGCGGGGGTTGTCGGGTTCGGCCGGGGCCGTGGCCTTCGCCACTTTTCGAGACGGGGCTGGCTCGGGTGCGGGCGCCGGAGTGGCGGCCACCGGTGCCACGACGACGGGTGGTGTTTCCACCGCCGCCACGGGGGGCGGTGCAACGGCCGCTTCGCTTGCGGACGCTGTCGGTGCCTCGGCCTGCGCAATCGCGCTTGCGGGGGCCGGGAGGGGCGACGATTCCGAGGTCTCGGCGACGGCAGACGCGGGCACTTCCACGGGCGCGGCGCTGACGGGTGCAGCTGCTACCGGGCTGGCTGGTCTGGCGGGTGGCGCATCGGCCGCGCTGCGAGATGCCGCAGGCGGCATCTGCTGCATCCACCACCAGCCGCCCACGCTGGCGAGGGCGATGGTGCACAGCGCGGCAACCCACAGCGGCGCGCGGCTGCGGCGAGGCGGGGCACGAACCGATCGCTCGGCCGTGATCCAGTCGTCACGCATCTGCGAAGCCTGGAACACCGAATCGCCGCGTGGAATGAACGCGGAGGGCGTGTCCAGCGGTTCGGGCAGCGGGGTGACGACGGCGTTCGGCACGCGGTCGAGCGAAAGCATGAAGTCGGCGGCATTGCGCGGCCGGCCGCGTGGCTTGACCGACAGCGCCTTGTCAATGCCCGCCAGGAAGGCTTCGCTGTAGCTCAGGCCGAGAAACAGCTTCTGCAGCGTGCGCATGGCCTCCGACAGCGGGCGCTGCGGGTCGTTGACCGCCCGCACGGTGGCCAATGCCGGAATCTGGCGCGTGATGGCGAAGTGCAGCACGACCGCGAGCGCGTACAGGTCGGTCCATGGGCCCTGCGACAGCGTGGCCGATTCGGGGTATTGCTCGATCGCCGCATAGGCCGGGTTCAGCCGCGAGGTGATCGACAAGGCCTTGTCGCCGATCACGCGGTTGGAGGCGCTGAAATCGAGCAGCACCGGGCGGCCGTCTTCGAGCATGAAGATGTTGTCGGGCGTGATGTTGCGGTGATAGCACTGCGCGTTGTGCAGCACGTTGAGCCCGCTCAGCAGCGGCGCGAGCAGGGCACGCAGCCAGGCTTCGTCGGGCGGGCGCGGCAGGGCCTTCAGCGTGGCGGCGAGGGTCTTCCCGGCGTAGTAGGGCATCACCATGTAGGCGGTGTTGTTCTCCTCCCAGAAGCTGTGAACGCGGGCGATCGACGGGTGGTCGAGGCGCGTGAGCAGGTTGCCTTCGCTGAGGAAGTCTGCCAAGCCGCTGGCATAGGCATCGGTGTCGGCTCCAGCCTTGAGCACCACGCTCGGGTGGCCGCGGCGCTCAGCGAGCGCGAACGGCAGGTATTCCTTGATCGCCATCTGGCGCTGGAGCGACGAGTCGAGCACCAGGTAGACGATGCTGTAGCGGCCGCGCCCCACCACGTCGATGATCTGATAGCCCCCGAGGCGCGTGCCGGAAGGCAAGGCATCGCGTGATGCGGTCTCGAACTGCTGCTGGGTGGACGGGCCGAAGTCGGTGGAATGGGCAGGGGGCATTGTGGGGAGGGAATGTCGAGAAATCGGCTTGAGAGGGCGTATCGCCCTCTCAGCGTTATAGAGCAAAAGAACGGTCTTGCCGAATGGCAACGAGGTGCCGCTGCGACAAAGCCTGGGATGAGCACGCTCCGTGCCGGGTTCGGCTTTTTCGCCGCCCAGGCAGGACTCCAGAGCGGGGCCAGGTGACGCCCAATGCGGGCCCGCACACCGCGCTGCCGCACTGCACCAATCAGCACGCCAAGCCGATGCCGGAACGATTTGCAAACCTTTTTGCCTGCCGATACGGCCCTGGCCGGGTGCAAGGTGCTCCCGGGCGCCCAACAGGGATCGATTTCCGGTGCTCGGTTAAAAAAAGCCTCAAGTCCGCCGCTTTTCCGCCGATAGCCTGACGAAGCACCATGAAATCCATCACCGCCATCGCCAGTTCGGGAATGAATGCCGCCCTGCTCACCATGAGCGCGTCGGCCAACAACATCGCCAATGCGGTGGTGCCCGTCTATCGCCGCCAGCAGGTGATCCAGGAAACACAGCCCGGCGGCGGCGTGTCGGCCAGCGTGGTGCAGGCCGAAGCGAGCGGCAGCGACCTGGCGACCGACATCGTGCAGCAGCGGGTGGCGCTCTACAGCTTCAAGGCTAACCTGCGCAGCGTGCAGATCGAGAAAGAGATGCTCGGCACTCTGTTCGACGAAAAGGCCTGAGAAAGTGGCCTGAGGGCCGGGATACCATGCCGCCTCCCGAGGCGCGCAGATTGCCGTCGGCCGGGACCGTTTCGCAACCTCCCCACCGCACGCCATGGCCACCAGCCTGCTCGCCCTGCTCGACGACATCGCAACCGTGCTCGACGACGTGGCCTTGCTCACCAAGGTCGCGGCCAAGAAAACCTCGGGCGTGCTGGGCGACGACCTGGCGCTGAACGCGCAGCAGGTGTCCGGCGTGAGCGCCGACCGCGAGCTGCCGGTGGTGTGGGCGGTGGCCAAGGGTTCTGCGATGAACAAGGCCATCCTGGTGCCGGCGGCGCTGGCGATCAGCGCCTTCGCGCCCTGGGCGGTGACGCCGCTCTTGATGGTGGGTGGCCTGTTCCTCTGCTTCGAAGGTTTCGAGAAGCTGGCCCACAAGCTGATGCACAGCGCCGACGAAGACGGCACCCACCACGCCGAGCTGACCGAGGCACTGGCCAACCCGGCCGTCGACCTGGTGGCCTACGAGAAAGACAAGATCAAGGGCGCCATCCGCACCGATTTCATTCTCTCGGCCGAGATCATCGCGATCACGCTGGGCACGGTGAGCACGTCGCCGTTCGTCACACAGCTCGCGGTGCTCTCCGGCATCGCCGTGATCATGACCATCGGCGTCTATGGCGTGGTGGCTGGCATCGTCAAGCTCGACGACCTGGGTCTGTACCTCAGCCGCAAGCCGGGCTGGCGCCGCCCGGTGGGCGAGGCCATTCTCAAGGCCGCACCCTACTTGATGAAAGGCCTGACCATCGTCGGCACGGCTGCCATGTTTCTGGTCGGCGGCGGCATCCTCACGCATGGGGTGCCGGCCTTGCACCACGCCATCGAAGCGGCGGCTCAAGCGGTTGGCGGCCCACTGGGCGCCCTGGTGCCCACGCTGCTGGATGCGCTGACCGGCGTGATTGCCGGCGCACTGACGCTGGTGGTGGTGACGCTGGCGCAGAAGGTCTGGGGCCTGCGCAAGAAAGCCGGCTAGGGTTTCACGGGCTCCGCGCTCACCGGCGGCGCATCGTCGTCGAAGCCGATGCGCGTGCGCTGGCCACCGGCGGCCCATTCGCTGTAGAGCCACTCTCCATCGACCTGAACGATGCCTTCGGGGGCTTCGGGCTCTTGCACAGGCACGCCTTGCAGCCCCAGGCGCATGTAGTCGATCCAGATCGGCAGCGAGAGGCCGCCACCCGACTCGCGCGCACCCAGGCTGCGCGGGTTGTCGTAGCCCATCCACACCACAGTGGCCAGGCTGGGCTGGAAACCGGCGAACCAGGCATCGACGGCGTCGTTGGTGGTGCCCGTCTTGCCGTAAATGTCGGGCCGTTTGAGTTGCGCCTGCGCGCGCGCTGCGGTGCCGCTGCGGGTGACCTCCTGCAGCAGGCTGTCGGTGAGCCAGACGTTGCGGGCCGGTACCACCCGCTCGGCTTCGGTCTGCTGTTGGGGCGGGGTCTCGAACAGCGTGGCGCCCTGCGCGTCGGTGATGCGCTCGATCACCACCGGCTGCACGCGGTAGCCGCCATTTGCCAGCACCGAATACGCACCGGCCAGCTGCAAAGGGGTCGTTGAGCCGGAGCCCAGCGCCAGCGTCAGGTCGGCCGGGTGGCGGGCGGGCTCGAAGCCGAACTGGCTGGCCCATTGGCGTGCCGTGTCAGGACCGAGCAGCTGCACCAGGCGGATCGTCACCAGGTTCTTCGAGCGCGCGAGCGCTTCGCGCATGGTCAACGCGCCGTCGTACTGGTCGTCGGAGTTTTTCGGGTCCCATGCCGGTGGCGCGCCGTTGGCGCCGGGGGGCAGGGGCGCATCGTTGATCTGGGTGTTCGGCATCACGCCGTTTTCCAGCGCGGCCGAATAGAGGAAGGGCTTGAAGCTCGAACCCGGCTGGCGCCAGGCTTGCGTGACGTGGTTGAACTGGTTGCGCCCGAAGTCGAAACCGCCGACCAACGCCCGCAAGCGCCCGGTGCGCGGGTCGAGCGCCACCAGCGCGCCTTGCACCTCGGGCCACTGGCTGATGGACCAGCGCTTGCCGTCTTGCACCACGCGGATCACCGAGCCACGGCCGATGCGCAGCGCGGCCTTGGCGCGCGTTGAAAGCGCCGATTGCGCGGGCCGCAGGCCTTCGCCAGTGATACGCAGCACCTCGCCGTTGGCCAGCGTGGCGACCACGGCCTGCGGGCTGGCTTCGCTGACGAGCGCGACACGCAGGTCATCGTCGTCGGGGTGGTCGGCCAGCAGTTGTGCGACCGCGGGGTCGTCCGCGGCCAGACCCTCGGGCAGGTCTTCTTCGTCTTCGGGGCCGCGGTAGGGTTGGCGGCGTTCGTAGTCGAGCACGCCCTTGCGCAGCGCGCGGTAGGCGGCGGCCTGGTCAGCAGCGCGCAACGAGGTCTGCACCTTCAGGCCGCGGCTGTAGGCTTCTTCGC
>Ga0307515_10002061_pt1 | contig 44304 bp, 39 predicted proteins | sample 17_EM_MG_FD_194513 | JGI IMG/M metagenome (GOLD analysis project Ga0307515, IMG submission 194513) | Populus trichocarpa ectomycorrhiza microbial communities from riparian zone in the Pacific Northwest, United States - 17_EM | ecosystem: Host-associated > Plants > Roots > Unclassified | place... | reverse complement strand
TTACTGTCATCCTTAGTGCAGGGGCCATGCTAATCTTCTCTGTATCGTTTCAAATTGACCAAATGCCCGAAGGCAAGGATAAAAGTTTAAATGTGATTATTTATAGACCAAGACTTAACCTCGCTTAATTATTTCGCTTCCGATCGATTCCCTCCAGAACCGCAATTCCTCTTTATTTTCTACGTGGATTTGCTTATATTCACATCAGCACAGTTCTGCCAACCGAAATGGCCTCGAATATATATCACTAAGGAGGAAAAACAATAGGGAGGCCGCTTTACCTTTGATGTGCCCAATTGGGCATCAACGAAAGCCCCAAATCCATTGCTACTCTCTATCTCCACTGCGAATTCATCTAAAGAGCAAATGATTATATTTTGGTACGTGAATAAAATTCGAATTTGTTACAGAGGATGAAGTGCCCTTCATCGTGAGAGATTTCAGGAAAAAGTGCATTTTCTAGCGTCGAGCTGCATAGCTCCATCCCGGCTTCATGGCACCCCCTCGTGGCCGTCGTTTACTGGATTCAATTTGTCTGCTTTTAGATAAGGCGCGTAAAAATGGCAGTTCTTGAATATTAGCATTATAGCTGCTGTCTTACATTTTATTAATTTGCTCCAGTCTTTTGGTATCCTATTGAATTTGGTAATGAAAATTAACCCTGCGAAAATACAAAAGAATGTTCATATCCCGTAGGTACCCGCGAGAGTAAAATCAATCTACTAATTTCCATACTTATCCTACGTTCGCCTCCTCCATTACAACTATATTACTGCTTCGGTCATCTCTGCCCACAAGAGTACTGCTTAGATCTCTCTGGAGCTTTGTTAGGTCAATTATTGACTGCCTGTACAATGGCTCCCCGCGCTCCCTGGTCCAAGCCATCAAGGATATCCATGTCTTTCCTATCAATCACAAACCCGTAGGCATCTGCATTGTTTGTTATCCTGCCGGGTGTATCGCTCTTAGGTAACGGCACCCAGCCCTTCTGCAGGCAGTATCGTATGAGAATCTGTCCAGTTGATTTGTTGTACTTCTCTGCAAGCGAGACGAGTGTCTTGTCATGGGCTTTCTGGTTGCGAACGAGTGGGCAGTAAGCTTCGATGACAATACCTTGGGAATGACAGTATTCTACTACCTCCCTCTGTTGGCACCAAGGGTGGAGCTATACAATGATATTTAGCTTAGTTTATACACTTCTAGTAGTTTTATTTCATCTGCTTCACACACCTCAATCTGATTGACTGCTGGAGGAAAGACTGTTGCAAATTCTTTCATTTCCTTGATGTGCTGCTTGCCATAATTGCTAACCCCAATATCGTGAACCTTCCCTACTTCTTTTGCTTTTTCCAAAGCTAGCCACATCAATTTCCTGCTTTCTTTTCCCCCATTTGGACTATGTATGAGGAAAAGATCCACATAACCATCTAGCCCATCAAGCTTCTGCACGCTATCAATGATTCGGGCGTAGGTCGCGTCAACGTCGATTCCAGGCGAAAGTATCTTGGTTGTGATGAAAACATCCAATCTTGGTATCTTAGATTCTCGGATTGCTCGTCCAACTTGTGCCTCATTTCCGTAGTATTGTGCCGTATCTATATGGCGGTAACCAGCTTTAAGGGCTTTGAGGCATGATTGAACGCAAGTAGGCCCGTGCGACTGGTAGACGCCAAAGCCAAGGAGGGGTATCCTATGATGACTGTTCGGAAGAGGGAGGACGGAAGCTATAGTGAGCCAGGAAGACATGGTTCTGTGAGTCCTGCTGATTTAGCGACGACCCATAGGAGAATTCCGCCTAAGGACTCTCCTACGAACTGACCCTTCATGTTACTGTGTCACAAGCTATTTTTGCTACGACTCGAGATGCTAGCTTCGGAGGGGTTTGGGTGGGCTTGACCGCCTTGGAAGAGACCGGCAGAATCGCCGTTCGAACTTTTCTTCTCCCCACCTTCCATAAGAAGCTTCATCAATAAACTTGGACAAGATGGTGCTCCAGGCCATCAAATATGCTCGAGGCCAATTGGAGATCCTCGACCAGCTCAAATTACCCCATGCCGAGGAGTACGACCATATCTATTCCAGTACGGACGCATGGCACGCCATTAAGGAAATGCGCACCCGAGGTGCACCTGCAATAGCAATAGTCGCTGCTCTTGCACTGGCTGTCGAATTAGAGAATATGAAACTCTCTTCAATCGCAGAAGAGGTCAAGGTCTTCATTGACGAGAAATTGGAATATTTAATCACTAGTCGACCAACAGCTGTTAACTTAGCGGATGCTGCGAGGAAGCTTAGCAAAGTAGTGGATGTAGCTGCAACGAAAACTGATGCGAGTGGTTCAGACGTCAAGAATGCATATATCGAAGCAGCTGAGCAGATGTTAGTTGCCGATGTGCAAGATAACGAGGCAATTGGCAGGCATGGAGCTGAGTGGATCCTCAAGAACACAGAGGCAGGTCAGAAGGGGCAGGTCAGCGTACTAACGCATTGCAATACTGGGTGAGAAGTGGTTGAATGTTTCTTAGCATTATGACTGACTTTCTAGATCTCTTGCAACAGCAGGTTACGGCACAGCACTCGGCGTCATTCGTTCTCTTAATTCTAAAGGATCGTTAAAGCACGCCTTTTGCACAGAGACACGTCCATACAACCAGGGTTCCCGACTGACGGCGTTCGAACTTGTTCATGAAAAGATACCTGCAACGCTGATCACAGACTCAATGGCAGCTGCTCTCCTACGTCTCAAGGGACCCACAGAAAATGTCGCCGCAATTGTAGTTGGTGCGGATCGGGTTGCAGCTAATGGTGATACAGCAAATAAAATCGGTACATATTCATTGGCCATTGCAGCCAGACACCATGGCGTAAAGTTTTTGGTTGCAGCGCCACGTACGACTATAGACCTGGGCACCAAATCAGGCAAGAACATAGTGATAGAGGAGCGGCCAGGCAAGGAAGTCACTCTCATCAAAGGACCACGACATGATGGTGTTTCTTTGGATCTGAACGTTGTGGAGACAGTCAGCATAGCTGCAAATGGTATTGGTGTCTGGAATCCTGCATTCGATGTCACCCCAGCAGAGCTTATTGATGGTGTCATAACGGAGGTTGGCGTGGTTGAGAAGGATAGTGAAGGAGTTTTTCATCTTGATGGTATATTTGGTGATAACAACTATGAGGTGCGGCCCTCAACGGTTGGAGGCGTATAACACAGCTCTAATTTAGCCATTCTCTGTGGTTTCTCCCAATACGTTGAATCTTTCATGTCTTGCAGTCCGATCTGAGAGATGGACTTGCCAAATACCAGTGTTGTCCGGAAACCGCAGAAACCGCAGAAACGCATTTCTGCCGAGACCCAGACTGGTGTATGGATCGGTTTAAATGCCTTTCGTACGCGTTTGCTTGCATCTTGCGCATGTTCTAGGCTTCCAAAGCCTTGGATCCAGCCTTAGCTGGAACTTGCGCTCTTATCTTCATTGCTCGACTTGCTTGGCTGTGCTTGAGAATCCTTCGATTGCTCCATTCTTATCCTCTCCTCTTCATCTGCCTTCACTAGAAGCTCGTCAATCTTTTTCTCTAGAGCCGTCAAGTGGTGTTCAAGCGCGGCTGCAGTCCGTTCGCCCCGAGCAAGGTCCTGAAATGCCTGTTGATGGACATTAGCGATTCTATCGCATTGCCAGAAAAGTTCAGCTGGACAAACCTGAACAAAATCTGTTTCATTCGAGACATTCTCTGCATTTCCGTTCTGTTGGGCAGTCATTCTGTGCAAGGTAGGCCTTGTATTGTGAGTGATGATTGTGATTCGCCATTGAACTCGAAGGTTGATGGCGATGACCTCGTACTGTACTTGGCTTACGACGCCGCTAGCGCGTGCGAGCTTCACCTCCGTGTGAGAAAGGCTGCACGGACGAACAACCACCTCCGCAACGACACCGCGACACTCCTCGTCTCTGATCCACTTATACCTACATCTACCCCACACTAATTATATCGCCCCCTACGACTTGACATCGAATCTTTAGGCAACATGTTCTCCGGTTCAAGCTCGTTCTTAGGGGGCGCCAACAGTAGTCGGCCGGGGCAACCTCAATATGGTCAGCAGCAGTCTTTCCAACAACCTGGAGGCTTCGGCCCACAGCCTACTGGGTTTAGCGGAGGTCCCCTACAACCTCAGTTCACAGGCTTTCCAGGACAGCCGCAGAACTTTGTCCCCCAGCAGCAACCGCAATTTACAGGTTACCCGGGCCAGTCTTTCCAGCAGCCGCAACAGCAACAGCAGTTTCAAACCGGGCAGCAAAATCCTCCAATGCCACAACCGCAACCGCAGCCGCCTCAGCTACCGCAGGTTCCACAACCGACAGGCATGACATCGTCGCAAATAGCGGACTCCTTCAGGTCCAACGCAGCAAAGCCGCCTGTCCCGAAAGCTTCGACAGGGACGTCGAAGATACCAAATATCAGGTTGTCGTTTATTACAGCTCAAGATCAGGCGAAATTTGAGCAATTATTCAAATCTGCAGTGGGCAACGGCCAGGCATTGTCAGGGGACAAGGCCAAGGACCTTCTGCTCAGGTCTAAGCTCTCTGGAGATGCCCTATCCCATATATGGTATGTATACTTACAAGACTTTGGGGTTGATTACGTTATTAATTAAAGTCAGGACCTTGTCAGATACCACGAAGTCGGGACAACTTCTTTTCCCAGAATTCGCTCTTGCAATGTACCTATGCAACCTCAAACTGACTGGGAAAGACCTACCCAACTCCCTTCCAGAGCGAATACGAAACGAGGTCTCAAGTATGGTAGATATTATCTCCTTTGGAATACCAGATGAGCAACCAAGTCGTCCTGCTCCTCGGGGTAATGCTCCGAATTTCGATGAGCCTGCAATGCAAAACACGCAACCTCCACCAACCATACAGCAACCGCAGCCTCAACAATCAAGCATCCAGCTGCTCTCCACGTTGGTCTCTCAGCCCACAGGATTTGGATCCCAAATGACTGGCTATCCCCCACAATCTGGACCGATGCCTCAACCTACTGGGATCCAGGCACAGCCTACTGGATTCGGAATGCCACAAGCTATGGGCTATTCCGGACCTCGACCGCCAATGCCACCAATGCCTACCGGATTTGGGTCGAATCTTACACCTACCCAAACGGGACTTGCTCCCTTGAACTCTCAACCAACCGGGGTTCCAGGTCAATGGGGCTTAGTTAATGCGCCTGCAACTGGACTTCCAAACATTGAAGCCTTGCATCAGCGAATGATGCCTCAGCCTGGGCGAGAAGGCGGCTATACGACTGCTGGCCTTAGGGGGAATGCAACAGTTCCATGGGCAGTGACCAAAGATGAAAAGAAGCTGTATGATGACCTCTTTAAAGCGTGGGATGGGTTTGGCAAAGGCTATATCAGTGGAGATCAAGCCATTGAGATATTTGGGCAGAGTGGCCTACCGAAAACAGAATTGGAAAAGGTCTGGACTTTGTCTGACCCCAATAACAAGGGTCGGCTTAACCTTGATGAATTTGCTGTTGCAATGCATCTCATCTACCGAAAGCTCAATGGCTATCCTCTTCCAAACCGCCTGCCTCCCGAGCTCGTCCCTCCGTCGACTCGAAATTTCAATGATTCTATCGGGACCGTCAAGTCAATGCTTTCTCGTGACGCCGAGGAAAGGAAGAATTCTGGTGCTTTCCTTCAACCCCAACGGACTGGCGTAAGCTACCTAAAGACTCATTCCTTCCGTCAGCCTAGCCCGCTTAGCACAGGCCGAAAGGATGCCACTGTCTTCAAGAATAATGATGACAATATTGGATATCGATCGAGCGCGCGTCATCGGCTCGGAGGTGGCGGTCGTTCACCGTCCCCTGCTACTCCTTCATCCCCTGGATCTGAGCGCTCATCTGATGAGCCGTCCATTGACCAGATTCGAAAGATGATTCGAGAAAAACAAGTTCTTCTAGATGCCATTGACATCCGGGATGAGGATCGTGCGGATGAAGATGATGCATTAGATCGGAGAGATCGACGCGAATCAGAGGACCTCTATCGCCGTATCCGGCGAATCCAGGAAGATATCGACAGTCATCCTAATGCCTCGATGAGATCCAGCGATTCGGACGCTGAACGCAGAGCTCTTCGTCGACAATTACAAGGTTTGACGGACCGCCTGCCGGAATTAGCGTCAAATGTGCGGCGAGTGGAACGTGAAATTGCAGATGCAAAGTTAGAGCTATTCCGGTTGAAGGATGCCAAGGCACATCCGAACTCGGCGGCTGCAATTGTTGGCACAGGCCCTGGAGGCTCTGTCACCGAAGCAGACCGATTGAAAGCCCGCGCAAAGGCTATGATGCAACAGCGCTCTGCTGCTCTAACTGGCAGGCCTATCCCGAGTGGCGGTGATGATGCGGGCGCAGCCGCGAAAAGGCTGGAGGAGGAGAGTTCTCGCGTACGAACTGAGAGGGAGAACAATGAGCGCATGATTAGAGACGTTGAAGATAGTGTGAACGAATACGGCAAAGGGCTTATAGACAGCCTTAAGGAAGGTGGTCACGATGCTACGAGCGAACATGAGCGTAGAAGATGGGAAGACGGCTTAGGAGTTGAAGATGAGGTCAAGGATTTCATTTTTGACTTGCAGAGGAGCAGCAGAGCGGCTAGAGTCCGAAAAGAAGAGTGAGTTCTGCACTGCCTCTCAATGGGAATCTTCTAATATAATCTAGCTCTTCGAGAGACCGATATGGGTCAAGCTCACGCGCCGATGATATCAGCAGACCTCCTACGGCAAGCCGATTTGATAGCCCATCTCGTAGTGTGGAACCTGTCACTCGCCCTGCTACTACACCCCCTAGCAGCAATGCATCTTACTCTTCGTACAAGACTGCTGAAGAGCGCGCTGCTTTTATCAAACAACAGGCTGAACAGCGGATGGCTGAGAGGCTTGCAGCTTTGGGCCTCCGCGCACCTGCTAAATCTGGAGAAACTGTGCAGCAGCGTCAAGAGCGTGAAAAGAAAGAAAGAGAAGAGAAACTTCGTCAAGCCGAAGAGGAAGATGCTCGTCGTGAAGAAGAAAGGCAGCGAAGACTTGCCGAGGAGTCAATTGCTCCACCGTCCGCAAGCAAATCGAGTGCTAAGAGACCTCCTCCGCCACCTTCGCGTAAGAATAAATCGGAAGTTGTTCAACATGATATTAAACAAGCTGAAGCTGAAGCTAAGAGAGCTGAACATGAAATCGCCGAGAAAGCTTTACGAGATCAACAAGATGCTCAAGAAGCGGAGAGAAAGAGGATGGAGTGAGCTTCAAAGTACTCACCTTAGATTAACTATAGTTTTCGCTAACAAACTTAACAGGGATGAAGAAAGAAGACAGGAAGAAGAGATTGTGAAGGAACGGGAAGCGGCTCAAGCCCGGCTTCGTGCCTTGGAAGAGCAAGTCAAGCAAGGCAAAGTCAAGAAAGAAGAAGAGAAGCGTAGAAAGCAAGCTGCACAACGCGAGGCTAAGGAGAAGGAGGCTCGACTAGCTGCACAACGTGCTGAAATTGAAGCAACAAGAGAGCGGGAACGCCAGCTCCAACTACAGTTGGAGAGCCTTGACGATGAAGACTCATCTGATGATGAAGGTCCTCAAGAAATTACTCCGCAAGAGACGACTCCGACTGCCAGTCAGGAGCTCCCCCGAGAAACAGCGCCTCCTCCAGCAGCTCCCCCAATGCCACCCGCTGCTCCTTCACTCTCTCGTCAGGCTAGCACACCACCTTCTATGACTAGCCCACCGCCTTCTTCGGTGACCAGCCCACTCCCTGGTGTTGCAGATACGGAAACTAAGAACCCCTTCCTCAAGAAAATGGCACAGTCAAACGAAGCCAATGCTAGCATCCCTACTCCTCCACCACCACCAGCAAGTACGAACAGTGAAGTATCTACAAATCCTTTTCATCGTTTAACGCTGGAATCGAACGCCAAAGCTGCATTTACCGAGGCCGCAGCTTCTCCTGCCATCCCTCGTTCACGCACAAGGCCAGAGGATGATGACTGGTCTGTAGTTGACACTGACGCTGAGACATCTTCGGACGATGACGACGATCGTCCCAGCGGTGGCAATGCCAAACAGCTTGCTTCTATCCTGTTTGGAGCTATGGGACCTCCACGTCCATTGTCCCCAATGGACAACAAGAGCCCTCGTGCAGAGAGTCCTGCTGTTGCCTCGCCGACTGGGGCTCCCCCACCACCGCCGCCAATGCCTTCTGGAGGTGCTCCTCCTCCCCCGCCTCCTATGCCAAATGGAGGTGCCCCTCCACCACCGCCGATGCCCCCAATGGCCCCTAGAGGAGGTGGGCTACCCGATCGAGGGGCGCTGCTGGGAGAGATTCAACTTGGCAAAGGACTGAAAAAGGTGGAAACGAAGGATAGGAGCACTGCTACTACTGCTGGTAGAGTCTTGGGATAGGCCAGAATGCGGAGAGATTTAGCTTTGAGCGGGCTTTGTATTGTTATTATATTGATGGCCTTGCGCATGAATAGACTGACTAAGTGGATAATGTGATTTCGAAAGTTGTAGTAAATTGTAGAATCTGCAATCCTAGCTCTGTTTATGTCCAATTGTATTTTATTTTACTAGATACTCATGTTTCAATTAGTTAGTCCGTCCTCCCGAGTAACATCGGTTTTGGTTGGCTGTTTTCGAAGGCGGTGTGTCGACACAAAGCCGTTAGACCTAAACTTCGGCATCACTACACCTTTCACTTCCTCGACATTCACGGCAGGACCTCACTCATATTCTGTTTTCTCTATATAAGCACATATTATCCTCAGAAATATTCTTTTAATATATTAATACCGCACGCGTACCTTCCTCCTCTTTGGACGCCTCGCAATACCTTTTAGAATAGATCGTGAAGGAGACATTTCTCTAGAGAAGCCAGGATGAACGCGCCTGACAGGTGTGTACTTTTCACTTCATGCTCTATATTTCGATATCCTACTCGTGATGTGTTTCGTCATGATGGTGGAGAAGTGAATTCACAAGGTGATGGCGAATATCGAGTCCCTCGCGCCTTCTTCACTCAGACTGGAGAGCACCCCAAGACAACTTTTTCCCACCCAAACTCTTCCTCAATTTCTGCTTGTACCTTCCGATAACCGTGTACGACGTATTGTCGGACCCTTTTACTTGTTCAATATGAGGATCACTTCTGAAGAAGATGAGCGCCCTAGGTTCGAGCTCTTCATCCTCGGAGACGACGAAAAGAAGGTTGAGTGGAAGGATGAGACTCGTAAGCCTACTCTGCTCTGCCCAAGCCTGACATTTATCCCTACTCACCTCGTTCCAAAGGCATTCCGAACACCGCTACCTTCGTCTTTAATAAAGAAGACCACACGCTCGGCAACCTACTCACGGCGCGCCTCCACAAATATGACTATGTCACCTTCTCCGCATACAAAGCCCCACACCCGCTCTTCGCCAAGTTCGAAATGCGCGTTTCCACGGATGGCACTGTCAGCCCCAAAGACGCCATCGTGCGCGCGTGCAGAGATATCGTGCAGGATTTGGAGATTCTGAGTCGCGGGTTTACGACTGAGTGGCTCGGCAAGAGGATCGTATCGGAGGGAGAACAGGAGATCAGTGCCAGGGAAAGAGCGTTGTGATAAGTGGATAATGCGAGTCGGTTGAGCAGGGCCGCAATGCATAATTCGGCGTTCAATATGGGCATCTGGGCCGGCGCTTTGAGGTTTTATGTTTCTGTACTGGAGATTGGAAGAAATGCTTATGTGGAGAGGATCATTAGTATGAAGGCAAATGATGGGGACAGTAGCTTTGGTGTTACTTTGGCAGGTTTAACCCCCGAATGAGATATCTTGTCTGCCCCCTCCTACTTATCTTATTGGCCTTCCAAGGACGTGGACTTGTTCAAGCGATAGAAATGTTCGAGGAGCTCGAGATCTAGTCATGTCCATTCAAACACCGCAGTCTGCTTTCAGTCCAGCTAGAGAATAGGCTTGTGCCAATTTCCGGATCTCTAAGTTCTCAAAGCGTTTTGCGATTGCGTAAGTCTAAGCTAAATACACTTGTAATAATCACAGCCTTATAGATCCAGGAGCTATGCGAATATTGGAAACTTTAAGAACTAGTGAGAAGCCTCTTATTTCTTTATATATTTAATATATGCCGCGTTTACAAATAGCCTCGAGTATCTTAGAGGAACATAGAGATCTGCTGTCTGTGAAGCTGTAAAGAATTTTTGGATACTTCTTAACTCAACACTCGAACTTCAGTGCACAAGAAGAGATTGCACAAGTCTCGCAGCGTAGTTCAACCTTCTTATTATAGCTCGAAAGCATAACTAGTACCTGGGATTGGCCTACTTATAGATTAAGAGACAGTATGGTAGGATTACTCTGTCATTCTATTATGCACAGGTTACATGGCATGGCAAGGGCTTGATGGACGGCCCGTTAGTAGTGCATTGGATAGACCTAACGTAGCTGTCCTATGCATAGTAGTCTGGGCTACAGAAAAACGATGGTGGGCCATAGGGGCGCCTAGAGTTTAACATTCAATAACTTTCCTATCTATAAGCGTTCAATTATTTAGCAGAGGAATGAGCATAATAGGCGAATAGTAAAATGCCCGTTTGAGCACTTGAATGACTTAAACTAATGCTAAAAACCAAGACGGTTTTTAATAGATAACTACTTGTATTCTCTATTCATACAGTAGAGAGCGGGAAGAAGCGCGGCCGCACTAGTTTAGTTCAATCTCAATGAATTAATGGTAAGGACCGAGGAAGTAAACCACTAGGTCAATTGAGACTAGCTACACCGCGGTGCTATGCACAGTGAGTTTATCATCCTATCTATAAAGAAGAGAGGAAGATTCCGTCTGCAAGTAGAAGGGAGCGGTAAGCACAGGATGCGAAGTGAAATCATATGAAAGTATTTTTTAGCCATGGTATTTTATGGAGTTAGCATTCATGATTTCCATACGAACGAAAGTATTCCTAGAGATTCCAGTTGCATGTCCCTTTGAAGCAGTCTAATGGCTTAGTGTTGCTAGACCGTTCTAAGGCGAAATTGGGCGCACAAAGAGAGATGTGGCTGGCAGTATGTATGAGCAGGGGTAGACAGCACATTCGTATAATATGGGTTGGCTCTTAGTACTCAAAAGGTCATAAGTATCGAGATTTACGGGACGTTGTGAGTGCTGATCGAGCAAGACTTGTCCAAACATGGTAGTACCGTCGAGCTATCTGAGGTAGATCATGAGCTGTCTTCATATTAGAAGCCGCCTACTTAACTATATAAATTTGAATAAAACATGTACGGCTAATCATTGCGCTCTCTCCCATTGCTCGGAAGCAGAGAGACACCGCACCCAAGATCGGCTGCTGGAGGTTGTTCTCCACTCAACTGACGGTCTTCGTTTTCATGGAACCGCACACCATCACGAAGATGGCGGGTTTCTCAAATCGAAAATGCTTTTTGTGAGCGTGATAATTTGCGTTGTTCATGAAGAGGAAAAGTGAAAGAGAGAAGCCGCGAACTTTTCTTAAGACGAGCTGCTCGGCCGCCAAGTTTTTCCGAATGCGCGCCCCGCCAAGTTCCAATTTCTTGGGCTGACTCATAGTTTATGCCTTCAAAAATGTGCGATTTTGGTCACTCTCAACTCCTCATACTTCGACGACTTTACTAAGGAAAAGCACTCTGTACCAACTCCCGTTTTCATCTCGTACACACACACCGGAATTTTTGAACTGTCCAGCATGGATTCGGATTCGGACACGCACCACGACGAGACTCTACAGGACTCGGAAGCTGAAGAGGTGGAAGTGAAGCCTAAATCGACATTGAAAAAGTCCTCAGCGCCCATCCGTGAGCCTGTTATAAGGCCAGAGCTCCCAGAACAACCGGAACCAAAAGACGTCGACTTCTCGAAATTAACACCTCTCTCACCCGAAATTATCGCTCGTCAAGCAACCATAAACATCGGCACAATCGGCCATGTAGCTCACGGGAAATCAACAGTAGTGAAGGCAATTTCTGGGGTGCAGACTGTCAGATTTAAGAACGAGCTGGAGAGGAATATCACCATTAAGCTGGGATATGCGAATGCGAAGATATACAAGTGCGACGATGAGGAGTGCCCACGACCAACATGCTACAAGAGCTTTAAGAGCGAGAAGGAGGTCGACCCACCATGTGAACGAGAAGGATGTACGGGGAGATACAGACTGCTCAGACACGTTTCGTGAGTACCGAGCATGGTTTGCTAGAAAACTTTAGGGTTAATACTTTGTTCTTAGATTCGTCGACTGCCCTGGTCACGATATTCTTATGAGCACTATGTTGTCAGGCGCCGCTGTCATGGACGCAGCACTACTCCTCATTGCCGGTAACGAAACTTGTCCTCAACCTCAGACATCAGAGCATCTTGCGGCCATTGAAATCATGAAACTCAACCACATAATAATTCTGCAGAACAAGGTGGACTTGATGAGAGAAGAAGGCGCAGAACAACATTACCAGTCGATCCTCAAGTTTATTCGTGGCACAGTTGCGGACGGCTCACCAATCATCCCAATTTCGGCCCAACTTAAGTTCAACATCGACGCTATTAACGAATACCTGATAACAAAGATCCCTGTACCAATACGAGACTTTTCGGCGGAACCGCATATGATCGTTATTCGGTCATTCGATGTGAACAAACCCGGTGCTGAAATTGAGGAGCTAAAGGGAGGTGTGGCCGGTGGCAGTATCCTTACAGGTGTTCTGAAGTTGGGTGATGAGATTGAGATTAGACCGGGTATCGTCTCAAAGGACTCAACAGGTAAGATTCAGTGCAAGCCAATCTATAGTAGGGTTGTGTCGTTGTTTGCGGAACACAACGATCTAAAGTTTGCTGTTCCTGGAGGTTTGATCGGTAAGTCACAACTATTGCTCCCTAGTATTACTTCGCTAAGCCTTTGTCCAGGCGTTGGTACTCGGGTAGACCCCACCTTGTGTCGTGCAGATCGTTTAGTCGGGTTCGTTCTGGGCCTGAGGGGCCACCTTCCTGCAATCTATACTGAGCTAGAAGTAAACTACTTCCTTCTTCGAAGGCTACTGGGTGTGAAGACTGCAGACGGCAAACAGGCCAAGGTTGCGAAGCTTAGCAGGAATGAAGTGTTGATGGTCAACATCGGCAGTACGGCGACAGGTGCGAAGGTTATCGCAGTGAAGGCTGATGCAGCTCGCCTGAGCTTGACAAGCCCGGCGTGTACCGAGATTGGAGAGAAGATTGCGTTGAGCCGAAGGATAGAAAAGCACTGGCGGTTGATTGGATGGTAAGTTGACATGCCCTACTCGTCCTTTCTCCAAAACAAGACTGACATTAAAACGCAGGGCCAACATTGTTGCGTAAGTGATACGATGACATTACTTCTCCTTTGCAGCTAACATGTTTTACTAGGGGAACTACTTTATCACCGACCACCGATTGAACCCATTTTCTTTGTTGGGGTAGTTTTGGGACTGGGACTGGGACGGATGGCCAATGAGGATTCCATGATCACGGTAATGCGTATAACGAAGACTAGCAAGAGTCGCATGCCTTAGTTTCCTTCTGTACCATGCTCGGAGCATTCTCTGAGCCTGTGGAGTGGCATCGTAAGGATAGACTGGGGAAAAAGTTGCGAGATGTACTGCAAGCGACCATGTTTGGAAATTTACATAGCGAGAGCTTTACAGACAATACCCTGTCAAATGCAGACAAGAACATGATACATAAAAACAAGTGTTATTCAGCCAATGCATCCAGGGTGTTGCGTGTGGTGTGATCCAATGGGGGAATGTGGAATGGGCACCAGAGTCGGACTTAACTAAACTCTGACCTCCGGAGGCGAGCGGGCTTTCACATGCTCCAGAGCTCAAACACGGACATGCATCTCAGCAACTCAACTTAGCCTGTAGCAAACCCCTCATCAGCCTTTCTAGCTATCCTAGAAGGCTAGCCCTCGTTCAATCAGGCTATATAAAGTACGCTCCATCCCGTTCACATGCCCATTTGCCAAGCGTTCCTAACCTCTGCCGTCCACGGGCTCACATTTCACTTCCCCAGTTCCATCTCGACCATAACATCAGTATTCTCACGACATTTTGAGTTCCGGACATTTCTACACCGCTACACACAATCAATCCATCGATTCATTCATATACCCATTCATTCGCCTGCATAATATAAACGAATAGCCCAGCCATGAGCGACGACGACCAACCATCACCGCTCCCCAACGACATTCCTACCTGGAACCCGCACATCCACCGGCCTGTCCCGCGCCGGCATTACGAGTTGAACCCGGGCACTGACTTCGCGGCACAGTTAGATGCCAAATTACTGCGCAGCCGGGCCGTGAGCAATGGCAATGGCGAGAACCCGTCGCCGCCGTCGCGGACGAAGTCCCTCCTCAACATGACGTCCTCGACGCTCTTCGGCATATACTCAGATGCAGGAACGGGAGGCGAGCGGAGCGAGGCAGCGACGCCATGGGGGACCGGTGCGGAGACCCCGGCTCGCACGTCCAGCGACGTCTGGGATGCGAGTCCGGAGGTCAAGGCGCGACCGGCGGTGCGGAGGGAGAGGATAGCCAAAGGCGGAGAGCTGTGGCAGCGGCCGAAGTTGAAGCAGCGGCAGGGCTTCTGGGGCGCTGTGTTGCTGCTCGGCCGTATCTTTGCGCTCTTCTCCTTCGGCGTCGCGTATGGGGTCATAGTGTCGCATCTGCATGATACGCGGAACCTCGCGCCGGTGCGCATGCAGGGCGTGGATCGTAGTCAGTGGCAGTATTATGCCGTGTGGGGCGTTGCGGGCGTCATACTGGGCAGTCTACTCCCGTATGTCGATTTGCTTTGGGAGAGAGACGCGCCGCCGGAGGAGCGGACGGAGGAAAAGACGAGTCCGCAGGCACCGTTAGGAGAACAGTGGAATCCGGTTGTTAGGAGCATTGGGGCGTTCATTGGGATTGCGTTTGCGATTGTAAGTCCGAAGTCCGGATGTTGCGCCCATCCCTACTCTTCCTTCCCACCTTACCTAATATTGCATACAACTTCTCCCTCTTCCACACATGTAATGTGGAAATCGAAATCGGGATGCTAACTGGTTTCCCTAAAGCGTAAACTCCCCTGGCAATCTACGCTCCAAGTCTCCGTCACCCTCTCCCTCGTGAACCCAGCCCTTTGGTACATCCTCGACCGATCTAGGCCTGGCCTTGCCCTCTCTACCCTTGTTAGCATCACATGCACCTCTATCCTCCTGCTTGCAAAACCGGATGTCGTGCCCTCGCCTGCTGCCTCTATCGCCAACGCCACCGGTCTACCCTCGGTCAATCAGAGAAGCAACGGCCCGAATGGCGGTACCGGAGTCCCTGAGCTTTTCGCCGGCGTTGTCAGCTACGAGAGCCTAGGTGTAGCGACCTGGATTGCTAGTGTACTTTTCTGCAGTTGTATATGCTTTGGAAACATCGGCCGGCGGTTAGCCGTGCTTGATGAGTGGAGTAAAAGATCGTAAGGAGAAGAAATAAAAAGTTATCGCAGTCATTACCTCCCTGAGACGGTCATTCTGTCTTGTATTCTCCGATATTGCATTGGGTGTGGTGTAGCCGCTGTGTTTACCACCGCTGGCATTTAGTTTAGGGAAACGGTAGGACTTGTATTGGTATGAGAGTGGGATAGGATAAGATGTATAGAGGCCTCCGCTCGCTCACGCGTTAAAACATTGTGTTAGTAGTATTACTGAGGTTAGATGGGCCTGTGAGCTCTTCAACGTCCTCAGTGAAATGGCATCTAGCTCTCGAAGCGGCGTCAGTGTTTGCTATATGTGGTATGCGGTGGTGTGACGTTGATGTATTTCCCGACCAGGAAATCTGGTCTCCGTAGCTACGTAGAAGCACGTGCGCTGCGTCCTACTGCACTACAAAATCATTGATGGAGATTGTCCACAACGTCTGGTCTAAAACTTCTCTAACTGTTGAGGGTAGCACTGATAGTAACGCTATTCCTCATAACATTTATTAACTATTTTAACTAAAGCTATTCCTATATCACTAAAATTAGAAGTGGTGGAACTTTATCTTTAAACAATTTAAGGTAATGCATAGCTTCGCTGCATGATAATGTTGGCTGTTACCACCAACCAAAAACTAACAATGAAGATGCCTAGGATCTTGATATCTAGGGCTTTATCGGTTCCTTCATCAACGGTCTGAGAAAACATCTCTACTAGGATATCAGAAATTTGTTGTCTAGTCGTGGTGGTCCATGATTTATGTAGGAGCAGTAACGCCTTGTTGACCTCAAGCAAGACTAGCGGATAGTAATGGGTAAGTCCTGCGAGGCTTGTAAACTATAATTCATTGGATATCTCGTGGTCTAGAGTTACACAGTACATAATATATCCCCACAAGGAGAAGCCATTCAAGCGTCCCTCGTATCTCACATGACAGATGCAAGAACCCTGAAACAGTTAAGCTCCCCCATACCCACACCGCGCCAGAACCCGAAAACCCGCCATGAAAAGAAACAGCAGCAAAAGACACTGCGTCAGCAGAGGAACTTGTACATCTTCTTCCACCTCGGCCACGCAGCGCGCTCTAAACGCTCGTCCGCAATCAGCTCCGCGAGATTCAGCTCGCGGATGCCAGTGTGCAAGTCCATGTTGTAGGACCGGATGAACGGCGTGCGGTACACGATCTTGTATGCGATATAGAACACCAGGATGACAGGAAACGCGAGATACAGCCCGAAGAAATTCCGTACCAGCTGGCGCGTGCTCATGGTCTTGTAGCCCAGCGGCGCGCACGCGGTCCAGAACTGCGCGATCAGCACGAGGATGTTGAAGGTGAGGCCGATCCAGGACCCGATGACGCCGGGCTGCGAGCAGAAGGCGAGCTCATCGAGCGTGTGGCCCTGCACGCGCCAGCCTTTGCGGAACCGGATGTGTGCGAAGCAGATGCTGCCCCAGGTGCAGATGGATGAGAGGCCCGAGATGGCGAGCATCCAGTTGAAGGCGTCAGCTTGCCTGTTGGAGCCGGCGAGGAAGGCGAGCAGGCCCAGGGCAGAGGCGAGGCCGATGGACACGAGGGGACGGCCTTTGCGATCGATGTAGGCGAAGATTTTCGGGGCTTGGTTCTGCTCTGCTAGGGCTGCTAGAGTGCGGGAGGAACCGTAGATAGAGGAGTTGCCAACGCTGATGACTGCGATCATGATGACGGCGTTGAAGGCCGATGGAAGACCATCAATTCCTGCATTTGTGATGGCGATGACAAAAGGGGAGGCGACGGCGTCAACGGAGGTTTTTCCATTTAGGAGTCGCTCGTCTGTGTATGGCACAAGGAGACCGACGAGCAAGAGGGAGACGATGTAGAATAGAGTAATACGCCAGAAGACCTGCTTCACGGCTGTGGGAAGTGACTTGCGTGGGTTTGCCGTCTCAGCCGCCGCAAGACCTACTAATTCCGTACCACCAAAGGCGAAGGCGGCTGTCACAAAGGTACTGCAGAGACCTTTGAAGCCATTGTTGAAGGCACCTGGGTCGCGCCATAGCGTGCCACCAATATAGCCGCCATTGGGACCGCCACCACAGTTGATAACAACTCCTAGAATGATGAAGCCGATGACTGCTGTCACTTTGATAGTGGCAAAGACAAATTCAGCTTCACCGTAGCCCTTGACACCGAATAGGTTGATGGCGACGATTAGAACTAGGAAGATGGCAACCCAAGCGTCGTTGTTGATTTTGCCGTGGTTCCAGAATTCAATGGTTAATGTTGCTGAGACAATTTCCAGGGGAAGTATGACAAGCCATTGCAGAGCATAACTACCAGTAGTTAGTGATGCTCGAGCCAATTTACTCGAAACCTCAAAACTCACTTCCAACCCATGGCAAAGCCCCAAGCAGGGTCAAGAAATCGAGTCGAGTACGCAGAGAAGGAACCGGCGACAGGAAATAAGACAGCCATTTCACCCAAAGCGTGGACAGTACAGTATAACATAACACCGATGAGACAGAAAGCTATCAGTAGAGATGCCGGGCCACCATGAGCCAGAGCACTGCCGGAACCGACGAAGAGACCAGTGCCTGATCAAAATAATTAGAATTCTCATACGCCTCCAGAAAAAAAAACCCCCCCTAAAACGGGTCAAGCATACCGATAGAACCACCGATAGCAATCATCTGTAAGTGACGTCCTTTGAGTTTCCTGGCGAGGGGCGAGTTCGCAGTATTCTGTGCGGCGCTTTCGACATCAAACACTTTCCCATCCGCACCAAGGGTCCCTCTGGGCGTCATAACAATATTCGGATCCCTTTTGAAACTTTCGAGCATCCTCCTCCCCAGGCCATCCATATTTTCTGACGATTCTCTATAATAGGCGGGCGCTAATGATTCCGGCGAGTATCTGCCATCTGAAGCCTTCCTACTACTCTTTTCGGTGTCGAACATCGCAATAACTAGAAAAGTACAGGTGCGAAATCGACGTCTGAAGGAATGAAGCAGGTAGCGATCGAGTTAACGGCCACTACAGTCACCAGAGGTGGAGACAGTCGTTAGAAGTGAGCCGGACATGTCCAGTGGCCAAGGCTAAGATAGCTTACAGCCTTGCAGGGTACGAGGCGCAGTCAGACTTATTAAAGTGCAGTTGAGGGTGCAGGACGAAAGCCTAGGAAAAACTCTAGGATGCCGATGCTAGCAGGGTCTAGAGCCCGATTATCGTTGGTATCGCAACCTTCCTACCCGCGTTTCGATATCAAGAGGATGCATGAAAAGGCTGCTGTTGGTCGGCATCGCGGACATGGTTGAATGGCGTACACGGGTCCATTCAATTCCCACGCCTGGGGAACGGCTGTACAGATCTCGCCAATTACGAGCTTGTCCGACGAGGGCCAGGGATGGTGCTACGCCCCGGGTTGCAACCAGGCAACGCCCCGCAGCACCGATTCGTAAATTTCCCCGACCGCCGCTTTGGGCCCTTTGACAGCTAAACTCTACTTGGCGATGGCGACAAAGCGGCTTCTGTCTCTGCAAAAAGCTCTAGGAAAGGGAGCGTGCGTTCTAGTGAAGTTATTAGCCATCTTCTCTTATCGCTGCCTAATCCAGGGCTACGAGGCTATTTTGGACCACAGCAGCACTCGAGATGAATCGTGTAACTCCAATGCTGACCCTATCAATCTCCATCATATTTGATGATCTCCGCGCATATCAATCTTCTGGGCTCTGAGTGGCTCCTACGCTTGGAGTTCGATATTTACGCCACTTCCGTCATCCTGATTCTCCGTGTTTGAACAATGTGCGAACCTCGGCATGCATACGTGCCTTATTAGTGTATCTGGCCAATTTAGATGCCTTAGCGAATCTGGGGGTTGGTCTTTGGCTCGTTCCGGGAAAGGTCGACATGTTACTCGTCCAGAACCCCGGCGCAGTAATTTAACGGTTTGGAGGTTCAATTAAGACGTTAACGAATGTCCATGGCGTCTTTCTGTGTCACACCCGGCGTCAGAAGCTGAGATTCAAAATAGTCTAACAGCATTAGGATAGGTCCATCGGTACCAACACTTCATGTATCCTCTTCAGGCTGGAAGACGTTGAGAGAATCTTATTGAAGCATATTTCCGGTGTGCGAAGCGCTTGCGTTGGTGGCAATAAGAGGCCATTCTGGATCTAACAGCTCCTGCATCGAGTGGCGTTTACTGCGTAGCGCGAATGATAAGAATAGCGTGGGCGGACCATTCCCGAGTCCAAGCGCTGCCCTTACCCATTAAGGCCAGGAGCACACGACACGAGACCTTTTGGCACGGAACTGCCCCAATCAGCCCATTATTTACGACGGAGGATTTGAGGCTGAAACATTGCTCATCCGATATTGGACACCAGGTAGACATTAACTGAGGCAGCAGGGCCACCGGAACGCTGGACGACTTCAGGAGCAGTGACAACAAATGATTTATGATTCGGGTTTTTGCTTTTGATGATGGCTTGCAGAAGAAGCTGTCATGGAAGGCGGCTCGGGTAGGGCTGATTCTTAGAGCGTAAAGAGGGCGTACAGCGTCTCCTGACAGCTCAGACAGCATCGGTTTCCTGCATTAGGGCCCTTTTTCTTTTCTAAGTCCCAATCATCACTGTCCAGGCTCTGACCGCCCGTAACCTTTCTCCAAGAGAATTTGATACTGAGATTGTTCGTAAATTTGGGAGAAAATGGCAATGGCTGTTCGAATTAGAAGATGAAATAAAGTCAACTCCAAGCGTTACCGGCCCCAACAACCGTCTGTTCCACTCAACATAGCTAGCTGTGGCATATACTAGCTCTGTACAGTAGCACCAAAGTGGCAGTTCATCTCGTGCATTCGGTCGTGTAGACAACAGGAAATATCGCAATCTTGCACCTATCGCAATCTTGCACCTGCCGCAATTCCACACGGCAAAACGCAGAACAAAAGAAGGCTTTTACCAAATGTATTGCAAAACCGCTCGTGATCTGCGCAACGCCTTTGCGACTAACCCCACGGAATGACGAGCGGAATTAGGAAGGCGAAACCACTAATGCATGCAACATCTCAGTGGACTTCGACACTAGTTACGACTTGGCACAACGGGCAGCGTTGCCTTAGACGTCCTTTGATAGCGGCACTACTGGCTAAAGTTTATACGGAAAGGCGAGGCACGTGGGGTGTGGGTCAACCAGATAAAGTCCACGGAATGCGACTATTTAGAGTAGTTGGGAACAGAGGCTAAATCCCCATATCTGAGATACAAGAATGCGGAGGTCGAGGCAGGTGACACTGGTGCAGCGACGGCCCGTCTGTGGCCAGTATTGCTGCGTTGACCCTATGCTTTTTCACACATACAAGATGCACCAAGGCAGGATACGAGAATATGAGACATTACAGGAAACTCTAAACTCTAGGAAAACACTTGCTAGTGGTATCTACGCATGCTACTGGTATATCAGGATGCGACTTTTCACACTACCCAAACGCCAATCCAGCGCCACTATGCCAACATACAAGGGATGACAAGCCCAATCCTACATTATCCATTACTGGCCATTTGAGAGCAACCCCGATCTCCTTCGAGAATTGGTTTGTTTAGAGAAAAAAAAAAGCAAGCCGAGCGAGTCCAGCTAGACTACTCTCAGAAGTGAAGCGAATATCGATATCCAACATCTTCATCCGTTAGGCACTTCCTCTACGAATTCCCCTGGTTTGGTAATAGGAGCGAATTCATCCACCTCTTCAACCTCATCCTCGTCCTCCTCTTCAATTATCTCTCCACTCCGCCGCCCTTGAACACTCGCACTTCTGCTGCCAGTTTCACTCCTCGTACGTGAATTACTAGGGCTCCCGTGAGAGTTAACGTTAAGCATGGGCCCTTTGAACGGACTCCGCTTCCGTTTTGCAAATTTCAACCCAGGGCTTTGTGGCGGGAGACCTCCAAAAGCAGCACCGCCTTCGTTGACTGGCGCACGAACTATGCGTATGTTCGAGGGAAATGATGATGTTGTAGGTGTAGCAGGGAGAACCTTCACAGACGTGTGAGGGCTCTTCGTTGGTTTACTAGCTGTCGAAACAGAAGGCGATGCTAGTGATGCCGAGGATGTAGAGGAGGCTTTTGAGTGCGAATGATGGTGATGGATAGAGCGAATAGATGAAACAGACGAAGACGTTGACTTGCGCCCACGAAGGTTAATAGAGCTTCGTCGATAAGAGGAATGAGGTGTCAAGGGAGAGGGAGAAAGAGAAGGCCGCTTATTAGAGCCAGCACTGGCTGTAGTTGATACTCTTGGCCGCTGCGGGAAACTCGCTCTTGCGTGCAAATCAGGATGAGAGTTAATCCCAGAATTGCGATTCGAGAGTGTTCCTGTGCTCGATTGCCGGCCAGTCTCAGGAGAATTCTTGCCTGGCGTAACTTTCGGCGATGTCGCGCTGCTGGCTTTGGAGTTAGGAGATCTTCCTCGTTTCGCGGACTCCCTAAACCAATTTCTAAGAGAATTTAAGTGATTAATGAATGGCTGCTGGTATTTTCGACGTCTTTTTGGTACGAAACCATTTGGATTGAGGAGTTCAGGATTAGTAGATACAACCTGAAGCATACTACTTCTTGATCGTCTCACCTCTTTCGGAGGTGGGAGCGGTCGATTTCGTGAAGAGCTAGCTGATCGTACTGAGTCTTTTTCGATTGGAGGTAGAGGTTTGTCAGAATCTGGAGTTAATCGCGTTTCGGGCAAACGCGGGAGATCTGATATGGCACCTAATTCAAGTTAACAAGACACGAAAGCTATTGTTTTCCCGAGTCTGCATACCTGCGACGCTTGTCCGCTTCATATTCCGGCCGCGGCTCTTCGGAGGATCTCCCAACAGTGGACTGAGCTGTCCTTCTTCATCAGTCTCTCTGATAGTAGGTGCAAGTCTCTCTAATCGACTACTAGCTGCACTCAAGCGCCTTAGACTCTTTGCCTCGGCCTCTCGTTCCTTACGTTTACGTTCTCGTCTTTTAGCCTTGCGCTCTTCCTTCTCTATTAGCAACGCCCACCACCCTGCAAGAGCATCACATCTTTGCGCAAGAACATTCTCGATGACCATGTCGATGTCTACCCCAGCACTGCGCATCCGCTGTAAAGTCTCTTTCTCTAACTCAGTCGTGAACGGGGCCGGCTGTTGCAACTTGAGAATAGCTTGTTGTTGTGGGGCATGATCTGCTAGCCATGGGTTTTGTAATATGTCCGCTAGTGATGGTCTCAAGAGCGGGCGCTTGGATAATAGCTGAGTGATTAGGTCTTTCGCGGTTGGTAGGAAACTCTCTGGATATTTCGGCTCCTCTTTCAAGATCTTCATCTTCGTAATGGTTTCATCGTCGTCGTCAAAAGGTAATTCTCCGGCAAGCAGGGCATACAGAATGATACCCAAACTCCACACATCCACCTTTTCTCCCGCATACTTCTCACCTTTAAGCATCTCTGGCGCGCTATAGCATACCGTCCCACACCACGTTTGGAGATAACTCGCTTTACCTTCATACTCCCGTGTGAAACCAAAATCCACTAGCTTGACATTCTCATGCTTGTCAAGGAGGATATTCTCCAGTTTCAAATCTCGGTGGACGCATGACTTGTTGTGGACATAGGAAACGGCCCCGACGAGTTGGGTGAAGATCTTCTGAGCTTTGGCGGGTTCAATCGGTCCTTTTTGAAGGAGATAGTTATACAATTCGTCGCCTGTAGTCCAGACTAGATTAGATGATGTCGCAAAAGTGTGACTTAAATCTCATGATACCTGGGCAATACTCTAGAACAAGCCAGACCAGTGATTCTGTTACAATAACCTCGTATAATCTGGCGATATGTGGGTGTAGGAATTGTCGGTGATGGTGTATTTCCCGTGCTAGATTCCTGTCATCCTTTTTGGCTGATTTAAGAACAACCTGCGACACAGCTTAGCTTTGTGTCAGGTATCTGTGGTGGATAGCTCGAGGAGTACCTTGGAGCCATTGGTGAGTTTGTGAGATGCGAGATAAACTTTGCCAAACGATCCTTTTCCTATGAGACGACCGAGAGTATAGTTTCCGACGGTATGGAGGTCCTTTGACGAGAATTCACTATATTTGAGCGATCAGTATCGTGAGCGGGTGATGGGGCGCAGCGAATAGATTTACTCGAGGAGTTCTTTGTAAGAATTTGCCAGCTAGTTAGGGGTCAGCGCGAGTTAAATGTCGAAACAAAAGACAAGCGCACCTTTTTCCTCTGAGCTTGTACTTCGGCCTGAGTCTTGAGATTGGCCTGCATGGGTTGCGGAGCTCCGGGATCGATGAAGCTGTCTGGGAGCGCGTCATGTAGAAATTCTTGGCGAGGCCGTTGGGAACAGCCGTTTGGCGGGCAAAGCCGAGTCGCGATGAGGCGAATGAGGATACTAGGGAAGAATATGGCGTTGGTGAGGGGCGTGGAGGGGAAAATATGAGATGGAGGTTGGCTTGGAAAAGTTGAACAAGCAATCTCCTGAGCTTGGCCTGGTCGTTACTCTGCGTCTGCGACTTGATGTTGTCGGTGCAAATAATTGGCTGGCTCTTATGGATCCTGGTAGCACATCATCATCGACTCCGTGGCCCTGGTTAAACTACATTTTAATTGCCGTTTATTTAGGGCGTACGAATGGTAGTTACTAGTTGCTTTTGTAGTTCATGTTGATCGGAGCCGTCATATTCCTAAAAATAAACACACCGAGGTTTTCATCAGCCCAATCCTTCCGAACGAATGTATGACGATCTAACCGAAGTGCAGGAAGATTTCATCATCCCTGGCTACCAAGTCCCAAAATAAATAGGAGTTAGCTAAAGATACTCTATTCAGACATTCATTTGAATCAAGATGACACTCTCAGCAGTGACCATTCCTATGTATTAAATGTGGTAAAATTTTTGCCCTATTTTCTGCGAGCTAGTAAGCCTGAGGAAATGGTACAAAAAAAATAGAACCAAGAACTCCTTATTTACTCCACATCTGTGAGCATATCCAAGATACTGATATACGTCGTGTTCCCTATAACTTGCTGCCTCGTGCAATATATATCTGTCCTAACTGTAACATCTCGATAGCTTCCTTAACCATCTCATCCACGATCTCTTTCGCTGGCTTGATATCGTTAATGACACTCGCGACCTGGCCCATTAGGAATGGGAGATCAACATCCTTTCCATCCTCCATGTCTTTCATGAAAGGCACAATACCATTCTCTGTCAACTGCCTAATCTCATCTGGCCTCGACTCCCAGTCTCGGATATAATCATTCGCTCTAACTCTAAGTGGCCGTCCACTGATCACCAGCGTCCTCAACGTATCAGTAAAACCCGCACTGACAACATTCTCTTTATGCATCTGTGAGCAACCTGCCTCAGTAGATGCCACGAATCTTGTACCAACCCACACGCCCGATGCGCCTTGCATCAAGCTGCTGGCCAGGCTTCGTCCGTTGTAAATGCCGCCTGCTGCGACGACCAACACAGGTTCGCCGGTCAGCGGACTCTTGTACCTCCTGGCAACGTCCACGACCGAGGGAATCAGAATGCTGTTTGCAATATCTCCAGTATGTCCGCCACCCTCACCACCCTGCGCGCACACCAGGTCCACGCCAGCGTCCAATGCCTTAACAGCGTGTTTTGGCGCGCCAACCATGTTCATAATCAGCACACCTGCCTCATGCAAACGCTTGATTACTCGTGGTGGAGGCACACCCACGGCGCTGACGAATAGCTTTGCGCCATTCTCTATCGTGATTTCGATTAGCTCGTCCAGATGGCCATGAGTGTAGTCGTGGTTTGTCTTGCGCGCATTACCGCCGACTTGCGGAAGCGCAAGGTCAACTCCGAATGGCAGAGACTTGTCCTTGAGGTTTGATTTCAGCTCGTCGATAATGTCTTGGAGTTGTTCAGGAGTGTAATCGAGACCTCCGATGACTCCGAGACCACCAGCATTGGAGACGGCGGCCGCGAGTGGGCCGCCAGAAGTACGTGCCATTCCAGCAAGTATTATAGGATATTGAATTCCTAGGAGCTTGGTGAGTGGTGTTTGGAGGTTAGGAGTAACCATTCTGGACGTCTTGGAATGTGTGGCAGTGGAAGATAAAAGTAAATAGTTCGTTCTATGGAGGTTTACAGCTATTGATGAAATAGAAACTGTAAGCACAAGCTGGTATAGTAACAGAAGAAGAGGTAGATATCATGTTTGCATGCAAGAATATGCGATAAATAAATATATACGATGCCGTGGTCAGCAGTAGCCGGGGGTGGTGTGCAGGGGTTTAGATTTGCGGGAAGACCGAGGTACGGAGGACGGCACAAAAATGGATTTCCCTTCCTTTTGGGACTAGTAAATACCCCCATACGGTCACCAAAGTTACGGGGCTCTATCACCTAAGTAACAAGATTTTAGGTGGTCTATATAGCCTGAAGACCTCCTAAAGGCCCCCAAAAGGCCTAAAACCTCAGCATGGGGGGGAAATTGCTAGTTCTAAAAAGGAAAGGGAAATCCATTTTTGCTCCGTCCTCCGTACACAAGCCTACCAGGCGACTCGTGAAAACGCCGACTAGACCGGTCTAATGGGGGTTTATGCATAACGGAACCATTTCTGCCATCTGAACGCCTAAAGCCAGGTAACCTCCACAACCTCCATTCTAGCGATCGAACAGTCTTCCGATCTCCAAATCTGTGTTATCCTGATTACCGTTACAATGCATTACACGCAAGCATCATTGATTCTCCTTTTCACCTATCTTCTGACCTTCACCAGCGCGGGTAGAAACGAAATAGGCGGAATGTTTCCTCCTAGACCTCATTGGGGACATAGGAGCGAAAGCCTTTGAATCTTTCTTACCTCGATCTAGCACTCAAAATTGTGGTCCGCTGTGCAGTCTTAGATGTGAGTGTTTATCTAATCCAAAGAGCTTTTCATGGAATCATGGTGTTTCAAGGAGTACACGGAACTTGGCAATATAAAGCAAGCAAATCTGCCGCATAATTATCCTGCAGCAAGAATACGAACACACTGAACAAATCAAGAGATGAATCGAGTATAAGTAACAATGGCGGCTCTTAGAACCTGATCATAGAGGCGCACGGGATATATATAAGTCCTAAATGTCACATTATGCCTGGAGCCTGCAGAAGCAACAGCGACATCTCTCTCCCGTAGGATCTAGCGCTTGATTCCATTCACTTGACCGTTTGTTTGCCTGTGACCATTGACTTTGCCGTTGACTAGACTCTGAGGCGGTGGTGGAGGTGGAGGGACAGGGCCAAAAGGTCGGCGTCCTTGGACCTCTATGGCTTCTTCTTCGGTATCTTCGTCATACTCACCCTCACCGCTCCCTTCATCATCTTCATCCTCATACTCGTACTCGCTCTCCGTACCATCATCGTCGCCAACGTCTAAATCATTCACATTGACTTGCCCACGACCTTGTGCCTGCATACCACGGCACAACTTTTCCAGGTTCTCGTTCTTCTTACGAAGCAGCTCCATCTCCTTGTCCTTTCGTGCTATCTCTCTCTGCGTCCGTGTACGTTCTTCCGCCATTTCCAGAATATTGCGATTGGTTGCCTCCTGTTTCCTAGTCAAGTTGACGTTCTCTTTTTCCAAACGCTTGGTCTTCTTTGACATCTCCTCCATCTCCTTGCGGAATGTCAAGAACAGATCATTGGAATTATTTAGCGTTTCCTCGACCTGCATCTAGTCAGCATTAACCTCCATATGTTGTAAGAATTCGCAAGTCTAATTGAGACTAGCTTAGGTTGATAGGCGGAAGAGTCAGTCTTACCTGCTTGAACTTCTCCACATAGATGTTCAACTGGGTGCGCAACTCTGATTCGGTTTGGGAGAAAGTCGACACTTGACGCGTCAGTTGGTGGGACTTCGATGACTCCACCTCTTGAGCTTTGCGTTGTTGTTCTAGTCTTGCCATTTGATACTGTATTTCAAGTTCCTTGGTCCTAAGGAGAGAGTGGAATTGGAGTTCACGCAGTTCGTATTGGTCGATGAACGACTTGAACTTCTGACGGAAGCTAATTCCAAGATTAGTACGAGTCCCTCACTCTCTGGACAATGAGAAGGCGTACACTTCGTCCAACTCTATATCCACGTTCTGTGGTTCCGGCTGGCCTTGAGAATTGATAACATCCTCTACGTCCGCTACCATCCTCTCAAGCCTATCGTGCAACTCTTCCCGTGCTTTAGATTCGGTGGTTTCGAGCCTGTGGATGTCCTCCTATTAACGTATGAGCTTTTGCCCTTCTTAGAAATCCACTCAAATTTCCATGACCGGCTAACCTTGAGTTTCTTGTTCTCCTTGGTGACGTCCCTAGACAGCTTCTCAAGCTTATCCTTCATAGTCGTCACTCTGCTCAACTCTGTTCTTCCCGCATCTTTCTCCTTCTGCAGCTGATCGCCACGCTTCTTAGCCTTGATATGATCTCGTTCGGTTCTCTTCATATCTTGAAGAAGTTCCGTATATTTCTTTTGAACAACCTCAAGGCGGGACATTGGCGTTTCCATTGTTGAAAGTAAATGGGACAAATCTCGATTCGCTTTCTTGACTTCCCGGTCTACATGCGCAAAGACGTTGTTAGCTAACAATTCAGCGAGAAATTTTGCGGCAGAACAGCATTGCATTGTGCCGAACTTGTAGCCCCTTTCATGATTCCATGCCATGTAAAATAATAATCTTCCAGCTTCAAGCTTGTAGTTGCGCTAACCGGACTATCAAAAAGAGTTTTGACATTGGTCCCTCCTTAGCGGTCGTGCTAAATGTGAAACCGAAAGAGTTGACCCACCAATTTCAGCTTCCTGCTCCTTGTCACCAGCTGCATCCAACTCGAGTTGTGCTATTTTCGCCTGAATCTGCTTCTGTTGTTCAGAAGGATCAGTATTCTTTTTGCCCTTGCCCTTCTTCGGTGGTGGTCCCGCAGGGGTGGGATGTTGAGAGGTAGCCATGGGTGCGGATCCAGCTATTGATGCGTCGCGGGAGAGAGACGAGTTACGGCTAGTGTCCATAACATGGACAGGATTGGAGCGAGCGTGTGCAGACGTTGCTTGGTGTTGGTCAGCAACGGTTGCCATGAAGCTGTACCCGAAGGTTGAGGTTCAAACTCTTCGGCACCCGAGTGACGTCTTCAGGTTGTCTTACACCTTACACCCAAGGCTGCGTGTATGGCAAAGTATTGTATATTACATAGGAGAGGAGCGCATGTACAATGGGGCGTGAATTGTGCGCGCTGGGATGGCGACTGAGGATCTTTTCGTCTGACTTCTCGGACTCGTCGGCTGGAGGGCTAAGGCTGAGCACTTCGAGTAAGATACGAGCCCCTTGGAATAATGGCCAGTAATGACGGGATCGGGAGGGCAGAGAGAGAGACGGCGGCGACTATGACTGCTAGATTAGTCTCGTGAGCGGCTAGTCGAGTTGTGTTAAGGAGGGGAGCGGACTGCGAAACGATCTTGCCCTGTTGTAACCTTCGCCCTCTTTCGGCTACCAACAGAGTCTTAGTGTTCAAGATTGTGAGTGAAATTAAATTGGGAGCCAGCGCAATCTACATCACGGCCGAGGAGCAAAGAGATGCGGCACAGTCTTCAATGGTCAAACACGTCCGATGCGCTCTCGCAGCAGGCCACTGGTCGCCTCCTTTCCAATCATCTTTTGCGGACAGGCTGCCGCCCTTCGATACTTAGTCACATTCCCTGCTGTGATGCTATGCTTGTTCAGGGTGTAGATTACCATGTCGGAGCGAGACCCTGAAACGTCGCGACATGCCGGCTCCATCAGTTTTTTATTTCTCTGGCTGTTGCTGCTCTACCATCAGCTTGCCATGCTTCGATCATCGCGGTCATCGCTATGGACGTCCCGCTCTCTTGCGCCGTATCTACGAAATTCCGCGGCTTGTCAATTTCGTCGAGGCTATGCTGCAGTAACCGATCCCGCCGGCTATCCAAAGATCGGAGAGAGGCTTCATGGCTTCACATTGGAGCGCGTAAAGCAGGTTCCTGAACTGGAGCTCACAGCTTTCCAGCTTCGACATGATAAGACCAGCGCAGACTACCTTCACATCGCGAGGGACGACTCGAACAATGTCTTCTCGATCGGATTTAAGACTAACCCTCCAGATGATACCGGCGTACCTCATATCCTAGAACATACCACATTATGCGGAAGTGAAATGTTTTTCTCTCTTTCCATCGCTATTATTCGTTAATGCTAACAACTTCACAGGTACCCTGTTCGCGATCCCTTCTTTAAGATGCTTCCCCGGTCTCTCTCGAACTTTATGAACGCTTTCACCTCCGCAGACTACACTTCGTACCCTTTCGCCACCACAAATGTCCAAGATTTCAAAAACCTCATGTCTGTGTACCTAGATGCTACCCTTCATCCTCTTTTGAATGCCAATGATTTCGCACAAGAAGGATGGAGGATAGGTCCGGCGAACCCACTAGCTGCCGCAGAAGGAGGAGAGGAAGCGAGGAGACTGGTCTTCAAAGGTGTCGTCTACAATGAGATGAAGGGCCAAATGTCTGATGCCAGCTATCTTTTCTATATCAGATTTCAGGATCATTTGTTTCCCGCTATAAACAATTCTGGAGGTGATCCTCGCAAAATCACGGACCTAACATGGGAGCAACTTAGGAAATTCCACGCCAACCACTATCACCCCAGTAACGCAAAACTTTTCACTTATGGGAATATGCCATTGAGTGACCATTTGGAGGATATTAATAAGCGTTTCAATCGATTTGACCAGATACAGGCTGATGGCGATATCAAATCGCCACTTAGTCTTGAAGACGGACCCAAGTATGTGACTCTAAAAGGCCCAGTCGATCCATTACTTCCACCGGATACGCAGCACAAGACATCCACCACCTGGCTAATGGGCGACACGTCCGACGTGGTCGAGAATTTGTCATTGGGTATACTGAGCAATCTATTACTAGACGGCTACGGATCGCCCTTATATCGCAGTCTCGTTGAGTCTGGTCTTGGAGCAGACTTCAGCCCAAATACTGGATATGATACTGCAGGAAAAATTGGTGTTTTCTCGGTAGGCCTAAACGCAGTCAAGCAGGATGACGTCCCAAAGGTCAAAAAAGCTATTTTCAGGACTCTCTCAGAAGCCAGGAAAAACGGCTTTGATAAGATCAAGGTCGACGGCATATTGCATCAGCTTGAACTTTCCTTAAAGCACAAGACTGCGAACTTTGGAATGGGACTAATGCAACGGTTGAAGCCTGGCTGGTTCAATGGTGTTGACCCAATGGACGCATTGGCGTGGCAAGAAACAGTCTCATCGTTCGAATCCCGTTGCGCAGAAGGCGGATACCTAGAAAGCTTATTGGACAAGTACCTTCTCAATGACAAAACCTTAACATTCACAATGGAGCCCTCCGAAACTTACAGCCAGGAACTGGCTGACGAAGAGAATAAACGACTCGCCGACAAAATTCTAGAAACGACTAAAAGCTTTTCTACTAAGCAAGAAGCTCAGGAATATCTAGAAAAACGCGAACTGGAACTGCTAGAGGTTCAGGAGAAAGCAAACGACCAGAACCTCAGCTGTCTCCCAAGTGTGCATGTCAATGATATACCACGCCAGAAAGAGAGGATTGCAGTTCGGCATAGCTCATTGGGAGAGGTGAAAGTTCAGTGGCGAGAAGCGCATACGAATGGCCTAACATACTTCCGTGCAATTCAAGGTCTCGAGAACCTACCGGATGAATTACGGGAGATGATTCCCCTGTTCAGCAGTGCCGTTATGCGTCTTGGTACTAAGAACAAGACCATGGAGCAATTAGAGGAGCTCATCAAGCTAAAGACCGGCGGGATTTCTGTTGCATACTACTCGTCTCCATCACCACACTCTTTGGATTCATATAGAGAAGGCTTATCCTTTACCGGCTACGCACTGGATCGCAATGTTCCTGCGATGTATGATCTTTTGCGAATAATTATCATGGAAACCGACTTTGATGGCCCGGAAGCTGAAAAGAAAATTCGGGAGCTGCTTCAGAGCTCCGCGAGTGGTGCAGTGAATTCCATTGCAGAGTCTGGACACTCGTATGCTCGAACGTTTGCTGAGGCCGGTTTGACACCAGTTGGGCGGCTGCAGGAGCAGACAGGTGGATTAACTCAAGTTAAACTTACCACAAGCCTCGCGTCACGCCCCCTTTCTGAACCCTTGAACGACATAATTCGGAAGTTGAAGACCATACAATCTTTTGCGATTTCAAATAGCAAGACGATGCGCGTCGCGCTCAATTGTGGAAATGAGAGCTCCAATGCTAATCAGGAGGCCTTGCAACGTTTCCTAACTGGGCTACCGGCCGGTAATGGAAGCATTCCTTCCAGGACATCACCAACAAGATACCCGCGGAATTCTAAAGCGTTTTTTCCTCTCCCATATCAGGTTTACTACTCCGGACTGGCCATTCCAACGGTACCTTATGTAGATCCTTCCGGCGCACCGTTGGAGATTCTGGCACAACTCCTAACTCACAAGTACCTCCATCACGAAATCCGTGAGAAGGGCGGTGCATATGGCGGTGGGGCCTACTCCCGTCCTCTCGGAGGTGTCTTCGGTTTCTACAGCTACCGTGATCCTAACCCCCAGAACACTATGAAAATCGTAAGCGAAGCGGGCGCCTGGGCCCGGGACCGGAACTGGACTAATCAGGATCTAGAAGAAGCCAAGCTGAGCGTCTTCCAGGGTTACGATGCTCCACAGAGCGTCAGCCAGGAGGGGCTGAGACTGTTCCTCTCTAACATTGACGACGATATGTTACAAGTTAGGAGAGAACGCCTGCTCGATGTCACGGCAGATGATGTAAAGAAAGTTGCAGATAAATTCCTTGTTCGAGGTGCACCGAACGGAAACCTTGCCATCCTAGGCGAGCAAAAGGACTGGGTAAAGAAGCAAGACGGATGGAATATCCGAGACCTTGGTATGGTTGACAAGATCGAGGAGATGACTCTGGAGCCACAGGAGCCGGAGCCAATGGCTCGAGCAACCCTTGCTATGGTTTAATATATTACATGCGACATGTCACTGTAAATAATGTGTACTCTACTCACAACATTCCCGGCGTTCCAGGGCATCCGCATAACGAAGCGTACTATATATAATATCCAAGTGCTTCATTCTTACATATCCCCTTACTATCCTTTCGTTACTTCTCATTCCCCATGTACACACTTCTCCAGCGCGGCTCGAACAGATATGAACGTCTCCAACACATTTCTCTGTGGTTGGTAGATCACAAGTCGTACATGACAGACATGTACTGAGCGCAAGATCAACGCTTCTACCTGTGGTATTCTAAGGAACCTCCGCTGCTTACAGTGGGTGGGACTTTTGTGCTGTGGGCGGTCGTGATCCTCACTTTCAGACCTGCCTGAGGACAAGGTTCTTTTCCTGGCGGACTAAAGCTGGGGTTACATACTTTTAGCTTCATAGTCGTTTTGACGGGAAATTTTCCTTGTTTCCTAATATTTAATCGATGCTCTTATAACGTTGATATGCCGTGATTTCGAGCTCAATTTGTCCAGACTTCAAGGGCTTACTGTAGAGCACAAAGATGGAGAAACGCCGCTCGGATAAGACGATATCGACGATTTGGACCGGATCACACCCTTATCAGACACAGACATCATTCCTTAATTGAGAATTGAAAGCTCCGTGAAGCAATCAAACGGGTTACGAAAGGGCACCTATGAAAGCACAGTCGAGCATGATTGCCCGGACTAAAAGCAAAGCGTGATATCGCCATGATCGCTCCTTTTGGTATGTCCCATCACCTTATAATATGATAGTTATAATTAACATTGACATTTCCATAGGATAGACTGCGGAAGCTGCGCAGTGTTAAAGGATAATGGTAAGAATCTGCAAAGGCATATCCCTTACATAGATGGGGTGATGTTACCCCCTTGTATGTCCGCTAATTGATTCCATGGTCTAAGCTTGCTGAGGTAAACCTGCTGCCTAAAACACAGCTAGCCCATCCACAGGTACCTTCTGTCTACAGCAAATACACTCCACCTTTGGTATTCTTCAGCCCTGGATATCCTATATTTTCGGTCCTCACATTACATATCAGAAGTACCTAAGCCCAAACTAGGCCTGCTATCAGTAGAGTCAGACTAATGATCACAAGAGTAGGGTTTCACAGCGTCTGAAGAACGCATGTGAATCCTCCTACCGTACTTCCACCTATTGATGGACGAAAGAGTTGCGAAAAGGGTTAAGGTCACACCTGCCGACTCGGTGTTTATCAGTGAAGACTATCTCTCTGAATTGAACCGCATAATTACGGCAAAGCGTAAACCGACCACCGGAAGACCATCATGGAAGGGCCAACAATACAGAGAGTCAGAACGAAGGCAGCATTATGAAGACTCGCTTATTCATCTAATGCTACCTTTGCCTTATTGCGGGTACAACGAAGAGCCGCGTCGATACAAGGCTATGATAGAATCCTATACCGACCCGAGCATCACTCTGACTCAGCACGAACACCACTTCCACAAAGAGTGCCATGCGTGTGTTTCGTTTGATTCGACCGAGCGTAAGCTATGTGCTGCATGCCGTCACTTGCGTCTAAGACACCTCCTATTATGCAATTCAGACTGGGAATTTATATATCTTAATTCACATGGCAAAATGATGGAGCAACGAGAAGCTTGTACGCTATGCAATTTAGTCTCCACGGCCGGATTGCGGCAATTGAAATATCTTGGTCTGCTTGAGCCTGAAAAACTTAACGTAGGGTATTTCGTCCGGGCTGCTCACGTCATTGATCATCTCGAGCGGCATTTCTTATTGGAAATTGTATCCTCAACTCCTCAACCCGGTCGGATACATGACCGTATAGGCGATGCAAGGATCATTCTTGACGTTCTTTTTCAAGATATGGAGCCGCAATTGCCAGTTGTACGCTCATGTAACGAAATAGAACATATTCAAGAAGTTCGTGGCTTCAATTTCTTTTATTCCTTAACCATATTTCAATGCGTGTTGCAGCTCCTTAAACTGATCGTTGAAGACTCTAGATTGCGAACAGCGGTCTATTCATATTTCTCACATGGCTCCGGGGCAAACGCAAGTGAAGAATTACGAGTGTGATATGGAAGGCACCCACAGTAGTGATGGGATGCACGGACATCATATACACTCCCGAGGCGATGAGGATACACAGGCTTTGGGGTGTTCATCCACGGATACTGACCACGAAGGAGTACAGCAAACACTGAAACCTAGGCTACGACGTTTCGAGCCATCAAAGCTTATCCATCCGCTACTCAACTGGGAAACAATGACTGAATGGCTTGGACACTGCCGGAATGAGAATCACGACACATGCTTGTCAGTTAGCCGATCGAATGACCGATCCGGGCTCATAACTGTAAGCTTTGCAGTGTGGAAGAATTAAATAAGCGACTTAATTGTAAATCTATGGAAATCAAGTGGTATATATACATGAGAAAGGTGCAGACAATAAGGGGTAATTGACCGAGTCAGTGACCGAGTCAGTGACTAAGTCGGTGAGCGAGTGAAGAGGTAGGTGACTGAAATGGAGACAGTTTGATATGCAGTCGAGTCAGTGTGGTACTCTGGCGGTGTGCTGGTAGTCGGTTACAGTTTTCTTTAAATATAGCGCTTTAGGAGAGTATCTTTATTAGTATAGAGTTCTTTCTAGCTTTATGGCGGGCGTCTTTTTAAGTAAAGGCTAGGTTACGGGCCCGGATATCCTACTAGTAGGTAGAGTTAGCCCTTGCGGCTAGTGTCTTGTGGTTAGTTTAGATTTCCTTAATAAAAGAGGGCAACTTCGGTCTATCCTCCGGCTAGATAAACTATTTTTATTATATATTTAGCCAAATATTAAAATAGGACATTAATTTTTGTTTAAGGATTATATTATAGGACCCTAGGTCTAGGATATAAAAATGGATACTATATTAGCGTCGTCCGTTAAGAGTAATATATAACTTTAAGACGTGGTTAACCGGCTAACTGGCTTAGCCGTTATAGCCCCCTACCCAAATAGGCTTCTCTAGTTAAATGGCTTCTGTATTTAGAAACTTGGCAATATTATTTACATAAGCAGTATTTATAAAGGCAAAGCCATTTGCTTTAGTGTTAATTAGGGTAGTTATATTAACTTTATATCTATTTTAAGATACTATATATAGAACTATAAAATGCTTTCTATCTATTAACTAACTAAGATTAATTTCTTTAAGATTAATAGGGTACTCTAAGGGGGAGTTTTTCCCTAGGGTTCTTCTTTTCCTAACTTATTAGACGTTTCTCTTTCCTCTATCTCTTTAATATTGCCTATATCCTTTAGCTCTAGGCAAGATAAGGTAAAGTAACCTTCCTTATTATAGTTATAGCATATAGCCAAGGTAGGGTTAATTAGAGTATTACGATAAGTATTAGTTAATAGCGTAGTACGTAGCTAGTTAGGTAAGGCTCGCTAATATATAGTTATAACCACTTTTAATGTAAAAGCGGTCGTAGCTTGTCTTCTTACTTTAGCTCCTATAGGTATAGCTAATAAGCTTTAATCGCTATAGGGTCGCTTCTGCTAATTAGGGTAGGCGTTAATTTACTTTAATTCTAAATTTAATAATAGGTAATAAGTTATAAGTCTATTATAAGTTAGTAGGTTATTTAAGGTTATAGCAATCTTCTCTTATAGCTAAATTATTAGCTTATTATATAGGTTTAATCGGTAGTTTTTAAGGGGAACCTAGCCTTCTCCTATAAGGTATAGGAATTAAGTCTAGAATTTAGCAAAGGGTTAGTTCGGTTTTATTATTAGATAATTATAGTTATACTAGGCATCCTATACTTTATTTAGGTTAATATAAATAGCTACTAGGTGCCGTATTATCTTATTAATAGATATAAATTAAATAGGAGACTTGTCCTTAAACTTGGCTTAAAGGTACTGTTAGGCGTCCCTAATAGTTTAACTAAAAAGGTAGAGCATTTTAGCTTCTTTAAAAAGGAAATAGTTATAGTTAACGCGGAGCTTTCCTTGTACTTAAATCCTCTAATTTTTAAAGGTAGGGTCTATTCCGTTAAATAGTAGTAAGGGGTTAAAGAGCTTAACAGACTTTAATTACTTTATTATTATATCCGTACTCCCTAGTATATTATATTTAGTAGAGTAAATAGGTTAGCTAGGGCTTTAAGAAGGGGAAGCTAGGCTATTTTATAGGGCTATAAGGCTTTTTAGGATCTCTTATAGGGTCTCTTATATATTTCTTACTTTAAGATAATTAGCTTTCTAGCTAACTATAAGGGCATAAATCTACTCGCGTATGTCTATAATGTTATTATTATCTTTAATTTCTAATCCTAGTTAGATCTTAAATTCATCTTAGGTAAAGGTAGCTCTCTTAAATAAGCTTACTTTAGGTACTATTGTTAGCTTTTTAGGGTTTATTAGTATTATATACTTTAGTTTTAATTCTATAGGTATAGGTCTAGTCCTATTTAGCTTATAAGATAGAATATTATTTAGGCCTTCCTAGGCAATATAGAGTTGTTTTAGTGTCTAAGTATAGCGCGTTAACGCGTCATTATAGACGAAGTTTTCTTTTTAGGGTAGGATATTATTAAGGCCTTCTTAGGCAATATAGGGAGAGCTTAGTATAATATAACGGCTTGTATAAATGCCTCTAAACTAAAGCTTATAGAATGCTATCTTATAAAGATACTAAGCTAAAGAGAAGAAAAGGGGGTCGCTAGGGCTAGTATAAATAAATAAGTAGCGCGAGCCGCTAAGGCGCTAGTAGTAGGCGAGCTAATAGTAAAAAACAGTACTAGACAGTATGCGACAATATAAAATAGTATAATAGGTGGCAGAATTTAGTAGAACTTAGGTAGAATTTAGCAGGTAACGCACTTTAGCACTATTACACGTTATTAGCTAACTTAGAAACTACTATATATATAATTTACAAGCTACTAGCCCGTCTACCTATTTATAGCAAGTCTGTTTACTTTACTAGCAGTATTAATATAGGTTCTACTACTAACCGGCAAGCTAAGGTAATATTATCCCTTTTAGGTCTTCCTGTTACCTTTTTTTTTTAACCCGCGCTATAATAACTAGTATAAAAATTAGATATAGGAAATTTCTAATCTACAGTTCCGCGAGTCTACTAAGTAGGAGCTTGATTATTTAGACCGCGCTAATATTATCGCAATATTCTTTAATAAGAATAGTATATTGCCAATTAGCCTTCTTAGGTTTAGTCTATATACTTTTAGTTATAAAATAGTTGTTTACTGCCTTAAAGGTTACTAGAGATACAGTAATATGTAGATTATTTATAATAGGTTTAGTATCTAGCTTATAAAGAATTTAGAAGAGTTTATTAGAGAGACTAAATGTTACGGGACACCCCTATAACACCTTACACACGTTTACCCGTTTCCACCGACTCAGCAATTAGAGACTAACTGTAAAATGGCAATCTAACGGCAATCTAATAGCAATCTAACGGCAATCTACGGCATTCTGCTATATTCTGCCAAGTTCTACTAAATTCTACTAAGTTCTACTAGGACTATAACCTAAACCCTATTCTGCCTATATATATATTAACTAAGCAACTAAGTCAATAATATATACCCTCTCTTCCCGTTTTCCTACCTTCTTTTCTTACGTAATGTTTTAACCTCCTTATACAGTTTATATATATAGCTTAATAATATCTACCTTACTATATATTATTGTTGCTTATACTCACTTTATAATACTATATTGTATTAACTACCTATACTACTATTAATATACAGAACAAACCTAAAGCCCCTATAACGGCCGCCGGTATTATATCCGTACTTTAAAAATAATTAGTAGGGATATAGAAGTCTTTTATAAACACCCTTAAATAAAACTAAGCTACTTTAAATTAATAATAAGCTAAATAAGAAGCACGATACTAGTAATTAATTAAAAACCTCTAAGAAGAAGTCCGCGCCCTTAAGATGCCTATACTAGAACCTTAAGACTAAACGCTATCTCTAGAGATAAATACGTAAAACGCGAGCCCTAAACCCATAGTAGCTACTTACCCTAAGCTAACTACTATACTAAAACGATCTAAATAACTACTAGATCCCCTAGTATTTACTAGTAAATAATAAAAGCTCTAATTATTCCTAAGCTAGCTTAAAAATAAGCTAACTAGTAACGCTAACTGTTACCTAACTAAAGCTAACTAACTTTGTTACGCCCTAAGTTAACTAAAAGGAGATGCAGCTAACCTTATTAAACTACTTTAGCTAAACTTAGTATAAAGCCTAGTTATACTTCTTAAAGCTATATATAGTAACCTAAACCGCTAAGCTATTGCTTAAAGAAAGATAAACTATATAACTTAAGGGATAAAAAGTTTCCTAGTATATTTCTCTAAATTTAACCGTTACGTAAAGGAAATAGGCTAGAACAACTCTATATTAATTAATAGCCTTATTAAATCCCTAAGCCCTAAACTAAAAACCTCCCTAATAGGCGTAGACCTACTAGGAGCCCTAAATGCCTATATAAACGTTATTAATAAATAATACAATAATATACTACGCCTAACACCAAAACCCGCTCTATAATATAATATAGCAACCCTATAAATATCTACTAAGTTATTATCTTAGCCTAAGCACCCTAACGCTATAGATATTAACACTAGGACCCTAGGGTACGCCCTACTAGGGTCCTTTAAATAAAAATGACGCATTAAGCTAGGCCTCTGCTTTAAATATAGAAGTAGCTCTTACCTCTCTAACTACTACTCCGTTCCTATGCCTAAATATAAATTATAAACGGCTAATACTAGCAGCCGTTTACCGCATTAATCTTCCGGTTACCGTCCCTAATCTTTACTTAGTTTTAGCCCTATATCTAGTAAGCACTATTTATAAGGACAAAGCTATAGCTAACGTCCTATAAGAACCCTACCCTAATTACCTCTAAAAGGAAGGTCCTAAAGCTAAGTTGCTCTCTAGGACGGCTCTGCCATAGGATTTTATTAAACGCATTTAACGTTATAAACTCCGACTCTTGGGACCGTAGCATAACTATTAACTACCGTCTTTAGTAGAATAGTTAATAGGCTAACGCTTGAATCCTAATTAACATAGGAGCTAGCAGCATAGAATTTATTAATAAGATCTTTACGTAAGATAATAGTTTTATCTTAACTCCCCTTAACCGGCATATTAACGTATTTAGATTTAACGGTAAACGCACCGTCTTAGGCCGTATTACCTATATAGTATTCCTAAGACTCTAATACCTAAACCACGAAGAATTAATCAAACTTTTTATTACTACCCTAAGTTACTTAGTAATCCTTAAATAACCCTAGATAAAGCTATATAAGGTAACTATTAATTAGGACAACCTTAAGCTTTTATTTACCGCCTCCCGTTATAAGTAGAAGTGCCTTACTACTTACTGCTTAGACCTAGAACTAAAATCTGAAAAATCCACCATAATCTACTAGTCTAAAATTTCCACAACTATCTACCCTATACCTAAGGAATCTACTAAATTCCACTAACCTAGGAACTCTACTAAATTCTATAAGTTAGTATTAAGCACTGCACCGCCCCAAGCTAAGCAAAAGCTTAAGCTCTATATACGAAAATACTAGAAGGACTAGTATTCTACTATAAAAAGGATTCTTAAAGAACCCGAACCCAAATCTAATACTAACTCCGTACCTAATACCGAACCTAAACCTAAATAAGAAACTATAGATAATCTAAGTAAGCTTAGCACCCTAAATATCCGTATAATTAGAGCTACCCCGCTAGCGCAACTTGCTAAGAAACCCGAGTATATAATCTTTACTGTTACGATAGCCGATATTAAGAAGGCCTTAGTACTAAAGAAGCACACCAACCCTGCCACGAAGGTACTAATAGAGTATTATTATCGCCTAGATGCATTCTTATAAAAGGAAGCCGATAAGCTACTAGAATACCAACTATATAACTATAAGATTATACTTAAAGAAGGAAAGCAGCCCGGATTTAGACCCTTATATAGGATGTCCTAAAATAAACTCTAAGTACTATAAAAGTATTTAGACGAGAACCTAAGTAAAGGATTTATTAGAGCAAGCTTATCGCCTATAGCCGTATTAGTAATCTTTATTAAGAAACCTAGCGGCGGTCTGCGCTTTTATATAGACTACTAAGCTTTTAACACCGTTACTATTAAAAACCGATATCCGATCCCGTTAATATAAGAGACGCTAAACCAATTAAGTAAGGCTTGTTACTACACGAAGCTCAATATTATCTCTATATTTAACCGTCTCCGCATTACAAAAGGGGACAAATAGCTTACTGCATTTCGTACCCAATATAGACTATTTAAGTACTTAGTAATACCCTTTAGCCTCATAAACGCTCCAAGCTTATTTTAACACTATATAAATAACACCCTGCGCCCCTACCTAGATATCTTCTATACTGCTTATATTAACAACATCCTAATATACAGTAATAACCTAACTAAATATCGGAAATATATTAACCTTATTTTATAAGCCCTGCACGGAGCTAGTCTATAATTAGATATAGATAAATGCGAGTTTTATAAAATAGAAGTCCTATACCTTAGACTCCTTATTTCTATAAACGGTATATAAATAGACCTAAAAAAAGTTGAAGTAATTATAAATTGGTAAGAACCCAAGAACGTTAAGGACGTAAGAGCCTTTATAGGATTTGCTAATTTCTACTAACGGTTTATTAATAACTTTTCCGCCCTAGTTTTACCCCTTATAGCTCTAACCTAAAAGGATAAAGTCTTTATCTTTAATAAGGAATATAAAAAGGTCTTTGCCTACCTAAAGGTTATATTTACTACTACGCCTATACTCTAATACTTTAACCTAAACTAAATAAGTGTTATAAAAGCCAACTTATCTAACTATGTCACTAGAGGCATCCTATCTTAATATAATAAGGATGGAGTATTATACCCTATAGTATACTTCTTAAAACAACTAAGCCTAGCTAAATATAACTATAAGATCTACAATAAGGAATTGTTAGCTATTATTAGATATTTTAAATAATGGCGACCTAAACTAGAAGGCGCTGGATTTCCAATTAAGGTCCTTAGTGACTATAAGAACCTACAGTACTTTACAACCATAAAACAGCTAAGTTATTATTAGGCCCACTAGTTAGAATATCTATCTTATTTCCAATTCTTAATTATATACCACCTAGGCGTCTAAGGCTAAAAGCCTAATGCCCTAACCTAACGCTTGCAAGACGCGCTAGCCCTAGAAGAAGCGCGCTCTTACCAAAATTAGACCCTATTTCGCCCTAAACTATTTAACCCTCCTACTAAAGATCTTACAGTATACGTCCTTGAAATAACTAATTAATTAATTAAATAAATTATAGTTAACAAATACCCAAATAATAAGTTTATTTAAGAGACGCTTAAGCTAATATAAGATAGTATTAGACGCTTTAAAAAGATTTCTCTAAGTAAATACAAAGTCTGTAGAAACTGCTTATACTACTAAAACCGTCTAGTTATTCCTAATCACGATAAGCTTAAGCTTAAACTCCTTAAACACGTATACGATCTACCTATCGCCAGCCACCCAGGCTAAGGAAAAACCTTAAAACTACTCTAATGGGAGTATTATTAGCCAAATATGCATAATATAATATAAAGGTACGTCTCTAGCTACCACACCTACTGACGAGCTAAAGTCTCGCATAAGATATATAACGGTCTTTTAAAACCGCTGCCTATTCTAAACTAAAGATAGAAGGATATTTTAATTAACTTTATTATTAACCTTCCTAAAAGTAAAGGCTATATAAATATTATAGTAGTTATAGACCGGCTATCTAAAATAAGGCACTTAATCGCCTGCCCTAATATATTAACACCTACCGTCGCCTAACTATTTCTAGATTATATATAGAAACTCCATAAACTCCCCAAAACAATTATCTCCAATAAAGGCAGCTAGTTTATCTTAGCATTCTAGAAAAAACTAACTACTTAACTCCGTATTAAAGCACTATTATTTACTATATATTACCCAAAAACAGATAGCTAAATAAAATGCGTAAATGCTATAATAGAATAGTATATTTAAATATATACGTTATATTTATAGGATAACTAGATTAACTGGCTTATATTTACTAAGTTTACTATAAATAACTCTATTTTAAAAACTATAAAAGTCTCCCTATTCCTAGCTAATTATAGCTAGCACCTATAAATAGGTTTTATGTTACGGACGCTTTAAGTACAATGTTATAACTACTTGGAGAAGAGTCGGAAGAAGCTAGTTAGTTAATATAAGCACGGTCCAGTATAGAGCCAGTGGAACTATGTAATGAGGGATAGTAAGCAAGTTATATAATATGCTACGTAAGGAATAAGAGAAATAGGAGGAACTTATATACCTTATATATAATGCGTACCTTACGTATAAGGAGGGTTTCCTAGGAGTATAGTTATATATTTAAAGGACCACAGTCCCTACTCTAGATAGTTCTTTCCTTATAGTAATTCTTAGAATATAATTAGAGTTAATCTATTAGGCAACCACTCTACCAGTTATTATTACGTTATTAACTTACTTATAATACCTATACACCTAGCCTAATAATAAGCCCATTATAATACTTGCTATAAGGTTCCGTTACACAATTACTACCTAGTTATAGTTTTAATAAGTTAAACAATATGCCACTAAAAGCAGCTACTATAACGCCATTAACGGCGGCAACTACTTTAAGGTCCGGAGGCGATACTAGTATAATAGATACTAACTCGCAACAACCTGTGACGGTTAAATAACTATAAGAGATAGTTAACTAGTTAATAGAAAATAATATAATACTTAAATAAAGGATTAACAGAATAGGCGTAGTAAAGGTTAAGTTACCATCAATTAAAAGATTCTTAGGAGAAAGATTAAAGCTTAAAGGATTTCTTATATAAATGCACTTTAAGGTAGCGTAAGAAGGAGTAAAGCTGGCAATACCTATAGATTAAATAGCTTATGCGGGATTATTCTTGTTAGGAAGAGCACTTAAATGGTTTAAGCCTTACCTTATAGAAATATAAGTAAATGGAATAACAACTACTAATTAGGAGGTGCGGTTTATGTTCTTAAGTTAGAAAGGATTTGTAGAGCGACTTATATAAATATTTGGAGACCCGGAGGCAGTAACTATAGCGGAAAGAAAACTCTAAAATATTACGTAATGAACCTTAGTAATTAAGTACATAATACAGTTCTAAACGCTAGCTATATAAGTTAAGTAGAATAATAGGGCGCTTATGGCACAGTATAAACAGGGACTTAAGGCTAAAGTTTAGGATATAATTATTCTAATAGAAGATACGGACACCCTAAGGGAATTAATAGATTAAGCGATAAAGATTAATAATAGGATCTTCCAAAGGGAATAGACTAAGAGAGGTTATAATAGAGTTCTATAGTTATATAAGGCATAGAGTACGCAACAACTAAAGCTAAGTTAAAAACTATAGTATGGCGCAGAGCTAATAGACCTAAGTAGTACTAAAGAAGCCTATAAGAGATGGAGTAAGAAACTATAAAAACCTAAAGGTTAAGGATCTAGTGATTATAGGACTAAGGAGTAAAGGCTAAACTAGGGATCTTATTAGCAGAAGACGTTTAGGCGGACTCTATAGTAAAGTTA
>Ga0307515_10002060_pt1 | contig 44304 bp, 56 predicted proteins | sample 17_EM_MG_FD_194513 | JGI IMG/M metagenome (GOLD analysis project Ga0307515, IMG submission 194513) | Populus trichocarpa ectomycorrhiza microbial communities from riparian zone in the Pacific Northwest, United States - 17_EM | ecosystem: Host-associated > Plants > Roots > Unclassified | place... | reverse complement strand
ATTGCACACGATGCATGATCACCGCGGACTTTCTATGAGGACGCATTTTTCACTGGGTTATTAATGAACGAAAGCATGTTTGCATTAGAAAACAATCGAAATGACGGGAGACACAAAGCTTGGAAACATTGGTTGTGGTGGAGTAGGAGAGGGATTACGAGGAGTGAATCACAACAGAAAGTCAAGAGGGAGGCCAAAAGGAAGCATTTAATGTGGAAAAGCATAGTAGCATTATATTAAGGAGCGTGAGCGAGTGAACAATCCGCGATGGTTTGCTAACCAGGCGGAGATGTAGGGAGATGTAGTAGATTAGTCACAAGGGAGCCGGGTCGGAACAACAAACACGGATAGATAAGAAACGGTCCATGGTGGGGTATTCTCTCAGTAATTCAAGGGTCTTCTTTACCCTGAAGTGAGGAGGGGTTAGAAGAAAGTAAGCAAGAAGCAGTCGAGGATACGCTAGAGTGACCTGGAGAATACAAACACGTCAGTTTCTTGTTACCAATGCAATCAGCGGGGGAATGAAATGTGATGAGAGGTTGCTGATTGCAGGTCAAAAGACCGCGGAGCGATGAAGGCACGGGAAAGTAACAAGTTTTAAATTGCAACATCTCATACCTTTGATTCAGGTTGCCCACCAACGGCCGCGTCCTATCAGCCCCGACCGCCCGATTCACACATCAACGTAGAGTAAGACAGGCTCTCCAATACCCTCGATTTCGGGAATGACGCATTTCAAATCGAAGGCTTTGGCGAGTACAATCTTGAATATTTTCTGCACATTGATCGAGGCTTGAGTGGAACAGAAGATAAGGGACGCATGCATAGCTTTGGCGAAACGTTTCGCCTTGGGGGTTGGGGGTTAGGCAATGGATTCATGCATACGTGAATTGGGATCTCTTACCTGTTTTGTGATCTCCTCCTGCTCGTCCCTCGGAAACGTGGCAAAGGTGTCGTACTTGGTTCCAATCAGGAATGGAATGGCCGTCTACGCCGAAGGATGAGCGCACGAATAACACGCAAAACAAGTGTTATTCACCTTGTTGAATCCTCTGGCTTGTCGATACCATTCCTTCACCGAGTTCAGTGTTGATTTCCTCGACAAATCGAACATGAAGAGGATAGCAACTGCGTCATTGCAGACCAGAGGCAGCATGTTTACGAACTCTCTCTGCCCGCCCAAATCCCATATCGAAAACGTGATAGTGGTTCGCCGTACGGAGATAGTCTTTTCCATGAAATTGACGCCTATGAAGGAAGACGTGCTTCAGCAAGGCAAGGCACATACGGACGTTAATCTGCGAGCGATACCCACCTAGGGTTTGGATATAATCCTCGTCAAAGCTCCCTTCCACATATTTCACCATCAAGCTCGTCTTTCCGATCTGCGAGTCCCCAACCATCCCGACCTTAATGACCACACTATTCTTCTCTCCATTTGCTTCCAGCATTGACGACCCGATGTTGTTCGGGCCTGAAGTGGAGGATGATGATGGTAACCCGGACATTGTGGCACACGAGGCGGGCAAGGGCGTTGTTACAGTTGGGTGAACTTTGGGTCCGAAGGCGAGTCAAGCGTTGCAAAGAAAAAGAAGAAGAGAGGCTGAGAAGAAGACGAATATGAAGGAGTAAAGAAAGGACGCGTCGCTTCGGAAGCGGGGTTGAACTTGAGACAACGGTGAGCGAAAACTTGGGCGTGATGAACCACGATGACGATTTTCGACCCGACCTCGAGGCGATGGGGGATGCTTCGAGCCGAATAAGCCTGGGAGAAAAATACTCAAGCCCTCACCGTCGTTCAAGGAACAAGGCTAGGCCGCAGTCTCCAGAGCTTCCAATGTCGGCAAACAAGTTGAAGTCAAAACGCGCCCGTCGCCATCGTCACCGCTGTCACTGGCGATCTCCCACCTCCCCGGCTACCTACACAGACATCTTCCCTACATAGCTTACAGCTAAAAGGCCACGCCCTCCTTCACATATCCCTAATGTTGTCCCACTTGGTGCCCCGACCACCACCAAATCCTCAACGAGAACGCGGGCGGGCGGTGCAATAGCGATCGCACAAAATTACGCGGATAATGCGGTTCAAAGTGTTCTCCAAAATGGTGAACAGTGGACACCGTTTGCCTCGTGCAGAAAATAAGGCGTATGGCCGACGAGCGGGATTCAAATTACAGAGATATGGTTTCTGAGTCGAAACGCTTGCCATGCAACGAGTTCTGTGGAGACCAACTTGATTTCACTCGCGCATTAAGTTTCCTGCGGGCGAGGCTCGAGTAGATCTCATATCGTACCACAAAATACACACCTTACAATAGGGATTCTACCGAGACTGCGCAGCGGATAACTCAAGTCGAAGAGCCGCCGTCCAGAGTCCTGAAAGGGCAACCATACGCCATTGGTTGGGGATCCCCGCCATGTGATCCTGAGAAGGACGGAGACAGTGCTGTTTCAATTGACCTTTGCCATAGCTGTAAAAGAAACTGCAAGTCTCGCCGGTGGCTCACTCGAAAGCACTTCGGATTTACCCACTCCACTGGTCGGGACGACCTAGAGAGGTGGTGCACGATCATCAAAGCCGATTCTTCTGGTGTATTACGGCATGCCTGTAAGCTGTTGCGACTTGACCTGCATATGCTGGAGGGTTTCGATGAACGTATCCGCGCTTTCGGCTGGGTTGAAGAGGTAGAGCTCGGAAATTTTTTGTTCGCTCCCCGATGTGGGGTTTTTCGCGCTGCCGGGACCGAGCTCGGCCAAGTTGAGACCGATGGATCGCTAGCTACACAGCGCATGATGGCTTTCCTGCTCGCCGGCCTTCCCCGCCTCCGCCAGTGGCTTGCCCACGGCCTGGGGGTCGAATATGACCTCGGCGTCTCCATCGCATCACCCCTCCCATGTCCCATTCTTCGAGGGTGCCAATGCCTCGCGTTGGCGGCCTACTCGCCGGGAATTTCCATTGGATCCCTCCCACCACTCGGTTCGGTTACTTGCGGATCCACCATCATTAGGCATGCGTGAGCCAAATATCTGAGTACTGAGTTGGACATATGGGGTGCGTGTCTCAACCTCCCTAACACCATTCCCGATCACCCCCCTCTGACTACGCGATTCCTTCCAGGTTACCCCTTTGACTCCTGGACCTCTCGACCTAGAAGGTTCACCGACTTCGTCCTTCCCCTACTCTCCTCGTCTCGATTTTCCGAAGTCGTTCTGTTGTTGTGGGAGTTCATGGTCAAAGAGATCGACTCTCTGGATTGGGGAACAATTGATCTGCATCTACGCCCCCCCCTACCAGTTCAAGGCTACACACAATGGGGGAATGGTAGAGGTTGAGGTTTCCATGTGCCGTCGGGAAAACGCCTCGACTTTGGAGTGGCTCGAGAACGAGCGACCTACGCCCAACTTGGAGAAAGAAGCGATCATCATGATTCCGGAGTGGGTGAATTGGGTGTGTCGGTGTCTGTAACTCCCTCGCACGGTGACTTCAGTATGTTGGCTTTCACACACACACACACACTCTCTCTCTCTCATCGCTTTGTCCGCGAGGGCCTGGTCCTATGATCAGCATCGCCTACGGTAGAATGAATTCTAATGACATAAGTTGAAGTCAATCTTCGCCTGTGCGTGATGGAAACATATTTTAGCCCCATATTTCCTCTGTTTCTTGTTCGCTCCCCTTCGTTGAATTACACTTGGCTATGTAGTTGTTATTGATTCCGAAAACACCCAACAAAATCCCGGTCCGAACCCTTGTGTGCCGCAAGCTTTTCGTTCGGTTTTTGCCGTGCGACTCAGTGTGTTTGACATTGTTTGCCAAAGTCCCCATCAACCATTCCATTTACGGCAAACTGTTAATTAGCGCGTCCTCTTAACACGTCGCCCCCACATACCTTGTCTCCGCACCTTTACCACCACGGTCCACTAAGCGCCTTCAGCAGCGTGGACACAGTCTGAGGTCGATGGTTCACTTCCGTTTAAACGAGAAGGAGACAAATCCTAACCCTTACATTAACTTCATCACGGCTCTGCCTCAATCCGGGGACGAACGTGAACGTGCAAGGCAGCTGTTGAGAGCCTTAGCTGCTCAAGTGAAACCCGTAATGAAGTCTCATGGGTTCACCGTAAACAGTTTTGAGGAGGTGCGTGTTACAAAGTTTCATGATCTTCCTGAATGCCGCCAGGTCTGAGGCGAGTGATCAATGCCAAGTGGAACCGGTATCTGACGCTTTGAATTTCCTTTCGTTCAGTACGAGTGGAATACCGTGTTTGCGGGTCGAAACTGGAACGCGGGAGAGACAATTGGTCAGTCGTTTGCATTTGTTTTGTATGTTGTCGGAAGCTCAGCAGAGACCAATTCAATGACCATTCCCGTGCTCGCAGAGCTCGTACTTCGGAGAGCGGATGGGTCTCTCCTGCCGGCATCTTATCTACTCAGTACCCTCTGTCATGAGGTGTGTTCCGACCGCTCTTGTATTAGGATCATCCCTCATCTTCTCCCTCGGTACCTTGATTACGCGATTTTATTCGATTCGACCCACGATCCGCTGCCGTCATCTTTCATTCCGCGGATGCATCCCGATGGCTTGGAACCTATACCGTCTACACGTACAACTGACCAATTCGTGTCTATTTATATGTCAAGAACAGCTGGCGCATATCAACCACATGAATCACGGCTCTCAATTCCAACAGCTGTGGAGCAAACTTCGTTCAGAAGTATTAGGTCTCCAGCAAAGGGGGTATTATGGTGATGGTGCGTATATCATGTACGGTTCTATCGTAAGGAGGGTTTTTCTGAATGTCATGCCTTCTCCATCCCCTACCCACCGTACACCCCAACGTTTTTATGCATCCGATGCCTCCGGATGCGTGACACTGACACGGTTATTTCGAAACCTCTCGCACTGCCTCATTATACCGGATGGGCTTTATCGATTGATTGTTGGTTCTGACCACGCGATTCTCTCGTTCATCGTGGTTCCGGTTCTGGGGCCCCACAAAACCGCCTTGGGGAAACAGGCTATTGGTCTTCAGGCCAGCGACTTTCAGATCCGTCTCCCTCTCAGGGATACTTGACACTAGACGACAACTCTGTACCAGAGTACCTTGTCTGTCCCTCTCCGTTGCTCATCCCAGTCCACCCATCACTAACAATGGGCCCCATCTTCCCTTGACAGTGTGGCGGCGCCCAACGACGAACCCGGCCGAAGACTCTCAAGCGGCGTCGCCGACAAGCTGACCGCACTTCTCAAGCGGGTCCGTCGAGTCACACTGGTGCTCAGACTGCTAAGAAGCGTAAGCCTGGATCGAGGGTCACCAAAGACTTTGGCGGCGACGGCAAAGCCCTGAACGACGGGACGCTTGGTGGCCCAGGGGCCGGATTCCGGAAACAGACTCAAAGGTACAGGCCCAGGGTGTGGATGTCGACTGTAACTTATTCAGTGGTATAGTAGCCGGGCAAGAGTGGAGCGTGCCTTGGCGGCTGAGAAGAGGCTCTCTGCGCTATCGCAAAAGCCGACCATCAAAGGTGAATTTACTGTTGGGTTTTATGCAAGCTCTCAAAGCTGACCGTTCGTGCCCCTACAGGGCAACCTGCAGACGATGACGTCTCTGAGTCTGGATCAGAAGAAGAGATCGAGTTTGCAAAGACAGAAGGCGATGACGATCGTCGGAAGACCCTCCTGGACTCGGTACAGGCGGGTGACTCGTCACTTGACCAGCTCAAGAATCAGAGTAAACTCGAGGACTACATCGGATTCTTCCATCTTCCCGGCGGCCCGAAAGAGGATGAACTCACGGTCAGTGGTGAAGTTATCGACCTCACCCTGAGCGCCGATGAGGAGGGAGAGGACGAGTGCTCCGAGAACGTAGTGGCGGCCACTAGCTCAGGACATGGAGGTGGCTGCGATGTCCAGCGGACCGTCACCTCGACCTCCGTCACAGGCAGGTCGGATGGTTCCTCGGATGGGAGATGGGTTTGCCCGATGTGTACACTGTACGCACACTTCGCCTCTTGCCTTCCCTTCACTATCGCTACGCCTCCCCCACCCATTGGCCTCTATCTCCCATTGACACGGACCAACCGATCATTGACCTCTTTGCATAGGGAGAACCAGCCTAGGCACCTCAGTTGCGATGCCTGCGGGAGTCTTCGGCCCGCAGAGCTGTGAGTTCAGTGGTCAGTCAAGTTGCGGCCTGCACGGGTGGTACGAGGTAAGTCGCCACAAGCGTCGCAGCTTCGTCGCGTGCTCACAGTGGCCAGTTTCACACAGGAAAAGATACGCTGCGTGGACCTTGGGGTGGATAAGGGCAGGTACAATGCTGACGACTGCCGCTAGGCGGAGGGTACATAAGTGCGGAGTAGAAACTACTGTGCGAAAGTCAAGAAGTGACTGTCCTGCTCAAGAATAATCCATCTGATAGTAATGGCCTGTAGAACGTAGGAACGTCACGCCTGAATGCAATCCCAATTGGTCCCATTCCAAACGCTCTTCGAAGTTGGCCACAAACAATGTTTCCTCTCTTGACCCTCGTCATCCGTGCCAATAATAATATCAGGTGCTTCCCCACCCTCCACCCATTCAACCAAACTCAACAGGAGGTTATGATCAGTCTGGTTGAGTGGGTTCGTGAGGATGGTTTGTCCAATCCTCCAAGCGCCAAGTCCCCCCATACAATGCCCCATGCCAGGGATCATGAAAAGACGGTAAAAGTCATCGATACAATCATACATCTCTGTCAAATTGCGACATCAGTCAGGAGCGTAACACTCTATGCTTGTGGACACAATAGTGCATTGACCCACCTGAGGCTGGGATCTTGGACGATAAGAGGTTATGAAACTCCCGGGAAAGGCCAGAGGGTATCACCTGTGGCAAGGAAAAATCACCCGGGTTAATATTGAAGCATCAAGGACTCGATAGGGTGGCATACCGGATCGCGGGTACCATGGAATGAGAAGACCTTCCCACCTTTGTCCCTGAATTCGACCAATCCGTCGACAACATTAGACCAAGTAGAAATTCCGACCGGGTCAACGGTATCCGCATATTCCAGATCAGAGACCGAGAATCCATCGAACGGCCGCATGGGCTCTCCGTATATCGCATAGTTGTACCAGATCTGCGATTGAATATAACGATTGGTGAGTAAGGTACCATACGACACGATTCAATTGATCAAGTAAGGGTCGCCTTACCGTGGTGATTGTAGGTATAACACCGTTCATTGGGAACGGAAGAGTGGGGTCGCCCTCTGCTCCAGGGTCGTACGCAGGGAAGATAATGTCTCCGTTGGTTCCGCGAACGGGCTGATAAAGTTTCCTCAACCCATCAGCCTGATCTTGGGTCAGGCAAGTGGTCCCGTCGTCCTCAGGTCCACACAAGAGGGTATCTGGGTCCCATAAGCAAAGGCTCGGGTCCGTGATGATCCCGTCCAACCTCCCGTCGAGCCCGTCACATTGTCTGAGAATCTCTTGCGTAATGACGGTGCCCCAGAGGGGTAGCGGAATCGCGCTAGACGTATTGGCGGCAACGTAAGTGGTCCAGATTCCATCAGCCCCAATGAAATGATTCCAATTGACAGCGGGAGCCCCTACAACAATACCGTCAAAGTCCTCAGGGTACCGAGAAGCAACGGAAATTCCTTGTCTCCCTCCCGCAGAACACCCGTTGTAGTATGAATGATGGGGCGAAGTGCCGTAGTAAGTCGAGGCGATCTTTTTTCCGAGAACCGCTGCCAAGTGCACCGCGCGATGGGAAAAATCGGTGAGGGATTCGATGCGGGCTGGCATGAGGAATGGGGCCGGGTTGGAGTTTCCGTCGTGCCCGTTGTTCGTAGCGATCGATGCAAAGTGGAGATAGGTGCCGTAGTCGAGGAGCACGTAATCGACACCTGAGAGTGGAAGAACGGGCATGTGATCAACTGAGACTGGACAAGGGACACGAGCGGCAAATGAAAGAAGATAGCTTACACCCCCCAAGGCCGCCATTCCCGCCGGTAAGGAGTCGGCCGTACCAGGTGTCCGGTAACCACATCTCGAACTTTACGGAGGACGTGGGCGAGGTGGTCACCGAACCAATAACTCGACAAATGGCGATCGAATTGTTAAAAGTTGGTTGGGAGCACGTAGGATCAGCAGAAGCAGGGAACGATGACCCAGCAGCGAGATTAACAGCATCTGTGATCGTAACGTTGGGGAGGCCGAGAGAAAGTAGCGATGTGCAGTTGGCCCATGCGGAAACGCGAAGAGCCAGGAGGGGTAGAATGAGCAAAGAGATAGGCTGTAGAAACATAGCAAGCGGGGTGATGGGAGGCCCTTTCACCTCGTCCCCGCTGGACCTTTGAACCCATCACGGGGGTGCGGTTTGAATGTGTACACACCGGCAACTTTGTTGCAATTGGTTCCAAGGTTACAGCCGAAATTGTTTGAATGCAGGGTGGCGGCTTTTTTGAAAATCTTTACCTCAAATTGAGGGCAGAGGGCCGCCGTTTTACATTAGGCTGTTGGTTAACCACGGGCCGAGGTGACCGTATGCCTCAGGGTGTTGGGCCAATCACGCGTTGTATCGTATTATTCGGGAGGCCCCAGCCACCGAGAGCCTTGTGCATCCGGCCCCACTCGGAATTATTGTAGACACCGAATCCCGCTGGGACGGCGGCCTGATATAGGATTCATTCAATACTTTGAAACTCGCCAACCTCGTGTTCTCGTACCGAAAGATGGTAAGGAAACGCGTAGTTCTTCTTGCGAGTGAGGGTCTCGAAAATCGCCCGAGTCTCTGTAGGTAGTCCGCGAACTGAGGAACTCATCATGGCGTTCCAGAGATCAATAGCAGAGTTCAGCCTCTTGCAATTGGTCAAACCAGCGGGGGCTGCAGCCTGTGCTTTGCTATCAGCGCGGTTCGGGATGAAGTTTTGGGAATGACCACCTTTTCGAGACGCCAACCAGTTGAGGGCGGTCTGGATCTCGGTAACGAGGTTTGCATATCCTGTTGCCTCATCATCGTTAGCGGGGTATTCAAGATCAAACAGCTCAACGGTGAGACCCACCGCATCCAGACAGTCTAACTAGTAAGCAGTGTGGACTTGCGGCTAGTTTCCGTGTGAGCACCGGAATCACAACCGGCCAAGATAGAAACGTACACTCCGTCAAAACTGTAATCCCCATCAAAGTAATGATACTGTCGACGGAGGTCCCTCAGTCCGACAGAGTCGTTTGGACGGTGAAGTGCCCTCCATGGGAGTAAGTCCACCCACCAACACTGAAGAGGACCTTGAAGTTTCGTTTCTTCAGCTTGAGGAGGTACAACTGAAACCAGACCAGTGGGTCAGCCCGCCAAACCCTGACTCGAAGTGAGGCCTTAGGTCAGCCTCTTGTAAACTGGGTTTTCCTGGTTGCTCGTTTGGAAATCCGCTTGGGAGTGTTGTCACCGATGGGGTCGACGTATACCGTCTTGTTATAACGGGCGGGTTTGTCCACAATGAGCAGCGTCGGCGACAAGAATGCATCCTATGATGACCACGGGGGTGGACCAGAAACCAATCACGAAAAGAGAAGCTGATGAATAGAAGATTGAGAGGTGAACGCGTGAGCTAGCACGGAGGGAGGGCACACGAAATCTGTGGTTTCTTATCCCAACGGGCTACAGGACCTGAACCTCGAAGTACATCTGGACAACGTGGTCCGGCAAATGGGCCCAGTCAGAAGGATGGCTCCCGTTTCACCCTAGAATGGAACATCATCGCGCAAAAGTACCCCACGTCCAGTTCTCAAGCAGCGAAACTTCGAAGGGTACTCTGGCCAGGAGGTAGGGAGCATTGGGCGCGAGCAGTCCAGATGGTGCATGGGGCCTACCGCGTGACAGGTGACGCCGTAACCCAGGGGCATCGTCATGCTCGACACAGCGGCGCATTGGGTTGCATCACTTGTGAACTGCCGCTGGCGGTATGATCCACGCTTACCGTAGGGGGGGGGAGGACTAGTCGGGCAAAAATCCTCGAGCTCACCAATGCTGTCATTCAGAATTCCGCAGGGCATTCCAATGGTCAGAGTGCACTGAAACGGATTCGTGTTGTCTCGCAGCCTCGTTGGTATGAAGAGCGTCCTACATCTACCAGTTCACGTGTAGAACTTCCTGTTCTCGTTATTCCCGTATAAATCTTTCCTGATCTCGGGCAACATCTGCGATGGAAGATGAGAGGCCGTCGGGTGTGGACAAAACGGGAAGCGTACCCTATCCTCCAACAAGCGCAGCCGTTCGTCAAGAGTGTTGTCCAGCGTGATCCGTGTGTTCCCGTTCACAAGCTTTACGCCGCCAGCACTGCGGAGAAAACATGAACACGGGGGTAGGATAGGCGGTCGGTTCGACGTACAGATCGGGGCTCAATGAAGCGACGACCTCATACTTCACTTGACGGCCGCTAATCTCGGTGTATTGTTTCGAAGCCGCATCTGCTGCTTGTTTGGCGGCAGCCGCGTCTGCTTCTCGGGCGTGGATGATAACCTCCGTATCGAGAATTTGGAGGGATCCTTGGATGATAACACCCTGCAAGAATTGCACGTATTGTGAAGACGAGGCAAGCGACGCGAGTTGTTCACGGGCTGCCTGGAAGAGATCTTGCAAATTTTGCTCGCGCAGATGCAGGAGCCTCAGCCGGGATTTGTTGGTTAAGGTGGAATGAGCGCTGGAAATGACTTCGACTTCGGTCGCTTCGGAGTCGACACGGTGAACACATACATCTTCTGTGCGACCTCAGCCCCTTTGCGCTTCTTTTCGTACTGAGTGTCAATGGCTAGTTGCTCCTGTTTAACGAGCTTCGCCTATGAACCAGAACGGACCATCAGCCAATCCTATGTCCCATGAAACCTCAACGATAACCTTTTCGATGGCAAACTCTTCATCGGCTTTGACCCTGATTTCGCGGGCCTTCTCAAGTGCCTCCTGCTTGATGAAAGCGACCTGATTATTTGACGAAAATGGAGGGGTGAGATTGATAGAGGTGTGCAAGCCACGGGGTAAAACGGACCATCTTGTTCATCTCGCTGAGGACCTCCTCATCGTTCATCGGTCGTGATGCCATGGTAGCGTTGTTGTAGTTGATGTTTTGGGCAAGATACGGGGAGAGAGCCAACCGTTTGTAGCGCAGGCGCCTAGTTCCATATCTGGTCGTCTCAGCCGAAGCGCGACTGGTGAGCGCTTGAGCCGTCAACCGAACCAAAAATACGTCCTACTGTAAATCTAGAAATCCTCTATATCATCGCCTTCAAGCCAGCCACCGTCTACGACCTCGTCGCCAGTCTCGACTTCTCGCTTGACGTGTTCGTCTTCGTTGGGGTCGTACTGAGAAGTGGAGTCGTCCTCTTCCAGATGAGAGAGGAGAGATTCGCCTTCATCAAAGACTAGTCTTGAGAATAGTCTGTGCGATTGGGGCGGTTTCAGGTGTGCTGCTCATTTGACTCGTAAGAGGGGTTCAGCGTGTAGAAAGAGGCTGGTCACGCACAGGAAGATGAACCGTTTAATACTGCCCCGGCTTCGCATACAAGATCATCCTTATTCCATCTTCCGCACACCTTCGTCGCCTCCTAACCTGGACGTCAATCATCTCACCGGAGCAGGTGAGGTTCCAGCACATACTCTATTTAACCAATCCGAGACGTCCCACGCCGCGTCGGACGCTTCACGGGTTCTCTTCAGCTGCTCGAAGAACTCTGGTTTAAACATCTTTTGCGAGCGCCGTGGTACAGGAACTGGCAACGAGTGCAGTGTCCCAAGCGTCAGAAGATGGAACCTGTGTGGGTTGGTTTGAAACCACTGAAATGGTTCGTTTAAATTTGCCCACCGTAGGGAGTCAAGGACGTACGAACCTCCTCCGGCCCACTGTAGTCGATCCAACTCATCCACTCCGCAATGCTACTACACTCTTCGAGCTTGTTGCAAAATTGCGTGTAGTTCTGGTGCAAGTATAGGGAAAATAGAGATGAATCAATCGGCGAGTCTGCATAGAGCGTCTGCCAAAAACTATCAGCCTGGTTTGTGCGGCCGAACCGGTTTGCGAACCATACATTGACATCAACCAGGGATGCTCTACGGTTATGGAGCTTCAGGTGAGACGGAAGTTTCTCTGGATTCGGTATGCTTTGTTCGAGCAATCGCAGTTGCTCTCTCTCCCGCTTCGTTGTCGAGGAACTCGGAGGGTCGCCCTTCCCTACAGGTATACATTTCAGTATTGAGGTTGCAGACCGGAAGTGCGACGTACGTTTGTTGTACACGACTTTTCCGATCAAATGAAATAGTGCCAAACTCTGTTCCCTCTGGCTCACCAGCTTGAGGAGCGCAACAGAACTACTCGAACCGCCCTTCTTACCCTTCTTGGCAGGCTTCTTGTCGACAAGAGAGGATAATTGCAGCTCCATGACTGCGCCCCTAATGTCACCCTGTGAGCATGTTATGATCATATCGAGCATATTCTTGGTCGGACGGAGTGATGGGCTGTCTTGAAAATGCCGGTTAACTATAGCCTGTAGTGCTTTTATCATTAACGTTGGGGCGACTGGGTTGAAGCTCCACGAGTTCAGCTATCTCACTCGCTAGGCTATTTTACGGGTTATTCACCTGATCTGGGTAACATAAGGGGCTGAAAGGAGGTCGGCGGGTAGGGCACTCCTGATTTCAAGGACTTCCTTCCGCCCTCGGAATGAACTGGACCCCCCGGCATCTTCTAGTTCCCCTCTTGTGCCGACGTCGCTCATGATAACCACGAGCGGGGTATATTCCCCATTCGGTGAGGCCTGCCGTTGCACAAACAGTCGGAGGGCGTCATGGAATTTTTCCCGAGTATCGGCGTGCAGAATGTTCGGCAGATCCTCGAGGAGGATTACCTGTCTTGCGGTCGGCCTGGATGACGATCCTCCAAATACGGACCGTGACGTGGACGCACGGGTCAAGAACGCCTGAAACTTGTCAACCTGTGGAACCGCGTCTAAATCTAATGGGTGCTATCGTCGAAGCCGGTGAAAATTGGATCAAGAAATGAGAACACACCTCCGTATGGATCTGTCATGGAATTCCTCCACTCGATGAGTTCAAAGCCTAATTCTCTTGCAAGGACCTTGACGGAGGCTGTCTTACCGGACCCGGCTGGTCCAGTGAGTGCGAGGATACGCTATACCACCATCAGTCACAAAAACTGTCTAGAATGCGCTGCGAGACTCACACGGTACTTACGGAGCTTCCCTCCGTCCAATGCCTCCATAAACCAGTGGCGGACATCGTCAACCTTCTTGCCGTGGACCACTAACTCTTCCTATGGAACGTGAAGACCGACAGGGGGTCATGGCGCGGGGATACGCACCGTCGTGACCGGTTCGTATCTGTCGACCCACAGCTTCCCCGCTGAGGAGACGTCAGGAGGTCGTCGCCGATCCACATTGTGCACCATACCATCAAGCGATGAATCCGGGGCTTCTCTCTGTTTCCCCCTGGATTTATTACTGACTGGAGATGAAGTGGGCTGTGAGAGTGGCTGAGGTAATGAAACATTGGCGCCTTGCGATGACTTTGTGAGCGTGAAGCTGGGCGGGGCTGCGAACTACAGCCTGAAGCACGTTAATTAAACACGCAGGGGTGACGGTGATGGGGTTACGCAACGGTCAACGACTTGAGTTTCTTCGTCGGAGGCTGGCAATCCGATGTAAGGGTGCTTGCGCGTGAAACCTTCTTGTTTCCTGCAGATAAAGAGGATTTCGACACGCTCTTGGGCATGGCCGTCGAGCGTTGTGAACGGGAGGCTCAGATTCTCACGATCACAACGCCTTCCTCGATCCACCCCACGCGTGATGGCGGAACACAAACAGTTCTGTGATTTGGCAACACAACTGGTCACCGAATCGCGTCGATCTACGGCTTCAGATACGCTTTTCAAGTACAACGATCCGCTTGTCCGACAAATCATCCGCGAACAACGCCAGCTCGAAGCCTTCATCCAGTCCATGCTGGCAGACGGCCCGGAGACATTCACCGGCGAGTCGCCGGCTCTTCTCATCTACCAAACCACCATCCTGCGAAACAAACGGTGCCTACTGGCCTATCATAATCATCGGATCGAGAGGCTGAAAGACATGTATTGGGCAGTTGGCGGAGCCCTCCCCCACCTTCTCTCATCGGCGGACATCCGCAGCAAACTCTCGCCCCTCGAAGTCGATTTTTTGAAGAAATACAATTCCCACGTCATGGATTTTCGGTCTGAATTCTCGGACGAGTTGGACATCATGGCAGGAGTCACGGAACCGCCCAAAGACTTGAACGTTTTGGTGAAGGTTATCAGGGATTGCGGGGTCATTCAGACAGAATTAGGCAGCATCGACTTTCGCAAGGGCCAGAGGTTTATGGTTAGGCGGGCAGATATCGAGCATCTCATCGTGCAGGGCTATTTGGAGGAGGTCCAGTGACACTTTTGTCGAGCGGGTGAGTTCGCAAGCTGCCGAGGATGACCCGTATCCTTATTTCAATAGAGCTATCAAGATCAGGGTCCTGGGCGGGATTTTGCAGCCAATCCACGAGACCCTCGATGGGCGCCTGTTGCAACAGTATGGTGCATGAACGCCCAGCACTTCTATGCAGAGAAGACGGTATTGAGAACCATGTGCACCCCGTCCGCGTGTTCTTTGCACCCGCACTATGTGCTCGGCAGCAGTAGCAGTATTCCTAGCAGAGGAGAGAATAAATTGTCCCGTTTCCAGGACGAGGTGGTGAAAGTGTGGGAAGTTTTCGCTTGGCGACTTGAGTGATGTCAACCATATTGAGACGGGGGTTTCACGTCTTCCCCGGCCTCAGACATGAGAATCCTCTGGTAAGCAACGCTGGGCAATGGTGGTCAGCAGACGGCACGAACTTAGTGGAACCTTCGTGGCCCATAGGGTTTACCCCGCACGCGTACAAAACCGCCAGAGATGCCCAGACGTGGCGGGCTCCCACAGAAGCGTCCCATCCCACATGTGAAAAAGACCGTCATCGTCGCGAGCGGAAAAGGAGGAGTTGGGAAGAGCACGATTGCAGGTTAGTTCTACCCTGCAAGAATGATAGCGCCGTCTCGAGTGTTTGCCAGTTAACCTTGCGTTGGCGATGGCAAAGGACAGCCGCAAGAAGGTCGGGATACTCGACTTGGATATATTTGGACCCTCAGTCCCTACTCTGATGGGCTTGAACTGCGGGGAAGAGCCCGGATTAACAAATAGTAAGCTGCCTAGGACTGCCTGCCTTGCGAAACTAAGAAATAGTAGCCGGCGCTTTACTCCCCTTGATGAATCACGGGATCCCTTGCATGTCTATGGGCTTCCTTCTGCCCCGAAAAGAGGGCCCGGAAGAAGGCGATGTAGCTATCGTGTGGCGCGGTCTTATGGTACAAAAGGCAACTCAACAGCTGCTCTTTGATGTCGACTGGCGTGATTCCGGTGGATCAGAACTTGATGCACTCGTGATTGATATGCCCCCTGGAACCGGCGACGTCCCTTTGACTCTTGGGCAGCTGGTGAGCGTGGATGGTAGGTAGCTTCGATCTTTACTTGGCCATTGTTCATTCTGATGGCGAAGTAGGAGCCATCATCGTATCTACGCCCCAAGATGTGGCGTTGGCTGATGTCCAAAAGGGCATCGCCATGTTCCGCAAGGTCTCGGTGCCAGTAAGGACAAGTCCTGCAGAGAAGGGCGTTGAGGGCGAAGGCTGATATAACATTTCCCCCTTTGCTTGCTACAGATCACTGGAATGGTCCTGAATCAAGGGTACTTCATCCCTCCTGGATCGACGACCCCGTTCCAGCTCTTTGGAAAAAGCGACAGTTTTCAGCGTGTAGCGGATCGCACAGGGATTCCCACCCTTGCGGAGTTGCCGCTCGTTCCCGGTGTGAGCACCAGTGGAGACCAGGGCGTGCCATATGCGTTGTGGAATAAACAAGATGACGGTATCGCGGGTGAGCAGTGGGTAAAATCGATGGGGAATGTTGCCAACCGGGTGTGGCAAGCACTGGGCTGAACCCGAATTTTATAACTGCGAGACCGCCAGGCACGGAGGGTCTTTCCACCCAAGTCCGACAACACCTTACCCTCCCGCTCTTCCGATGGGCGCAACGACCTTTGTAGATTACAGTCCTACGGGGGCAGGCCTAGACTTCCCGTAGTTTATTTCGCAATGATAATCGAGAAGTTGTTTGCACCAAGCCCGGGCACAAAGGGGTGTTGAGTGAGGATTTGGTTAGGTCTCACACTCCCCGTTGGGTCCTTCCAGATCAAGAGACTATAATTCCGCCTCTTGATTATCCGCCCTCCTCGTCACCTTCCCCCGTCTCTCTCAAACCTATCTTTCGTCGCCTCCCTCCATTCCTTCCCGGCTACTTTCCCCTGGCCCTCCGTTCCGAGGCCCGCCCAGGTTTCACGGAGGTCCGGCTTTCTCTCGACCCGTTCAGCCAAACCTCCGGTTCCCGGAACCTGATCACGGGTTTACAGCCTCAAATCCCGGCACACTCTGTTCGTATATCTATCGGTTTATTCTCGCTTGATTCCCAGCCTGTTGAAGAGCGGGCGCGACCACTTTGCATACCCTTGGACAACCGACACGTCGCGAAAAGAGTAGCCGAAACTTTGCTGGTCGTCCATCCTTCCAACTCATCCTCTCCCATGAGATGTCAGCCCACAGCCATATTTCGACGGGCGACTCCAGTCTTTCCATGGAGTCCACGCCCCCTGAAGCCGAGAAATCGCTTGGTAGGGACGCCCGAGTATGAATACAAACCGACCACGCTGACTTCTTATCAGAGACTTTTGAAGCGCCTCGCACCGTAATTCCCTCTCCTCCGATGCCACTTGTTCCGTTCCAACATTCTCACTCTCGATCCTCACAGGATTCGCCCTACTCCCGCGACTCCTACTCTGAAGTTTACGACCCTACCTTTGACCCAAACTTTGACGAAGATGCTGTTTATGATGGTTTGTCTCCGGCCCGGGTTGTCTGTCCCCCCGTTGACCGAGCTCCCCGCGTAGAATCCCCATACCCAGAGGTCCGATCCGCCGTGGCAAATTTTGACGACCCGGAAATGCCTGGTGAGTCCATCGACCTGCCTTCACCTCACCGGAGCCACTCATAAAACGACGAAGTGAATACCCTTCGAGCATGGGTTATTGGATTGTTTTGGGCTATCGTGTTACCTGGGATCAACCAATTTTTCTTTTTTCGATACCCAACGGTTACTGTGGGAGGGGTATGTCTCGTGGCCCATCGTACGAGGATTCACTGATGAACTCGGAGTTACAAGCTCGTCGCGCAACTAGTGTCATATCCGATGGGCAGGATTTGGGCTCAGTTCATGCCCAGAGTTAAGATTTTCGGTGCCTCATTGAATCCAGGGCCATTCACCATTAAGGAACATGTAGGTACCAATTCATTTCACCCGGGCACATTCTCAGCGCCTACCCAGGTACTGGTCACAATCATGGCTGGTGTCGGATCAGAATCTGCTTATGCGGTTAGCGGAATCACATGCAACCGGAATCTGCTTGGGCTGATGATCGATCTGCGCAGACGGACATCATTGCCGTACAACGAGTGTTATACAAACAAACCTGGAGCTTCACGTGTAAGGGAGGAGTGCGTTCTGGCCGTTCAGCTTAGTGCTCATCGTTCCCAGATCAATGGTTACTGGTCATGTCGACCCAACTGATTGGGCTATCGACTGGTGGAATCGCACGACGACTGCTGGTCGCTCCACCGTCCATGAGTGAGAGAGATCATTTTATCGGTCAAGACGAGATACTGATGGAACTCCCAGTCTGGCCAAATACCCTAGTTATCTGCGCATTGTTCAATACCCTACACTCACAGAGGTATCTTGGTGCCGATGATACCGGACCGAGTCGAGAGAGGTTTTTCACGTACGCTTTTATCGGCGCGGCGCTTTGGCGTGAGTATTTTCATTGATCGCGAACTCCTAACTGAATGCCTGGCAGACCTCGTCCCCGGCTACCTGTTCCAGGCGTTGAGGTACGGACCTTGATCAAGCCCCTTGATTTGGGGTTTAATATGGCCACTTCAGTATGTTCAATTGGGTTTGCTGGATTGCGCCAAACAACACGGTGAGACGCTCCCTCTTGGCACTTTCTACAATACTGATGTTGTCCTAGATCGTCAACCAAATATTTGGGTCAATATCCTTTTCGCTAGGAGAGATGATCGTCTCACTTTCCATTCTTAGTTTCCGTGGAGGCCTCGGCTTCTCGTTCTTTACCTTTGACTGGAATGAGATTGCTTACATTGGCAGCCCGTAAGTTTGCACTCGCCTCGCTCTCTCCACAAATGCTGATCACCCCCTTTAGGCTTGTGACACCTTGTGCGTAGTTCTTTTGTCTCAACTGTACCACTCTAACCAAGAATGAAGGGTGGTCGGAGGCGAATGTCGCTGTGGGATTTGTCCTGTTCTTTTGTAAGTGCGTTTGACCGTGGAGCCCTGTACAAGTCCTGGATAATTCGTTTTGCAGGGGTCGTGACTCCTATCATCTACGTATGTGCCTCGTAACCCTACAAAGGCGCCACGGTTGACTTTGAACTGTTAGTACACGGATACATGGTACAGCAAGCGACTCCCTCGTACGTGCAGCGGAGGTGTTATTCCATACATCCGGCTAACTCCTTTGATTTAGTGATGTCGTGGAAAGCGTACGACAATACTGGCCTGGAGTATCAAGTAGAGCGCGTTTTAAATGAGGACGGAACCTTCAACCTCGAGCAGTATAAAGCCTACAGTCCACTATTCCTCTCGTGCGTATCCCCCATTCGATGTGCATCCTGACTTCAGTAACCCCCGCTCCTAGCACCTCATTTGCGATCGCATACGGACTTTCCTTCGCTTCCATTTCAGCCACCATCGTGCACTCGATCCTGTACTTCTGGAAACCTATCCGAGTCCACCTTCGACGTTCTCTGCGGGAACAACCAGATATCCACGCCAAATTGATGTCTAACTATCGTCAGGTCCCTGAATGGTGGTATGCCACCCTTTTTGCGATAAACTTCATCTTCGCCTGTGTTAGCGTTCAACTGTGGCCCACCCATCTCCCAATCTGGGCATTGGCAATTGGCTTGTTGATCGGTAAGTAATGTTGACACCTATCGGTATCTGCGGCTGACACTACGCTTAGCCATCGTATATATCGTCCCAATAGGTAAGAGCGGGGATGCCACAATCGACTTTTCTGACATCGTCGCAGGGATGATCTTGGCCATCACAAACCGACAAGTTGGTCTCAAGTACGTCGCTTCATATTAACCTTCGCCGATGGTCAACTAACGATCCCTTTAGTGTCGTGAGCGAGTTGATTATCGGCTACATGTTACCGGGGAGACCAGTTGCGATGATGATGTGCGTTCCTACTTTTCGTCCCCTTGTCGCCACTCACAGATACCTTTAACAGCTTTAAGGTATCACAGACCATGGTTTTCTGTAGGTGAATTGACACTGAAATAAGATTACGTAGACCTTCACCCACATTTCTGTCAGTCAAGGTACTTATCCTGGTCGGTTTTTCTGGAAAATTCCATCTAACCCGCTCCCGATTAGCGATGGTATTCACGGCGGACTTCAAGCTGGGACACTACATGAAGATTCCGCCACGGGTCATGTTTTTCGGCCAAATAGCTGCAATCGTTGTTGCTGGAACCGTACAGCTCGGCGTTCAAGCATTGTAATGCGTTCTGCATCATTTTTGCCCGTTCCTGAGCTGAATTCTTACTGGCAAAGGATGTTCAAGATTATTCCGTTAGTTTTTTTCCCCTGCTCGCCACAAGTGACCATTCTGACGCCTTGCTCTAGGGATATGTGCTCGCACGATCAAAAAGATAAGTTTATTTGCGGTTCTACGCAAGTATTCGCTACCGCGTCGGTGGTGGTGAGTAAAATTTCCACTCTCGTGGTTGAATGACCTCTGAGATCATCCGCAGTGGGGTGTCATTGGTCCTGCCCTTCAGTTTTCTAGCGGTCAAATCTATTAGTATGTTCCGGGTCCCGTCGTAGCGTTCGCCTTACTGACCATCATTCTAGCGGTATGTTCTATCCGACTTCCCTCAACCTCACGAGCGGTCCCCGCTCACCGATCTCAAGGCTTGCTTTGGTTCTTCTTGATTGGAGCGTTCTGCCCTCTTGTCGTATGGGCGCTCGCGAAGCGATACCCCAGGTCTTGGATTGCCTACATTAAGTACGTTCATTCGACATTTGCCCTCACGGATGCAATTTAACGATGTAACGCCTCTCCCTCCCTCAGCTTCCCGTAAGTTTGCGCATGGCCCAGAACTCCTCTGGGTCTCGATTCCACTGAGGAATTCCAAGCTGATTAATGTCTCTTACTATCTAGAATCTTATTTGGCGGTGTCGGTCTCATACCACCCGCAACGGCTCTGAATTACGTTCCGTGGACTATGGTTGGGTTTATCTTCCAGTACCTGATCAGGCGGCGACGTTTCTCCTTCTGGGCTAAATACAACTGTGCGTTTGCGCTTTGCACCGTTCCCAGAGTTGCGAACGCTGATCTCTTGGGATGTAAAGATGTGTTGTCCGCCGCCTTGGATGCTGGCACTGCGATCAGCGTTGTGCTGATATTTTTCTGGTGGGTTGTGACCTGGTTCTTCGTGCCCGAGTTTACTTGATGTATTCGCAGCTTACAATATCCCCTGAACGGTTCGATTGGAGCGAATACGATCCAAAATTGGTGGGGCAACACAGTGTATAAAAATACTGTGGACTGGAAGCAACAACCGTCGGTGGAACTTGCAAACGGGGCCAAGTTTGGGTACGTGACTGGCTGACCGAGTCCCGAGTATCGACAAGCTGACTTTGTGGCCGCCCTTCCCGCTCCAGACCTGACTCAGGCGGTTGGTAAATAATTGATGGTTTTGAGTCGTTTTATATTATCCATGGACACCGACATCTTGTTCATTTCATCTGTTTACCACTCGAGGTCGCTGTTGTTGTATCACTAGATCTGCTTGTAGTTTTTCTCGCCGTCCGCTATCGCTTCGCATATCTTCTTCACGACTAATAATCCTCGGTTTAGAAACCTATATTATATTATAGAGATAAAGACCTGCTATGACCACAACTCCCCAGCGGTCCGCCAACCACGTCAGCATTCCGAAAACCCAGTAACCCCCAACGCGGCCCCAGGTAGATAGGGAAGAGCAAGCCCCGCTCCGCTGGATATGTGAAATCGAGAAGAGGGATGGTCGCAGTCCCCGATTGAGGTCATCTCAATCTATGATTGGAGAGTCAAAGCGCACCGCTTCTGGCTAAACTTCGAGCCCGAAACCGCCGAAGTCGAGGAACGCCTCTTCCAAAGAGAGTTTGCGGACGACCAGCGCCTCGACGATGAACCTCGGTCCATCGTCAACAGGGGCTGGCTGTACCACCTCCGTCTGGGTATCGTCACCGGTGGGGAGGGTCGACGAGGGGTCAATAGAGACGTGGAGACCGTCAAGGGCCGGGATGAGCGCTTCGGCAGCGCTCTGTACAGTCTCTTGAGTAATGTTGGAGACTACGCGTCGTGCGTCGTTCCGTCTGTCCTTGGCCTGTTGACGCCAAGCGTGCTTCGTTTGCTGCTTCGTCGGGATGGTCGTGACCGTAAGTGAGGGGGCACCATCAGAGGTTGGGATAATGTATGAGGAAATGCCATGCTTCTGTTTGTGCTTCTTCTTCCCGTGGTGCCCTCGATGCTTGAGGGTCTCCGCATGAGCGGCCAAGAAGCTGGCGCGGGCGCGCATTGGTCGGGGCTTATAAACTGAAGAGATCTCGAGGTCGATGGTTGATGGTGAACGCGTGAATCCCGGCTCCGGGTCTACCGAAAAGATTGTGTCGGATGCGGAGTCTTGGTCGGACTCGGACTCGGTGCTGGTACTTGTAGTGGAGGTCGTGGAACCTCCAGGCGGCGCGGGAGAGCTGCTATCAGCCCTCCTGACTTCGCCAGTGTTGAAGTCGATGTATTTGGCGGCGAGTTTCTCGTTGAGTCCTGCCAGCTCTCTGGGGACTTCAATCTCCTTTACAACCACAACACTCGCGCCGATCTCTCCTGCCATCATTTCCAGTGTCTCGAGAGATTGTTCAAGGTATCCACGGGAGAGGCCGATCAAGAGGCCATCGTCGGTTACTCCGAGTTCGTAGCAGGCTTGGCCGCCGCCCTCAAGGAGGCGCCACTTGAGCTGAGTGACAAGTCGGGCGAAACGGGCCGGGGTGGGGTTTATGAGCTTGAGCTTATACTCGATGTTACCCTATGGGTTTGCACCAGAGGGAGGTGAATGTGTGAATATTGAGCTCCCGCGGGTCAATGAGGATCGAGATTATTACCTGTTCGGCTTCCGGAACCAATTTCGGAATACCTCTGGGGAACGTCGGGGCGGACCCAGGGGTGCACGAAGCCAGAGATGACGATAGTTCGAGGCTCGAAACGGACCGAGAAGAAGGGGAAGCGAGGAATGGATCCCAGGGGCTGGCTACCCTCGGGCTTTCCGAGTCATCTTCACCAAACATCGATTGCTGGTGTGGATATTAATGCGCGTTGTACGGCGGAAATGGGGTAGGTGGGTAGGATGCAGGTGATACAGACGGGTTAGGGAGAGGAAAGTCACAGGGATATTCGAGGAATCATTGAGTTTCTGGAAACGACGTCTGGGTGCGGGGAGGATAGTACTGAAAGTGATCGAGCGGAGGCGGAAGCTTGGTTACTTAAAGCCACTTTATACGCGGCCGCGGGCCCCCGCTTTCTTCTGAAAGGGCTGTGACTTGAAGTGACTCCTGCCTGCCGTCGCGTCCCCGACCACTCCTGGTTATGGAGGCGGTGTTGCGCATCGCCCTGCTCTTCAATCGTGGGTGGTTTGTCTATCACAGCCCAATCGCTTGTATGCGCAAAACGTGGCTTGACTGGAACACTCGACGTGCGGGATCCCCGACCGTTGTTTTCGAAATAAATTAGGATGCACAGGGTGAAATGCGTGTCTCACCTACCTCAGTGACAATATAATTGTCTTCCTGATTTGAACTTACCGTCGACGAGCGGATGACCGACTCAGAGCAACACCGTCGTTGTCCCAGGGCAAATTAGCAACTAGGACGGATGAATAAAGGATAGAAGAGAATGCAGCTCACTGTGGGAGAAGTCGACTCGCACACCGTTCGTGAACGTTGTCCGCTGCAACGTTCCAACTGGGTCAATGACGCGCGGAGGTGCTGCCACGCTATCTTATATGTGCTCGAATTACGTCAATCTCCACGAGACCGTGATTCATTGCAAAGCCATTACATCTTCACACTCATCCTCGGCTTCTTCATCTACCCTTCATGACGTGGTCCGAGACTATTTCCTGAAATTTGAGCCCGCCGGTGTCGCCTGCGACCAGTCCGAAACGTTGAAACCGTGAGAAATTTGTCCAATATCCACGTGAGCACAAAGAACCACCTGTGACCACAAGGCAGAGCCCACACGCAGCCCGACACTCCCCTTACCCCTTACCCTTACAAATACCTCGCAGGCCCAATGGCTCCCAAACCGGCTTCAGGAGTCCGTCTTCTACTCACCTCCTGGTCGACAAGCTGACCCTCAGATACTTCGTAGATGGCGCTGAAGCGTATCCACAAGGAAATAGCAGATATAAAGAAGGAGGATTTGGGCGGGATGACGATCGAGCCCACAGACAACCTCTTCCTCTGGAACGCCTCAATACCTGGCCAGGAAGGCAGTCCGTATGAAGGGGGGCTCTTCCGTCTCGAGATACATCTCCCACACGATTACCCGTGCGTCGCAACAGTCTCCGCCGTGCCTGAGCTTCCAACATTTCGCCATGCCTGCTAGATTTTCGGCCCCAAAAATCCTCTTCTTGACTCGGTACGCACCAAGGCGGAATCACCCGACTCGTTTACCCAACCGCCCCCCTCTTTGTATAGGATATACCATATGAACATATCTGATCGTGGCGCTGTCTGCATTGACATTCTCAAGAACCAGTGGTCACCAGCCCTTTCGATATTTAAAGTTATCTTGTCCCTCTCGTCATTGCTTATGGACCCCAACCCCCGTAAGTGAGCAACCCTTCTATCACTGGCTTGTTTCCTGACTGAGGCTTCCCACCCGCGGACAACCTTTAGAGGATCCCCTCGGTAAGGCGTTCAGCTCGTGTCCGCAATTACTCCGATGAATTTTTGACATGCAATTTATCATTGTACCAACAGTTCCATCAATTGCCACAGAATATGTGAGGAATAGGAAACAACACGATAACAACGCAAGACATTGGACAGAATTGTACGCACGGCCCGGTGTCACACCACCATCGACATCGCCGCCACCATCCAGCATGGGCCCAATCCCAATAGGATCATCATCACGACTTTTCGCCATACCCGTCCTCGATGCCCAACGTCTGTTCGAATCCATTCAGCCACGATCGAGGTCCTGGACCTCGTCCGCGCCGCCCTCGCAACCCTCCACCCCGAGCGTTACGGAAACTACCAATGACCCAATCCTCATCGAATCTGACAGCGAAGAGAACACTAGTGGTGGTCCATCACGATCAGCAGCTGCCAACCTTAAACGGAAACGCGAGGAGCCGCATGATGATTCAGGTAGGCAAGAGAAACGGGGGAGGGGGGAGTTGGAATCGAATGTGGCCGGGCCGAGCTCGACTGCGAACGATGTGATTGTTATAGAGGACGATGATTAGGCAAATTTGGAGCACTCACTTGCATTGAACATACTTGTTTGTTTCGCGCTCTCGCATGGTACCATACATCCACAATCGTTATTCGGTCCCCACGCTTTGGTTTCCACACGATCCTCTCATTCATGACACTGTAATGGAACAAGTGTCAACTTGGACAGGTTTTCGCGAAACTGTTCATGCCACCGGGAAATTCTCATGAAGGAATCGTCCAGGTGTTGTGGCGTTAATATTGGGTAACCGTGCGGATTACGCTACACCCTGTACGACAATCACCGACAGTGGAGGATACGGACAAACAAAATTTAACACTACAGATAAATCCCAAGGGGCGCGTGACGAACACAAGAGGTACATTAAAGACCAACAACAACAGAAAAACAGAAATCGACTACTTTATTGGTGTTTCCAGCTGGTGACTCCGGTAACGAAGTCCATCTCTGAAGCACGGATCCACTTGGTCTTGAACCAGAGCTTGTATCCGAAGAACAAGCCGAAAAAGACCGGGATCGGCAAGTAGTTGGTTATAAAGGATGCGGTGTCCCAGTTACCCTTGAGGAAGACAGCCCAGTTGGCGAAGAGGATGATGACGACGGACCACCCCAGACCCCACCAACCGGCGTAGGGCATGAGCTTGCTGTGCCATGGGAGGTTTTCGGGGCTGATGCCTTGTGCCTTTAATCCCTGTCGGAATCGGATACCGGTGACACAGATACCGAGCCAATTGAACATTCCAGAGACGGCGCTCATGTTGGCGAACCAGCCGAAAACGGTGTTCGAGGACTTGGAGACGGCCATGTAAGACAGGCCAGAGAGAGCGGCGCAAAGAATCAACGCGTAGATCGGGGTTCCCCTTGCGTTGGTGCGGGTGAAGATCTTGGGGGCCTGACCGGTCTTGGCGAGACCGTACAGGGCACGGGAGGAGGTGTATAAATCGGAAGAACCGGCAGACCAAGCAGAGGCTAGGATGGCAAAGGGTTAGGAATCGTCCATCGAGTGGGCAAGAGGGACTACGGGTAACATACTCAAGAAGCAGGCGTTGGCGATATGAGGAAGGACCTTGATTCCGGCCCTCTGGATTGCAACGACCCATGCGGAAGAGGCGGCGTTACCGGTGCCAGTGACAAGATTGGGGTCGTTGGACGGGCAGATCAAACCGAGGATGAAGACACCGATGATGTAGAACAAGAGGATACGGATCCAGACACCACGAATGGCGATTGGGATGTTCTTGGTCGGGTTGTGAATTTCTGCGGCAGTCATTCCGAGAATCTCAGTTCCCAGGAAGGCGTACGCGGCGCCGATCAAGACGGACCAGACACCGGCGAAACGACCCAAAGCTCCCGGGATTTCCTCGTATTGAACGAGAGCGCCAGGGTTATGCTGCGAAAAGCGAACTCGGTCATTCTCCCTGCTGGTATGACAGAAACTGTGTGTGGACATACCCAGTAGCGGAATCCGAGACGGTCATGATTAGGAGCACCACCCAAATCGATGACGAGACCGAGGATGATAAGGCCAATGATAGTGATCACCTTGATGGAGGCGAACCAGAACTCGCATTCACCGAAGGCGCGGGTACCCAAAAAGTTGATGATGATGACAACGACACCGGTTATGGTAATCCATACGGCATTGTTGATCTCGTCGTCCCAATCTGCAAGCGTTCATAAGCGTTATCGTTATTGACTGCGAGTGATCGGCCCGGCAGAGCCAAGACGTACAGTTGATGAGGACGGCGGCGGCGGACAGCTCAGCGGGAAGGGTAATGACCCACGAGTACCAATAATTCCAACTAAGAATAGAACGGCGTTAGTTCCAAACCGGGTTAACCCGTAATGAAGAGCTGCGGTCTCCTTACCCCATAGCGAAAGCCATAGCCGGGTCAACGAATCGTCCGGCGAGTGTCACTTGACCACCGGGTACGGGGAGGAGAGTGGTTAATTCGCCCAAGCACATCATAACAGAGATGCAGGCGGAAGAGACGATTATGTAGCCGAGCAGAAGACCCAAAGGACCACCAGCGGCGAGGGATCTTGCGGTACCCAAGAAGAGACCAGTGCCAATGACGCCCCCGATGCTGCGATTTGAGGACAGTCGATCAGTATAATGGAGGGGGTGTCCTCAAGGCGCAACGGGACCCACGAGATCATCTGAGCATGACGATTCTTCAATCCACGCTGGAGCTCGCTGTCAGGGCCGACATCCTCCCTCTCGGCGACGTGGTGGTCGACGGATTTTTTCTCGAATTCTTCGGACATCCCTGGTAGAGTTATAGGATTGGAGGGTATCCAACGAGGGGTATGTGAAAATCGTTCTTGGGGACAAGAGACGACTTTACAACCAGAGCGTGGTGAGGTTCTCACTGAGGGGAAGAGGGGGCGCGAAGGGCGACCATTTCGTCGGAGGGGGTGAAGTTAATAAATAGCGAACGAGGCGGTTCCGTTTTGCGCGAATGCCGGAAGCCCCATACTGTATCAATCTGTGCATGTGGGGGAGAAGATTGATATCGGGAAACATTTGAGCCGGCTATTAACCCGGCCCACGCTCTCCCAAGTGCCACACGACCAATAGAGGGCTCGTGATTCCCGCTTCGTTATCGCACACGTATCGCTGATATGTCGGGGTCTACCGGTCTACCCCATGCGCAACATCCATTTGCCCCAGCAATCCGCTGACCGGGTTGAAACAAGACTCCGCAGGGCGTCAGAGCGGGACCTGAGAACCCCCGACCGACAAAATCACTCCCAATCCACACAGTTTCTATCGCATCTGTTCCCATATTCCAGGCACGAGAAACAGCCACTCCAATCATTCTCATCTTTCCGTCTTCTCGGCTTCTGTTCCCCTTAATACCAGTGAATAGCAGAAAATGCTCGTGTGGAACCCTATTGTTATCCTCTCACGTCGGCGCGAGCGTCCCCTGTGCGCAGTATTAATCAAGTTTATCATAGAATCACTGTACAGGTATAGGTGTCACAGCAACACAAACAGTCCGTTGGCGGCTGTGTCCAGACAGCCAGAGTGAAGCAACCAAAATGGTAACTATCAAGCGAGAACGGAAAGATAAGAAAGGCCAGCTAGCCGGGAAGAAGCGCGTCGATCAGACCCAATCAGGGATGCCCATCGGCGTACGAGTGATAGTGGGGTCGGAGCAGTGAGAAGTAGTGTTCGGCTTGGTCCACCAGTTTCCAGCATTGGACATCAGCGCAATCCAGCGACTCTTTTCCTGAGGAGCAGCAGCATCTTTCGGCGAAGCATGTCGATCCCCATTACCCGTCTCGATTGCTCGATTGACCGGAGAGGGTAGTGGCGGATGGCTTGGCTTGCGCGATTTAGACATCGGATCGGGCGACCTGGGCTTGTCCTTGGCCTGCGAGCTTCCATTCTTCCATCGAAGAGCGTGTTGCTTGCGAGCCTCCGCCAGGGTGATCAACGGTACATGGCTGAGACCAGTCCCAGCTTGAGCGAGCATCCGGGTACGAGACCTGATAGCATCCTCTTCAAGTCGACGTGCCCGATCGCGCTTGGCGGCTTCCTCTAGGCTGACCAGCCGAAGAGTTGCGGTACTCCCATTCCCAGCATTGACCATGAGAGAATCGACAGAAGCAACAGCCGAGGGCGGCGGCGATGACAGAGAGAGAGGAAGTTTAGACTTGTCTGCCGCATCACGTTTTGCCTTCTCAGTGTGTCGAGCCTCGTCCAGGCTTATCAGAGGTACGATCCAATTCGTAGGTGCCACGACGAGTCCATCTTCCCTCGCCGCCACGGCAGCGGTCAGCGTTGGCTCCTTCTCCTGATCTTCCTTCGTCAGGCGGGCGAGGCGTTCCTCCTCCTCGCGCGTTACTTGTGCCTTCTTCCAGCTAGCAATCTCAGCGACCTCGCGCTTGAATCTCCTGACCTCGCGTTCGACCTGGATCTCCCTCTCCAGAGCGCGCTTGGCAGCACGGTTCCTCCTCGTGGCCTCGCGCTGTTTAGCCTCCTCCAGGGATATCAATGGTGCAGCTTTGAGGACTTTCTTTGTGCTGTCGCTACAGATACCAACAACGACCGTCCTATCTTGTTTCTCCCATGGGCCGGAAGAAATGGACGTGACAGGGAGCGAGGGTGGTACGGCATCAGGATCGAAATAGGTGGGGATGACGCCATGTGAAGAAGTATCACGTTGAGATTTCCGAACGAAGCTAGAGACCGGCCCAAAATAAAGACTCCCGCCCGTAAGTCGGTATTCGTGAGACTTGTGGTACATGTATTCAAAGCCTCGCTTGATAATGCTTGGAGTCTGACCAGCGACCTCAAGAGAGACGAGCTTGGGTGCTCTTGATCTCCAATAGGATTCGCCGACAAAAGTGATAGATGTGACGCTAGAGTTTCCTCTTTGGTGCGTTCGAGGAGTGGGAGATGATGATGGGGCGACGGCGGGTCCAGGTGGATATGAGACGAAGGCAGGGACCACAGGATTGGCTGAGATTCCCATGACGAGAGAGTTGGTGCGTAGTGTTGCCTGGAACAGAATGAAAGGGTCATGTGAGCATCCTTGTAGAAGGACTATGGGCGATTGTGCGCGGTCTCGGGACCCGATTCAACTCGCCGAAAACTGACCGGTGCAAATATACTTAGGCGATGTATATATAGGAGTATTGAAAAGGAGAGTGAATGATAAGGAATGTGTGGGGCGGGTTACGGAACTTCAAAAGAATGACTTCGGTTAGAGGAATAGAGATGGATCCTTCCAGTACCGCCTGAGCCAGATCAAGCGAGAGAGCCTAGAGAACCGCCGAAGTGAGGCACGGCCAACAGCACAGGCAAGCGATGGAAAGACAGTGGTGGTGGTGGAACAGAGAAAACCAGCTTAGGGTCGTTCGACCACAGGAATGTTCGTCATCCTCTGGTTTGTTTCCCAACCAAGATGCGGTGAGAGGGTATAGAATCCAGCGGGGACGCGATCAGTTCGGTACTCAAGGCGGCCACAACACATCCAAGTCTGTATACCTGCATCAGAAACTTCGTAGTGGACTCTCCCAGTTTGTCGTGTCTTGTGAGGAGAAGTAAGTCTGTCCGCGTTAGATGAACGTGAGGACGGAGCGGATCTGTTCGCCCGGCCGTTCTTTCCGTTTTGGGCAACTCTTTCCCATCGGTCTTTTGACCACACCGATAGGAAGGGCGGTAGTTCACTAGTCACTCCTCGAGAGACCTCGTGTGTGCATTCCTTGGCTCTCGCTCTTCGGAACTACGCCTCGAGTTCAGAGGGATTTCGGAACGGTGCATCGGACGACTTCCTGACGCACTACTCCACTGGGAGCAATGGAGTGACCTCTCTGCGAGTGAAGTCATCGCGGCGTCAGCCTCCTCGCCATGGAGAGAGATCCACTTTGGCCAGAATAAAATACGCCTCTCAAGGCTCCACCTTTCTTTTCACCAACACAAACGACCATCATGTCTAACCACACTCAAGCAAACCCATCTTCCACACGACCCGGCATGGGCACCAGAATCAAGCGAGTCTTCCTTCTCTATCTATAGTTTCGGAAATCTGACCAATGTCTGGATTTTGGACGTCATAGAGGTGTCTTCGAGACCGTCCACGGCATTGGCGAGAACATTCGCGGTCGAACGCTTGGAGCCATCGACGACGCGACCAAGTCTGGGTCGCCCGATAGCAAATCCCATTACGCCTCCATCGCAGACCGTGGTCGCATGGAAGTCGAAACGGGTATGGCTCGTGTATACGGATATCCGGACCCTAACGCGGTAAATGCCTCTCATAACGAACCTGGTCGCATGCCACAATCTACCAACGGAACCTTCGGAAGCGGTCACACGACTGGAACGGGACCCGGAACAGGTTACTCGCATGTTGAAGAAGACGACTACCACGGAGGTGGCGGTGGCGTGGACGGTGGGGCAAGGAGTGGGGTCGGTGGGCACGGAAAGGATGACGGGTATGGCCAGCCTGGTGTTCAACACTCTGAACACCAACAGCCCGCGATCGACAGAAACACTGAGATGGGTTCTGGCATTGATGGGAGGGCTAGGCTGTCTTCAAACCACGGACCCCAGAACGCTGGCTCTGAGACGGGTTGGCCGCCAACTTCCCAGGCTGGGGCACTCACTCCCTCTCAGGAGAAGATAGGGCGGGATTTCCCTCCTGAGGTGCCACCTCGACCGCAAGGTCAAGCCACAGACAGCGACCAACACGGGCAGGTGCATCAATAGATCACACCGCCGTAGCCTCTAAAACGAGTTTTATGTGTACGTTATTCCGCAGAAATCACCTCGACCCATCAATGACATCGCACCCTTCCAGAGTTTGACAGACTCGATCAAAGATTGATCTAACGGTATCCAAAAATTCTTCTCCATGCGCCTCTGTATGCTTCACTTTCAAATGAAATTCGTATCTCGATTCGTCCTGCTGTCTCTGATGAAACGATACGACGCAGTGTTTGACGTTCCGGAGGATGGAGATAAGCGGTGGTTGAACATTCTTGGAAGCGAACGGAAAAACCGGGTGGTGGTCCGATGCGTCTCCGCCGTCAGATGGGTTCGAATGCGCCTTTATAGACCCCTCTAACCCATGAAGCACCATATGCCAAAACGTCGACCAACTAACCCAGACCAAACCAGGTTAGCAATGGGCGACAAAGACAGGACAGGTTTCGGGGGCGCCACACTCACTTCCAACCTGCATCCTTCTCAAGAACGTCCTGGACGATATTCATCCATTCTACTTCCCACTCTTGGCTCTCCGCGTTCGATGACAACAGTTCTCTGACGTCTTCCAGCTCTCGTTCGACATCGATGATCCTACGGCAGATAGCATCGTACATCGAGGGGAGGACGACCGAGTTACACCAGTTGTGATTGATAGAGATGCAAGTGGTGAGGTTCTCAACGGCGTGATACCAACCACTAGGACTTTTGGGACAGGTCCCGACCGTGAGCTAGGGCAGGAAAACATGGTTGGAGGAAGGCGACATACACAAAAACCGTCTCCCCTGCCTCTTGCACCAGTTCTACCCCAGGCTGTTTTCGAGCTTCGTCATCAGGTGCCCAGAAGGTCCATAGCTTTCTTCCAACGACGTTGGTCGACCAAGAGTACGAGTCGTAGACGTCCTTATGGAAAGGGGTGGAGGTACCTTGGGCCCCCAGATAAACGAACCGGAAGTCGTCGTCGGTGAACGTACAATAGTGATAATTCAGCCAGTCATCGGCGAACAGATGTGGTGTGGTGTAGAAGGGTTGAATTGCAGGGTTGCGGGAGACCCAACGGGCGAGATGCCAGTCCTTGACGTAGAGCAACGGCGCATCTTTCTTGGCATCATATCCAGCGTTTAGCCACCCCCTTATAACCTCGCCGAGACTGGGTTCCTCTATGCCCAGGTCCGTGGGCGGAGCGCGGCAGTTGGTGACAGAGACGCTCTGCGCGCCGTATGCGTTGACAAGGTGATACCAGTTGATGTTGTCCTTGTCGCCGATATTTTCCCAGAGGTGAAACGCAGGCCATGATTCCGTCAGATCTTTTCCGACCAACGCAGGTCTGTTCTGGATGAGGTAGTTGTTGAGGAAGTCGACGTAGGCGGGGGAATGGTCAAGCCTGTCGATGACTGCGGTGGAGGATGTCCTGCAAAAGGTGCGGTTTATGAATGGAAGCGCAACGGCTATCGGTGAGTTCCTGGTGACTCGGTACGTACGTGCGTTTTGGTGTCATACAGTAGGGTCAGAATTTGCGTCGAGCCTCAAGGGTGTCTGATTCGATCAGGCAAACGGCCGATCTGCGGTGGATACGGTCGCGCAGGCACGCAAAGTAAGGTTTCCGATGGAACCCCTCAAGAATAACCCCATTTGGACTGCAACGGTTGTCAGCAAGGAGGCTTGGCAGACAGCAGCGAATCATTCGCCTACAAACGATGGGTGCGGTCAAATTCGGGTGAGGTCTCTGTGGTGCCGAAGATCATGCCGCGCAGCCAGTCGCTTTTCCTACGGAAACAGGTGGGTGATCGAGCTGAAATCCTAGCACGTGCGGGCCCAAAATCACGAAGGAAATCTGTCCGTGATCAGCCCAGTTCGGTTGTTGGACATTGAGGGATGAAAACAGGGCTCGACGTCTACAATAGCAACAGATGTGAGAATTTTTTTTTGTGACAGAGGGCGCGGGCATCAGGCCCAAATGCAAATGGGATAAACCAAGGGGTAAACCGAACAGGAGCGGAGAGCATAGCAACGCCAAGCGGGCATTACGTAACCAGTCCTTGAGGATATTAAGTGAACAACCGACAACTTTCTCTTTTTCTTCATTCAACCACGACCACCGCTAGCTCTCAGTCCCAGACTACTCCCAGTCCCTTCGTTCTTTGCCTCAACACCTTCCTTTATTCCACCAACCATGCTCCTCCGGTATATCGTAACTGCCATTCTTGTTTCTTGTAAGTTCCCCCGCCTTGTACCCGTTTCTGGCAATTTTTAAACCCTCGTTCTGTAGTCGCCGCTGCGGAATGCACCCGGTCATACACCGTCAAGAAAGGTGACTACTGTGACAAGATCTCAGCCGCTCAAAATGTCTCCACGTAAGATTTATTTACTTTCCATGCCTCGTATCGGCTCGTCCTAACGTCCATCCTCACCCATTACAGATATCAGCTGTTAACTGTCAACAAGATCACAGATGGGTGCAAGAGCCTTGTCCCCGACCAGGTCCTCTGCTTGGGATATAAGAATGAAGATTGTAATAAAGTTCACAGTGCGTTACACGTCCAGTTCCTAACCGGTTCGCTCGCTCATTTGTCCTCACAGAAGTCGTCAAGAATGATATCTGCGAAGAGATTGCCGCTGACCACGGAGTGAACATCACCACCCTTTACAAGAACAACCCCCAGATCGATGCCAAGTGCAGCAACATCTACGTCGACGAAGTTCTCTGCGTTGATACCAAGGACATCGTTAAAACTCCCCTCGATCACTTAACTATGCCCAGCTATCCCACTTCTCCCACTCTTGCGCCTCCCGCCGCTACTCCTCCTCCCACTCCCACCACCACTCCCCCGGCCGTCCCCACACAGACTCCCAAGACCGATGTGAAAGACCATAGCTCGGACTCAGAGTCGGGTGATGGTTACGATGATGATGAGGATTTACCTTATTGTGATGAGTAGACACTTATACCACCGTACATCGTGATGTTTCAGTATACCCGTGTGAATCACATGTACGCCTCTTGCAAGTTGTATTAGTGGAGTGGTGAGGTGCGAGTAATACTTGCTACTAGTATACAGTATCGATGCCCAAATCGTCATGAAAGCATTAGTGGTTGGCCCTCCGTGGCGTTGACCCATTGCAGATGGTTCCTTGTGTACCGGTCCTTGGTTCTGGGCTAAACCCGAGACCGAGTCTCCCGAATCCTAACCTAAATGCTTCGTAAACGGACTCGTGAGGAGCGGGGTGAATCGAGTTCACGGTATGGATGAGGATGAGGCCAGTGATAGGCGAGAAGCTGTATGTGCAGTCGACTTCCCACTCAGATTTGGTTCCGCTTACTCTCGCTAGCCCGGAGACGCCTATTCGCATCGATAGCGACCTATCCCGGCTCTTGCCAAGTTGCCTTGAGGGGGGAAAGGACGGTAGTGGCGAAGGTGTTGACCGCACGCTGAGCAAGTCGACCCGGAGGTCCGAGTAGAGAGCATTGAGCGTGTGCCGGACGAATACTGACGACGTTATGTACAGCGGCGCGCCTGGGCGAATACAACTTTGTGGGTGGGACCCCGGTGGACTGTTGCATGATTTACTCACCCTGGACATGTAACGCCCTCTCGAAGCCCTTTGGAGTGTGCACGAGCTGGATCCTTGAGCTGTATATCGGTTCGATATCCCCATGTGTTTCCAGCTCATCGGCTTCAGACTCCTCCACCGACTCCGTTCGTGCTATTCCGGTGACAAGGCTGCCGACTCCCTCAACGACATTCCGTACTCCAGTCCCATTAAGAGCGTGATGCCGTGAGGCGTCCACGATGTTAGGCAGCTTTGCCTTGTCGATTGAGAGTACAAGTCCAGTGGAGAAGAACTGAGGCAGAGTCTCCGTGAGGACATTTATGGCCCTGCCTATGAGATGGATCCTAGGAGGGTAGCTTCCTTCAGATGAAATGTGGGGGAACCGTGAATACAACTCACCTGTCCGGACCTCCCACTCTGCGTCAGAGATTGGTTCAGGCTTTTTGTGTTCGTGGTTTAGGGTAAAAAACCGAGAGGTGGTTAACGCCCTCCTTGACACTGGCCGGACGCGGCATTTCCGAGCGAGCATGTGAGCGCAGATAACTTGAACGGATGGCCAATCGGATAGAGATTGCAGGTGGCGATGAAACGCGTTACGTCACGCGACGGCTATAACGGCGCTTTCAAAGATGCCTCCAGCAAAGCCACTCAGGCTCGTCAAGAAGGAGGAATCTGAAGACCTCTTTCCCGGCGATATCGACTGGTCTCAGGTCACTGAAACACAGTTCGGCACCCAACTCGACACTCAGCTGCAGACTCAGCCAGAGACTCAGGTCGAATCCCAAACCACGCTCATCGGCGAACCCTCTCTCGCCAAACTCGCTCGCTCATCCGCCTCGCCTCCGGTCCGGACTATCTCTATTGAGTCGGGAAGTAGCACGCAGACCAATGACTCAGCCAAGACTCTCGTCGACGACGAAGATGTGGACTACAGGGCGTTGTTCGAGGGAGCGGATAACGTCGACTGGGAAGACTGGGGCACGGACGAGGAGAATAACGGAATTACGACCCCAAGGAAACCCAAATCCCCCAAGACCAAAAAGTTTACTCCTGTGAAGCCCAAGAACCTCAGGGGTATGGGAATCGCGGGAGGTGGCGGTGGGTTGGCGATCACTCCGCCACCCTACACGAAACCGTGTATGAGGTGCATAGTCGTGAATATCACCAAATACGACTATGTGGATCATCCAGTGCAGGTGAGTGACCTACCCCTTCCTCTCACTCTGTTTCGTGGGGTGGTCTCCAGTCACCTTGTCACCTGACACCTGGTTCGAAATCCTCGATCCTTTGCGAGGGTGTTGCCTTATGTTCCTAGGGCTGGCTGCTTCCAGGGACCATTTCCAAATTTGTTTTGCCCTTTACTCGCAGCTGTGGCTGACACGAATCTCCAGAAGGTCATAGTGAAAGTGGCCGAGACGGAGGAACACAGACTCGTCATCCTCCGCGATGGATGGAAGAATACGTTGCTCGAAAAGGGTAAGGAACCCGAAAAATAAACTTCCCAGTGTCCCTAAGCCCCTTTTTCAGACGATGTTGTTAATATCATCGGGGAATGGGATGGTTCCATCACAGGGACCCCCGCCATAACCATTAGCTCCAAGGAAAACCTCCTCATCCATCATCCAGATTACCTCATCACAGCAACCTCACTCTCCGAAGGCTCGGTGTGCCGTCGTAAACCGCTCATCAGCAACCTTGTCCGTACAGTAACCGATGCTCGTCCTGCTTCCGTTTGGGGTAACATCCTTCACGAGGTCGTGGAGTCTTGCATGAGCGAAAATCGTTGGGATACGAAATTTATCAACGACGAGATCGATGATGTTGCTAGGCGGAAGCTACCGGATTTGATGAGGATCGAAATGACCGTAGAAGAGGTGACCGAGAAGGTCAAGGATCGCGCCGTCGGGCTCGAGGTGTTCTCAAAACGGTACATTGGGAAGACCCCAAAGGTAGGGTAAATCTCAAATTACTGGTATTCCGCAGACGGTGATGAGTATTTCAGCCAGACGCAATCGTGGATGTGCCTCGCGCTAGGAATGGCGAAACATCGACCCTTGCGATCGCGCAAGTCCTCGATGTCGAGGAGGATATCTGGTCCCCCACCTATGGTCTCAAGGGTAAACTGGATGCTTCTATCACGGCCGTCGTCGAGAATCAACAAGCTCCGTCCAATAATCGCGGCCAGGTCAAGAAGACGACCTCCTCTGGGCCAATGCCCCTCGAAATAAAAACGGGGGACCCAAATTCCAGAAATATCCAATACCGCGCGCAGACTATGCTTTACACTCTTCTCATGAGCGAGAGATACGGCTACCAGGTCGATGAAGGGTTGTTGTACTACACCCAGAGCGAGGAACCCATTAAAGTCCCCGCCTCCAGGAACGAGATCCAGGCGCTCGTTGTGGCGAGGAACGATATGGTCCACCACATGGCGAAGAAGGTAGACGACCTGACGAGGGAGGCCGAACTGGGCGAGTTTGGACCCACCAATGAGCATCTGCCCCCCACTATCGACGAAGACCACACCTGCGGGAAATGCTATGGGCTGGACACCTGCATGCTTTACCGCAAGGTGAATTGAGAACTTGGGCGGAGTATGTGGAATTGCGCAGACTGATCCCGGTCTCGTTTAGGCGGTGGAGCGCGTTGAAGACACTTGTTCCCCGATTCATCAACTGTACGAGCAGAAAACCAGCCACCTTACCGAGTTCCAGTGCGAGTTTTTCCGCAAGTGGGAAGCCCTTATCTCCCTCGAGGAGCAAGACCTCGTCCGGTTCAAGAAAGAGCTATGGACTATGGGCGCCGAGGATCGCGAATCCCACGGGAGATGTTTCAGCTCAATGATCATGGACCAGTCCTACAAGCCCATCAGGTTAGAATCGGACGCCCCTGGAAAGATCCACTCATTCTCGTACCGGTTCACGAAGAGGGATTTTCACCTTCCGGTGCTTCCAAAGTCCGGTCTCCAAGCGGCGGACTCTTTATTAAACGGACACATGTCCGTCAGGGACGCTATTGTTGTCTCTGTCGAACCGGACCTATTGGCTATCACCAAAGGGTACATCACCGAACTCACTCCCGAGGAAGTTACCATTGGGGTCGACCATAGACTTGATCCCCAGGACATCTGTGAGAGGGCACGGACCAAGTCAGGAGGCAAAGCTTTGTACGATGACGTCGTGGAATTCAGGATCGACAAGGACGAATTGTTTTCCGGGATGGCGAGGATAAGGTACAACCTTGCTAACTTGTTCTACGTCCACGGTGATACCAGACGTCTGGAGCTCGTGGTAGATCTCAGACCACCCGTCTTCAACAAATGGTACGACGAACTCCTCGACGACCCTCACCACGGCCCTGCCCTCGTCGAAATTGCGAAACCTCTCAATTCGAGCCAGAATCTGGCTATGGAGAAGGTCTTGAATGCAGAGGACTACGCGCTCATTTTGGGGATGCCTGGCACGGGGAAGACCACGGTCATCGCCGCGCTTATCAAAGCATTGGTGGATTTGGGAAAGACCGTCTTCCTGACCAGTCATACGCACTCAGCCGTGGACACTATCCTGTTGAAATTGAAGGATGGTGCGGACTTTGGAATTCTGAGGTTAGGGAATTTGGACAAGGTGCGTTAGCGCAGCGTTTGTGGTATAATTTCAAACTTAAATACTTGCGCGACAGATACACCCTGATATACTCAAGTACACTCTGTCAGCGAGGAGCACAGCCATGTCTGTCGAGCAGCTCGAGTACCAAGTTATGACTCCCCCAGTCGTTGCGACGACGTGTCTATCAATTGACCAGTAAGTGCAAGGCTAAGCTCATTTTGTTCCCGAAAGACACTCAACTCGGTGTATAACAGCGCTCTGTTCTCCAGACGCAAGTTCGACTACTGCATCGTTGACGAAGCTTCTCAAATTACGCTCCCCACCTGCCTCGGCCCACTGAGATTTGCGGACAAATTTGTCCTTGTCGGTGATCACTACCAGCTTCCGCCACTGGTTCGAAGCAGAGTCGCGAGGAAAGCGGGGCTTGAAGTCTCCCTCTTCCGCCTTCTCTCGGAGACCCACAAAGATTGTGTTGTCGACCTCGCCTATCAGTACCGGATGAATGAGGATATCATGCACCTATCCAACACGCTCATTTACGAAGGGAAGTTGGTATGCGGATCTGAGGAGGTCGCGAAGAGGTGTTTGGAAATCCAAAGCTACCGGTTTATTGACGATCTTCACACGAAAACTGGAGATGGGTGCGATAGGGTTTCATGTTGTCTGGAGTATTTACTCAGCCCTAGGTAAGTTTTTGTCACCACTGAATCCCGTGTTGCGTAGGGCTGAAGCGATGATAGGATCAAGGCCGTGTTCGTGGACACGGACCAGGTTCCTGGCTATGAGACTCGTGTCGGAGACCTCGTGCAGAATGAAGTCGAAGCCGAGCTCGTGTACCAATTCACTGAGACGCTCATCGGCTGTGGAATCAAGGAGGAACAGATCGGTGTCATCTCTCTGTATAGGCAACAGATCAAGTTGCTTTCTCACCTGTTGGTCAACCGGAAGGGGATCGAAATCCTCACTGCAGACCGGAGTCAAGGCAGAGATAAGGATTGTATTATCATCTCGATGGTCCGGTCCAATGACGAGGGCCAAGTAGGTACTTCAGTCTTTCGACCCGAAGTGGGGCTGACCAAAGTCGCGATACACAGATTGGAGACCTCATGAAGGACTGGAGACGATTGAACGTCTCGTTTACTCGTGCACGGTCGAAACTGGTCATCATCGGCTCGCGCAAGACTCTCCAGGGCAATGTCCTTTTCAAGAAGTTCTTCGGTATCATGGACGAAAAGAAATGGGTTCTGACCTTGGAGAAAAACGCACATCGTATTCATGGACTCCTGTCCTCGAAGAAACCCAACCGGCCGTTCAAACGGACTGTAGGGAACAGGTCGCCGACCCGCAGCCCGGAGAACTTTCCACGTAGTCCCCTTAGACCTAATAAGAAGTCTAAGGTTGCGAACTTCAGTGACCAGAGCGGCCTTCTGAGAGGCCGTAACCTTTTGAGGGATCTGATGAACGATTCTAAGTGAACCACCCTTCTTGTATACTCGCGCCTTGTCTGTGGTCTCTTCCTTGTCGTCGTCGTTCGTCGTCGTCCGTTGTCGCATTCGCACCATCTCACCGCTATCTAGTATTGTACCTATCCCTTGATGATGTAAAGTACAGCAGTATATTCCTCGTTAGCCACCTTGCTCACACTCTAATCATCGTACATTCCACTTCTTCTCATCCTTGTACCACTCCGGTCTTGCTATCTACGAGATCGATGACACAGTAGCCTTTCTGGGGAACGTACTGTTTTGTGATCATCTTGATCGTCTCTTGTGCGATTACACCTCCCATGAAGGCAGCAGTATTTGGAACATCGGCGGTGGGGGCACGAACACTGGGGTCGAGTCAGTCGGGTCGAATTCGAGGAAGCCCCCTGACTTACAGCTCTCCGACGGCGTTCATGAGGGCGGTTTCCACCTCCTCTGGAATTTGGGCACCTCCTAATAAGGCCTGCACTTCGGTGAGCAGCTCCTCCTCCGTTGGGGCGAGCGGGCCAGAATTCTGACCCTTTTTCACGATGCAGGATGATAAGGCTGAGAAAGCCAAGTGAATCGGAGCAGAGTCGGGAGCCTCGGAGATGGAAGAAACTGTGACAAAGGAATGAGAATATTAGGAAATATCAGGCAGTGTTCGACCTACTCAGGGCAGCAGGGTCTTTATCTAGTTGTCCCCATTTCGTTCCCTTCATGAGCTTCAGATGGTGGGCATTCCTGACGAACAGGTCTACAACCGCCTCATCCACAGGAACTCTCACGAGACCACGGAAGATCTTCTTGTCCTCTTCAGCTTTCGCCTTATAAAGTCTCTGAAGGTGGATGTAATTGGTTGTGTCAGCCTTCATATCCGGTAGGGTAGACGTGAGTGGAAGTGTGTAAGGGGGCTGGAGGGTGAATTGCCTCAAAGCTTCAAGGAGGTGATAGAACTGAGGTGAATCGAGGGAGAGTTGGGACAAGACTGGGTCGGAAAGAAGAGCGGTAATATCTAAGGGAATGGTGGTCTCCGTCCAACAGCGGTATGCCTGTGACTCTGCTTCTTCGAAGTTCTCTTCGTCTACCTTGACCTTCATGTCTCGAATTGCCTGTTTGAAAGCTTGTTTCTCCTGATATGTTTCCGGCACCTTGCCGTCATGCTACGGGGAATGATTCACGTTAGCAGGTGAACCGCGCGACGACACCCCCTACGTACCGAAGACTTCCACCCCTCCATCGCACGCACAAGGATAACAACGTACGGGATGTGGCCGTGATCCGTAGGATCCATTTTGGTCAAGTCCAACGACAACGCATGCTGCAGAAGGCTGGGGAACGGTTTGTCAATCCGAAGTGACGGCAGATTTTCGGAGTGGGACTCGATGACTAGGCCATGAATATACGTGAAAATATGCGCATATAAGATCGAACGTCGGACTCGCCATGGTGTTCATGGAACTGGATGAAGAACTCCGCCAGGAACCCAGCCGACCGAACAACAATCAGGGTGGGCAGTGATGGATCGGTCCACAGGAATTCTGAAACTTTATCAAGTAGGGTTGGGTGGAGGTTATGGGCGATAACGATGGTGTAGGCGGCAAGGAATGACGGATCTGAGTTAAACCTCCGCTCGAAGTTCGATGTATCCGATATCCCCTCTACTCCATCATTCAACTCGCGCAAACAAGCGACAGCTTCCTCTGCTCGCGACTTTCCGGTGCTGTGATAACCGTTGAGGAAGAAGTTGTTCCCCGCGTCCTCAGGAGTAACGGCTTTGTCATCGATTATCGTGAACTGACCAATACCCGGTAAAACGAGGTTCTTCAGGATCGAAGTAGATGTCGCCGAAGCAGAGACGACCAAGACTTTTGACGATTCCAATGCCGCCTGGCCAGAAGCAGCCCACAACCTAAAACGTCGCTCAGCCCCCTTACTGATCAAGTCAACCATGGGTCCTGGTACCTCAGCTGACGGTCATATCGTCGCGTCTTGTTATCTGGCTGGTGGCTCCTGTAGACCATTAAGTCTCAGATACACGATTATGTGGTACGAACATACACGACCGTGGCGGTGTTGATGTCTTGAGACGACATGGTGGCTGGGGAGTTCGGAGTAAAGCGGGACAGGCGCCGGTCGTAAATGAGATAAGTGGCAAATATCTGTACTTTCCACGGGGTCATTCACTCCCATGAGTACGAAGTTTACCACTCGAATTTTCTAGCAGTTTGATCTCCAACTTGTAAGGGGATAATTGCAGTCGCAGCCAGCGTCAAAAATCTATAGACCTCCTCAACTTGGCGTCGATAGGACTGAAAAGTGAGTGTTGGGTGACTTTCCCGGTCATCGAAGAGACAATGATTACATCGGTGTCGCAAGGAAAAGCGTGGTGGGGCGATTTTACAAATAGCGACCCTGGACCATACAGGCCTCAGGAATATGTTTAGGCGAATATCTAGGGATTCTTAACGAAGCTGTCGGGACACGGGCCCCATCCGTTGCGTCGTCCCACAGTCATTGTCTAAGGCCGTGCACTCGAGATCAAAACGCGATGGCCGTTTGGTTCAAGCCTCCAAACCGGGACAAGGGTTGGTCAGAGACAAAACACTCGCGCAGATGGGACTGGTAACCTACTGGTTGTTAAACCTCTCGACTCTTGGACACGGAAAGTTGGATATTGTCCACCGGACGGGGTGGGTGGGTGTCCTGTTGGTCCGTCGAAAACCTAGGTGAAACCTCTGTACCACTCATGCGGAGCCGTCCCGTGCTAGCGACCTTCTTCACAGAGATTATCGTCCGACTTATCATCATCGGGATAAACCTGGAAAGATCCAGATCGGTCAGTCACGTCAGTTGTTGTGCGAGTAAGAAGTATCTCGCACCCCGTTCCCCCTGCCGACGGGATGAAATGAAATGAAGGGTGATTAGCAAGGATGACTCAGTCCAATCGCATGCGTGAGGGCGGCTTACACCATAGGCATGCCCCGCACCCCTGGGAAAGCGGGCATGGCGGTCAGCGCGTGTTAAACTCGAACACTGATGAAAAGGATCCCACCCTTGCCACAGCAAACATAATCACGATCAAGAAGTGGGACGTAGATATTACGGCGGAGTATATCATCGTGTCCCTAGCGATCACACCGAGAATGTTCGACGCCTTCGTCCCTTGGTACGTCGATGCGAATAGTTGCGTTCGCACAAGGACAAACACGAAACCGCGATATCTACGGGAACGGACAGGTGGTTAAATTCGAGGAACGGGGGAACTAGAAAGAGGAGCGGAGCGCTCACCAAAGAAGAGAGAGAGGGAAATCTGAAGGATTGTAATGTATTTTGCAGCCACAGCCTTGTTAACACATAGGTGATACGCATCCAGAGGAATCATAGGCATCTCTTCTGCTGGAAATGGGCCCTTAGTTCCGGAATTCGAGCATATGGGCATAATGAGCGGAAGTGTTGACCTGTATTCACTGCAGACCAAACGAACAAATAAAATCCAACACCGAAGTTCACGGCGGAAATCGCATACAGGATGCCCGCGATCCATTTGTTTTTGTTGGTTATGGCGTAAACTCTGTTATGGTAAAAGTGAGCGAGTGAGCTCAAATCGACGAAGAAACATTAAACCTTTGAGTCAGGACAATTTGGGCAGCTGCGGTGATACATCACTTGGAGGAACGCGGTTTTCTTACACCTGCGATGGCAGGATCAACCGCATAAATTTAGATTCCATCACCAGGAGTTCCCTACGTACATCTGTCCGCATTGACGATTAGTCTCCTGGAAGGCATGGGTGGATACGAACCAAGCATACCTCGGATGTGTAGCCCGAGTACATTAGCGCTGCAGCCGAGGACCATGGTGTTTGCGTGCATCGAGTAGTACGGGCTGATAAAATCTCACTTACAGACGACCATCCACGTCCGGAATAGTCCTGGAAGGTACCTGGACTAAATGGCGGTCAGGCTTATATGATGCCGGTGGTGAAGGGCACCCACGAATATAAATAGTGCAAATACTGAGACGCCATTAGTTAGGACCCTCCAGGAAAAGTCCGAAGGTTTGCGCACTGAATTTTCCACGCTTAACGGATCTGTATAAGGTGATTATGTTCATTTCTGCGTCGTTGTCATCATATAGTTCCGTTACCTCATCTTTCAATGTCAGGAAGTAGTCGTAGGCCCAGAGTGCAGTCACGCTGATTGAAAGATACTGGATTTTGGACATTTTAGACATTTAGTGACCTCATGAGATGGAGGCGTTGCATAGCGCCATGTTTACCTTGAGGGAAGTGCTTGTTCGATAGCGAATCGTTTCATTCAGTATAACTGGGCGCCTGCAATGCAGAGTACTCACAGGTCATGACCGAGTTGAATGAGTTCTGCAAGTTCAGCTTCGGAGGCCGTATCGAAGGAGCAGCTTTGGAAGTCCGTTCGCGCACCAATGTACGCGCCAGCTTCATATATAATTCCTGGGACCTTTATGGTCCAGGGTCTTAGCGTCTTTTTTTGGACAGCTCTCCGCCAAAAACCTTATTTCGTGCAAGTCGTTGCATGTCACGCTGTGACGTCCCTGTATGGTAATAGGCAACGTATTGAGATATTATGCAAGATTTCCATTTTTTTCCATGAGCCTGAGTCCTCGACCTGTCGCGGTTGCGGCCTCTCCAAATACTCGCCCATGGCGGGGTAAACTTGTTGCGTGAGGTTTAATGTTAGAAACAAATCAAC